>Ga0209631_10000305_pt1 | contig 65566 bp, 72 predicted proteins | sample COG_08_FD_184752 | JGI IMG/M metagenome (GOLD analysis project Ga0209631, IMG submission 184752) | Pelagic Microbial community sample from North Sea - COGITO 998_met_08 (SPAdes) (version 2) | ecosystem: Environmental > Aquatic > Marine > Neritic zone/Coastal water | place: Helgoland, sampling... | reverse complement strand
GCTATTAAACGTGGTAAAGAAAAAGGCCTGTCTGAAGAAGAAGCCATTATGGAGGCAGCCAATGGGTAAACCAACTGGGTTTATGGAACACGGTAGGGCAAAACAACCTTACCGACCTGTAGCAGAACGTAAGCAAGACTGGAAACAGGTCATGCAACCGTGGCCGGTTGCGCCATTAAAAGAACAGGCCTCACGTTGTATGGATTGCGGTATTCCATTTTGTCATCAAGGTTGTCCTTTAGGTAACTTGATCCCGGACTGGAACGATCTGGTCTATCATGATCAGTGGCAAGATGCGATCAAACGTTTGCATGCGACCAACAACTTTCCGGAATTCACCGGTACTTTATGTCCAGCGCCATGCGAAGGTGCCTGTGTGCTCGGTATAAACGAAGACCCAGTGACCATCAAAGCCGTTGAATTGTCTATTATTGATAAGGCTTGGGAAAACGGTTGGATCAAACCGGAAATACCAGAAAAGAAAACCGGCAAGAAGGTCGGCGTGATTGGATCAGGTCCAGCAGGTATGGCCGCGGCACAGCAACTTGCGCGCGCCGGACATGATGTCACCTTGTTTGAAAGAGATGATCGTATCGGCGGCTTGATGCGTTACGGTATCCCGGAATTCAAGATGGAAAAGAGTCGTCTTGATCGTCGTATGGAACAGATGGCAGCAGAGGGAGTTACCTTCAAACCCAATAGCCATATTGGTATCGATATTGATGCGAATGATCTAAAGAAAGAGTTTGATGCCTTAGTTTTAAGTGGCGGAGCAAGTTCACGCCGAGATTTGCCGATCCCTGGACGTCAGTTGAGAGGCATCTACCAAGCAATGGATTTCTTGCCGCAAGCAAATAAAATATGCATGGGCGATACCATTCCAGAAGAAGAATTAATCAATGTAAAAGGGAAGCACGTGCTCATTATCGGTGGCGGTGACACCGGTGCGGATTGTATCGGCACCTCGCACAGACAAGGCGCAGCCTCGGTGACCTCACTAGAGATCATGCCTAAGCCACCAAAATCACGCGCAGAAGATAATCCCTGGCCACAATGGCCGTTCATCTATCGTACCGCGTCAGCGCACGAAGAAGGTGGCGAACGCGTTTATTCCGTGCAAACGAAAAAATTCCATGGTGATGAAGACGGTAACGTAACTGAACTCGAACTTACCAAGGTCGAGATACAACGTGAAGCTGGGCGCATGCAATTCAATGACGTACCGAACAGCAAAGAAATGCTCAAAGCAGATTTTGTTTTTCTGGCAATGGGTTTCACCGGCGCGGAGAAAGAAGGCCTGGTCGAACAACTCGGTATTGATTTAAATGACCGCACCAACGTCTGGCAAGAGAACTGGCAAACGAATGTAGAAGGTGTGTTTGTTGCTGGCGATATGCAACATGGTCAGAGTTTGATTGTGTGGGCGATTGCAGAGGGTAGATCAGCTGCCGCTGCGGTTGATAAATATCTTATGGGGTCATCAGACCTTCCGGCTCCGGTCTGATCGTCTAGGTATCATTCCCGCACACGACTGCATGGATGCAGGAGGTAGAGCGACTCAGGAGACAAAGCCGATTCGGGAATTCAGTAGTAAATAAATAACTCCCGCTAATGCGGGAGTTTCACGTTTAGTCTTTAAGTCTTTCGTTCTTTTTCTTACAGTGTTGTGCAAGGTGTGTGAATATTATCTACCCCATGACGATGATATTTTTAAGACTATATTAGTAGTAGTTTTAGACTAAAACCCTCCGAAGGGGGGTATGTTTTAAGTGTAGTTTAGTTATTTAAATGGGGTATGATTATTTGGCGTTGCATGTGCAGTGACTGTTGCGATGCAACACAAGGTGCTCGTATTAATTGTCTTGAATAATACGTATGTTGATGGCGTTCGCATCTAGCTGTGTTTTTAACGATAATCAGCTATCTGACAACAACAGAATAGGAACTATCTTGTGCTAGATACCGAAAAAGTTGAAAAGTTTGACCAAAAATTAAAGGAAAAAGCCGATACCATTGGCAACCTGTTGGTTCACTGGTTTCATGCTCTAACATTATTTTTTATTGGGGCTGGAATTGTCTGGTCGGGGGTGGATGCTTTTTTTGATATGGCCGTAAAGGGTCATCATTCCATTGAGGATATTTTGCTTCTGTTTATTTACCTTGAGCTGTTGGCCATGGTGGGTATCTACTTTAAAACAAACCACATGCCAGTGCGATATCTGATCTATGTTGCCATCACTGGTTTAACCCGTATGCTAATCGGCCACATCTCCATTAATCATGTTCCTGATGCGGGTGTGCTGTATATCACCGGTGCGATTTTAATACTCTCATTAACTGTGCTGATACTTAGATACGGTTCGGCTAAATTTCCGTATGGTGAGCCTGGTGAAGAACCTGCTCAGAAATAATTATAAAGGTCTCCGCTCAGTGTTTGGCAATGCAGTGGAAAAGATTGATACGGCCTGAAGAGCAACACACCTGGTGTTGAACTAATACAAAGGTATAGCGACAAATATAGGCATTGAAAAACTTGATGGTGCCGTAAGAGACACTACGATGATAAAATATAAAATTAGACAATTACAGCTTAACCCGTCTACGAATTAAATCCAGAATACTATTGCTAGTCTTTTTTCAGTAAGCCAAATTTTTTTAATTTCACACTTCTAATGAAGAAAAAAATAATTACGCCAAGAAGGCCTGTATAGATGCAGAGATTATGTAAGTTTTCAATTGAAAGAATTAAGTTAATGTCATTCTCCAAGGAGATTGGGTAATAAGGTTCTACATCTGCGTGCATGATACTGTCTAGTAGTACGTGACTGTATGTTCCAATAAAGGCACTAAGCACACAAACACGTAGGGTTAACTTTTTAGGGACATCAAATAGTTTTTTTTGATAGTCGCTAAAACCTTTCTTGATAAAGCCCATAATCGCTTGATAGATCCATCTGCCGGTTATTACACTAAATATGGCAATTAATGTTGCGCCGATATAAGTGTGTGAAAATCCGTGTAAATTTCCTTCGCCCGTCAGTAGAACCAGTATAGGTTGAATATCCATAAGCAATTGAGCCCAGCCAAATATTATCAAACTGAAAAAGCCTTGTAATAGTGCTTTTATTAGCATCCCGGGCCCCATATGGAATGGCGTTATAGGCATATTTGAAAAGACTCAGGCATCTTTTGTTGCTGCATTCATGTAGATGAAGATACCGGTTCTATCATCTGACTTTATCTTTTTCTTTTCGATAACTTGTGTATCCCAAATAAGATCTTTGAGGGCTTCTACCGCGGTTTCTGCATTTTCATTCGAATTAAGTAGCTCATAGAGCTTTGGCGCATTAGCTTGTGGAATTTCGCCGACTTCCCGCTGCGGCTCCATAAAAGGGTCGGTTATGCCATCTGACGCAATCAGTAATACAGCATCATCTTTGGTATAAAAATGTTTTTCATTTAAGAAGAATGAGTCGCCAATGCCTATCGCATTATAGAGTCCATGCTGTGTATATTGTTTGGCTCTTAATATGTAGTTTTCTGCTGTGATTTCCCTGCCATTGACAAAGGTGCCTATCTCAGTTATGGCTGTTTTTTCTGCATCATCGCTTTGCATATTTAAATCTAGAGGTAATGCCTGCAGTAATTTTCCCGAAGGTTTTTTTGCCAGTATAGAAACATCGCCAGCACTGAATGCAAACATCCTGTCTGCTCTATGCAAGATGCCACCGATGGCAGCATAAGCACCGTCATTTATTGTTGTCGAATCAGCATTAATTGAGTGAATTAATTCTTTTATGTGATTAGTACGGGTAATGTTTGCAGCGTCTTGTTTTAGCCTCGTGTCGATATAGCGTGCAACATCACCGCCTGTTTCCTCACCATCATGACTTGAAGCGCCATCGGCAACGACATAAAGATCGCCATTGGGTGTCTTGTAATGACCCCACATGTCTTCGCCCTTGCAGTCATTTTCGGAATATTCTTTCCAATTAATGACCATGTTGGTCATGAAAGTGGGCCTGTCATCGGAGGAAGCCTTATTTTTAGCATGCTACACACAAGAATAGGCCGTATCAGTTTACTATTTCCATCGCTACTTCAAAGGCATCTTCAAAGTGAAAGTAGAGCGGAACGCCCATGCTGTACATTTTGATTAATAATCCCTGCTGGGTTTTGTATTTGATATCACCTATTGCGAGGGGACCGATGCCAACAGCATTGCTTTTACTGCCTTTTAAGGCAACACCATTGTCATGCAGACCAATCCCTGCGATGCCTGCTGGTGGGACAGCATTCAGGTCAGCTGCTATTTTGAGTTTGCCTGCGGCAGCGACTTGTTGTTCACTGAGTACTTGTATCCCGGCCTTGGCTGTAGCAAATATCAGGTCGGCATGTTGTATCAGGTCGTCGATATGATCATTGGCTTCACCTTTCACACCTTCAACGACAGTCCCATATCTAGTATTACAAAATTCGGCTATTAGGTTGGCTTTATCTACGGCACGACCCAGTATCGTTACCTTGGCGCCCAGTTTGGCTGCCAATACGGCGGCAGAAGCCCCAACTGGCCCAGTACCACCTAGAACTAATAAGTTTTGCCCTTTTAAATCCTCGTCATGTCTGATTTTAAGTTGATGTGTAACGGTAGCGACCATTGCCGCAGCAGTCGTAAAGGCACCGCTTGGGTCGGTAAGTACGGATATTTCAAATGGCGGCACCATGGCTTTTTTCGCGGCATTGAACATATCCATCGCCAGATGCATATCTCTCCCGCCGATAAATATACCCGTCCGCTTTAGAGTTTTCGGCCCTCTTGAAAAGATCGTGTCTTGAACTATGGTCGCTACTTCGTCCAAATCAACACCCAAATAAGGCATGGCATGCCAACCTGCATCAAATGCCATGTTGACATCAAAGGCACTTAGATTTTTTGCAGGGGTGATCATATGTAAAAGGTATTGTTTTTCCATTGCTAAAGCCCTTCAATATTGTGTGATTAATCTTACGTGATAATAGCTAGAATAATACACTATTAAAGCTAACGTATTGAGTAGGAGGTAATTAAAAATTTATTATTAATATTGGGTAGGTTACTATCCGAGTGTTGCTTAATGCCCGGAATTATAATCATGACTGAGGAAAATTTAGTTTAATGCTGATAGTTATTTCCCCTGCGAAGACGCTGGATTTTGAGACCTCTCCGATTACGAAAGATCATACGCAAGCTCAATTTTTGAAAGAATCTCGGCAATTGATTACTGAGTTGAAGCAGCTGGCGCCGCATGAGGTTTCTGCCTTAATGAAGATCAGTGACAAACTTGGCACACTTAATTACATGCGCTTTAATGATTGGAAGACGCCGTTTACTTTAAATAATGCCAAGCAGGCATTATTGGCTTTCAAAGGCGATGTCTATACTGGTCTCGATGCAGAAACATTCAGTAATCAAGATCTCAAGTTTGCACAACAGCACCTAAGAATATTATCCGGGCTCTATGGTGTGTTGCGGCCGCTAGATTTGATCCAGGCCTATAGGTTGGAAATGGGCACGAAATTTGAGAATAAGAACGGTAAGGACTTGTATGCGTTCTGGAATACAAAAATCACCGATCAAATTAACAAAGATCTTAAGGACAGCAAGAGCAAGACATTAATCAACCTCGCATCGAATGAATACTTTAAATCGATCCATGCTGATGATATTAACGGCGAGATTATAGTCCCTGTATTCAAGGACTATAGTAGAGGCCAATATAAGATAATCAGTTTCTTTGCCAAGAAAGCGCGCGGCCTTATGAGTGCCTATATAATCAAGAATAAATTAAAGGATTCCGAAGCGATCAAAGCCTTTAATGTTGATGGCTATAAGTTTTATAAATCCGAGTCCAGTGAAACGAACTGGGTATTCCAGCGTAAACAAACCTGATTGATTTAGTGTTTCAATTAAGATTTATATACCTTATGAGAATTATAAATGATATAAAAAACGCTACTCAGAATGAGCTATATTAAGTGATGGTGACATATATATTGCGATGGTAAGCTGCATATATGACTATGCAAAATTCTGAGAATATCACGCCAGCTACAGATGAACCCGTTGATGTTCTTGGGCTTCAGGAATTTCGGGATCGTTCAATGATGATTCTGGGTTGGACAGCAGTACCTTTTCTATTTCCATTCTTTATAATTCATTTCATCGAAAATCGTTACATTTTAGCCTGCTTAGCGCTAGCTTTAATGTTAATACTTTCTGCTAATTCATTTTCTATCTTTAAAAGGAAAAAGCAGCTGGCCCCATTTTGGTTGTTTTATATAGTATTATTAATGTTATTGCTGTACTTGATCCATGCAATGGGTCCAGACACTTTATTTTGGTGCTTTCCCATATTATTTGCCATGGGTTTTGTTACTGAACGCATAATAGCAAGGACGTTGACAGCAATTAGTTTACTCATATTAATTCCATTTTCATTTTATATTTCAACTTTTGAGTTTGCTAGTCGCTTTGTTTTAACTTTATGTATGAATTGTTTTTTCAGTGACATTCTCGTTGGATATCTTATTAATCTCCACGAAAAACTATCCGGGATGGCAGTTCATGACCCATTAACTAATGCATTGAATCGTAGAAAATTAGATGTCTATCTAACAGAAGCAATAGAGGAAACAAAACGTGGCTTTGGCCCCGCGAGTTTATTGTCACTCGATATTGACCACTTTAAATCAGTCAATGATACGCATGGTCATGAAGTAGGTGATGGTGTCTTAAAAGCTGTGGCCAATATACTGCATAAAAATCAGCGAAGACTTGATCATGTCTTTCGTATTGGCGGTGAAGAATTTTTGATCTTATTAAGAAATACTAAGCTTGAGAATGCAATAACAAAAGCTGAAAGTTTACGCATATCTGTAGAAGAAAATGACTTAGTCACGGGACAAAATTTGACAGTCAGTCTTGGTGTAGCCAGCTACAAGGAAGGTGAGACTTCCAATGAGTGGCTCGCACGTGCAGATGTTAATCTATACGAAGCAAAGAATCTCGGGCGCAATCGCGTTTATCCCGAGAAACTGTAATCGTTTAAGAGCGAGTTGCTACTATATTGACCATCATGGCTCTTTGGCCTGCATGCCGACATGAAATTCTGAATAAATATAAACTGGAATTTCAAGTGAACCGAGACGTTCCTCAATTAATGGCAAGACATCATCCCATTCAAGACCACCGACACCTGTGGCAAGTCGGGGGAGGGCTAGTGAGGTTATTTCTTGTTTCTTTATAATCTTAACTAATTCGCGTAGTGCGTGATTAATATTGCTGATAGTGGCTTTCCCCGGTTTAGACCCATGGTCATAATTGCCTTCCTGAGTGAGGAGGTTGATGATACGAATATTATCTACGCCACCCCACATCCAAGCTTCTCCAGGCTTCGGATGATTTTGATGACACCAATGGTGGAAGTCTTTGTGCATAGCAGGGTAGTTTTCATGTAATGACAGTGCAAGACCTTGATTCATTGGGTCATTTGCTGCAACACCGTGAGCTATAGCTTGTGCTTTGGTTAGTAATATGTCGCCTTTAACTTGATGGATCATAATTATTCCTTACCTGAAATTGTTATCATTTAGCTTTACCTTATGTGCATCAATCAGTCTTCATATTGATCAAAATCAAAAGTATTGAAATTAGTTAAAAATAACAGTCACATAGATATTTACCAACGGAATTAGTATTCAGATAATATACGTATCTTCTAATCGATTTGGTTTGAGGATGCCTTTGGAGACTCGACCGGCATCTTCTATTATATTCACCAGATGATTATTTGCTTCCATCAAAATAAATTAAATAATTTTAGAATAGATTTCTATTTAAGGTGCTTACATATGTTTATAAACATAATTAAAGGTTTTGCCATGAGCCTAATTATGATGCAGTCAGTATTTGCAAATGAACAGGCAATTATTGGTAGCTGGATTAATGCTAAGGGGGATGGAATTATCGAGATTACTTTAGCGCATACTGAATATATCGGCACTATTATTGGTACACCAGATCCAATACATAATGGCCGCAAGGATAGTCAGAACCCGGATCAAAAGTTAAGAGACAGATTTTTGCAGGGTCTGACCATTCTTGAAGGTTTTAGCTATCAAGAGGAGAACTTATGGAGTGGTGGTACTATCTATGACCCTAATAGTGGTAAAACTTATAAATGCAAACTATCACTAAATGATGATGGTACATTAAAGGTAAGAGGCTATGTCGGGGTATCGTTGTTTGGTAGAACAGAAGTCTGGAAACGTCAGGAATAGATGGTAATGGAAGTTTTATGAGAAATTTGAAAGAGGCTTATGGAGATTGGGCACTGATAACAGGCGCATCTTCTGGTATTGGCGAAGTGTTCAGTCGTAAATTAGCGGCAGCAGGGATGAACGTGGTATTGGTAGCCAGACGAAAAGAAAGATTAGACAAGATCGCAAAAGAATTAATTGATGAGCATAACATCCATGCCCGTGTGGTTTGTGCAGATTTATCAGATGAAAATGAAACTAAAGGTGTTGTTAGCGCAGTAGATGATCTGGAAATAGGTCTCTTGGTAAATAATGCGGGGATACTGAATACAGGTAATTTTCTTGATAGTAATCTGGAAGATGAAATTCGGTTAATCGATACAAATTGTAAATCATATATTATTTTGACGCATGGCCTCGGTAATAAAATGAAGGAGCGAAATAAAGGAGCACTGATATTTTTAGCTTCTCTAACGGCGGTATCTGCTATTTCCCGCTGGGCTAACTATGCCGCATCGAAAGGCTTTGATTTGCAGTTCGCTGAGGCAATCGATGCCGAACTAAAGGACTTTAATATTGATGTTATGGCTTTGTGTCCGGGGCTCACACATACTGAATTAGTGAAAATATCTAAATTTAATAATCCAATGACAATGGATGCCGAGGTTGTCGTTGACATAGCCTTAAAGAAACTAGGTAAAACCAATCTGGTCGTGCCGGGGGTAGTGAATAAGATTAATTTCTTTTCGACACGATTGAATGCGCGCTTTATGAACACCAAAATATTCTCTGCAGTTGTAAAATCCACTCAGGAATTAGAGCTTAAAAAATAAGTTTCTGTATTTATTGTGAATTTTCTTTTTTGGAATAATTCTTGTCATTTAGTACCGATCAGTCCAATATAGCAGATAACAAGTTTTGGTTGTTTTGACAATCATAATAAAAAGCTAAATTTATTAGAGGAATTAGTAAAATGAAATTTGAACTGTATACAAAAGATAATGCGCCTGAAGAAAGTAAACCATTATTAGAAGACTCACTAAAAGCATTTGGTTTCGTTCCAAATCTACATGGTGTTATGGCAGAAGTGCCTGGTTTGTTATCAACCTATAAAGATCTTCATAATAAATTCCAGGCAACAAGTTTTGATGCAGAAGAATTAACAGTGGTATGGCAGACGATTAATGTTGAGCATGATTGTCATTATTGTGTACCTGCACATACAGGTATTGCCCATATGATGAAAGTTGACGCTGCAATAATTGATGCGCTTGAGAATAAATCGGAATTACCAACAAATAAATTACAAAAACTTCATGAAACAACATTAGCACTAGTACGTAATAGAGGGCGTTTAAGTCAGTCAGAGCAAACAGCGTTTTTTGAAGCAGGTTATGAAAAGCGTAACTTGTTGGAAATCATATTGGGCATCTCTCAAAAGGTTATGAGTAACTATGTGAATCATTTAGCAGAAACACCAGTAGATGAGCCTTTTCTACAATTTGTAAAATAAATTAGTCAGTTAGAAAGTAATGCTATGTGAATGTAAATATTTAACGAGGTGACATACCCCTCGCTGTTATTTGTATCATTCAACATTGTTTGTGCACCGTTAAAATGCTGAATGCACCAAAAGTGAGAAATAAACGCAAGCTTAGTCAACTGGTAAAAAACAAAACTGTTATAAATTACTGTTTTAAGTTGTTATTTTAAATTTAATAGCTTGAGTGAATATTGGCATATGTTTTGCTCTATATTTATATGAGAGTTTGATTTTCTAAGTGTAAAATATAGATATATTTTTATATTGATTAACATCTGACTTCAATAATCATTTCTACCCCTAAACCTAGACGGAGGTTCCCCCCTCCGTCCTTTTTTGTGCGATGGAAGAAATCGTTATGGTAGACTAACTGCTCTAGTCATAAATATTATCTATTTAACATGTTTAGCAAGATGCCTCATTTAGTTATAGCATTAATCATGTTATCACTGTCGTATGCTATAAACTCAGCAACGTTAGACACCTTGATTGAAGGACTGGACGGTAAGCAACACGCCTTGAGTAATTATATTGGCAAGGGAAAATGGGTTGTTGTAAACGTGTGGGGAACCGATTGTCCCTACTGTAGAGCAGAACTAGATGCGTTGATTGATTTTCACGATCTCCATCAAGATAAAGATGCCATTGTTGTTGGGCTCACGCTAGATTGGCCTACCTTTGATTTTCCGGACAAGGCAGAACTGAGTGAATTCGCTTTAGATTATTTCATTGAGTACCCATTGATGATGGTTAATGCCAAACTGGCTGGAGAAGTAGTAGGCAAAGAAGTTAATATGATTCCATTAACATTCTTTTATAACCCTAAAGGTGATTTGGTATTACGCCTGAACGGTGTTGTGACAAGCGCGCAACTAGAAAAGATAATTAAGGATGATAAAGTGCGTTATCAAGTCGAGTGGGCTGATGACGTGCCGCCTGAATTTATGCCTAAGAAATAGTTTTAGGGAAATAGTCTATAGACTCTATTATTTATCTTCCTCGTCTACAATCTCGCCTTCAATAAGATTCCCTTCTTGTTTTCTTTCACTCTTCCAATTTGCAAGAATAATGGCTAGCAAGCCAAGGATTAGCTCGTCAATAAAAGGAATGAAGTCTGGTATGAAGAGGTCAAGGGTAAATAAACCGATCACAATTAAAAACAGGTTTTTAAATTTCAATTGATCGGCAAATGCAAAAAACAGGGTTATTAGTACTCGTGGGTTCATTCATTCATTATAACAGCAAGATTCGGGTGGGTTGATCATGTTTGTCATGATAAATTCTTTATTATGAGTTCTAAAGCGAGTAGTTACAGGCAAATGGCTGAGGTGATTGATTACTTGAGTCAGCATTATGCTGAGCAGCCTACGCTAGAACAAATGGCCTCTGTTGCAGGATTAAGTCCGTATCATTTCCAGCGTAAATTTAGAGCTTGGGTCGGTGTGACACCAAAATCCTTTATACAATATCTGACTTTTGATAATGCTAAAGAGTTGTTGAGTAAAGGTAAGAGTGTTTTAGATGTGACCGATGAAATCGGTTTGTCGAGCCCGTCGCGGTTGCATGATATTTGCCTCAAGATTGAGGCTGCATCTCCCGGTGAAATAAAATGTGGTGGTCAAGGTCTTGCCATCGATTATGGGTTTGGTTTCACTCCTTTTGGAGAGTGTCTGGTTGCAAGTTCGCCGAGAGGAATTGTTAAGTTAGTGTTTGTAGCTGCTAGTGAAAGAGATCAGGCTGCCAGTAAATTGCTATTCGAGTGGCCTCAAGCAAGTTTCAGGCGTAATGATCAAATCGCGATAAATTTAATAGAAAAAATATTTAACTATGAAAACAATGAAACTCTGGCATTGAGTGCCTATGTGAAAGGAACTCAATTTCAATTGCGGGTCTGGAGTGCGCTGTTAAAAACAGCACCAGGAGAATTAATAAGCTATGGTCAACTAGCTCAAAGTATTGGTAAACCTAGGGCATCAAGAGCAGTAGGCACAGCTGTTAGTACAAACACGCTAGGTTATTTAATACCTTGTCACCGTGTGATTCGTGGAACTGGTGTTATTGGCCATTATCGTTGGGGTGCTGGTCGAAAGCGGGTCATGATTGCCTATGAGGCTATCCGAAATTAATTATGGGTACACATCACAGTTTCTTTATTTTAGATAAATAAAGGCTACACTAATCAATACGGAATATTTTATTGAGGTGAAAATCATGCCATGGAATAGAGTGACATTTACCAGCAAGCAAATTGAAGAAGATGACATATTGATTGAAATGGAAGATCAATTTGAAAAAATCTTCATGGAAGCTGAAGGGCCATCAGATATGGCTGTTTTTTCAGACAATGACTATACCGATGATACGATTTCGTTTTACTTTACCCCTGGATGTGAACCTAACTGTGAAAATATGATTGTAATTTTCGATGGCGAGGATTGTGAGCCACCAAACATAGAGAAAGTCTTTTTGTTAGCTGGTAACGATGATGCGATGGATTTGTTATCGTAGGTTATAGATTTTAAATAATTTCTGCTCTTGATTTTTATCAAATTATCCTCATGTAGAGAACATGAATGTTGAACCTACAATTCCATGCCCCGTTTGCAACGCACCGATATTTATAAGGCAGATTGATTTACCTACAGGTGACATTGCCCGTGTTTATGCAGAGCCTTTGTCTCTTGATGATGAAGTTTTTACGTTTCATCAGCACCAGATGGGCGATGTAGAAACCTCATCAATGCATTAATAATTTCCACAACTATTAAATAGATCAATGGCTGGGTGGCAGAACATCTTATGCAGCGGTGTGCAAAGCCGTCTATGTTGGTTCGAATCCAACCCCAGCCTCCAATTTTCGTTTACTTGATATGATTACTTTGCACTTTTTGAAATCCAGTTCTTGTCTGCACTCTTAATGTTCCCAGGAACATCTTTTAACCAGCTATTTCTAACACCCAAGCTGTAATTCAGATAGAGTTTTCCATCGACAATTGTAAAGGCTTCTGGGTCAGAGGAAACAACAAAGCCATTGGCCATGCCATAGGCACAGTAGCCACCATATTCAGGGGAGAATTTTTCGGGGTTACCATCAAATAACTCTTTATTCGTTCTAGATGAGAAATGCCATGTTGCGCCATTATGTACTGTTGTGATGTCAGAAGTACCTTTAACGGCTCGTTCTTCGTTGAAATAAGCAACAGGATCATATCCACGAAGAGCCCCTGATTCTGTCTGGAAAGTTGGTTTCGATGTTATGCTGGTGCAAGCGGCAAGGATAGCTACTAATGATATAAGTGCGAGGGTCCGCATAATATTCTCCTGATATTAATTAAATATTCTTGCTAGAGAGGAATGTCTTATTTTGTAAATAGCACGCCTGAAAGCATTCTGCTGTAGCAGGTGCTTTCAATTATTGTGCGACTATTCTCCGAATATTTAGTTCAGGATTATTGGGGTATTTTGGGACGACCTCTTTTTTTGAAGTTCATCAGGGTTTATAGAACTATCATTGCTAATCTGGGTCGAAAGTCAGCTGTCGCATGGTTAATTAACTCAGTAACATTAATTTTAAATACTAAATTGGGAGGCTAACGAACAATAATGAGTTCTGTACCACACCCTTCTGTATTAGTGCTGGTACTGGTCAGTATTGTTATCTGTCTCTATGGACTCACAGGATTGAAAACTAACGCAGATTATCGGGTCTATTTTGATAAAGAGGATCCATTACTGCAGAAAGATAATCAGATAGGCGAACAATACGCGCAGTTAGACTCGTTGATCTTAATCATCTCAAGGGAAGATGGGACCTTACTCGAACCAGATTTGATTAATATTTATACTGGTTTTGAAAAACAACTTTTAAATATTAGATATATTGAACGTGTTACAGCATTTTTTCAGTTTCTTGATGATGAATCTTTAGTCACTAATGACAATCAAGAACCGGAAGACTTGTTACATCGATTGCGCACTCATTCACGCGGCACCAACTTAATTACCGCAGATGGCCGTTACGGGTTGTTAAATATCGGGGTGTCATTTCCTGGTGAAAATACAGCTAAAGAAGTAAAACAATTCATGACTGAAGTTAAATCAGTGGCAGATAGACAGTTCAAACCAAAGAATCTGAATATTGCAGTAAACTACTCTGGGACGCTTGCTTTAAATGAAGCCTATATTGATGTAGTCCGCCATGATTTGAAACGGTTTGTTCCCTGTTTATTTTCAATATTTTTCATCTGCTTGTTCGCATTCTTTCGTAGTTGGCCGATTACATTTTTGTTAATAGGGACAGCCTTGTTGTCAGCGATATCTGCCTTTGGTGTAGCCGGCTGGTTGCATTGGGAGCTAGCTGCAATTAATGCCTTCACGCCAATAATTATTATGAGTTTAAATATTGCCACGTCTATGCACGTTGTGGTGAATTACTTTCGTCATGTTTCCGATGGACATTCTCGAGCGGATGCTATGGCTGAAAGCATTCACTATAATTTTACGGCGCTTACACTGAGTAAAATCACAACAGCCGCTGGTTTTTTATTGTTGGCATTTAGTCCCTCGCCACCGGTCAATGTGGTTGGCTATGTCGTTGCGACAGGGATGATTATCTCTTATATTTTGTGTCTAACGGTTCTTCGTTGCCAATTACCAAAACTTAAATTGACATCTGAGCAGGCCAAACGAGTGGTAGAACGTTTCTCTTTGCTTAATTTAGGAACCATGACGCTAAGATATAGTAATAAAATACTGATGCTTTCAGGCGTCATTGTCGTCCTTGGATTGATTTCGATATTGCAACTTAAGATCAATGACAATGTTTATGAATATTTTCCTGAAGACCATAGCTTTCGACAAGGCACAAAGCTTATTGATGATCACTTTGATGGTAGTGTCCGCTTGCTCTATTCGGTGGACAGTCGAAAACCGTTTGGCATATTAGAATCTGATTATACCAAACGATTAACTGCTTTTTACTGATTGGCTGCGTGAACAAGAGATTGTCTCACGAGTCGATGATATGTTGTCTCTCGCTACTAGAAAAGGTGTTCGGATCGATACTATACAGCCTGTATTTGAGATAAATTCGCCGAGCATGTTTGGATTGGAACAAGATATAACGAGAAATTATCAAGCAATAAAAGTCTCTATTTTTTTTAAAGCAGTAACGGCTCAAGAACTAATAGCATTTGATTCAAAGGTTAAATCCTGGCTTGATAATAATATTACGCCTTATAGCTACGAGGGTGGTGTAGGTCCTGATATTCTTTTTGCAAAACTAGGTGAACGAAATGCAAGAAGTATGTTTTTCTCCCTCGGTCTGGCATTAGTTGTCATTGCATTAATAATAGGCGGGCTGCTACGGTCCTGGTCGGCAACTTTAATCGGCTTAATCTGTAATTTATTACCAGTAGTAACGGTGTTTGCTTTATGGTCACTTATAGGTGGCTATATCAGTCTGGGTAGTGCCATGGTAATGGGTATGATTATGGGTATCATCGTTGATGACACGCTGCACATGCTATTGAAATATCCACGTACTTTAAATGCAACTGTTACAAGTTCGGTGCTTACGCTATATGAAAAAGTTTGCCCGGCTATTCTGATTACCAGCGTTACATTAGCTGCCGGTTTGTTTATCGGTATATTTTCAGGCTTTCGTCCGATATATGAATTAAGCCTGCTTTCGCTCTCTATTATATTAGTAGCGATGCTGGCAGATCTCTTTTTACTTCCCGCATTGCTGCACGTAATGAAATTCAAGCGAGCATGATATGAGCGCACAGCCTTCATACATAGAACAGCCAAATAACTTACGTTGTTTTGACGTTAGTATTGACCCGCGTATGGTTATGCCTTTGTGGTTTATTGATTGGCGTGATGGCTTCTTAAGCGGACGCAGTAAGCTAAGTCATCGACATGAAGAAGCATTGGCACGACTGATTCCGTTGCTGCTTTGTGGTGAACAATCAGCTATTCATGTCTTTGGCGTTGAGGTAGAACGACTTCGAGGTAGCCCTTGGTCTAGCTGTATTAGTCTGTTGAAGGATATTGAAACAGATGAATACGCGCATGAACAGGCGTTACAAACAGTAGCATCAATGTTGATGGAGCCTGTTGATCTACATTCTATTAAACGTAAGGCGAGAAGTTTTTATATCAGTCTTGGAAGTACCGCTGGGATGGCTGACCATTTTGCACGTATATCCCAGCTCGATGCCTGTGTTTGCATAATAATGAATGCAATAACGCAGTCTGATTTAGGAAAAGGACATCTCATAGTGCGACTTCTCGACCATATTAAGAAAGATGAGGCGCGGCATGTCTCAATCTGTCGTAAACATTTCCTGGCGCTAGGTGGCGATAGGCGCTTGTTTAAACAAAACAAAGATTCTATAGGATCAAAATTGGTTTCATTACTTTCTACTCAGGCAGAGAGTTTTGAAGCTCTTGGTATTGATCCTGATGTTTTATTTAAAAAATTAGCACGCGTCTGATTTCAATGACAGTTCACTTCGCAAATAGTCGTGTAAAATTACTTGGCAGTGGATCTATGTTGCCCGGCGAGCGCATTGATAACGAACGCTTGTTTTCAGGCTTAGAAAAACAATGTGGAAAGGCAGTGGCACGAAAGGCTGCCTTAATCAGCAGACGCTTGGGTATAAAATCGCGTCATTTTTGTCGTGCAAAAGAAGCAGGTATATCAACCCCTGAAGAAAGCGCACCGCAACTCTGCGTTAGGGCTGTTAACGCTGCACGCTCTGATAGCAAGCAAAATAACAATATAGATTATTTAATAGGGCACACTACCAGCCCGGAAACTTTATTACCTCCAAACATAGCCTGGGTTGCTGAGCAGCTTGAACATGAAGGTCCTTATATGGAGTTGCGGCAAGCTTGCACCGGGTTTGCAAATGCTTTGCAGATTGCGATCCCAATGCTAGCGAATGATGCGTCGATGCAATCAATTGCTATTGTCGGCAGTGAAGTGGGTTCGATCTACTTTGACCTCTCTGCTGGTTTTATTGATCGTGAGCAATTGGTTAACTATTTACAAATGGGTGACGGTGCGGGATCTGTTCTTTTAGGTCCAGATGATGGGAGTGATAATAGTATCATTTCAGATGCCTATATCGGACACATAGGTAATGGTAAAGCGCCTGGGTTTTTTATGGAAGGTGGTGGTTCGGGTGATGTGCATTGCAAGTCATGTTTTCCCGTGTTCCGTCATAATGTTTCAGAAGTTAGAGAGCAAGGTGCGAGTTTGTTTATAAAGGGTCTAGAGTCTGCCTTGTCGCGAGGTTACTCATTAGACGATTTCGCTTATATATTGCCGCATCAGGTTAATGGACATTTGGGACGTCTATTAAGTGAAAATTTAAATGTGCCGGAAGAACGCATTATTGTTGATGCCGATAAACTGGGTAATCTGGGATCAGCAGCAATATGGGTTAGCCTTGACAGGTTGCGTCAATCCGGACGTCTTATAAAGGGCGATAAAGTATTAGTGCTTGGAGCAGAAGCGACTAAATATCTTTATGGCGGTTTTGTATTTCATTATTAATAAAAGCGTTCTTAGTTAATTAAAATCACAAGGTAAAGATTAAGGTAACCGATAAGAAACAAGGTTGGTGTATCCGAAAAATGTGGTGACTATGCCCCTGCTAATATCATTACAATAGGTATTGTAATCAGAGCAACAATATTTCTTCTTCGGAATAACGTGGCGTTATATGTTGTGGGCAGTTTCTGTCCCATGCTTCGATGTGAATCAGAAATGCACGTTCAATATTCGCTTTGTATTCACTGTCCGCAAGTTTTTCAATTAATGCTTTATTTGTTTCAGTGACTTCCGAAGTGCCCCAGAGTTTGATGCGGGTTCGGTTTGGGTAGTCCATTAAAAAGATACAAATTTTATTATTATCTTGCAGATTACCGTAAGAGATGTATTGACGATTACCACTGAAGTCAGCGAAGCCGAGTGTTTTATTATCTATAACTTTCAGGAAACCTTTTGGCCCGCCACGATGTTGGATGTAGGGTTGTCCTTCTGCATTAACCGTCGCCATATAGAATGAATCACGTTGTGCTATGAAACTAGCTAAAAATTCAGTAACCGTACATTCCCAACTACCGCGTTGTTCCATATTTGCGTAGGCACTACGAGACTCTTTTTCTTTTTGTATTTTCTTTACTGTCTCTGAAAAGGCGATATCACTTATATATTCTCTCATCTTTGTTCTCCAGCGTAATGAGGTCGTCATTGATATGACGACCTCATAGTACATTAGTTAATGACTAGCTACTTTGCTTTTTCCAAAGAAGCGACGTATATGTTCTGCGATAACTTCACTATCTTCTTCCAGGGCGAAGTGACCTGTGTCCAGTAGATTAAAGTCGACTACCTTCAAATCACGTTTGTAAGGGTGTGCTCCTGCTGCCGGGAAAATTTCATCGTTCTTCCCCCATACGATCAATGTTGGTGGTTGGTGCTTGCGCAAGTAGGCTTGCCATTCTGGATACAGCGGTGGATTTGTGCCGTAGCTGTAAAACATTTCCAGTTGTATTTCCTTATTCCCTGCGCGGTCTAGCAATGGTTGAACGTGATCCCATGTGTCTGGGCTAATGGCTTCCGTGTTACGTACACCATTCGTGTATTGCCATTTGGTTGCGCCAAGTGTTACTAGAAAACGTAAGGCATCATCATTGCTCATGTTTGGATTCTTGTATGCATTCTTAACATTTATCCAGAAATCGTTATCAAGGCCTTTGTTAATTGCCTTGCGATCTTTCCAATAGGCTTGAATAGGCTCCCAAAAATTATTGTTAATCCCTTCAATATAAGCATTGCCATTTTGGATGATCAGGCCATTAACTCGTTCTGGGTGTTTGGTTGCAATACGGAAACCTATTGGTGCGCCATAGTCCATCAGATACAAGCTATATGTTTTGAGTTCTATCTTTTCGATAAACTTATCAACAATATTGGCTACGTTATCAAAGCTGTATTCAAACTCATGCACACTTGGCATCGAACTCTGTCCGTAACCAGGGTAGTCTGGTGCGACGAGGTGGTATTGATCTGACAACTGTGGAATCAAGTCGCGAAACATATGTGACGATGTTGGGAAACCGTGCAACAACAATAGTGTAGGTTTGTTAGGGTCACCCGCTTCGCGATAAAAAATATTCAGACCATCAATCTCAACGGTCTTGTACTTGATATCATCTTCTTGCTCGACGGCATTTGCTGCAACCCCGATATGTATTAAAAGACTAAAAACGACTGTTGTAACGATATTTCGTGTTTGTGTTTTCATTTTAACTCTCCCTTGTTGATTGCGTGTACCCAGGTGGGTGGCTTCGGGAATAACAATAGGCTTTCAAAATATTAATAAAAAGCATATATTATTGATTATCATCATTCATTATATGAATACTCTTTATGACCCTTGATCAACTCAAAGTACTCTGCACGGTGATTGAAACGGGCAGTTTCAGTGCTGCTGCGGAAAAATTAAATCGGGTTCAATCAGCAGTAAGTATTGCTATCAAAAAGCTGGAGGAGTCACTGGACATAAAGATTTTTGACCGTGATGCTTACCGTCCGCAATTAACAGAGGCAGGAATAGAAATCCACCGACAGGCCTTAACGATTCTAAAACAGACGGATTTTTTAAATTATACCGCCGAACAAATAGCTATAGGCGAAGAGTCTGAAATTACGATCGCCATTGACGGTATATGTCCGTTAGACGTTATTACAAAAAATTTAAAACAATTTAAATCACTGCACCCACATGTTCGTATTCTGCTTTATGTCGAATACCTAGGTGTTATGGAGCGATTAAATCAGGAGGCAATTGATATTGGGTTTACACAGGTGCTTGAGACACCAGAATGGTTAGAGGCTATCCCCCTGATTGACATTCCTTATCTACCCGTTGTTGCGCCAGATCATCCATTGCTTGATATAGATAACAACATAAAACAGAAGCTTGCAGAACATACACAAATTGTCGTCAGTAGTTCGCAACATTCGTCATTAACTGTAAATGTTTCGGAAGAAGCAAGTATTTGGCATGTTGGCGACTTTGATTCGAAACGACAACTCATCAAAGAAGGACTTGGCTGGGGTTATATGCCACAACATATGATTGACAATGAGCTTAAAGAGAACAAACTTGTTATTCTAGATATGGATCAAGGAAAAAAGAAACTGAAAGTAAAATCGCGACAATTACAAAAGACAATCAATTCGCATCAGTTATATATTGTGCGACGTAATGATCGACCGATTGGCCCACTGGCAAGCAGTTTCTGGGATTTATTTGAAGAAAGTATTGCTTAGTAAAATCGATTGAAAGAAGTATAGCCAGGAGGTGTCTATGAGTAGGATACTTGTATCATTGTATGGTGTGGTAAGTTATATCATATTTTTTCTGTCGTTCTTATATGCCATTGGCTTTGTTGGCAATTTACTCGTCCCAAAAACGATAGACTCTGGTGAAGTTACTGCGATAGTCCCATCTTTAATCATTAATGTTGTGTTGCTTGGGCTGTTTGCTATTCCGCATAGCATCATGGCGCGGCCTGTATTTAAGCAATGGTTCACGCGTTACATCCCTGAGGCCATTGAACGTAGTTCCTATGTCTTGGTTTCCAGTTTGTTATTATTTCTGCTGTACTGGCAATGGCAACCGATGACAGGCGTTATATGGCAAATTGATTCGTCTATCGGAAGTATGATTTTATCAGGCGTTTATTGGTTTGGATGGTTAGTTGTGTTGTTATCTACATTTATGATCAACCATTTTGACCTGTTTGGTTTGCGACAGGTATATATAAATTATAAAGGTCATGAATATAGTCATTTAGAGTTCAGGGTGGTCGGTTTGTATAAATTATGCCGCCACCCAATTATGTTGGGTTTTATTATCGCCTTTTGGGCAACACCAATAATGACCACAGGACATTTATTATTTGCTGTAGCAACAACCGCATATATCTTTATCGCCTTGCAGTTCGAAGAACGTGATCTGATGACTTTTTTTGGTGATGCTTACAAGAGCTATAAGGAAAAAGTGCCAATGGTGTTTCCATATAAGTGGTAAAGCCTATATCTAAGCTATTTCAAGTATTGTCTATCTTAGACGTGTAATATGATGTTGTTTTAGTCAGAACTTAAAAATGAATAATGTCTTCAGAATTACTTGATGTCTTTAATGCACATAATGGCGTTGTCTGTTGTGTTGGTGCCGGTGGTAAAAAAACCACGATGTTCCATCTGGCCAAAGCACATGCCGGTCGAGTGGGTATAACCGCAACCGCACATATTGAATATTTCCCTAATACTTTAGATGCTACCAATTATATTGGCGCAGAAGACGATATTTTAGAAGCTATTCGGAATGATGCTTCTTCTAAAGCTATCGCGTTTGCTAAACCATCTGAACGGTTTGGGAGGCGTGCTGGTATTAGTATGGAATTACTGCAATCGATTAAGGATGAAAACCGTTTTGAATTGATTGTGGTCAAAGCGGATGGTGCACGTGGGCGTCTGGTGAAAGGTCCTGCAGAGCATGAGCCGGTCACACCAGCATTTGCTAACACTGTTATCCCGGTTGTTTCTGTAAAGGTAATAGGCATGGCGCTAACCGATAAGATTGCTCATCGTGTAAATCAAATTTCTAAGATAACCGGACTGAACGAGCATGATGAGATTAAGCCAGAACATATTGCCCGTTTGCTTTCTTCAAGCGATGGCTCGCTTAAGAATACAGGTTCTGCAAAAGTAATCCCGTTAATTAATATGGTTGATTATAGTGAACAAGAAACATCAGCAAGAGAGGCTGCGCAATTGGCATTAACGATGACGGATAGGTTTGACTGTATTGTGTTAGCCGCAATGAAAAAGGATCAGCCTATCGTTGATGTGATAAGCAGGTAACCACTATGCTAGTAATTATATAAATGGATCTTTCATATCGAATGCAATGAGAATCGCATCTCTTATATCAAAGAAGAGTGAAATGACAATTGTCGACAATAATAAAGTGATATAAATGCCATAAGGCGATTTTATCTTTTCTATCTTTTCAACAACTTCCGCTTTTACCAGATAAATAGCCAAGGGTAACCACACCACTATATGGGCAATTCCGATAAGATGGGGTGATTTTGTTGTCTCAAATATCCAGATGGCGATTGGCATGGATAATATTAGGGAAGCAAAAATAAATCTTGCTGATAGGCGCCTATATACAAAAATCAGTGAGGATAAAAAGATGATCATCATCCAGTCCATCCATATTTTTGTTACATCAGATGTCGCAGCATCAATTGCTGTTTCCATTTCTTCCATTAGTTTTCCATCTTACGCGCCATTTTCTAATTTACCAATGTCGCGATAATATTCATATCTGCAGGGAGGGTTTTTATATCAATATCCCAAATTAGTGGAAGATAAAACATTATAAATAAAGTGATTAAAATTGCGCCAACAAGATTTATCCATATACCTGTTTTTGCCATTTGTCGGATGGTAACGTAACGGCTACTAAATACGATGGCATTTGGTGGTGTTGCTACGGGTAACATAAAGGCAAAAGAAGCGGCTAGCGCCACTGCGATCATCAAGCTATATGGGTGTATATGCATTGCAATTGCCAGTGCTGCAATGATTGGCAGTATCATTGACGCTGTTGCCGTATTCGATGTGATCTCCGTTAGAATAATGACAATTGTTGTTATGATAGCAATAATCAAAAACAGATTACTGCCTTGTAATATGCTCAGTTGATCAGCAATAGCTTGTGTTAATCCACTATCGTTGAACCCCTTGGCAAGTGCAAAACCGCCGCCAAACAGTATGAGAATATCCCAAGGGATTTTAATGGCTGTTTGCCAATCGAGCAGGAACTCATGCTTTTTAAAATTTGATGGAATGATGAAGAGCAATAGTGCGCCTCCCATTGCTATAGTAGAATCTTTTATCGTCCTGAACTGATCAGCATCTAACAAGCCTCTAACCATCCACAGTATAGCGACACTAGAAAAAACAAATAGAACAGTTTTTTCTTGTGGGGACATAGGCCCTAATTCCAAAAGCTCACGATGAATTGTCTCCTTGCCACCAGGCAGATGATCGATCTCACTCGGATAGGCGATGTGCGTCAGATAATACCAGGTGATTATTAACATGATGATTGATAAGGGTAGTGCAAACATCATCCAGCTTAGGAAGCTGATACTTTGTCCAAACTGGGATTCAATAATACCAGCGAGAATAGCATTAGGCGGTGTACCAATAAGTGTTGCAATACCCCCAATTGAAGCGGCATAGGCAATTCCCAGCATCAATGCTATCCCAAATTGAAAATGTTCCGGGTCTGTATTGATTTGAATATCAGGGGTCGAGTTAATTTCATCGATAACCTGTTTTAAGACAGCAATACCAATCGTCAACATCATCATGGTTGCAGCAGTATTGCTAATCCACATCGATAAACCCGCTGATGCGATCATAAAACCAAGAATTATTCTATTGGGAGTTACACCGACTAGCTGGATTGTATATAAAGCAATTCTGCGATGTAGATGCCATTTTTCAATGGTAACGGCGATTAAAAAACCACCAAGAAAGAGATAGATAAGGTGATGCGCATACGGTTGCGTAACTTCACTGCCATTCATGACGCCAAGAACTGGGAAAAGTAATATCGGTAACAAAGCTGTGGCAGGAATAGGGATGGCTTCTGTAATCCACCAAGTCGCCATGAGTAGCGCAACTGCTAAAACATGCATAGCTTCTGGTCTTATATTATCCGGAGTAGGAATCAACAGGATAATAAGAAACAGGGTTATGCCAATCCCTAAACTGCTAAATTTATTTTTTAACATACGCTTACAATATCAGAATTTGTAAATAGCAGAGAATTGTAATCGATCAAGATGCCCATCATTACCATTATTCAGTTCGCGATAGCCGTGCAACCATTCCAGTCCAAGTGTCATTTTCTGTATTGGGCTCCACAACAGATTTATATGTGATGATGCAAATATTTTATTGTTGGCCGCTGGACTAGTGCTAGTGTCTTGATCAGCATAGGTTGCACCGAAGACCAATGATGAGCGTAATGACTTTGCCCACCAATGTTGATAAGCAATGCTCCCACCCAGTATTTCGGTAAGATTTACCTTGCCAGTATTACTGATAGTCGCGTCGTTAAATGCGTTGAATGATAAATAGCGACCCAGAACATCACCATATGAAAGAACAAAACGGAGGTTGTCTTGAGTAGATAAATGTAATCGGCCTGCTATGTTTAGTGCTGCGCCCCATTTTTTATCATTATCTTCTGATATGACTTTGCCATCAGCGTTAATCTCTCTAATGATTCCAGCGACGGACATATTTCCCCATGAACCCGAGAATTTAATTTTTCCAATAATATCCGGGATCTGATCGTCATTCACCTGGAAGCTGCTGCCTGTTGTTGATGTAAATGTCGATTCTGCTTTTTCAAGAGCAAGGAATATCTCACCCCATGAGAGAGAAGCGTTATAACGGATCAATTCCTGACGGATAAGAAAATGACCTAAAGGGCCATTGGCATCATTAATTTCCGGGTATGAAGATAAATTAGTGAATGTAGTATAGGTTTTTCCAATTGTGAAATTTCTATAAGAGCTGTACAAGTGTCGCAGTCGAGGTTCATTAGCAACATGTGAACGTCCTAAAGCATCTTTTTTTGAGTCAAAGAAATCAAACTCAATATAAGTTGATAAGCTGTTATCACCAACAGGCAAGTATAAGGTTGCCCAGACACGACTTTCCCGTAAATTTGCATCAACACTATTTTTACCAGTGTCTGGTATAGGAATACTTCTCGGTGAAAATGCTAAATCAGATTTACTGGTTCTTGGGCCGCCGACACTACTGGCATTATAAATAGTATCAATCTTTAATCTGCCACCAATGGATAATTTTACCCGAGCATCATGTTCCGCCTTCAATGGCGGTGAAAAGAAAAAAAGCAGGGTTAAAATAATGCTTATGGTCTGTACTAATCGTGAGCGCATTATATTTACATTACGGCTCACGGAATAATTGATGACAAGTATTACAAGTAGATTGTAGTTTTATATACAGAGCATCTATTTCTTTATAGTGATTTGTACCGATTTCACTTTTTAGTTCTATAGCTATCTCTCTAAGTTGATTGGTCATAGCGGTGAATGTCAATTGTTCTTCTTCGCCCAAACTTTGCAATGAGATAATGTTCGCCTGGTTACTAGCTGTTTTAGTCAGTGTAGTCGCTTCTTCAACAAGCAGTTCGATCTGTCTATGGCTTAATTTCTTGAGTTCAAGCTCTGTGTATTCTCGTTCGTAAATCAAGTTATTCAGGTTTTGCATGATTTTTTTTACTTCATCACTATGTATCGCATTCAATATTGTTTTGCCAGTTTCTAATTTCTCCGAAACGTCATTGGCGAACAATAATGAGCTTGTTGTGATGAAGGTAATTAAAACCAGTGGTAGCATTTTTAAATACATTTCTATCTATTCAAATACCTTATGATTAATATCAACAATATAATATTATGCTAGAAAAATATATTGATCTGAAATAAGGTTTAACATGTGTTACTAATGATTGAAAGTTAATAATCCGTGAAACTCAGGTTTGAGGTTAGTTATAATAATTAAAGGTTAATAAATGAATTTACTAAAAGATTTTATCAAATTAGAGGCAGCCAGCGGAATTATTCTTGTTTTTGCGGCTATTTTAGCCATGGTCATTGCAAATTCACCGCTCGATAAATTTTATGATTTGTTACTAGACTTGCCTGTTGAAATCAGAATTGGCCCATTGTTAATAGCAAAGCCGCTATTGTTATGGATTAATGATGGACTCATGGCCGTATTTTTTTTCCTGATCGGTCTGGAATTAAAACGTGAAATCATGGAAGGCGAGTTATCAGACCCGAGCAGTATTATTTTACCCGCGATGGGCGCCTTAGGAGGAATGGCTGTACCAGCAATAATTTACTCATGGATAAATTGGGGTGATGCAATAGCCATCAAAGGCTGGGCGATTCCAGCTGCGACTGATATCGCATTTGCAATTGGTATTCTGTTATTACTTGGGGATCGTATATCTACTAGCCTTAAGATTTTCCTTGTTTCTATTGCGATTATTGATGATATAGGGGCAATTGTAATAATCGCTTTATTTTACACCAGTGATTTATCGTTAAATGCATTAATCATCGGATTGTCCTTGGTGCCTGTGCTTTATATTTTAAATAAAAAGAATGTAACGAGTGTCATGCCCTATATTTTTATCGGGATTATTATGTGGACTGCAGTCCTTAAGTCAGGTGTTCATGCAACCTTGGCAGGTGTATTAGTCGCATTTTTTATTCCTTTAAAATCTAATGAGAACCCTGAACGCTCGCCGCTTAAAGAACTTGAGCATGATCTGCATACTGTTGTGGCATATGGTGTGTTACCTGTTTTTGCTTTTGCAAACGCAGGTATTTCATTTGAAGGAATAGGACTAGATTATGTTTTACATCCAGTACCACTTGGCATCGCAGCAGGGTTATTCCTGGGTAAACAGCTAGGCGTTTTTGGTTTTTGTTGGGTGGCCTTGAAAACAGGACTGACTTCCCTGCCAAAGGGAATGGATCTTGTGCATCTTTATGGTATTTCATTGTTATGCGGCGTTGGTTTCACTATGAGCCTTTTCGTAGGATCACTCGCTTTTGAAGAGACGGATGTTAATCTACTCTTTGATGAAAGGTTAGGTATTATTATAGGTTCACTGTTATCGGGTGTGCTGGGTTATCTTGTTTTAAATTGGAGAGTCAAGAAGTCTAATCCAGCATAACGATATATTCATTGTTATAAATTTACATGATTATACCTTGATCCCAATAAGGATTTTCACCAAAGTAATCGATAAGAAAATTAATTAATTCGCGCGTACGATGAGAGAGATAGCGTGTTTGCGGATAAACTGCATAGGCATTTGCCTGAGGCAATTTAAAATTGCTCAGGACAGGGACTAAATCGCCTCTCGATATAGCCTGCCATGAAATAAACGTTGGACTAGAGACAATGCCGTGTCCAGAAATTGCCATGTCTTTTAGGAAATCGCCATTATTTGCAATTAGGTTTGAGGATACATTCACAATGTGTTTTGTTCCTTGCCTATCTTCCAATTTCCATTGTGATTTCCCTGAGACATTGTAATGAAGTAATCGATGGTTTTTTAGGTCGCTAGGAATTTTAGGCGTGCCAAATTGTTTTAAGTATTCTGGACTTGCACAAAGAATTATTTTTATAGGCGAAATCTTACGTGCTATTAAACTCGAATCCTTTAAGTCTCCAATACGAAATGCCAGATCCAGGCCCTCTTCAATTAAGTCAACTTGCCGATCAGAAAAGTTAATATTAATAACTAATTTAGGATTATTTTTTATAAATAGGTCTATTGCCTTGGATAAATGACTTAATCCAAATGATAAGGGGACAGCAAGATTTATCGTGCCTTCTAAAGCAGTATTAGAATCAGTGGTCAGTGTGTTTAGCTCGGTCACATCATCAATGATTTTGATGCCACGCTCGTAATAAGATTGACCTGCTTCGGTAAGGCTTGATTTGCGGGTTGTTCTATTGAGTAGTTTTACACCAAGACGGGTTTCCAGGTCGGCTAGGCGGCGGCTGACAGCGGATTTCGCCAAACCAAGTTGCTCAGCTGCACGGCTGATGCCCCCGGCATCGACCACACGTACGAACATACTCATATCCTCTAATTGACCCATTTCCATAGTTCTCAAAAAGTGAACAATAAGTTCTTATTATTGATGTTTATTCTAAAACTATCAACATATAAACTGCTTAGGAACTTACATAATGAGGTGACCAGTGAAAATAATTGCATTTGGTGCGAGCAGTAGCAAAAAGTCGATCAATAAGCAGTTGGCTGCTTATGCTGTTAGCCTTTTGGATGATGTCGAGGTAGAAGTATTAGATTTAAATGATTATGAACTGCCTTTGTTCAGTGAAGATAAAGAAGCTGAGATAGGTCAACCGGAATTGGCAAAAAAGTTCATTACCAAGATAGCTGAAAGTGATGCGTTGGTCGTATCCTTCGCAGAACATAATGGCTCCTATAGCGTTGCCTATAAAAACTTGTTCGACTGGAGCTCACGTATCAATCCTAAAGTGTTTCAGAATAAGCCGATGTTGTTACTGTCTACATCGCCCGGGCCGGGGGGTGCTGCAAGTGTACTTTCTACGGCGGTTAATTCAGCTCCATATTTTGATGGAGATGTTAAATCAAGTTTATCTGTTCCCAGTTTCTATGAAAATTTTGATATGGAAACAGGGCTTATAAAAAACAAAGTTATAAATGACCAGTTAGTAAATGCTGTTCAGAGTCTAGTGTAAAAAATTAAATTTGAGATAAGAATATGAGCACACAAAATAGAGAATTAAAAATTGTTACATCTGGCATCGCTGCTTCAGATGGAGACGGCGTAAAGTTAACCCGTATCATTGGGTCACCAGAAGTGAATATGCTGGATCCTTTTTTACTGTTTGATGCTTTTGAATCTGACCAGGCTGAAGACTATATTGGAGGTTTCCCAAGTCATCCGCATAGAGGATTTGAAACAGTGACATATCTTTTGGCCGGACAAATGCGTCACAAAGATAATGCGGGTCATGAGGGCGTAATAGAACCTGGTGGTGTGCAATGGATGTCGGCAGCAAAAGGCATTGTGCATTCAGAAATGCCAGAGCAAAAAGATGGGCTACTGATGGGGTTTCAATTGTGGGTGAATTTACCCGCCGCTGAAAAAATGGGAGAGCCTGAGTATCAAGAATTTCCAGCTAATAAGATTTCTTTGGAACAACAAGAGAATGGTGCCGAGGTGCGTGTAATATCAGGCACGACTAATTATGGTACAAGCGGGCCAGTGATAAGTCGGCATACGCAGTCGATTTATATGGATATTAGTTTGGCTAAAGGGCAAAGTTTTCAACAGACTATTGGTTTGGATGACAACACATTTATATTTGTCATTAATGGTGAGCTGTCTGTAGGCAATCGTAAGGAAAAGCTTAATAAACGGAACTTGGGCGTACTGCATAAAGGAAATAGTGTTTACGTCGAAACAGATGTTGAAAGCCGTTTTTTATTGGCATCAGCAAGACCGTTGTTCGAACCGGTTGCACGTGGTGGTCCTTTTGTCATGAACACCAAAGCGGAAGTTTTACAGGCGTTTGAAGATTATCAAAACAACAGAATTTAGGAAAATAAAATGGGAATGTTAGTTGATGGTAAATGGCATGACGTTTGGTATCCGACGGACGCAAGCAAAGGTCGGTTTGTTAGATCGGCTGCTCAGTTTAGAAATTGGGTGACCGAGGATGGTCGTGCAGGGCCTAGTGGACGCGCTGGTTTTAAGGCGGAAGCTGATAGATATCATTTATATGTATCGCACGCGTGCCCCTGGGCAAATCGCACATTAATTTTTCATGGCTTAAAGGGTTTGGAGGATATGATCTCATTCTCAGTGGTGCACTGGTACATGGGCGACGCGGGATGGACATTTGCTGATGGTGTTGGTGTTATTGCAGATCCGATTATTAATGCTAAATGCCTCAGTGATGTATATCTTGAAGCCAATGAAATCTACTCAGGTAGAGTAACGGTACCTGTTTTATGGGATAAAAAAACTAATACTATCGTGTCAAATGAATCTTCAGAAATTATTCGTATGTTCAATAGTGCCTTTGATAATCTTGGCGCCAAAGTGGGTGATTATTATCCAAAAGTATCACGCAAAGAAATTGATGATATTAATGCGCGTGTATATGACACAGTCAATAATGGTGTTTATAAATGTGGTTTTGCGACATCACAAGATGCTTATGAAGAGGCATTAACGCCATTGTTCGATACGCTGGATTGGTTGGAACAAAGACTATCATCACAACGCTATTTATTAGGTAATGAAACTACTGAAGCAGATTGGCGTTTATTTACAACCTTAATTCGTTTTGACGCCGTATATGTTGGTCATTTTAAAACCAATCTGAAACGCCTGGTAGATTATCCAAACCTCTGGGCATATACGCGAGATTTATATCAACACAAAGGTATCACGCCCTTGATCAACATGGACCATATTAAAAAGCACTATTACGGGAGCCATAAGACTATTAATCCAACGGGTGTTGTGCCGGTAGGACCGATTATTAACTATGACGAGCCACATCGTAGAGATTCATCATGGGCTTAAAAAATACGTCTCAAAATTATGGCGTTATTGCCAAGAGCCTACATTGGCTAACAGCGTTTCTTTTCCTAGTGTCTTATTGTTCCGTTTATTATCGACATTGGTTTACTGAAGAAAAAACTCCAGAAAACTGGACTGCCCTGCAGTTACACCTTTCTATAGGAATATCTCTCGCTGTTGTAATAATACTCAGGGTTATTTGGCGTAATACAGATACAGTTCCTGAAGCAGAACCCGGGACTCGGTTTGAAAATATGGCTGCACATGTTGGACACTATATTTTATACGCCATGATGATTAGCATGCCGTTGACTGGTTATATTGGTACGGGGGTTAATACCGAGTATTTCTTTTTATTCGATATTCCAAAGTTTGAAGATACCGTAGTCTTTCAAACAGTCGTTGCAGACTGGATGGGCTTAGGCTTTAAGGAATTTGAAAAGCCGATTGATTTTTTCCATAAGGATATTATGGGGTCACTGATCGTCTGGTTGCTTATTCTCGGACATGTATCAGCTGCTTTATATCATCATCATATTAAGCATGATAGAACAATTATCAAAATGACATCAGGCGGATAGTGCCTATTTAGTCACTTAGATCAAACGCAGATTTTATAGCATCAAATTTTGCATCAATGACATGTACGTTCGAATATCCCATCATTTCGAGCGTATGCGCAGATAAGGAAGCACGGCCACCAGCAGCACAATGTAGCAGTATTGGTGTGTTGTCTTCTGAGCAAACATTAGCTATTTTCATTTCCAGAAGACCACGAGGAATATTGCTTGAGTCATTCAGCTTCGTTTCTTCTGCTTCACCAGGCTCACGTACATCTATAATGACGGCGTCATCGTGACGGTCATAAAACATTTTTGCCGCGACTGGATCCATGCAATCACAGTGTGATTTGGCTCTTTCAACTAGTTCACTAACGGGAATGCTCATCGGGTCTCTCTTCATGTAAATTTATTGTTTAATTATGTCCTATACTTCTTATTTGACCAAGTGTTGTGAGTGTTTTGTCTAATAAATATTCATAACAATTTGATACAGATCAAGGATAAATGCGGTTTATTTACTAATATGTATCTGTGATGGAATAAATATTCGTTAAGTGGAGAAGGCGTGATGGTGGAAGCAAAGAAAAAAGTAAGCAAGAAGAAAACTGTAATCAAAAAAAAGACGGCTCGAAAAAAAACGGCATCATCACAAGTGCGTGCGGCAGTAAATAGCCGGCAAGCATTATCTGATAGACTTAAGCAAGATCTTGATGCAACTAAAGATGCCCTTCGACATGCAAGGCTTGCTGCAGGGGAAGATTTAAAGCTGGCCAAAAAAGCTGCGCAGGATGAAATTTCTGTATTAAAAAGTCAACTCAAGTCGGCACTCAAGCGTGAAAAGCAGTTGATGAAAATCAGCGAAAAAAAGATTCATAAAATGTTGGTTGCGGGTGAAAAGTGGGAGAAAAAACAGTTGGTCAACATCAAGAAAGCGACAGAAAAAGCAATCCGCAATATAAAGAAAAAATAAGTCCGGTTTATTTCTCGTCAATCTGATCAAGGCACGGAAAAGTATCTCTACCTAATATGCCATTCAGGTATAATATCGATATATCAAAATTAAGGAATTGTTTCCAAGTAAACACATTCCTGTTTTTTTAGTGCCAATTCCCATTTAAAACACATAGTTAATTGTTATGTCCAAAGAATTGAAAAATGATCGGTTTCTAAAAGCGTTATTGGGTCAACCCGTTGATATGACGCCAGTATGGATGATGCGTCAAGCAGGGCGCTACTTACCAGAATATCGCGCTACACGCGAAAAGGCGGGTGATTTTGTCACTTTATGCCAAACGCCAGACCTGGCTTGTGAAGTCACTATGCAACCGCTGGAACGCTACCCGCTAGATGCAGCAATCTTGTTTTCGGATATCCTGACGATTCCTGATGCCATGGGTCTTGGTTTGAAGTTAATAGAATCTGTTGGCCCCAAGTTTGATAATCCGATAACTTCTTTGGCCGATATTCAGAATCTACCCATGCCTGATCCTGAAGATGAGTTAGGTTATGTAATGGATGCGGTGCGACTAATTCGAAAAGAATTGGATGGTAGTGTGCCATTGATAGGCTTTGCCGGTAGTCCATGGACATTAGCAACCTATATGATAGAAGGTGGCTCGAGTAAAGATTTTGGTAAGATAAAAAAGATGCTCTATCAGGAACCGGATACCTTGCATCTCTTACTAGATCATGTTGCCAAGGCTGTAGTTCTTTATTTGAACGCACAGATAAATGCAGGTGCGCAAGTGATTCAGATTTTTGATACATGGGGTGGTGTCTTAACGACACCGGCTTATCATGCATTTTCTCTTGCTTACATGAAACAAATTCTCAATGAATTAAAACGAGAACATGAAGGCCATAAAATACCTGTTATTTTGTTTACAAAAGGTGCCGCTGGCTGGATTGAAGATATTGCTAATACGGGTTGTGATGCTGTTGGGCTTGATTGGATGCAGGATATTGGTCAGGTTCGATCAAAAATAGGTGATCGCGTTGCATTACAAGGCAATATGGATCCTGCCATTTTAAAGTCCAACCCAGAGGCAATACGAAATGAAGTTGCATTGATACTAAAAAGTTTTGGCGATGGTTCTGGTCATGTCTTTAATCTGGGGCATGGTATTACGCCAGACATTGATCCGGAGAATGCAGGTGTATTTATCAATGCGGTACATGAGTTGAGTGCGCATTATCACAGCAATTAGTCATTATGCTTAAGAACAGAATAAAGTTAGTTGCGAAGGGATTTTGTGTCGGTTCTGCGGATGTTGTTCCTGGAGTCAGCGGCGGCACATTGGCATTTATTCTTGGTATCTATCCACAACTAATCAATGCTATTAAGTCATTCGATAGCGAATGGTTGAGAATGATTATGTCTTTTAATATAAAGGGTATAATCAACAGACCACATTTTGGCTTTTTAATTCCGTTAGGAATAGGTGCGGTATCTGCATTATTGTTTTTTACACGCGTAGTTCCGTTACCCACATTGATACGTACCCAACCTGAGATTATTTACGGCCTGTTTTTTGGTCTTGTATTAGGCTCTATAGTTATATTGTTTCGTCACCTCGGATTGAGTCTACTGTTAAAAAGAGTTTTGTTTTTAATAGTAGGCATTATGTTTGGTGGTTTTGTTGTAACGATGGTACCGGAATCTACACCGGACGATACCTGGTTTATTTTCTTATGTGGAGCAGTTGCAATATCGGCTATGATTTTACCGGGGATCTCTGGTTCGTTTATATTATTGATGTTAAAAAAATATGCGTATATTTTTAACGCAATAGGACATTTTGATTTCTCAATTATAATACCATTCGTATTTGGTATAATTACCGGTGTTATTATATTTAGTCGACTGCTTTCATATTTATTAAAAAGATTTTATCAGCAGACCATCCTTTTTATCACTGGCTTATTAATCGCTTCTTTATACGTTATCTGGCCTTTTCAGACACGTTTATATGAAATTATACGGGATAAAGAAAGACTGGTTTCTTCGGTGCCATATATTCCTGAAGGAATTAGTCATCAGATATTAATTTCGATCGTCATGATGATTATTGGTTTGGCGTTAGTATTTGTTCTGGATCGGTATTCCGACGAGGTTGGTGAAATTCGTAACTAGACTTTGCGCGATCCTTAGTCTTGATATACATTATAAGCAAGGAGAATAGCTATGCCATTATCTGAAGTCATTTTAGTTGTAATGGGTCTTTTGACCATTGCGATGATTGCAGCGGCTATCTGCAAAAATATTCCGGTACCTTATACTGTGTTTCTGGTTATTTTAGGTATCATCCTCGGCTCAATTGCACGTCATTACCCTGAGCTTGGACTATTACTTGAATTTCAGTTAACTCCAGATCTTGTTTTGTTCTTATTTTTACCTGCCTTGATTTTTGAGTCGGCGTTAAATCTAGACGCGCGTCTATTGATGAAAGATATAATTCCGATATTGGTGTTGGCAATTCCTGCAATGCTTATCTCCGCCGGATTAATTGGTGTTGGTCTCTGGATGATTCAAGATTTTAATATTTTTCATGCATTGCTTTTTGGCGCCCTAATCTCAGCGACTGATCCAGTAGCTGTTATTGCGCTGTTTAAGGAGCTCGGTGCACCACAACGATTAACTATTCTGGTAGAAGGTGAATCATTATTAAATGACGCAACAGCGATCGTTTTCTTTAATATTATTCTTGGTCTGGCAATTACGGAACAATTTACAGCCTCGGATGCTGGTTTTGCTGTGCTTGAGTTCTTTAGAGTATTTTTTGGCGGCCTTTTTGTCGGCGGCATCATTGGTATTGTCTTGAGTGAATTATTGTACCGAATTCGGGCAGGCATGAGCTCTTATATAATCATGTCGATAGTATTGGCATACGGCAGCTTTGCTATCGCAGAACATATCATGCATGTATCTGGCGTTATGGCTGTCGTGGCTGCAGCGATTGCCTTGGGTATTTTTGGTGTCAGCCGCATCCCACAGGGCGAACGAGAAACAGTTGACGAAACCTGGGATGTCTTGGCATTAATTTGTAATTCACTTTTATTCTTGTTGGTAGGACTTTCTGTCGATATATCCCAACTTTTTTCGCACATCGATAGTATTGCGATTGCAATTGTATTGGTCTTAGGTTCGCGTGCGGCAGGGATCTATAGCATGGTGCCGGCAACAATAAAAATGTTTAAGTTGCCACATGTTTCATTAGGTGAACGGCATATCATGTGGTGGGGTGGTTTGAAAGGTGGACTTGCAATAGCGATTGTACTGTCTATCCCGTTAGATATGCCCGGTCGTGATACGATTTTATATATAACACTGGGCGTTGTTTTATTTTCATTATTGATAAATGCACCAACTATTCGACCGCTGATGCAGAAATTGGGTTTTGATAAATTTACCGGTGAAGAAGTAGCCGAATTAAAACACGGTCTGATCCAGTCGCAACTCCATTCAGAAGAGATACTAGAATCATTTCATAAAGCAAATTTAATATCACGCAGCACCCAACAATTGATTCAAAAAAAGACACAACAGATATTCAATGTCAGTGAAGATGAGTCCAGTAATCATATTGAAACGCGCCATGCTTACATAACAGCACTACGTATTGAGATGCAGGAACTTAAGACGCTGTACGATATTGGCTTCTTGCAATATTACACCTACATGAATATTAAGAATTCAATGCAGCGTGATCGCGAGAGCTGGTCGATTGATTCAAAAGCCGATATGTCATTTGAAGAAAATAATAAATCTAATCTATTTGTTCGACTTGAAAATACATTGATTAAGCAATTTCGCGAGCTTGATTTTGCTGCAGGCATGTTGGCCCGTTATCAGTACCTGCGTTTTTCACAAAGTTTGCAGCGCGACATTGCTGGTGTATTGATATGCGAAAAAGTGATTGAACAGATCAACCGCATTGATGATTTTAGTGAAGAACTTAAAAATCAGATTATTGAAAAGTATAAAGATCGTGCGACACGTCGAAAAAACCGACTGGAAAAAATAGCTGAAGATTTCCCTGAGTTTTACTTACGTTTTGAAACTAGATTGTTTGCCAATGTTGCATTAGTTACAGCCGAGTTTTTTACTGAAGAAGCTCATCATAATGGTGAAATCGGTTCCAAGGTGTTCGCTAATATAGAACGACGTATACATGCAGCAATAGATGCCTTACAACCAATTTCTGATCCTGCTCCAAAATTAAAGCCTCATGATTTGATTGGTATGGTGCCTCTGTTAAAAGGTCTTTCGATTGATTTGCTGGAACGTTTATCTAAGCATGCAAAGGCAATGACCTTTCTGGCTGGTGATAAAGTCATTGGCGAAGGTGAAAAAGGTGATTCACTCTATATCATTACTCATGGTCTGGTAGCGGTATATAAGTCTGGGCATGAGAGTGAGCCCATCGCCGAATTACGAGATGGTGATTTCTTTGGTGAAATGGCATTGTTAGGTACACAGGTGAGAACAGCTAATGTTAAATCGATTAAATCAACAACGTTATTACGCTTAAGTCGTAAGGATGTGCTATCAATGGCTGACAATGAACCCGAGTTAAAAGCACGACTCGAACAGATAAGTTCAGTAAGACAGTCTAGTGATTCTTGATGGCAGGTTTGAGTTTGCGGTTAAATAAGAAGCATATAAATAAGCTTATAAAGCAAAAGCTTAATATCAGGCTATTTCCAAACTTACTATAAGGTGTTGCACCAGCATACAGTTTTACTGTTGCAGATAGTGCATGTGCTTTAAATTGCGGTGAACGAGAAATAATCTTGCCCTTGTCATCAATGACAGCAGAAATTCCAGTATTGGTTGAACGCAATAGGTAGCGGCCGTTTTCCAGTGCGCGCATTCTTGCCATTTGCAGGTGCTGATGGGGCGCAAGCGAATCACCAAACCAGGCATCATTACTAACGTTAATTAAAATATTAGCATCAGGTAAGGCTTTTCTTACTTCTGACCCGTAGGCATCTTCATAACAAATACTCATGCCAAAGACACCTTTTTCAGTCTCAAATAGTTTTTGTTCAGGATCTCCTGAGGAAAAATCAGACATGGGTATATTTAGAAAACGTAGTATCTCACCGAGAAAAGATTTAAACGGTAAATATTCTCCAAAAGGAACCAGATGGTTTTTGTGATAAAAATGATGTTCATCATCGATCAATAGAACGCTGTTAAAATAATCGTTAGATATCGAATCTTTATAAGCTAGCCCACTCATAAACATGGCATTACTGGATAATTGTTCACTGGAAATTGGAATAATAAAATCATCGGCCAGATGATATAGAGAAGGTATCGCAGTCTCCGGCCAGATAATAAGATCAGATGACCAAAAGGGTTTACTTAAATCAGAATAAATTTCATAGGTTCTTTGACGCTGTTCAGGTTTCCACTTTTGCTCCTGTGGTATTGCACCCTGAACCAAAACGATATCTATGTCTTTATTTAAATCGTTCGTCCAATTAATTTTATTCAATATAGATGAAGATAATATGATGAGCATTAGTAACAACCCGCCAATTACTCTCCGCCTCATGTTGCCAGTAATCAATGTAGTTATTGTCATAGCAGATAGGCAGACAAAGAATGTAACGCCGTAATCACCAAGTACAGGGGCGAAACCGGCTAAAACACTATCAGTTTGACTTGAACCGATATTTAGCCAGGGAAAACCCGTCAACATCCACCCGCGAGACCACTCAGTCAATAACCATAGTGCAGGTAAGGCAATGATTCTGGTATGTTTAAAGAAGCGAACTGCTAGATAGCCACATAATGCCGGGTATAGTGAAATATATGCGATAAAGATGTAGGTGAATAAAAGCGCACCAATAATGTTAACACCGCCGAATAAGTTGATGCTGATATGCAACCAGTTTACGCCGGTAGCAAACATAGCAAAGCCAAATAGATAGCCAAGAATAAATGATTCGCGTGGTGAACTGGTATTTGACCAAAAACAGAAAAGAATACTGAGTGAAATTATACTAATCAAATAAAGATCATATGGAGAGAATGCAAAAGGAACCAAAGCACCTAGTGCGATGACAGATATTCGATTTACGAGTACTTTATTTTGTAAAAATCTCATCACAGAAGATTTGTGTCTAACAGCTAGACTTTTGACTATTCTGAGCCAGCAGCGTCGTCAGCATTCTTTTCTAAATTAAGACGGGTAAAAAGTAACAGGTGCACACGGCGTTTATCGGCTCTTAAAACTTTAATATTAAAGTCCATGAAGTCTATGGTCTCGCCTCGTTTTGGTAAGTGTCCAAAGGCGTTAATAACCAGGCCGCCAACCGTTTCGTACTCATCATGATCAATATTTGTTTCAAAGTATTCGTTCAATTCATCTGTAGTTGTTAAGGCTTTAACGGTATAGCGATCATTGTCGTGCATGTTAATGTTGGTTTCATCTTCTTCAAAATCATGTTCATCTTCAATCTCGCCAATAATCTCTTCGATGACATCTTCAATAGTAACCAGACCAGCAACCCCGGTGTATTCGTCAATAACAATCGCCATATGGTTACGACTAGTACGAAACTCCCGTAACAATACATTTAACCTTTTGCTTTCAGGAATGAATACGGTTGCCCGCATCATATCTTTCATGTCAAAGTCCTTCTTGGGGTTGGCATAATAATGCAAAAGATCTTTAGCTAATAATATGCCGACTATTTCATCGTTTGTGTCACCAACAACAGGAAAACGCGAATGACCTGATTCGACAACGACAGACAGTATATCTTCAGGTTTGGCATCGTTTTCAATAACAATCATTTGTACGCGTGGAATCATAATGTCGCGTACTTGAATTTCTGAGACGTGTAAAGCCCCTTCAATCATTAGCAATGCATCACTATCAAGTAGATTTCGATGTTCAGAATTTCTTAAAATATCAATAAGAGCATCACGATCTTCCGGTTCGTTTGAAAACAGACTGGAAAAACGCTTTAACCATTTTTTATAATTAATAGGTTTATCGTTGCTCATGATGTTCCCTTTTATTCATACGGGTTTTGATAGCCTATGTTTTTCAATATTTTAATTTCTCTTAATTCCATGATGCTGGCTTGTTCATTTGATTCATGGTCATAACCTTGCAGATGCAAAACACCGTGAATAACTAAGTGCGCCCAATGTGCATCAAGCGGTTTACCTTGTTCACTTGCTTCTCGTTTAACTATAGGTGCACATATAACGATATCACCTAGAAGGTTTGGGGCATGTTTCAGTCTTTCGCCAACAGGAAAAGATAATACATTTGTCGCTGATTCTTTTTTACGCCATGCCTTATTAAGTGCCAGCCCTTCCTCTTCATCAACGATACGAAGCGTTATTTCAGCTTCTTGATGTTGTTCATCAAGTGCATTTCTTACCCATTCCGACATCACATTGTCAGCGGGGAGTGAACTCATGTTGGAAGCATTTTGAATCTCAATCATCTCATTCATTATAGTTGTAAATAACTAAACTTGATTATCAGATTTGCCTTGCTCATGCCTGTCATAGGCATTTAAGATTCGAGCAACTAATGGATGACGAACGACATCTTTTGATTTAAAGAAAGTAAAGCTTATGCCTGTTTCATCATTTAAAATATCAATAACATGTCGAAGGCCTGATTGTTTGCCGGCAGGCAGATCAACTTGTGTTATATCACCGGTGATTATCGCTGTTGAATTGAATCCAATTCGAGTTAGAAACATTTTCATTTGTTCTATCGTCGTATTTTGGGCTTCATCCAGAATAATAAATGCCTCGTTAAGCGTGCGACCTCGCATAAAAGCCAATGGCGCAACCTCGATTACATTTCTTTCTATTAATTTAGCAACTTTTTCAAAGCCTAACATCTCATATAGTGCGTCATATAACGGTCGTAAATAGGGATCAACTTTTTGTACTAAATCTCCCGGCAGAAAGCCTAGCTTTTCTCCCGCTTCTACAGCAGGTCTTACCAGCACTAATCTTCGCGCACGATCCTGTTCCATGGCTGCAACCGCACAGGCGACAGCGAGATAAGTCTTTCCTGTGCCTGCAGGACCGATACCAAAATTAATATCATTTTCTTGAATGTTTGACAGGTAGCGTTTTTGATTGGTTGTTCTACCCCGGATCATGCCGCGCTTTGTTTTAATAGAAACTTCATCTGCAACGTCTTCTGCTAATTCATCTTCCATCTGCATACTTTGTAAATGGAGATGCACGCCTTCGGATGATAGTGGTTCGGATGCTGTGATGGCGTACATTTCTTTAAGCAGTTGTTGTGTGAGCTGAACTGATTTCTGACTACCGCTAACATGAAAGCTATTACCGCGATTATTTATTTCTACGCCCATATAACGTTCGATTTGACGTATATGACGATCCATAGGCCCACACAAATTCGACAAACGCTGGTTATCAGCAGGCTCTAGAAATAAATCGTTTGAAGGTGTGGTATTGATAGTTGTCTAACTATTAATTGATTAGAGATTGGCCGCTTGGTCAAGCACTTCGGAATCTGCTAAAGAACCACGTAATGAATTTGGTAGTGCTTCAGTAATTTCAACATCAATAAATCGGCCTATAAGTTCCTGTGAACCTTTAAAATTTACGACACGATTATTTTCAGTCCGGCCGCGAAGTTGTTTATTATCTTTCTTTGATAACCCTTCGACCAGAATAGTTTGAGTTGTGCCGACCATAGCCGCACTGATTTCAGCTGCTCTTTGGCTTATACGCGTTTGTAAAATTGATAGGCGATCTTTTTTGGTTTGCATTGGTGTGTCATCGGGTAGACTGGATGCTGGCGTGCCAGGACGAGCGCTATAGATAAAACTAAATGAATGATCAAAACCGATATCATTTATTAGATTCATTGTCTCTTCAAAATCTTTATCAGTCTCACCTGGAAAACCAATGATGAAATCAGACGACATACTCAGGTTTGGCCTGATTGCACGCAGACGTTTAATTTTATTTTTATATTCCAGTCGTGTATGACCCCGTTTCATTAGCGCAAGAACTCGATCAGACCCACTTTGTACAGGAAGATGTAAATGACTAACCAGCTCAGGCACTCGACCGTAAACTTCAATCAGGCTATCTGAGAACTCAAGCGGGTGTGATGTAGTAAATCGTATTCGATCAATGCCATCAATTGCAGCGACATACTCAATCAGTAGTGCGAGATCTGCGATTTGATCATCATGCATAACACCGCGATAAGCATTAACATTTTGTCCAAGAAGATTGACTTCGCGTACACCTTGTTCTGCCAATTCGACGACTTCAGTAATTACATCGTCAAAGGGTCGACTGACTTCTTCTCCGCGCGTGTAGGGCACGACACAAAAACTGCAATACTTGCTACAGCCTTCCATGATTGAAACAAAAGCACTGGGCCCTTCAGCCTTTGGACTAGGTAGGTTGTCGAATTTTTCAATTTCGGGAAATGAAATATCTACGATTGGCTTTCGGCTTTGTACTACATCAGTATACATTTGCGGTAATCGATGCAGTGTCTGTGGCCCGAAGACAATATCCACGAACGGCGCTCGGTCGAGAATCGCCGCGCCTTCCTGACTTGCGACACAACCGCCAACGCCGATTACCAGGTTTGGGTTGGTTTTCTTAAAGGGTCGCCAACGGCCAAGCTGTGAAAAGACCTTTTCTTGTGCTTTTTCACGAATCGAGCAGGTGTTCAGCAAGATCAAGTCAGCTTCTGAAGGGTCCTCTGTGCGGGTCATTTTATGAGCCTCTTCCAGAGAATCCAGCATTCTGGCTGAATCATACTCATTCATCTGGCATCCCAAGGTTTTGATGTATAGCTTCTGGCTCATGAATTTTCTAGTGTATCGCAGAAAAGGTTGGCTAAATTACACTTTCTATAGATTTATTTCCAGCCAAAATTAGCCAATAAGTGAGAAAAAACGGGGCTTTGACGACGATTAGGTGTCATCCTGAGGGCTTAATCAGTTCCGTTTTCTAATTGTTTGAGTTTTGCACGGAGTTCATCGCGTTCACGCCCAATTTCTGCGGTCTCGGCCAGAGACTCAAATGCGGAAATCTCGGCATGTTCTGCTCGTTCAATTAAAGCCTGACGTTGCTTACTTAACCGAATCTCACGTTTACTTGGGCCTAAAAGATCGCGAATTACTTTAACAAAGCCGGAATGTTCCGGTTCATCGTGAGTGGAGGTAAATAATTCATCATCTGCACCGTCTTTAAAATCCGAAAACTCAGGATTAGATAAAAATTCCTGTAATTGTGACTGTATTGATGAGGCGAGTGAATTGAGCGATGGATCCAATTTCTCATGTTTAAGAATGGAATCTACTAGCAATTTAAATTTACGGGCTTCTTGATAGCCGTTAATATCTGTTTCAAATTCAATCTTCATCTGGGTGTGCTTGTTTCCTTATCTACTTAAAGCATAATTACTATAAAACTTAAGTCAAGCTGCGACATTAATATTATTATGCAATAAGACAATGCAGATAATTCAAAAGCTCTACATAACATTATTATTATGTTCTATCTTTTCTCAGGCTAATGCAGAGACAGCTACCCTACGCCTCGCTATAACAACAACGACAGAAAACTCAGGGTTGATGGCGGTGTTAAATCCTGTTTTTGAAAGTGAATACAATATAAAAATTAATACTATTACTGTTGGTTCCGGACAAGCTTTGCGTTTGGGAAAACAGGGTGACGTGGATGTGTTGTTAACGCACGCACCAGAAGATGAAAAGCAATTTGTCAGTTCTGGCTACGGGCTTGAACGACACCCCGTTATGCATAATGAATTTATTCTAGTAGGGCCAGTAGGGAACCCGGCCAGTATTAATGAGGCCAGCTCTGTATTTGATGCATTCAAAAAAATATATGTTGCTGGAAGTAAATTTATTTCAAGAGCCGATGATTCGGGAACACATAAAAAAGAATTATCCATATGGGAAGAGAACGAACAGAGTCCTAAAGATGACTGGTATATCCGCTCAGGGATGGGGATGGGCTCTGTATTAATGTTAGCAAATGAACAAGGCGCCTATACCTTAACTGACCGTGGCACCTATTTGGCGTTTAAAGATAAAATAGATTTAGATATTCATTATCAAGGCAGTTCGGTTTTACATAACCCATATCATGTGATTGCGGTTAACCCGGAACGGCACCCTCTTATCAATAATGATCTCGCAGAAAAATATATTGATTTCATTACCAGTAATAAAGCACAAAAAATCATTAAAGATTATACATTACATGGAGAGCAATTATTCTCTCCAGACATAGTTATAGAAGATTTTTTACTGAAAGAGAAAAAAGCACATGTCAGTAGAAACTTCTTTCTGGACGCAACAATTTCTTCTTTCAATCTTATTATTAATTTTGATAGTTCCTTGTTTCATGTTGTCTGGACTTCATTAAAGGTTACTTTAATAGCTGTTTTAATTGCGACACTGCTTAGTGTTCCACTCGGTGTTGTTGTTGCGCTAAATAAATTCACTGGGAAGAATTTCTTAATGACTTGCTTGAATACCTTAATGGCATTACCGACGGTTGTTGTTGGTTTGTTGTTATACGGTATTTTAAATCGTCAAGGATTGTTAGGCAGTATGAGTTTGTTATATACCCCAGCAGCAATAATTATTGGTCAGTGCGTATTGATTATTCCGGTTATATGGAATTTAAGTATTGCGGCTGTTAACGGTGCGGATCCCCGCTTGGCCATGACGTGTACTTCACTTGGAGCAAATTATTTTCAACGCAGTATTATATATATGGGTGAAGTTCGTTTTGCGCTGATTGCTGCAGTGGTGACAGGTTTTGGGCGGGCGATTGGTGAAGTAGGTATTGCCATGATGTTGGGTGGAAATATTCATGGTTATACACGGACGATGACAACAGCGATTGCCTTAGAGACCAGTAAAGGAGATTTTGAATTTGCACTGGCACTTGGCTTTATGTTGCTACTTGTTGCTTTCATTATTAATAGTGTGCTCCAACAATTTCAACTGAAGATAAAATGACAGACCTGTATCAATTAAAAAATATCACGTTTAATTACGGCGCAGAATTTAATCTTGTCGATGTCTGTGTAGATATAGCGCAATCGAACATCGTCGCAATTGTTGGCCCTAATGGTGCAGGTAAAACCAGTTTACTTAATATACTTTCATTTCTTAAGTTCCCGCATGCCGGTGCTCTTTTTTATAATGGAAAAGAATTAACAAAATATAATCTTGATCAATTCAGGAAAACGGTGGGTTATGTGCAGCAAAGTCCTTACTTATTACGAGGAACAGCATTCAAAAACATTGAACTAGGTCTAAAGCTAAAGAAGATTGATAAAGAGACACGAGTAAGAAAAGTTACAGAGATAATGGAACTACTAGGCATCAATACATTGACGAATAGAAATGCTCGAACATTATCCGGGGGTGAGGCACAAAAGGTTGCTATAGGACAAGTACTTGTACTTGACCCTGATGTTTTGATACTTGATGAACCGTTTACACATCTTGATAAGGACGCGATTTGTGAATTAGAAAAAATTGTTTTAAAGCTGAAAGAGGATTTGGGTAAAACAATAATTCTTACCACACACAACCAATATCAGGCGCAATGGTTAGCCGATGATGTCTATAGCGTAATAAAAGGAAAGGTCTTTGAATATCAAATGATCAATCTTTTTAGTGGCGGCATCGATTTTAAAAACAATGCTTTTAATACAGGAAAGCAGCTAATAATTATTCCTGAGGATATAAATCACGCAGAACATATTGCCATAGACCCAAAACAGATTGTGATATCGAGAAATAAACTTGATTCCAGTATGCAAAACAGTTTTCAGGGAAAGATCACAGGCATGACGGAAGATAATGGACGAGTAAAGCTGAGCGTAGCGTCTGATGAAGAATTTCAAGCGGTAGTAACGCATAAGGCACTCGAGAAGTTGAGCCTGACTATAGGCACAGAAGTATGGATTAGCTTTAAAAGTTCATCCATACTGGTATTCTAATGATAATAATTAGCTCGGCTTATCAATAATGGAAGAAGAAATACAAGCACTACAAAAGGCGGCTGATCTTGCTAGCGAGATTGCCGTAAATTACGGATTTCAGTTTTTCGCAGCCGTTATTATCCTCCTCATCGGCTGGCAAATAGCAAAATGGGTTGCTTCCCTTGTTCTAAAGTTATGCGAACGCATGAATATGGACATCACCCTGTCAAAATTCTTTGCAGGCGTGGCCAAAACCATCCTTCTTGCCTTTGTCATTATTATCGCGCTTGGAAAATTCGGTATTACGATCGCACCGTTTATTGCCGCTCTTGGTGCTATTGTCTTTGGTAGCACCTTGGCCTTGCAAGGCCCTATATCGAATTATGGCGCAGGATTAACGATAATACTGACGCGACCATTTGTCGTTGGGGATACTATTCGCATTGATAACGTTATTGGTATCGTCGAAGAAATTAAATTGGCATATACCTTACTAAGTAATGAAGACGGGGAACAAATAACTGTTCCTAATAATCAGGTTATTGGCAAGATTATCTATAACTCTGCAGCAAATTTAATCGTTGAACAAAAAATAACCATTAGTTATGACGATGATCCCGAGAAAGTAATTCCAATTATTCTTGATGAAATTAATAAAAATTCTGAAGTTGTCTCTGACCCTGGCGTACAAATCGGAATAGAGAATTTTGCAGATTACGGTATAGAGCTCGGGGTACGTTACTGGATTCCTACAAAGGCTTATTTTCAGCTTAAGTATGCGATTAATAAATCGATATATTCTGCTCTGCGCGCAGAAAACATATCATTACCATATCCTCGGCAGACAGTGCATATAGATCAGGTGAGTTGATGAAAAAACCTTTGTAACAATTCAATATTTTTTTTTGATATACTCATGGACCCATAAAGTAAGTGTAGGTAATAAGGAGAAGAGAATATGACAATTCCAGTTAACAAGGTCAATGGTATTGGCCCCAAAACTACTGAATACTTGAAGACCAAAAATATCACAACTGTCGCTGCCTTAGTCAAGCATGGCGTTACAAAGTTGGCCGACGCGCCAGGCTTTAGTCAAGGACGAGCTACTACTGCAATAAATGAAGCGAAACAGCTGATGGCTGGTTCTTCCGGTTCAAGTCCCTCAAAAGCAACTTCGGAAAAATCAACAACTGCAAAGTCTGACAAAAAGAACAAAAAGAACAAAGCCAGTAAAGATAAAAAAAATAAAAAAGGTAAGAAAGAAAAGAAAAAAAATAAGAAGAAAAATAAAAAATAATTAACAGGCATAGGCTTCTTTAGTATGCATTTTGGAAAAAGTATTTACTTATATTAATCCTAAAAATAGAACAGAGAATTATCAATGGCTGGTCGATGGTTCAGCCAACCTGGCTGACTGGATGAAATTTGCAGAAGCCCTGATATCAAAATATGGCAACAACATTCTGACAGCCAGCAGATTGTGGAGTTTATCACTTTGAAACATCTGAAAACCTGCTTGCTTATAAAGACAGTAACGCTATAGGAGAGTTTAAACAGGAATATAATATTACTGATTGGCAAGAACCCTGTCTTAACGCTCTCGAAGTAGATCAAGCATCAAATAAGAATCATAGTCACTTTGTTTTCTGAATAAACGGAACATCTAGATATATTAATTATTTTTATATGTTTAAATTAAAACATTACTAAAAAGTGAAAAATTATTATGAAAATAGAGACAATTGCTGTCCATGGTGGATACACACCGGAACCCACAACAAAAGCTGTTGCTGTACCAATATATCAAACAACATCATATGCATTTGATAGTACACAGCATGCGGCAGACCTGTTCGACTTAAAGGTCGAAGGTAATATTTATACGCGGATAATGAATCCTACAACTGCTGTGTTGGAAAAACGGGTGGCTGAAATGGAGGGTGGTATAGCTGGTTTAGCTGTGGCCTCAGGCATGGCAGCGATCACTTACGCAATACAAACTATTGCAGAAACCGGGGATAATATAATTTCTACCAGTAGATTGTATGGTGGTACTTATAATTTATTTGCGCATACTTTTCCTCAGATGGGAATTGAAACCCGTTTTATAGATGGGTCTGATTATGACCAAATAGCTTCACTAGTTGATGAAAAAACAAAAGCGGTATTTTGTGAATCTATAGGCAATCCTGCTGGTAATGTTGCTGATCTGGAAAGGATAGCAAAAATTGCCCATGCGAACGGGGTCCCGGTTATTGTTGATAATACGGTTGCAACACCTTATCTATGTAAACCCTTTGAGTATGGTTGTGACATTGTTGTTCACTCCCTAACTAAATACATGGCCGGGCATGGTAGTAATATCGGCGGTGTCATTGTCGATTCAGGAAAATTCCCATGGGTTGAACATAAGGAACGTTTTAAACGCTTGAACGAGCCTGATCCTTCTTATCATGGCGTCGTTTATACTGAGGCATTAGGTGAAGCAGCTTATATCGGACGAGCACGAGTTGTGCCGCTAAGAAATATGGGTGCGGCGATATCCCCGATGAATAGTTTTATGATCATGCAAGGTATTGAAACTTTACCGGTAAGAATGGATCGACATTGTGACAATGCGGTTAAAGTAGCAAATTATTTATCGAAACATGACAAGGTTAGTTGGGTCAGGTATGCGGGTTTACCTGAACATGAGGATCATGATTTGCTAAAAAAATACTGTGGTGGCCGAGCAGCGAGTATATTAAGTTTTGGCATAGAGGGTGGTGCAGTAGGTGGTGGAAAATTTATTGATGCCCTAGGTTTGTTCACGCGCCTGGTCAATATTGGTGATGCTAAATCATTAGCTTGTCATCCTGCAACCACGACACATAGGCAATTATCACCAGAAGAACTTGAAAAAGCAGGCGTGTCAGATGATCTCGTCAGGCTCTCTGTTGGAATAGAACATATAGATGATTTAATAGCAGATATAGAACAAGCGTTAAGTAAAGTCTGATCTGAAAAGTATGAGACGATTATTATTGATAACATTAATAATAATATCAGCATGCAGTGAAATCGATAACCCAAAGATATTATTCGAACAAGGAAAATATAAAGAAGCGTTCATATTATGGGAGTCTTTAGCAAGTAAAGGCGATTCGCAAGCACAGAATTACATAGGCATTCATTACTACCTTGGTTTAGGAAAAAAAAGAAACTACAAAATTGCTAAAGAATGGTTTGCAAGAGCAGCAGCAAATGGTCTACCCGATGCGCAATATAATTTGGGTGTCATGTATGAAAATGGTGAATTTGTTAAAAAGAATTATTTAACTGCATATATGTGGTTTTATTTAGCAAATCAAAATGGTAATAGTCATGCGAGCAATAGAATGCAAGGCATGGCAGAAGAACATAAATTATTTCCAAATCAAATAAAACGTGCGGTTGAATTGGCAAAGGAAAATTTTAATTAAAGTCATTATTAATGAGAAATAGCCCCGGCAATATAAGCAAAGAAGAATGCTGTGCAACAGATAAAAATAGATAATCAGTAAATATGACAATGCCATGTAAAAGCCAGATGATAGCGTGCTGGCAACTCAGGTTTAGTGGGGCAGGTCGATAGATTAGACAGCCATCAATGCGACAACTTCACCACAGCTTAGCGAACGAAAATAATCGGCAAAGCGCAGCAAATTTAGGTATTCTAATAATATTATTGATATATAGTTTCATCCTTACCAGATATATTTTAGTATATTTTTAGAACAATCAATAAACACACCGACTGACAGGTAGACACTATGCCACTAGTAAACATCTCAATTTTAAAGGGTAAATCACCCGAATATATAAAAGCCGTTGCCGATGGCATTAATTCAGCAGTAATAGAAACGATGGGGTTTCCTGATGATGATCGTTATCAGATAATTCACGAATGTGAACCACATTGTTTGCAACTGCAAGAACGTACTGGCGACAGGGTTATGATGCACTTGATTATGAGGACAGGACGATCGAATAAATCAAAACAAGCATTTTATGCAAAAGCAGTTGAAAACCTGTCTAAAGATCCAGGAATCGATCCTGCTAATGTTCTTATTACCATTGCAGAAAACCATGATATCGATTGGTCATTTCGAGATGGTGTTGCGCAATTTGTAGTATAGAAAAATAATTGGTGTCCCGGTATCATTATATGGATATCATTTACTTAATATTAGCTATGGCACACAATAAATTAGCTTCCTATCTATTAAACTACTGGTTTTATAATGGCTACGAAAAAACTATCGATATTTGAACGATATTTAACTGTCTGGGTATTATTGTGTATTACAGCAGGAATACTCTTAGGCAAAGTTGCGCCTGATGTCGCTACAACTTTAAATGATTTTTCGATCTACCAGGTATCTATACCTATCGCAATTTGTTTGTTTTTCATGATGTATCCTATCATGGTAAAAATTGATTTTACGCACGTACTAAAATCAGCCAAAACCCCGAAACCAGTTTTTCTAACATTATTTATAAACTGGGCGATCAAGCCATTTAGTATGTTCGCAATATCCTATTTTTTTCTCGGTTATCTATTTAAGGACTATTTGCCCGGCACAGAAGTTCTAGCGAATGGTGAAGTAGTTGAGTTATGGCGTAGCTATATTGCCGGCACAATTCTATTAGGGATCGCACCATGTACTGCAATGGTTTTAATGTGGGGATATCTAGCAAAAGGTAATGATGGTTTAACGTTAGTTATGGTCGCAATTAATTCGCTACTTATGCTTCTGTTATATGGACCTTTAGGCGGACTATTACTTAATATCAATTCTATGCCAGTACCATGGCAAACAATGTTATTGTCAGTTTCTATCTATGTGGCGCTACCTTTAATTGCGGGTTATTTCTCAAGGAAGTGGATTATACAACGTAAGGGGATAGAGTGGTTTAAAGAAGAGTTTTTGCAATGGCTTACACCGGTGAGTATAACGGCGTTGCTTGTTACATTAATACTTTTATTCTCATTTAAAGGCGAAGTCATAATTGATAACCCACTAACCATATTATGGATTGCTATTCCACTAACCGTGCAAACGTTATTCATCTTCGCGATAGGATATTTTATTTTTTCAAGGTGGCTTAAGCTTTCTTATCATGATGCAGCACCAGTGGCATTGATAGGTGCTTCAAATCATTTCGAAGTTGCAATTGCAACAGCTATCATCTTATTTGGTCTATCTTCTGGTGCAGCATTGGCAACTGTAGTTGGTGTTTTGATTGAGGTACCGTTAATGCTCATGCTTGTTTCTATATGTAAAAGAACTTGTCATTTGTTTGATGAATGCCATCTGGATTATCCAGCTTGTAAATAAATCACGCCGAAGAATTAAGCTTTCAGATTTACTTCTCAAGCAACAGGCCAGATTTAATTATTAAAAAATAAACCTGATACTATTGCCTCAATATTTTTTTAGTAGGCTGTTAGCTTGAATCTACAACTGATGTCTTGGAAACAACGTTCTAAACAGGGGAGTAGAGTGCCATTTCTGTAAGTTCTTCTACACTCGTGTCACTCTTGACTCTTTGTGTTTAAGTACGACATAGAATGAGATAATGTTTATGATTAATGATTGGAAAAGTATTTTAGAAACCTATCTTGGCTACTTTGGAGATAATGTTTTTTTACAAGCAGCAATTGTCATCTTCTGTTCATGGCTTCTCGCCATTATTCTTGATCGCTTGATTATGACGCAAGTAAGAAAAATAACGGACAAAACTGCCTCTCTCATAGATGATCAAATCATTGAATTCTTACATCGCCCGTTACGGATTAGCATAATACTAATCGGCTTGGCTACTGCCACCTTACTCTTGAAATTATCTGGGGTTATCCAATCAAATATATTTTCTATCTTATGCACAATAGCTATATGCATATGGGCAATATTTTTGATGAGGATATCAAAGTTAGGACTCATAAGTTTTGCAAATAATCCAAATAAAATCCAGGTACTAAATTCCAAAACACTACCTCTATTTGAAAACATTGCTTTCATCCTGATCATTGCTGTAGCTATCTATTATATTTTCATAAATTGGAAGATAGATATGACAGCTTGGTTGGCATCGGCAGGTATCATAGGTATTGCAGTTGGGTTTGCAGCAAAGGATACCTTAGCAAACTTATTCTCAGGTGTTTTTATCATGGCGGATGCCCCATATAAAATAGGCGACTTTGTTGTGCTCGATGGAGGAGAACGTGGTGAAGTCACAAAAATAGGAATTCGTAGTACTAGAATATTAACACGTGATGATATTGAGGTGACCGTTCCAAACTCGGTAATGGGCAATACTAAGATTGTTAATGAATCTGGTGGACGCCATGAAAAGCATCGTATCAGAGTTAAAGTCGGTGTTGCTTACGGTACTGACATTGATCTTGCTCGTGGAATTCTTATGCAAGTAGGTCTAAACGAAGAGCAAACCTGTAGTGATCCAGAACCCCGTGTACGCTTCAGACAATTTGGTGCGTCAGGTCTTGAGTTTGAATTATTATGCTGGATAAGCCAGCCAGTGTTGCGTGGGAGAATTATCGATAGTTTAAATAGTGCAGTCTATAAAGCATTCATGAAAGAGGGTATTGAGATCCCTTATTCGAAACATGATATCTATATTAAAGAAATGCCAACAAAATAAGTTAATTCTATAGAATTAATGGTGGCTATGGGTGGAATTGAACCACCGACCCCAGCGTTATGAGTGCTGTGCTCTAACCATCTGAGCTACATAGCCATATTTGATTTTGTTCTTTTCTTCTAATGGATTAGGAGAAGGACGGGATTGTCTTTGCTCTGGGAGTCCTTGTCAAGAATAGGATTAACGGAGACCTTGAATTATCTCCTTCATTCTCTTTAATCAGCGTGTGCCAAAGATGACCATTGTTTTTCCAGATACTGAGATCAAGTGGTCTTCTTCCAGGCTTTTGAGTACACGGCCGACCATTTCGCGGGAGCAGCCAACAATTCTGCCTAATTCTTGTCTGGTTATGCGGATTTGCATGCCATCGGGATGCGTCATAGCATCGGGTTCCTTGCATAAATCCAGTAATGTGCGAGCTACTCGCCCTTTTACATCGGTAAAGGCCAGATCACTTACTTTGCGGCTAGTTCTACGCAATCTGATAGCCATTTGTGCAGCAATCGAAAATACGAGGTTTGGGAAGATATTGTGGAGCGTTTTAACTTTTTCGTAGCTGATCTTGGCAATTTCTGATTTTACCTTTGTACGAACAAAGGCGGTACGGCTATTTCTCTCCCCAAACAGGCCAATTTCACCGAAAAAATCTCCAGCGTTAAGGTAGCCCAATACAATTTCATGGCCTTTACTGTCTTCGACCATAACGGTTACCGAGCCTTTAATGATGTAATACAAATCATTAGAAGGGTCACCTTCTTTTATTATAAGCTGCTTGGCGGTGTATGTTTTTTGGTGGCAATGTTCAAGAAATCGAGATATCAAGGAGTCTTGTTCCAAAGGTGTTGAAGTCGCCATATCTATTTTCCTCTACAGAATCATCACTGCTATGAATGTATGAACTATGTTACTCTTTTTCCAGAAAATCAACTGCTTGGAGAGTTAAATTGGAGATTAAAGTGAGCTGGGCTGGTAATGCTGCCTTTGTTGGGGAGTCGAGTTCAGGACATAAGGTGGTGATGGATGGACCGCCAGAAGGGGGTGGTCGCGATCTTGGGCCACGGCCGATGGAAATGTTATTACTGGGTACGGGTGGTTGCAGTAGTTATGATGTTGTCTCTATTCTGAAAAAAGCACGCCAGAATGTCAGTGCCTGTGAGGTTGTGATTAGTTCGGAGCGTGCTGATAGCGAGCCTAAGGTATTTACCAAAATTCATATCCATTTTAAAATTTCGGGTACTTCTTTAAAAGAAAAACAGGTAGAGCGTGCGGTTTCATTATCAGCGGAAAAATATTGTTCTGCTTCAATTATGCTCGGTGCAACGGCTGAAATAACTCACGATTATGAAATGTTTGAGGTTGAAGGTACTTCATAGTTGTGTTCGTTTAAATTATCAATGATGCGTTTTAACAAGGACGCCTCATTTTCCCCTTTGCGTCATGATGAAGTTGCAATCTGTGTTTAAATCTTCCTAAGTATTAATATTTTATCTCTAGCCAATAAAACGAAACTTACGTAAATAATTTTAGGTAATGTTTCAGGAGGTAAAAATGAATCAAAATCTAGCCGACTTAATATTGCATGAGTTTATAAAGGCTGTTTTTGCGGCGATTGGTGCTTCGAAGCAGAATAGGTGTGTCAGCTTCAGCCTTTGAATCGATTCGTGCTCGTTCATAAGGCGTAATAAATTGTAAGAATGGGACGTGAGGCTTTATTATTATTTTTCAAAGTGCTCTGAACGCATAATCATTGCTACTGGACCAGTAATGATTTTATGAAATAAAGCAGATTGGCGATTTGTTTTTGTTTTTCGATAAATATGTTTCAGATGCGTGCGAACTGTAGAAACACTGATGTGTAATGACTCTGCAGTCGACTCAATATTGGGGTTATCAAGTAATTGGGATACGACACGAGATTCAGCCGGGGTTAAATCGTAGACCTGATGCAATATTTCATCGAGAACGGGCGGCTCTTTTTTAGCCGGATTACTCTTATTCTTATCGAGTGCAAACCGAACCGTTGTTTTTAGATCAATATCACGCAATGGTTTGTTGATAAAACCGTATGGGTTAGTCATTTGCGCACGTTCAAGCGTATCTTCATCACTATATGCTGTGACATAGATGACCGGGATTTGAAGTTTTTGCATGATAACTTCTGCTGTTTCTATACCATCCAGTCCTTTGCCAAGACGAATATCCATTAAAACCAGATCGGGTTTTAATTTTTTTGTTTTTTCTATTGCTTCAGCACCGGACGAAGCAACGTCAGGAACAATGAAACCATAATTTTCCAGATACAGTTGCATGACGCTAGCCGTTGTCTGGTCATCGTCTACTATAAGTATCCTTTCTCCTGACATCGTTCCTCCAAAAATAAATTTAGACATTTTAATTGCTTAGCACATACTATACGAATTATAAATTAAAGACTTTACCCTAAAATGAGTATATTTTTGAGGTATTGGTCTAATCAAAAAAGCTATGATGTGATTCACATAACCACTAACATCACATTATATCGGTGAAATGGTGTGAGCGTAATAATTTAGATCTTTTTAGGGTTATGCGCGCGTTTAATTGTAAAACTGTAAACGCCTTCCGAAAGTGTTGAATTTATAATCTCATGATCTGTGCGTGCACAATATGCCTCGAAATCAACTTGAGAATGTGGGTCGGTTGCCTCAACTAACAAGATTTCATCAGCTAGCATTTTATTCAGCAGTAACTTGCTCTTGAGAATTGGTAAAGGGCAATTGAGCCCTTTCGCATCAAGATATTGATCGAATGCTGTTTGGTTTTCTGATTTTGATTTAACCAAGTCTTTCATCATTTATGAGTGGTAGTTTGTCCATTGTATTAAAAACCTGCCTGGAACCCAACCATTAAGGCACGGCCCATTATGGGCGCCCGATCTTTAATGAATGATGTATGTAAACGACCATCTTCATCAAGCAGGTTTGTTGCCTTAGCAAACAGGTTCAGCTTACGTTTGCCTGTAAAGACATCATAGTTCATGTTCAGGTTTAATACGGAATAACCGCCCGTATCTGTCTCTAATGCAGCATTATCATTCTGTGCAAGTATGGTTGTAATATCTAGCTTCGCACTAAATTCGTTATATTTATAACTAAGCCCACTACCAATCTTTGCCGGCGAAATACGTGGTAAATTATCACCATTCGAACGTTCAGCTCGGACATAGTCACCAAAAAGATTAACATCAAGCTGTCCATAATTGCCTGTGTAAAGATTAAAATTCGAGGCAACTTCAAGACCATAAAAAACGACATTATCTTGTTGAAATTGGACTAATTTAAACTCACCAGGCGCAGTTCCTGAATCATCTACTCTATCAATAAAACCATCATTATTTCTATCCAAACCTTGCAAGAAAATAAAATCTTCAATGTAGTTAACGAATAAGCTTAGGTTCCACTGTAAAAAACCATCTTCTTGCGCCAGAGAAAGATCGATACTATTCGCAATTTCAATATCTAGGCTTGGCTGGCCTATTTCGAAAGTTACGGTCGCAACATGTGGTCCATTTGCGAATAGTTCTTCAGCTGCCGGAGCACGTTCACTGCGACCAATGTTTAGTCCAATTGCGGTACTTTCTAAAACATGCCAATGAATGCCGGAGGAGATGCTAAACATATCATTACTAACCTCAGTAGTATTATCTGGATCATTTTTTTGATGTTCATAACGGCCACCTATCTCAAAATGTAATGCGTCAGTAATATCAGTTTCTTCTAGGATGAAAATGGCGAAAGTCTCTGTATGAGTCTTTGGCAAGAATGCCTCATCACCAACGGCGCTTACATCTCGATAACCAAGCTGCGTGCCGATAACGCCTTTGAACATACCAATGTTTTTATGTTGTAACTCGATACGCCCATCCAGTTGTTCGTTGTTAAATACGGTGCCCGGCGTTACTGAATCTTCAAATTCAGTATGTTGATAGTCATTATAGCCGAGCTGAATATTTATCGACCTTATGCCATTGAATGGATTATTAATTTGACCAGAAACCGTTGTGCGATTTTGTTCAGTTTCGATAAAAGGCAATTCTGTTGGGTCATCGGGGTTAAGTGGTACGCCATGAGTTGAATCAAAACGACCATAGGAAATACCCATGAAACCCCAATCATCGATAAATGATGTACCTAGATTAATATTTTTGGAATCATAAAAGCTATTAAAGACCTGCCCCTTTTTAGCGGAATAATTTTTAGCGTCACGATTAGTGCCATCAAGATGAAAAGCTAGCTTCTCATGACCGCCCTCAGCTTTAAAAGAGATTAATTTCTCAACAGAGTTAGTGTTAATGCTGGAATGAGTATTTGCGTTGAACGAATCAGGCATATATTCAGGAATGCGATTAGTAACGACATTGACTAGACCGCTGGAGGCCTCACTACCGTATAGCAAGGTCGATGGACCACGAAAAATTTCGATTTGTTCTGCATGAACAGGATCAATAGTAACTGCATGATCAACACTAATCGTTGATGCATCCATCGAGCTTAAACCATTCTCTAATAGTTGCACACGTGAGCCGCCCAATCCACGGATGATAGGTCGACTGGCAAGCGGACTAAAACGATTTGTCGTTACACCAGGGATATTGGAGAGTGTTTCACCAATAGTTGATGATTGTTTTTCTGTTAACTCTTCATTCCTAAGTACAGTAATAGGTTGAGCGATGTGTTCAATACTTTGCAAGCCAACCGGTCGGGCTGTGATTGTATAATCGTCCAGTGTTGTTAGCTCTTCAGAATAAACCTGTTGTGTTGTTGTAAACAGCGCAATAAGAAGCGCATTGTATAAATTCATTTTATTACCCTCAGTAATAATAAATAACGGGCTCGCGTAATAGCGTGCCATGAAAATAAGTGTTAGCTATTAGAGGGTTATTGGTGGGCTTCTATTATTGACAAGGGAAAAGTTAGTGAGGCAGATGCTCTGACATTGATGGTGTGTTTTTGCAAAAGCAACTGCATTGATCTCGATTAATGCGGATGAATTACCAAGTGCGTTGTGTAGATCTGCATTATGAATACAGATAAAACATTGCTCATTATCGTTATGCCCTGACTCGTGCTCAAGTGCGTGCGCAACTGTTACTACCTGGGAAAGTAATAAGTATAAAACCAAAGCTTTGATGGTTATATTTTTCAGCATGGATAAGCTTTCTTTGCTTGCATAAACGTTATATTATAACATAACATTTTTTGAATCAATCGATTGAATAAAATATTGTGAGCAAAAGTAAATTAATAAGCCCATTCAAACCCGCCGCGCACAAACATCAGGAGTGTTTGCAATCTGCAATTGTTGCTGCAAAAACTCATTGTGATGCTGCTGGTATACGATTGACACCTATTAGGCAACGTGTGCTGGAACTGGTTTGGCAAAATCATGAACCAGTGAAAGCTTATGACATCCTCGATAAATTGAAACAGGCAAAGTCATCATCAGCGCCACCGACGGTATACCGTGCCTTGGATTTTTTACAAGATGAAGGTTTGGTTCATAAAATCGAGTCATTAAATGCTTATGTTGGATGTGGCAACCCCAAGGAGTTGCATAAAGGTCAGTTTTTTATTTGTCATGATTGTGGCTTTGTAGCGGAGCTTGATGATGATGAGATTCGAGATTTGTTACAGAAAAAAGCAAAACGTTTTGGCTTTGAGATTAATGACGAGATGGTTGAGATAAAAGGCTATTGCCAGGAATGTCGAGGATCAAAAAAATAAGTTATGGTGAATTTTTTGAAAGTTTTACTAATGCTGCTGTCACTTCAGTGTGCTTGGATAACAAATGTCTATGCGGATAATAAAATAATTGTGTTTGTTAGTATATTGCCACAGCAATATTTTGTTCAGCAGATTGGTACTGATCTTGTCGATGTGCGTGTCATGGTCGGGCCAGGACAGAATCCAGCGACATATGAACCGACACCACAACAAATGGCAGCTTTGTCTAAAGCAAACGTCTATTTCAGAATCGGGGTTCCATTTGAATCTACCTGGTTAGATAAAATAGAATTGAATAATGAAAAATTGATCATTGTTGAGTGTTGTGACTCAATTGCAAATTTGAATGATCACGATCATGCGCATGATCATAATACGGATTATGACCCTCACGTTTGGACTAGCCCAAAAAATGTTATCAAGATTGCCGAATTAATAAAAAAATCATTGATCAAGATAGATAACAAAAATATGGCTGCATATGATGCGTCAGCAAAATCATTCAAAGAAACTCTTATAGAGCTGGATGAAATAGTAAGGCTAAAAACTAGAAATCTAGAAAGAAAAACCTTAATCGTTTCACACCCGTCATGGAGTTACTTTGCCGATGAATATGGTTTCACACAAGTATCAATAGAGCGAGAAGGAAAAGAGATACAAGCAAGATCATTGGTAAAATTAATCAAAATAGCAAAAATAAATAATGTTAAGACTATATTTGTGCAGCCGCAGTTTAATGATAGAGCAGCAAAGACTGTTGCAAATGAATTAAATGCACAAATCATGGTCCTGGATCCACTTGCATTTAATTATGTTGAAAATATGAATATGGTTACTGACAATATTGTAAAAGGATTGGCATATGAATAATGTTGTTATAGATATCGATGATGTCAGTTTTAATTACGGTGCGGTTCCTGTGTTGGAGAATATTTCTCTTAAGATCCATGAAGACGAATTCATTGGTATTATTGGGCCGAATGCTAGTGGTAAAAGCACACTATTGAAGTTGATCCTCGGTTTATTAGAACCGGATAAAGGTACGATTTCAAAATTTAATCACGACGGCAAAGATCTAAGAAATCATATTGGTTATGTTCCACAACACAGTACATTTTCTCGAGATTTCCCAGTTACTGTTGGTGAGGTTGTGATGATGGGCCATATAGCCACTTCATCAAAATATTTTCGTTACAGTAAAAAAGAGATTGAATCAGCGAAACAGGCCATGCAAAAACTGGAGATCGAAGATATAGAAAAACGACAGGCGGGAGAATTATCCGGCGGCCAATTACAACGTGTATTAATCGCACGAGCATTGGTATGTCAACCAGAGATTTTAATATTAGATGAGCCGACCGCCAATGTAGATATGCGTATCGAAGAAGATATTTTTTCATTGTTAAAAAATTATAGTGAGCATATGACCATTATTGTTGTGTCACATGACATAGCATTCATCTCCGGCTATGTTGACCGAGTCGCTTGTTTGAATCGAACACTTGTTTGCCATAACACAGAATCGATTAGCGGCAAGATGATTGAAGAGTTGTATGATGCGCCGGTAAAGATGATCCATCACCATCATTAAATCATGAATGAATTTATAACAGCACTAACAGAATATACGTTTTTACAAAATGCTATATTTGCATGCCTGTTAGCCAGTATTGGTTGTGGTGTGATTGGTAGTTATGTTGTTGTAAAAAAAATAAGTTTCTTAACAGGAGGCATCGCACATTCTGTCTTGGCTGGGATGGGCATGGCTTATTATTATAATGCATCGCCAATCATGGGTGCGATCATTGCGGCATTGGTTTCGAGCATTATGATTGGCTGGATCAATCTACGTTGGAAAGAACACGAAGATGTATTGATAGCCGCATTCTGGTCTGCGGGGATGGCAATTGGCATTTTGTTTCTATCAAGAACGCCTGGGTATAACGTAGACTTAATGAGTTATTTGTTTGGTAATATATTATTAATCACACGTAGTGATTTATTATTAATGTTCTTGCTCGACATGGTCGTGCTGACCGTTGTCTTCGTTTATTACAAGCACTTTCTGGTGAGTGTGTTTGATGAAGAATTTGCCCGTTTGCGTGGGATAAATACAGAGTTCTTCTACATATTACTATTGTGCTTAATTTCTATAACAATCGTTATATTGATCCAGCTTGTTGGTTTGATAATGGTAATAGCGTTGTTAACATTGCCCGCCGCTATAGCAAATCAGTACGTAACTTCATTGTATAAGATGTTTTTATTATCTGCCGTGGTATGCGCCGTCATAAGCGTTGCAGGCGTAGCTATATCATTTGGCCCTGATTTACCTACTGGTTCAGTTATTGTGTTAACCGCTTGTTGTGCTTATTTCTCTTCAGTAATTTTCAAACAAATCCTAAGCAGTAAATAGTTTAAAAACAGTGTACTAACTATTTCGACGTGCATTACTGGCAGCGGCTAATGTCTCGATTAATTCAACACTGTTTTCCCAACCGAGACAGGCATCAGTTATGCTTTGCCCATAAACAAGTTCTTTGTTTGGAGTAACATCTTGTCTACCAGCGACCAGATGACTTTCAATCATAGTACCAATAATGCGTTTATCACCATTAGCGATCTGCTTTGCGACATCTTCTCCAACCTGTATTTGAGCATCATGTTGTTTTCGACTATTGGCATGGCTCAAGTCAATCATAATGTTCGCTGGAAGATTTGCTGCCTCAAGTTCTTTTGATACTTTGTTAATGCTTTGCGCATCATAGTTGGGTTCTTTGCCACCGCGTAAAATAATATGGCAGTCAGGGTTTCCTGTTGTTGAGAATATAGCTGCATTACCTTCTTTTCTAAGCGATAGGAAGTTATGTGGTCGAGTTGCCGAACCAATCGCATCTACTGCTATCTTGGTTGTGCCATTGGTTCCGTTTTTAAAGCCTACTGGGCAAGAGAGCCCTGAAGAAAGTTCTCGGTGACATTGGCTTTCTGTTGTTCTGGCACCAATAGCGCCCCAACTGATTAAGTCAGTGACATATTGTGGGGTGATCAAATCAAGGAACTCTGTGCCTGCAGGTACACCAATATCATTCAAGTCTAGTAATAGTTGTCTAGCTACGCGTAGCCCTTTATTAATATTAAAACTATCATCAAGATCAGGATCATTGATAAGACCTTTCCAGCCAACCGTTGTGCGTGGTTTTTCAAAATACACACGCATAATAATTAATAAATCATCAGAGTATTTATCAATCAGTGGTTTTAATTTGCCTGCGTATTCCTTCGCCGCATCAATATCATGTATTGAGCAAGGACCAGCAATTACTATTAGGCGCTTATCATTGCCATGCAAAATGTCATGGATTGCATTACGAGTCTCTGCTGTTGTCTTTGCAGCCGCCTCGGTGATTAAGATCTCCTCACAGATAACCGCAGGTGAGGTAACCGCTTTGATTGACTCGATTTTTAAATCATCAGTTTTAATTTTCATAGTGTTCTTATTCATAGTTATTATTATTTGATGTGATTCTTTGCTTAGCCTGCTGGCCAGCTAAATTCACGTCCAGCAAGAATATGTATATGTAGGTGAAATACGGTTTGTCCTGCTTCGGCCCCATTATTAACGACTAGCCGAAATGCATCGCCATAACCTTGTTCTTTTGCTATATCACTAGCTCTCAATAACAGGTGACCTAGTAAAGACTGATCCGCTTCGGTCGCATCAGATACCTTGACGATAGGCTGTTTGGGAATAAGTAGAATATGCACTGGCGCTTCTGGGGCGATGTCCCGGAATGCAAGACATAGGTCATCTTCATAAACAATATCTGCCGGTATTTCACGGTTTATAATTTTACTAAATAATGTGTCAGCCATACCTAAACGTAATCCTTGAAATATTGGATAATTTGCGAGCAGCGATTATAGCGTCTAATCGTAAAGAATAAACAGTTTTAGCCTATCTATTAAGGCTTGGATACAGGGTCTAGCGCAAATAGGAAGCAGAATTAAAATCAGGGTATTCAAATTTTGTTTGAAACATTACTAAATTGATCGGGTTTTGGCGTAGAGATCTATTACTAAAAATAGTGGCATTATGAGTATGTGGAAAACGGCTTTCCTGAATCGAAGGGGTTGCTATTGAATTTGTTAGACGAATATCAAATTTCTTACGTAAATTATCTTCGAAAAGTTGATCCCTGATTTTTAATACAGTTAACATAATATTGCTGGAAACAAATTCAGGTTGGTCCAGATGGATAATGTGCCCGCTTTCTTCAGCGAGATAATGCTTGCTTTGCATACTGATATTCTTCAGGTCATTTTGTAGTCTCAACCATTGTTGTTCACGTCGTTCTCCAAGCTCATCATCAGCCCAGACTCTTTTTCCACGGGTGAGGATGGTGACTGGAAATATATAAGGCGGGTGATCTGTTTGTTTGGCAACTTGACCTGCACTGGTTTCCATATTATCCATTTCATTTAATAGTGTGCTGCGGGATTTTATTGACGACATTAAGCGAAAAGCAATGCGTTTATTTTCTGCCGGATAACTATCGGAGATAATTGGGTGGATGACACGAACTTTATAACTATTTAGATAGGTCTTCTCATCTTGATTCTTTTCAACGCGCTTAAATTCTTCAGTATTAAATTGTTCAGGATGCGAAGAATCAACCAGAATCAATCCGGCAGTCAGCCCAGGATATTTACTAGCAAAATAGCGAATATTATAACCGCCAAAAGAATGGCCGACGAAGACATATGGACCAGTTATTTTTGCTGCGGTTAATAAAAGACGAAGTTCATTTGAAATCCGCGCGGTAGTTCTTGGTCTAGGCCCTGGGTCACTCCAGCCATAGCCGGCTCGGTCATAACTACAGACTTTTAACGTATCAGCTAATCTATTTTGAATTTTAATCCATTCGAGTGAGAAGCCACCGATACCAGAATCAATTATGACAGTAGGGCTGCCTGTACCTATGCAATTGATGTGTAAACGATGCGTGCCAATGTCAATCAGCTCGCCTGGATAGTATTTTTCTTTTGCTTGAGCACTGTTTGTTAGCGCAATGGCGATGATTATGATCAGTAAAATATGAAGACTGAATTGCTGGGCATTCAGTGTTTTAACTTTACATTTTATCATAATCATATTATCCCTTAGTTAAACAAGAAGCTATTAGCGGCATCGTGTTGAGATTTGTCATAAGCATTATTGCCTTGATAACCCATAATAATTACTAAGCTTATCTTTGCTAAATACTCGTAACAATTATAGATGAGCAATAGCTATGCCAGACTATATATTTGAATAATCATCTATAAATCATATGGTTACTATTTCTGGGCGTGTCTGTGAATTGAAAGGAATGTGTTAGAACGACGACTATTGCCCATTGCTGGATAATATTGGTGCAATTAATAGGGGAATTCATTGTCTCAATCTTCATGCAGCTTCTAACGTATCCTGTGATAGAGATAATCAATGTATAGCACTAAAATGCGGGTTGTTAAATAAAAATATCCGCGACGTTAAGTTTATTCTTTCCATAAACCAGTCTATTTAAGGTGAATATGAAGGCTATAAGAAAAAATTACATTTATATTATTATGCTCTTATTTATATGTGGTGGGCTATTGTCATGCCAATCTTCAATGACACCACTACAGGTCAGCGAGAAGTTTTGGTCGGGTATAAAGAAGAAGAATATCTCATTAATAACGATATATAGTAGTTCTGACTCAGGTTTTTCGGCAGATGATATAAAGCAGTTGCCAGAGGTCACAGCCATCAGCTATGGCCGGATTATCATAGATGCTGATATTGCAGAAATAGAAACGCGTGTGACAATTACAGCTGATGGAAAAACTATCAACATACCATTGAAGACTTATTTGGAAAGAGAAGGTGATGTTTGGAGAGTGAGTTACAAACAATCAGTTCTTTTGCTAAAGACAAACCGAGAGATGAGCGAGTTATTGGATGATGTTCAGGAGCTAACAGAGGACTTGGCTAAAGAGATTGAAGAATCAGTGGAAGATTTCAAGGAAAAGGCAATGCCGGAAATAGAGTCACAACTAGAACAAGCAGAAGAAGCATTACGAGACAAAATACCTGAGTTTAAAAATATGTTAGATGAGTTATTAGAAAGCCTTAAAAGATCACTAGATAAAGCTATTCCTCCCAAGGAAGAAGAAGCCAAAACCCATCAAACCTGATTATAACAATAGTGAGCTAAGCTATTTACACGCCTGACTATTTTCTTTAACCTAGATTCAACAATTCAAGTCCAAATATGAATTAAAGGGGAGTGGGTCATGTCAAAGGTATACGGTTTTTTTCTAGCACTTTTTTTGGTGTCAATGAATGCCCAGGCATATGAACCCGTATTAGACCATCAAGGTATGCTTTATTTTAATCTTGCTTTTGATGTGGGGCAGTCTAAAAAGGTAGATCATGACTTTGGCTTCAGATTTGACAGATCATTTGTCCAGCCCCGAGAGACTATGACAATGAATCAATTGAATGCTAAACCGGCAGTATTTGATCTTAAATTGAATAATAAGGGTTTAAAGGCATTGAACGTTCATGGCATTGATTATTCTTATGAGGAAAATGATAGCTATGTTTATCACGGTGCAGAAGGCGGAGATACAAAGAGTAGTGGAGATGCTGAGTCACAGCCGGTTCCTGAAGCGGCAGTAGAACCTAGAAGAAAAATAGATATTCCTCTTGGTGTTATTATTGGTGTTCTCATTGGCACGCTGGCAATCGCACAATAAAATTATTTCTAGTTATCTACGCATGTTCCAGAGGTCATCACCTGTTCACCAATATGTCCAACGCCACCTCTAAACTTCGATTGTCCATTTCCCGTTGCAAAAGAAAACTTATGAGATTTTACACCATAAGTGAATTGCATCGATTCACTTATGGCGATAATTTCGACTTCTGTTTTTACAATTAATCTTAAACTACCTGAATCAACGTTTCCGATGTCACTTTTAACTTCGACATCTTCATTAGTTATAGTTACACGCAGCTTGCCACCACGTCTGTCAGTAGATCTTCCAGATCCGGTTATATAAACCTTATCTATATTGCATTCATATGCTTCATAGATTCCATATACTTCAACGTCTTCGAGAACTTCAATTTCAGCTGCATAAATATTACATGCTAAAAAAAGAGCGGCAAATAACACGATTAACGTACTTTTATTTATCATTAAGAAATTTATCCTAATCCTTGAGACTGTAAGTTTACAGAAACTTATATGTGTTTAGAGTAGGTTATTGCGGATTGGTTTAATTTGTCCAGAATTTTTTCTGATAGCGATACAGTATAGAACCTTAAACGTGACTACTCGGTAAAATAAATTATCCATTTAAAAAATATTTCTCATCTTCAGAAGTCGAATGTTGCGTATTAGATGGGGCGGTCACGCACAAAAGAACCACTCAGCGTCCGATATGCAGGTTGCCCTCTCTTTAGCAGTAATTATTGAGTCTATTGAGGAGTGGGCTTGAGTTAGAAGATGGTATAATTCATAACATTTATTTACGAGACAGGAATGAACGAAAATCTTTATATCGTTGCTCATGAACAGGGTTTTGGACCAGAACCTCTTCCAACTTGGGCAGACCAGTTTGGACAAGTAAATCCATTTGAAGAAAATGCGCCAGAAGACACCCATCGTGTAGATATCTCAGCGGTGCCGGGAGCCTTTCAAATACTCAACCTTTTATCAGAAAAGGAATCAGATAGCATAGTGAAGATAGCTGAAAACCTCGGTTTTCATGAGGACTCCCCTGTTTCTCTATCACGGGACATTCGTCATAATGATAATCTCAACTGGGTTGTTAGCGAATTTATTGATGATGTTATCTGGGCACGTTCAAAAGATTGGATTACTGAATCATTTGGTGAGCAATCCGCCAAGGGTATTAATGCTCGTTTTCGTTTTTATCGCTATAAAACCGGCGATTACTTTAAACCTCACACTGACGGTGGTTGGCCAGGCAGTCGCGTCATTGGTGGTGAGCTTATCGCAGATGCATATCCCGGACTCTTCAGCCAATATACCTGTTTGATTTTTCTTAACGATGGCTATGAGGGAGGCAGTACCCAGTTTTTTGTGAGTAAGTCAGACCCGAAAAAACCAGCAAAGGCAACAGACGACGTTAATATCATTAGTGTGAAGACACCAAAGGGAGCTGTGCTTTGTTTCCCTCACGGCATGCACCCCCTTCACTGCTTGCACTCTGGTGAATCAATCACTTCGGGCACTAAATACATTATCCGTACCGATATTTTATTCGGTTAATACGATAACCAATCAACTATGCATGCGAATAGTGAGTTTTTGTACCCCG
>Ga0209631_10000304_pt1 | contig 65724 bp, 70 predicted proteins | sample COG_08_FD_184752 | JGI IMG/M metagenome (GOLD analysis project Ga0209631, IMG submission 184752) | Pelagic Microbial community sample from North Sea - COGITO 998_met_08 (SPAdes) (version 2) | ecosystem: Environmental > Aquatic > Marine > Neritic zone/Coastal water | place: Helgoland, sampling... | reverse complement strand
GGTAGCGTCAACTCGCAGTACTCTTAGGATAGGATTAGCTGACAGTATTGCTATGCAAACCGACCACGAACTAGCAGAGCAAAATGCCCTTAGAGGAACCAAAGATTACAAAGAAGGCATCGAGTCCGCATCTCAACGTCGAGAACCTATCTTCCAAGGTAAATAATATTTTTTAACCCTGTCCTCTTATCCATAAAGGGGTTATACAAATGGCATATTCTGTCGGAATTTGAGCACGCAGGGCTTTTGCAACTGGTCCGTCGGTGTCATCCATGTATCGGTCTATCATCAACTCAGTTACCCTTGGCCCTTCGCTCAATTTGAGTTCTGCAGTGCCTTGACCTCTTAATAGCTTAAATCGGCTTTTATCTAACGCTATTTCAAATGCGCATCTTGGATTTCGGAATAAGTTAGAACGCAGTATCGTTTTTTCCTGCGTTATACACCAAAATTTTTCGTCTTCATATAGGAACCACAAAGTAGAGATCAAAGGGAATCCATTCGACGAAATCGATGCAAGTCTCACGGGCTTACGTAAACCGGCCAATAAGTCAGAGACATCTAGTGGAGACAAAGAGGCTACTTTTCCGTGTTTATTTTTCATACTTAATCCTACCAAGTTAAAGGACATAAACACAGCCTATATTGATCTATAGAACTAGTGTTCTTGATATTTTAGACTCGCCTAAAGTAATGTTCTATCTGTGATAATTTGTTGAAATAATAAAACATCACAGCACAGTCATAATGAGGAGTTATAAGTGCTAAAAGAAATCAATTTATCTCAATGCGAGAAATTTGGTATAGGAGCTTCCCGTCCAGAGGATGTTGCGGTCAGCGCCGAAGGTGAAGTGTGGCTTTCGGACAAGAGATCTGCATGTGCAAAAGTTAATACCGATGGTACTCTTTCAAAAATGGGAGACGTCCGCGGTGCTCCCAATGGGATCAATTTTGACCTCGAGAATCGTATCCTAATCGCTAACTTTGGAGGACCTGAAAGCGAATGTGGATCTTTACAAAGATTAAACCTTGATGATGGACTTGTGGAAGTATTGTGTCGCGAGATCAATGGGAGGGCACTTTATGGATCTAATTATCCCATCTTAGATACCAAAGGCCGTATTTATTGCTCTCATTCTACTTGGGGACCTTTAGATAAAGCATTCGATGGGGCAAACGACGGCTTTATTTTTAGATACGATCCTGATGGTAGAGTCACCGTACTTGCCGAAGGTATTCAGTTTGCTAATGGGATAGCACTAGACTACGGCGAAGAATATTTGTACGTTTGCCAGACCACTGGCTGCAATGTCATCAGATATAAAATACGGCAAGATGGCACCTTAGGCCAACCCTTACCATATGGACCAAAATTAGGTCTTTCACATATAGAAGTCCAAGACAAAAGACCTTTGTCATCAGAGACACGCAGTATGCTCGGCTTAACAGATGGGTGTGGATTTGATTGCGAAGGTAATCTTTGGGTAACTCTAGTTCTTGCGAACAAGATTGTAGCTATTACCCCTCAAGGTAAAGTAAAGACGATGTTATCTGATCCTGAAGGTCACACGATGATCAATCCTACCAATGTGACGTGGGGCGGTCCGCAAATGAAAGACCTATATATCGGAAGTGTGACAACAGATTATGTGGTTAAGGTCCCCAGCCCTATCGCTGGTATGCCACTAGCTCACCAACGAAGTAATTAGCGAGTCCTTCAAAATGGCTGATGAAAAACCAATATTTATAAGAGAAGATGATGAATTTCATTTTGCATCTATGCAAGATAAATGGTGGGCAACAGAAACCGCGTGGTATTCTTTTCATGTCCCTGAAAGAAAACTAGGAGGATGGCTCTACTGCATGTTCCGGCCCAATATTGGCACTGTTGCAGGAGGATGTTGGCTCTGGGACGACTCGTCTCCCCTGCCGTGGGAAGCTCTTTACTCATCTAACTACACCGCCTTAGAGTTACATCCTAGAACGACTCTCTCGAATTGTCAGTTACCAAACGGGGTTTCAATTTCTTGTACCGAGCCGGCTATGCAATATGCATTAGGATTTCAAGACAGAAATAACTTGAGGATTGAGCTTCATTTCGACGGCGTTATGCGCCCAGAGCCACTCACCTCTATCCGCTCAACTTTTGGAAAAGCCAATCACTTTGATCAATTCGGAAGGATCACTGGTGAAATATCGCTTTACGGCGAAGCCATCAAGGTTGATTGCATTGGGATGCGAGATAGGACCTGGGGAATACGTCCAGAAAATCGTCCAAAGCAGGCAGCTTATGTGACTGGCGCGGTCAATACCGATTTGAATTTCTTAGCAGTCTCAAGCCCTATAGATGGGAAGGACCAAATCACATATGGATTCCTAAACCAAGGTGGTGAAATTCAAAGTCTTGTATCTGGGGAGCGAAAAGTAAAAAGAGATCCTATACACGGGCGAATCAATCATATTCAAATATCAGCAGAAGACACAAAAGGACGGCGCCTAGAGGCGACTGGGAAACCTCTCAGTTCGATTATTATCAACCGGCATACTTTTATTGATAATAATAGTTTGATCAGATGGGAAATCAATGGCCTAGAAGGTTGGGGGGAAGATCAGGATATGTGGCCAGTCAACCGATGGTCGAGAAAAATGCGTCAATCCCGCGCAGACAGAACTCTATGACTATAACAAGTCAACTAACGCCTCAACGTCAACAAAGCATGTGTCAAAGCGGTATTTGGAAAAATAAACTGCTGACTGATTATCTAGATGATGCAGCTTTTAAAAATGGTACTTCCATTGCTATTGTCGATCACAACAGTGAATCTGGCTTGACGAATCAAATCACTTATAGCGAGCTTTCTAAAACATCAGTCCGAATTTCATGTGCGCTGTTCGCATTAGGAATTCGTGCAGGTGATGTGGTCGCAGTTCAACTACCTAACTGGTGGCACTACGCTGCAATACACCTGGCATGCCTTCGAATCGGCGCAGTGATTAACCCTTTGATGCCAATTTTTAGGCAACGAGAACTTGAATTCATGCTCGCTTTTGCGGAAGCTAAGATATTTATTGTCCCCGAATTTTTCCGAGGGTTCGAACACGAAACGTTGGCTCTATCACTGAAAGAAAAGATAAGTACTCTTGAGCACATTTTCGTTGTAGATGGAAAAGACGAAGACACTTCTTTCGAAAAATATTTCACCGATCAGTCTTGGGAAGAAAAAAGCGATTTATTCGAGTCGGTTAGAAATTCTCGCCCAAGCCCTGACGACGTCATAGAAATTATGTACACCTCTGGAACGACAGGTACTCCAAAAGGGGTCATGCACACATCCAATACACTCTTAAGCAAGGCAGAATTAGCACGCCAATTATTTGCGCTAAAATCTAGTGACACTATATTTATGGGCTCTCCCCTTGCCCACCAGACAGGCTTCATGTACGCGATTGTTTTATCTGTTTTCAACGCTTCGAAATGCGTATTGCAAGATATCTGGGATCCTAGCCAAGCATTGCATGTAATTAACGAACAAGGATGCACTATCACATTAGGTTCTACCCCATTTTTAAGTGACTTAGTCGTGGAAGGTAAAGAAAAAGTGAACGCAACATGCCCTCTTCGTCTATTTCTGTGCGCTGGAGCTCCTATTCCCAGAGTATTAGTCGAACAGGCTACAAAAGCATACCCTTCAATGTATGTGATGAGTGCATGGGGTATGACAGAAATGGGGATTGCAACTGCCACTTACCCAGGAGACTCTGATGAAAAAGTCATTGGCACAGACGGGCGTGCGCTACCCTTTCAAGAGGTGCGCATACTTGACTCAGCCGACAAAGTTGCCCCCCATGGCCAAGAAGGCCGACTCCAAGCACGTTGCGTCACAAGTTTCGTCGGCTATCTCAAGAGACCAACAGAATATGGAGTAGATGAAGGTTTTTGGCTAGAGACTGGAGACAATGCAAGGATGGATGAAGACGGCTATATTCGAATAACAGGAAGATCAAAAGATATTATTATCCGCGGTGGAGAAAATATACCAGTAGTTGAAGTAGAACAGTTGCTTTACCGGCATGATGCTGTTGCAGATGTGGCGATTGTAGGCATGCCCGATGAGCGACTGGGAGAAAGAAGCTGTGCCTTTGTAAGCTTCACTGAAGGGGAAACACTCTCCTTCAAAGGCCTTGTTGATTATTTAAAATCTTGTGACATTACTACCCAATACTTACCAGAGAGACTAGAAATAATCGATACTTTCCCTAGAACAATGAGTGGGAAGATACAGAAATTTCGACTAAGAGAAATCGCACAGTCACTCACCCCTCAATCGAATAATGACTAGAGGTATGTTGTATGCAAATTAAAGACACTTTGATGAGAATTAGCAAGACCTGCAAAACCGTTATTGCACCGAGCACACAAGATGAATATGCAAAAACACAAGCCTATATGGCATCGGTAGTTTTAGAAAAAATTGCCTTACAGATAGCTCTAGAGGAAAAACACGATCTTGAGATGGCTTCCGCATACCAAGCTCTAGTGGACGAAGTTTCACTCATTCTCAATAATAGAAAATATTCTAAAAATCTCTCAAGTGAAATACACAATGGACTCGAAAATTTCTCCAGGAATAAATCAAGATCAGGATTAGATATCTTTGTTAAACAACTATATTTGTCGAAGGAAGCCCTAGGCGAAGAGTTAGTTAATAAAATAAAAGAACGGGTGCACGTCACGATGCGCGCTGATATTGATTTTCGAATGGAGTTCGCCAAGTAATGGGAACCAGAGTTACGGAGCAACAAATTTTAGAGTACTTGTGTATAAACATTCCGCACGAAAAAGATCATCGATTGACGAACATAGAACGAGTCACAGTCGGGTGGTCTCATGAAACATGGCTATTCGATTTGATCACTACAGTTAACGGCGTCGAGCGTACTTTACCTTTATGCCTAAGGCGCGACCCAGGAAATACTTTATTACGCAACCTATCAAATCTTGAAACGCAATTTAAGGTTCTTCAATGTCTCGAAAAAACAAAATTGCTTGCTCCAAAAGTTTATTGGTATGAGTCAGATACAAAAATTTTAGGGGCTCCTTTCCTAGTAATGGAAAAAGTATCTGGAGTCTGCCCAAGTCCATGGGGGAAAAATGGACGTGATTTCTATGAGAAAGCGTCAAGACGAGGAGTGTTGCCTGTGGACTTCTCTAAAACACTTGCAATACTCCACACGTTAGATTGGAAAAAATCTGGGTTAGAATTCTTGGGCGTCCCATCGCCTGATCGTGGCTTTGCACTAGCCGAGATAAATAAATGGAAATCATTGATTGATGTTAGTGACCATCAACCAGAACCTATTCTTACAGATCTGATTTATTGGTTGGAAGAGAATGCCCCACTTAGCCAGAGAGTGACGTTAGTGCATGGGGCTTATCGCACGGGGAATATTCTTATTGAGGAAGATAGAATCTCTGCCGTTCTTGACTGGGAACTTCAAACACTAGGTGACCCTATGTACGATGTCGCCTACGTTCTTAGTGATCTTAACCGAGAAGGCACTAACTTACTTTCAAATGTTGTTGATCGTGACATCTTCTTTGAGACCTATGAATCGATGACAGGCTGGACCATTGATGAAAAAATTTGTCGGTACTATGATGCTTTATACGCTATGCGCTCTGTCGCATTTTGGATGAGTGCTTCCGGGCTTTACGCTTCGGGGAGAAGCGATGATATTAGACTGGCGCGCACTGCCTGGTCAGTAACGGTTGTGCTTGAGCGTGCAGCCAAAAACTTAGGTTATTAATTCATTATAGGAAGGGGAAAATGAACAACACAACAGTAGGAGACGACGTCGACGTGATTATTATCGGCGCAGGCGTCAGCGGTCTTTACAACTTATACCGCCTTCGACTTCAAGGGCTAAATGCATGTATTGTTGAAGCTGGGTCAGGTGTTGGAGGTACTTGGTATTGGAACCGTTATCCAGGCGCACGGTTTGATTCTGAAAGCTATTCATATCAATATAGCTTTTCCGATGAGCTACTAGAGGAATGGGAATGGAGTGAACATTTTTCTCCTCAACCAGATAATGAGCGCTACTTAAACTTTGTCGCCGACAAGTTCAAATTAAAAGAGCACATTGATTTTAATGCCCGAGTAAAATCCGCAACGTACTGCTCAGATGCAAATAGATGGACCGTGGAAACAGAAAATGGCACCACCAAAACGGCTCATTTTCTCATCACAGCGGTAGGCATTCTCTCAGCTCCTAATATGCCGCCCGTCCCTGGTATTGATAGTTTTGCCGGCACCTCTTTCCATACAGCTCGATGGCCAAAGGAAAAAATTAACCTACGCGGGAAAAGAGTAGGTGTTATTGGCGCGGGGGCGTCTGCTGTTCAGCTAATCCCTATGATTGCGAAAGAAGTTGGACACCTTACCGTATTTCAGCGCGAACCGAACTATTGCTGCCCATTAAGGAACTCGAAAATATCAAAAGAAGAGCAAGCAACTCTCAAAAATAGTTATCAAGACGTATTCGAGCAATGTAAAAAAACGTTTGCTGGATTTATGCAAGACTTTGATCCGAGAAGTACGTTTGATGTTACTAAAGGAGAGAGAGTAGCCTTTTATGAAAAAATCTGGGAACAGCCGGGTTTCACTAAATGGTTTGGTTGCTTTCATGACATTATGACTGATGAGGCGGCTAACGAAGAGTATGGTGATTTTGTTCGTAAAAAAATAAGATCTCGTGTACATGATCCGAAAATTGCAGAATTATTACTACCTAAGGATCACCTCTTCGGATCAAAAAGAATTCCTTTGGAGACCAACTACTATGAAGTTTATAACCAAGAAAATGTGGCGCTCGTGGATGTTAAAACCGTCCCAATTACCGAAATAACTCCAAGCGGGGTTAGAACATCACAAGCTGATTATGAATTAGATGTGATAATTTATGCCACTGGATTTGATGCTGTAACCGGTGAATTGGCGCGTATGAATATAGTGGGGGAAAATGGAAAAACCCTATCAGAGGCTTGGTCTGATGGACCTCAGACTTACCTTACGTTGCAAACGTCAGGGTTCCCCAATCTGTTTCTCGTTAACGGCGCGCTATTTTGCAACTACACACGCTGTGCAGAAGTAGTAGCTGAGTGGGTGAGTGATTGTATCAATCATCTTTCAATCCATGGCTTTACGAGGATAGAAGCGACAAAAGAAGCAGAGAAGGCGTGGACTGAGCATTCAAATTCACTGACCGATGGAATGTTATTCACCAAAACTAATTCATGGTTTATGGGGACAAACATTCCTGGCAAGAAGAAAAATTTCTTATTTTATGCTGGCGGAGCCCCCGCATATAGAGAAAAATGTGCGCAGGTTGCTGCCGATGGTTACGAAGGTTTTTTATTGAGTTAAGTTACCATAAGAGCTTATAGGTTCCGCTTGTACAACAAAACTCTAATTTGATACATACCGATAGAAGCATTGCTTGAGTGCAAACGTTTAAAAGTACTTAAGAACTGATATAATGACCTTCAGAAATTGGCACCTGAATAAAGGCTAAAACATGGATATTGAAGAAGCGATTCGCTCAAGGCGTTCCATTCGCGCGTTCACTAATCAAGAAGTTGAACAAGAAAAAATTTCGCGAATATTCGAATTATCCCAGCGTTCGCCAAGTGGGACGAACACCCAACCATGGCATACATACGTTTGTAGAGGCGAAGCAAAAGATGCAATAGTCAGAGATGTTTGTGCACTTTTTGATAAGGGTGAAGCCAAAAGCTATTCGGAATATGACTATTACCCAGACAAATGGAATGACACTCATACCGCACGCAGGAGAAAAATCGGCTGGGATCTATATGGACTAGTTGGGATAAAAAAGGGAGACCGCGAACGCACGGCAATTCAGGCGCGAAGAAACTATTGCTTTTTTGATGCCCCCATCGGTGTATTTTTCACAACAGATGCCTACTTAGGGCGAGGCAGCTGGTCTGATGTTGGGCTCTATATGCAGACCGTCATGCTTGCTGCGAGAGGAGAAGGTCTTCATACATGCCCTCAGGCGGCATGGATAAACTTTCAAGAACCTATCTTCGAACACCTCAGCATCCCTAATGATCAAGTTATTGTTTCAGGAATGGGCCTAGGTTATGAAGATACTTCAGCAATTGAGAATACACTTGTCAGTGAGCGAGAAAAAACAACTAATGTCGTAAATTATGTTGGATTTAATTAATTAGTCGGAACTTAAGGTATTAATATGCTGAAACTAATCAGATGGTCTCTTGGTAGAGTTATTTTAACTCTAGATTTTCTGACTCCTCCGCACCCTGTGAAAAGAGAGCCTGAGGACCAAAAAAAAATGGATGACAAAGCGAGTCAATTGAGCCTCTACCAATTTCGAGCCTGTCCGTTCTGCGTAAAAGTTCGCAGATTTATGCAACGAAATGCGCTTCAAATAGAACTACGTAATGCTAAAGATCACGGAATTCACAAAGATGAACTTATTCGAGGCGGGAAACGTCATAAAGTCCCATGTCTGCGCATCGAAAATAAGGAAGGACCTGATGAATGGCTGTACGAGTCATCTGCGATAATTGATTACCTCAAAAGAGAGTTCTCGTTACCCCAATAAACACGACTAGCTGGTCATTTCTGAGCCTTCCAATCTCTTGCTTTCAGCACGTTTTGGATCGTGGCTAAAAAATGTATCCTCGTGCTTGAGCGCTTCGATACCTCCCACGAAATGTGCTTTAGAGCGAACAAATACTTCAGCATCGAGATCATACCAAAAAGTAGGCGGATCGAATGTCCCACCCATGATTCCTACCATTCCTGGAAAAACTTCTAAACGGCTCAGTATGGTAGTCCCACAATTCTGACAAAACTCATTATTCCAACTATTATCAGACTCGCTTTTAAAGTTATAACTCCCCAAGGTTCCAGCGGTAATTAGAAAATTTTCTTCCAAAAAATAGGCTAGAACACCAAATGCACTGCCGCTTCTTAGCTGGCAATACCGACAGTGGCAAACACCTTTTACTTTTGGTTGTCCAAGCGCCTTATATCTGACTTCCCCACAAAGACAGCCACCAAAATGTTCTGCATTATCATCCATAGTCCGTCCGCTCCCTAACTGCTTTCTCAATATTATAAAGCACCTCACTACTGCTGCAGTTCGACGCCCTTTTCGTATCTTATACTTTTCAATTTTACGCCATCCACATCAAAATATTCCCAAAGACCTTCAGGCAGTCCTTTTTCATAATGCACTCTGGCTTTCAGCCTAGCATTTCGATAAAAGTACTCACTCGTCCCATGAAGTACCCCAGAGACGTAAGAAACTCGTGCAAGCACAGCGCCATCACCATCACGCTCAACCAGAATACCGCTCAAGATCTTCTTGTCTCGGGAGTCGTATGCAAGACCATTTTCCATTCGCACTGTCTTAAGAAGACGTGTATCAATCTCCTCCAGCTTTTCCGTTGAAGCAAAATAGTAAGCAAACGCAAGAGCAAAAAGAACGGTATAAACAACTATACGTTTCATATTAATCCCGTCTTTATAGATTTTTTTGCCGCTCTAAATCGTTTTTTACTTAAAGAAATATAGGTGGGGTCTAGCTCAATGCCTACATAACGACGTTGATTGTTAATGCAAGAGACTCCGGTAGTCCCGCTTCCATTAAAGGCATCCAGCACCAGATCACTCGGGTCAGTCGCTGCAAGAATAAGCTGATCGACAAGCTGGAGCGGCTTTTGTGTAGGATGCCTACCATACTCCTTCTCTTTTTTACCTGGAGCGGTCATTACCCACACATCTTTCATTTGCTTCCCATTATTCAATTCTCGCATCAAGCTATAGTTAAACTTATGTTTCGAATTAATATCCTTAGCTGCCCAGATGACCGTCTCGGTGCTATGGGTGAAATACCGGCATGATAGATTTGGGGGAGGATTCGGCTTCTGCCATGTGATGTTATTCAACAGCTTCATCCCCAGCGATTGCATTGCAAAACCAACGGAATAGATTGAATGAAAAGTTCCAGATACCATGATAGAGCCGTCCGGCTTCAACAATTTCTGACACGCTTTCAACCAACTGAGATTAAACTCTAGATTTTTTTCACATCCCTCAGAGCGATCCCAATCCCCTTTATCAACTTTAACCATTGTCCCGTTCTGACAAGTCATTCCCCCATTCGAAAGAAAGTATGGGGGATCGCAAAATATTAGGTCAACGAAAGCACCTCGCTCTGCGTCAAGCTTACCCATGATTTCAAGGCAATCGCCTTGTATTAACTCTATTTGAGTAGCCAACTTCTCTTTCTCGTTTGGGGAACCGAGACCTCCGTGTTCATATTTTGATACCAATTCGACGTAACATTTTCTTTTGCATCTTACTGAAGTAAGAAAATTGGCCTAGCGGCAGGGATACAGCCAATAGTAGGCACTGATAGAAGAAAAACACTAAGATAATCCGGATCCCCCAATAAGCTATCGTACCTGTCTCGTGGCGTTGCAAGCCTATGACTTCCATAAATCCGCCGGCTACTAATAGCGATAACGAGCCAGTAAGTGCAAAAACAAGATTCACCAGAATAAACTGCTTTAAGGAGGTAATATTTAATAGCTTGAATACTTTGTTACTCATAAACCAATTATAAGCGCCATCATGCCAACGCTAATAGCTCTATTTTCTATAGTTACCCAGACTGAAAGCTATTGTCACAAAACTTGCGCCGCAGAAAAGTTTTACTGACAATAGAACGCACATTTAAAAAGGAGCTCGATATCATGCCAGCAGAAAATTTAAGGTCAACGAGTGATCAGCCTGTTCTGTTAGACGTAGATGAACGAGTTGCTAAACTAACGCTGAACCGTCCTGGCAAATACAACACACTGACCGAATCAGTTATCGCAGTAATTACAGATAATCTAAACAATATTGCGCAACGTGAAGATATTCACGTAGTAATAATCAAGTCGACCGGAAAAGCATTTTCTACTGGGCACGATCTCAAAGATATGCACGCGAACAATGATGAAAACTACTTTAGGATGCTTCTAACTAACTGCTCTAAGATGATGCTGAGAATCAACACAATCCCCCAACCTGTGATAGCCCAAGTTCAAGGAATAACCACAGCAGCTGGTTGTCAGCTAGTGGCAGCCTGTGATCTCGCAATTGCATCCCGAAACGCGCAATTTGCCACGAATGGAATTTCTAACGGGCTTTATTGCGCAACTCCCGCTGTTGCCTTAAGCCGCGTAGTTTCCAAAAAACACGCGTTGGAAATGCTTCTTACAGGAAGTTTTATTTCTGCACAAAGAGCCGCTGAAATTGGTCTGATCAACTCCGTTGTAGCCGAAGATCTATTGGATGGTGAAACGTCTGCGCTTGCGGAAAAGATTGCTGGGAAATCGAGCTTCACTTCACGCCTAGGTAAACGCTCTTTCTACGAACAAATTGGAAAAAATCTCCCCGACGCTTATGAACAAACGTCTGAAGATTTAGTCTGCAACCTTCTTTCGACGGATGGACAAGAAGGTCTATCAGCTTTTTTGGAAAAGCGTCCACCAAAATGGGACAATAAGTAACCTATCAAGACAGTAAAATTTTACTCAGGGAAATATATATGACTACTTCTTCAGGACATATCTACGAGCGAGATCTGGATAAAAATGCCGCAAATTACTCTGCACTTTCTCCACTTAGCTGGGTTGAAAGAGCGGCTGCCGTGTATCCAAATCGTACTTCGGTTGTGCATGGAGATATTCAGTACACGTGGGAAGAAACTTTTACTAGGTGCCGGAGATTATCGTCAGCACTGTCTTATTACGGAATAAAGACAGGAGATGCGGTCGCCGTATTGGCCACCAATATCCCAGCATTCTATGAGTGCCTCTTCGGTATACCCGCAGCTGGAGCGGTCATCAACCCTATCAATATAAGGTTAGATAGCGATGCCATCGCATTCATTCTTGACCATGGAGAAGCAAGGATTCTTATTACCGACACCGAGTTTTCTCATGTCGTGAAAGAAGCCCTGACTAAATGCAAAAATAAGCCGCACGTGATTGATATTTCAGATCCGGAAGCTATGTCTCACGAGAAGATAGGTGAAATTGAGTATGAAGATTTTCTAGCAACAGGTGACCCAGAAGCTCCATGGACGCTACCCACAGATGAATGGCAAGCCATGGCGCTATGCTATACATCAGGGACTACGGGGAACCCGAAAGGAGTTGTTTATCACCACCGAGGAGCCTACCTAAATGCTATCGGCTGTGCAACAGCATGGAATATGACACACCACCCAACTTATCTATGGACCCTCCCAATGTTTCACTGCTGTGGCTGGACTTTTCCATGGACTATAGCCGCATTGGCGGGAACAAATATTTGCCTACGAAAAATTGCTGCGAAAAACATTTACGATGCAATTGAGAAACATGAGGTAACTCATTTTTGTGGTGCACCGATTGTCTTGAATTTCATTGTCAACGCTGATCCGAAGGACACAAAGCCACTTCCTCATCTAGTAGAAGTAATGACCGCCGGAGCAGCACCTCCTGCCGCTGTGCTAAAAGCGACCGAAAAAGCAGGATTCCACATTACGCATACCTATGGATTAACCGAAACCTATGGCCCAGCAGTCTTCAACGCCCCCCAAGACGACTGGGCGACACTTAACGAAGATGAATATGCGGAGACATTGATCCGCCAGGGAGTGCGGTATCCCGTGCTTCAGGATCTAGATGTCATGGATCCCGAAACAATGATACCGGTGCCGCGGGATGGCGAAACAATTGGTGAAATTATGTTTAAAGGCAATGTTGTGATGAGAGGCTATCTCAAAAACCCAAGTGCAACAGAGGAATCTCTGCGCGGTGGTTATTTTCATTCCGGAGATCTAGCTGTAATGCATCCAGACGGTTATCTTCAAATTAAAGACCGTTCTAAAGACATCATTATATCTGGCGGTGAAAACATCTCTTCCATAGAAGTAGAAGAATTGCTGTATAAGCATCCGTCTATCTTGGAAGCCGCAGTTGTCGCAAGACCCGATGACAAATGGGGAGAAACTCCCTGTGCTTTTGTGACGCTTAGGACCACAAGTGTGAAAACCACAGAACAGGACATAATTAATTACTGCAAAGAAAAAATAGCTAAATTTAAGTCTCCCAAAACCGTGATTTTTACCGATTTACCCAAGACGTCAACTGGAAAAATTCAAAAATTTAAATTAAGAGCACAGGCTGAAGCCATGGGAAGCCTTTAACGGTTAACAAGCTACGAAAAAAGCCAGGGACATTCTTTCATACGGCGATCCTCATAATCTCGAATGTCTGATTCGTTTTGCAGGGTAATTCCAATGTCGTCCAAGCCATTGAGTAGCCGAAACCTCAGTCCATCGTCAAAATCGAAGGGTAACTCCGTTCCCGCAGGTGTAGTGACCAAACACGCCTCAAGATCGATCTCAAGTTCGTATCCTGGGTCAGCTTCAACTTCGAGAAATAGTTGATCTACTTCCATAGAATCCAAGACTATAGGTAATAAGCCGTTTTTACAGGAGTTGTTAAAAAAAATATCTGCAAAGCTAGGTGCAATAATAGCCCTAATCCCATAGTCGTATAGGGCCCAAGGTGCATGTTCGCGTGAAGATCCGCACCCAAAATTCTCTCTAGCCAGCAAAACCCCTGCGTCAGCATACCGCGACTTATTTAAAGAAAAAGCCGTATTCAATGGTCTGTCTGAGTTATCCACACCCGGAACACCGGCATCGAGATAACGCCACTCATCAAATAAATTCGGTCCAAAGCCAGTTCTCTTAATGGATTTCAAAAACTGCTTAGGAATAATTGCATCAGTGTCAACATTTGGCCTATCAATAGGTACAACAACACGTTTGACCTGAGTAAATTTTTCCATAGTTTATAGACCTCTCACATCAACAAAATGACCGAAAACACCAGCCGCCGAAGCCATAGCCGGACTTACCAAATGTGTCCGCCCTCCCCGACCTTGTCTGCCTTCAAAATTCCTATTCGACGTGCTCGCACACCGTTCTCCTTCGTCTAGCTGATCGGGATTCATTCCAAGACACATGGAACAACCAGGCTCACGCCATTCAAAGCCGGCATCCTTAAAAATAACATCCAGTCCTTCTTTCTCGGCTTGAGCTTTAACCAGACCCGATCCAGGTACAACAAGCACAGCTTTAACATTTTCAGCACGCTTCCGACCTTTGGCTACCGAAGCCGCAATCCGGAGATCTTCAATCCTCGAGTTGGTACACGAACCGATAAACACTTTATCTACCTGAATTTTTATAATAGGGGTACCTGGGACTAAATCCATGTACGATAATGCGTTTTTCATGCCTACTTGTTTCATACTGTCATCAACGTGCTCGGGATCAGGCACACTTCCATTGATTGAAGTCACCATCTCCGGAGAAGTCCCCCAAGAAACCTGCGGCTCTACATCTTTCGCATCTACCTCCAGCTCTAAATCAAAACTAGCTCCTTCATCAGAGTGCAGATTGCCCCAGGCAGTTAAAGCATCCTGCCATTGGTTGCCTATTGGGGCAAACGGACGTCCTTTCACATACTCCATCGTAGTGTTATCGAACGCAACTAACCCTGCTCTGGCCCCAGCTTCTATCGACATGTTACAAATAGTCATCCGACTTTCCATACTAAGCCTTCTAATAGCTTCACCAGCATACTCTATCGTATAGCCCGTCGCTCCAGCTGTGCCAAGGAGGCCAATGATATGAAGAATGAGATCTTTCGCTGAGACACCGATATAAAGTTCATTATTCACTGTGATACGCATATTTTTAGCCTTACGAAGACGTAAGCACTGAGTCGCCATCACATGCTCAACCTCCGAAGTCCCTATTCCAAAAGCCAACGCTGCTAAAGCGCCATTAGTTGACGTATGGGAATCTCCGCAAACAATCGTCATCCCAGGCAGGCACCAACCCTGCTCCGGACCGGTCACATGCACAATGCCTTGTTGAGGCGCTCCGATATCATGATGAAGGATTCCATGTTGCTCGCAATTTTTAGATAGTGTATCCAGCTGCAGCTGAGCAATGGGATCAGTAATATTCGTCACATCAACAGTAGGGACATTATGATCGGACACAGCTTTGTGGGAAAGAACACGCCATAAAGCTCGGCCCGCTAACTCTAACCCCTCAAAGGCTTGAGGCGAAGTCACTTCGTGCGTCAGATGCCGGTCAATGTAAATTAGCGCCCCCCCGTCATCAGTGGAGCAAACTAAATGTCCATCCCAAATCTTATCGTATAGCGTTTTTAAAGGCATATTCATGTCCGTAACAGTTCTAACTAAAATGTAGTTTAACATTGTAACTTGGGGAATGTTTAATGGCCTATGAACGGGCTGAAATAAAAGATTAATTCTCAAAAGAGTAGTAAAATTTTAATCCAAGTCGGTATCTCGATCGTAATCATTATTATAAGCCTGTGGAAAATTACTAAAAATAAGAATTCAATGACTAATCTCGACGAACAAGAAAAAGAAAAATTCAACAGCCTAGATCACAGTTGGTGGGATCCCGAAGGACCACTAAAAACGCTACACGACATTAACCCCAAAAGAATAGGATACATTAAACAATTTACCGAGCTAAAAGGCTGTGTCGCCTGTGATATAGGGTGCGGTGGGGGTATCCTTACAGAAGGATTAGCGAATCAAGGAGCTCACGTTAGCGGAGTCGATGCTGCGGAAAATCTAATCAAAATCGCAAAAAAGCATGCTCTAGATAATGGACAAACGATAGACTACAGGGTTGAACTATCTAATGCCACCGCAACTAGCCATGAGGAAAGCTTCGACCTCGTGACCTGTCTCGAGCTAATAGAACATGTTCCAGATCCGGAAGCACTTATTGCCGATTGTGAAAGACTATTAAAGCCAGGAGGAACCTTAGTCATATCAACTCTCAATAGGAATCCTGTTTCCTATGCTCTAGGGATTGTTGCTGCCGAATACATCCTCAAGCTTCTTCCTATAGGGACACATGAATATTCTCGATTCCTAAAACCTTCAGAAATAGCAAAATGGGCAAGGCACGTCAATTTAGAGCTGCAAGATGTCAGCGGCCTCTACTACAACCCACTGACTCGTTCGACAAAGATTGGAGGGCCTCCCATAGTCAACTACTTAGCTACTTTTATAAAAGAAAAAAGCTAGACCTGATGGCTGCGCTACCACGGGTTATAATTTTCGACCTAGATGGGACATTGTTAGACACAGCGCCAGAGCTCGAGCGCTGTATTAATGACTTACGCGAAAGGTATGGTTTTTCAGTGCTCCCGCCCAATATCGTTCGCAATCAAGTCTCAAAGGGTAGCAAAAAAATCGTTGAGCTAGGCTTTCCACATGTTACGAATGCCAGCGAGATCGAGTTACTAAGACAAGAATTCTTAGAGCTCTATGAAGGAAATATTGGAAACCACACCACTCTGTTCCCGGGTATAGAGGAGGTTTTAAAAGCAATCGAGTCGACCGGGAGGGTTTGGGGAATTGTAACGAATAAAATCACCTCGTTAACTAACCCTCTTTTAGCAAAATTAAAACTTTCGCAAAGAGCTGGGTGCATTATTTCAGGGGATACTACGGCTCATAGTAAGCCTCATCCTGAGCCATTGTATGCAGCGATGAACACCCTCCAGGCAGAACCGTCTGAATGCATATACATTGGAGATGATGAGCGAGACATTATCGCTGCCAACGCGGCGCAAATGAAATCAATAGTTGCGCTCTACGGATATATAGATCCCACTGAGAAGCCATCTTTATGGCAAGCCGACAGAAGCATCGACTCTCCTCTGGATCTCTTAGTTGCTCTAGCGGAATCACCAGATGAGTAGTGCTATGGCCAACAATGTCGGAGCTCAAATCAAAGAAGGTAGCGATCTCTATTACGCGACTCTCTACCTGAACAAAGAAATACGCAGCCAGACATGCTTAATTGAGGTGCTTCGGAGAGAAGTTTGTAACATCCCGGAGTCCTGTAGCGAACCTGACATTGCCCGTGCCAAGTTAGCCTGGTGGATCGAGGAATTTAAACGTACCAAGGATCGCCTGAGTCGACACCCACTAACCAAAGCTTTAACCTTAAATGAACTGTCTAGAGCTCATCTAATGGACGTTTTGATAGCCTTGACCGCAGACATCTTTGAAGACGTGACTACGAAAACCTTTTTTGATCGAGCCTCAGTAACAAAGCATTTGCGCCATCTAAATGCGGACTTGGTGAGCCTGATGGCTCAATTATTTGGAATATACTCCAGTGATGACATAGACTTGATACTAAGCCTGACGTGCGCTATCGAACGATCAAACGCGATACTTGGCCTTAGAGATCACCGGAATTCGCCAACTTTATATTTTTGTGAGCTAGATATGAGAGCTAGCGGGTTAACTCCGCAAAGTATTCGTAGTAGCCGATCGTCTTCCGAACTTGAGCCATTCCTCGAAGGTCAGATTACTGTAGTGAAAAGTGACTTGATTTCCACCTTATCTCAACTCAGCCGAAATCTGAGAAAACGCGGTAAGTTTTTCACCACACAGGCGGAAATAAATCTGCAGGTATTAGATTTAGCATTTAAAAAAAATTGTCGCGTATTGGAGAGCAGGATGGAGCTCCTACCTATACGAAAGCTCTGGTTAGCTTGGAAATTAAAAAACTGGGGTTAAAACATCGCTTTTTAGAGCCATGACAAAGATCAAATGCGAAGGTACAATTAGCATATGCTATTTAAAGAAAAACTAGGGGGCTGTGACTATGAAAGATAAGAAAAATTCTCAAGAGATTACTGGCAAAGAAGACAAAAAGCAGTTACCAAGTAAAACCCTTCCGGCTGAAACCGGAGGTCCAAAAGGTTTAGAGCCAACTCGCTACGGTGATTGGGAAAAAAATGGTCGCTGTATAGACTTCTAATGACATTAAAATAATGTCAACACTGTCAAATAATTTCTAGGAAGGTTAACCACGTATGGACAAAACTCCACTGTCGCCGCATCTGCAAGTCTACAGACCTCAATTGACTTCGGTGCTATCAATTTCACACAGGGCTACTGGCGTAGTGCTTAGTGTGGCCGGAACAGCAATTATTCTTTATTGGCTCATAGCTACCGCGCTCGGAGCTGATACTTATTCTGAAGCCAAGCAGATCTTAGGGTCTGTGCCTGCGAAAATCGTTCTGTTTGGCTGGACGGGTGCCTTCTACTACCATCTATTAAATGGTGTCCGACACTTGCTTTGGGATACTGGTTGGGGGCTCGATCTGCCAACTGCTTACAAAACAGGTTATGGCGTGCTCATATTTTCAATTTTGCTGAGCATTTCCACATGGGCATATGTGCTCCAAAAGGCTGCGTCATGAATATTAGTTTCCCAAGTAAGCCCAACGCTACAAACGCAGGCACGAATCACTGGTGGTGGCAAAGAGTCACCGCTATATGTCTAATTCCTCTATCTATCTGGTTTGTGGTGTCAGTTTTGGGGCACATTAACGACGACCATGCTGCCGCCTCAAACTGGATAAAAAGCATTCCAGTCACCGTATTACTATTATCTTTCATGATTATAGTCTTCTATCACGCCAAATTTGGCCTGCAAGTGATCGCTGAAGACTACGTCCATGACCCATCTACATTGAAAACTATTTTGTTTTTCATAAACGCAACTATGATCCTTGCGGGATTGGCAAGCGTTTCAGCTATTGTAGTTATTTCGTTCATAATCCCTTAAAGAGAAAAATTATGCCTTCCGAATATCAATTTATAGAACACCAACACGACGTTATTGTTATAGGAGCCGGAGGAGCCGGACTACGCGCAACTTTTGGCATGGCTGAAAAAGGTCTGTCGACGGCATGTATCACAAAGGTTTTTCCTACAAGAAGTCATACTGTTGCCGCACAAGGCGGCATGAGCGCAGCCTTGGGCAATATGGGAGAGGATGACTGGCGTTGGCACATGTATGACACTATCAAAGGGTCGGACTGGTTAGGTGACCAAGACGCGATAGAGTATATGTGCAAAGAAGCTATACCTGCCGTAATTGAGCTTGAACACTATGGTGTTCCGTTTTCTCGAACCGAATCTGGAGAGATTTACCAGAGACCTTTTGGCGGAATGACAACCAATTATGGTGAAGGTACTGCGCAACGAACTTGCGCGGCAGCTGATAGGACTGGCCATGCCATTTTACATACTCTTTATCAACAATCCCTCAAGCACAATGCCGAATTTCTTATAGAATATTTCGCAGTCGATCTTGTTATGGATAAAGATGGAGTCTGTCGAGGGGTAATAGCGTGGAATTTGGAAGATGGCACCATGCATCTATTCCGAGCCCATTCCGTCATCATTGCGACTGGAGGCTATGGCAGATCGTATTTTTCGTGCACCTCTGCTCATACCTGCACTGGAGACGGCAATGGTATGATTTTAAGGGCTGGGCTGCCACTTCAGGACATGGAATTTACTCAATTTCATCCAACTGGGATTTATGGCGCAGGTTGCCTTATCACGGAAGGTGTCCGAGGAGAAGGTGGTTACCTCACGAACGCAAATGGTGAGCGATTCATGGAACGTTATGCGCCAAATGCAAAAGATCTAGCTTCGCGGGACGTCGTATCTCGCTCAATGACTGTAGAAATAACTGAAGGAAGAGGAGTTGGTGCAGAAGGCGACCACATATTTCTACATCTTGAACACCTAGGAGCCGATGTCATCAATGAACGACTTCCGGGCATAGCAGAGTCAGCGGAAATTTTCGCTGGCGTCGATGTTACAAAAGAGCCCATTCCCGTCTTACCGACGGTCCACTACAACATGGGAGGGATCCCTACGAATATCCACGGTGAAGTAGTGACCACCAAGGACGGCAATCCTGATAGTGTGGTGCCAGGTCTAATGTCTATCGGAGAAGCAGCCTGTGTATCTGTGCACGGTGCAAATCGCTTAGGTTCAAACTCATTACTTGACTTAGTAGTCTTTGGTAGAGCTGCCGCTCAACACTGTGCGGCAACCATAAAACCCGGAGAAAAACATGTCCCTCTTGATAACGAGTCTACAGATCGCGTCCTATCCCATTTCGATGCCATGAGATATGCCGATGGCTCTGAGCCAGTGGCGAAAATTCGTCTTGAAATGCAGAAAACAATGCAAAAGCACGCTGCGGTATTCAGAACTGGTGAATTAATGGGCGAAGGGATTGAAAAGCTTGAGGAGATATGGGAGTCCTTCAAACACGTCAAGGTCACCGATAGGTCGCTGATTTGGAATACTGACCTTGTAGAAACGTTAGAGCTCGAGAATTTACTAGGTAGTGCGATGACCAGTATTAAAGCTGCCGCCAATCGTGAAGAGAGCAGAGGAGCACATGCTAGAGAGGACTTCCCTGACCGTGACGATGAAAACTGGATGAAGCATACACTTACTTGGTTGGATACAGAAGGCAAAGTAAAATTCGACTACAGACCAGTCCACATGTACACATTAACGGATGATGTAGAAGTTGTCCCACCCAAAAAACGGGTTTATTAGATTTAAAAACGGTTGATCAATCATGGCTAAATTTAGACTTCCAAAAAATTCAAAAATTGCTAAAGGAAAAACAATCGATGTGTCTGCCGGCACGAAGAATGCTAAGACATTTAAAGTCTACCGATGGGACCCAGATAGTGGAGAGAACCCTCGAACTGACTTGTATACGATCGATTTAGATAAATGCGGACCGATGGTGCTCGATGCAATAATTTATATTAAAAATGAAATTGATCCTTCACTTACTTTCCGGCGATCTTGTAGAGAAGGAATATGTGGATCGTGTGCAATGAATATTGACGGGACAAATACGTTAGCCTGCACAAAATCCATAAAGTCCGTAAAAAAAGACATTAGCATTTACCCTTTGCCTCATATGCAAGTCCGCAAAGACCTGGTACCAGATCTTAATAATTTCTATAAGCAATATGCCTCTGTAAAACCTTGGCTGCAATCTAAAACCAAAGCTCCAGCGAAGAAAGAGCGGCTACAGACCAAGGAAGAAAGAGCGAAGGTCGATGGTCTTTATGAATGCATACTTTGTGCATGCTGCTCAACCAGCTGCCCTAGCTATTGGTGGAACAGCGACAAATACCTTGGGCCAGCAACATTGTTGCAATCATATCGATGGTTGGTAGACAGCAGAGATGATGCGACGGATGAACGGTTAGATGACTTAGAAGGTCCCTTCAAGCTCTTTAGATGTCATACCATAATGAATTGTACAAATAGTTGTCCAAAAGGGTTAAATCCGGCTAAAGCTATATCAGAAATTAAAAAGATGATGGTGGCTCGAGGAAACTGAAATAGTGGAGCCCTCTCTGATTAATAAACTAAGGTGGCGCTGCAGAAGAGGAATGCGTGAACTGGATGTGATGCTGGTCAACTTTCTAGAACGGGAAGACACTACATCGTCCGATGAGAGTATCAATACATTTGAATTATTTCTAGATTGTTCGGATATGGACTTGTATAGTTGGCTCACAAGAAGGTCAATCCCTCAGGATGATCGATTTAGAAAAATCGTTGAAAAAATATTATTCAAACCATGAGTGAAAAACATACAAAAAACCGAGCATCCGATCGTTCTGTTCTCAAAGAACTTGAGCTCAACACTGAGCTCCCTTGCAAAATAAAGCCGCAGAATTATTCAATCATAAAAGTCTCTGGGACAGACGCTCCGGTGTTTCTACAAGGACAACTGACTGGCGATTGTAACGACATTGGGTCAGAACACTCGCTTTTGATGGCTTGGTGTGCACCTAACGGACGAGTACAAAACCTTATTCATGTTATAAGAAGCGGCGCTTTATTCTTTCTCCTCATACCTAAAGAACAGATGCTCGGGATGGTCAAAAAGCTGAAAATGTTTGTGCTCAGATCTGATGTTGAAATAGCAGACTTGTCTACTGATCATGAATTATTTCTAACCCTTAACTCTAATCAATCTGACATTTCTTTCGCAACCATAGGAAGACAAGATAGTCGATGCTGGTGGATAGTGCCAAACGGGAAAGTCACAGAGGTTTGGAAGAAAATTATAGCAAAGCAAGTCAACGAGGACGTCATCGAGTTTCACTCAATCATGAATGGGATGCCCTATCTCACAGAAGAATTAGCTGATACATTTCTACCTCAAGAAATCGGCTTAGAAGAGTTAAAAGGCCTTAGTTTCAGCAAAGGCTGCTACCCAGGCCAAGAAATTATAGCTCGTGTAAAATACCGAGGAAAAGTGAAGCGAGAACTCGTCAAAATTTATGTTGTTGCTACCGAGGAAATTCCTTCAGCTGCTCGCTTATTTGACAAATCTGGCACGTCCGTTGGCCTTGTCTTAAGATCAGTCACAACCGGCAAGGAGACTCATCAACTTCTCGCGGTTCTAAACTGTGGGATCGACCAAGTTGTTCTACCAAGTATGCCTGACGCGGTGTTAGAGATGGCACCTATGCATATTTAAAATTGAAAGTACAAGAGCGACCTAAGCTCACGAAGAATGTCCGTATTAGTTCATTTCAACCGGCCGTAATTCTAAAAAACCCACACCTTCAAACAATTTGGGCTGCGAAAGTACGTCGACCTGCACAACTTAATACTTATAGTGAGCAGATAGAGCTTCCTGACGGTGATTTTTTAGATCTAGAATGGTCGCCGAAAAACCGCAAAGGACCGATACTTCTACTCCATGGTCTTGAGGGTGGCATCGGCTCAAACTACGTCCAAGGTATAATGAAAGCTCTCGATAAAGAAGGCTATCAATCTGTCTTATTGCAATTTCGTGGATGTTCGGGAAAGCCGAATAGATTAGCGAGAAGTTACCATGCAGGGGAGACTGAAGATCTTTCTTACATAGCCACTTTGTTGCGCAGACGTTTAAAGAAAAATCTGACAGCTATTGTCGGATTCTCTTTAGGTGCTAACGTTATGCTCAAGTGGCTAGGAGAGTCAAACAGAGATCACATCAGCAATACGGCCATTGCTGTATCGCCTCCTTTTGATTTATCTGCCAGTGCCGATTTCCTGAGTACCGGCTTCTCACAAATCTACCAACATAGTCTAGTCGCCGCTATGAAAAAGAAATATCGAGGGAAATTCTTGGGTCAACCCAGCTCTCTATCCGATAAATGTTTGAGCAAATTAACTTCTTTTAGAGACTTCGACAACTTAGTCACCGCTCCTTTACATGGTTTCAAAGGGGTAGAAGAATACTATACTCAATCTAGCTGCCGCCAGTATTTGAAAGGCAACCTGACTTCTACTCTGATACTCCATTCAAAGGATGATCCCTTCCTACCAATTTCAGCTATTCCAGAAGCACCTGAGCTCGGGCCAAAGACGACTATGGAATTATCTGAAAACGGCGGACATATTGGCTTTATATCGAGGGATAAAAATGGAAACTTGGCTTACTGGCTAGAATCCAGGATACTTTCTCATTTAGCCATCTTCAACTAAAATTACATTTTAAAAAAGTACAAACATGCTTTTACGAATTCTCTTCAAAAAATATGCAGCCTTCACAGTTGCTTTTTTGTGTGTTGCTTTACTTTTATTCGGCTACTATCTGGAATTTTATCACCAGCTCAATCCATGCCCTTTATGTGTTTTTCAAAGATTATGTTATGCAATTATTTTCCTGATATATATATTCTATATGTTAGGCAAAACCTCTCCGCTAGCAAAACCACTACTTTCAGTAGCGTCGTTTATTTTTGCTGGAATTGGATGTGCTCTTGCTGGCCGTCAGACGTGGCTCCAACACCTTCCCGCAGATAAAGTCCCAGAATGTGGACCAGGCTTAGATTACCTTTTAGAAATGTACCCTTTGTTTCATGTCTTAAAAACAGTACTCAAGGGGTCTGGAGATTGCGCGGAAACACAATGGGTTTTCCTGAGCCTCTCTATTGCGGAGTGGTCTCTCTTTTCATTTTCGTTGATTGCGATATGCCACTTACTTCTCCTGATTCAAGAAAAAAAAGATCTCAAATATGAAAGGCTATGAGCGGGGGAAATTCGGAGGGACTTGCCCACCCATACCTCTCATTAAATTTTTCATCCCACCTTTTTTAGACATTTTCTTCATCATCTTCTGCATTTGATCGAATTGTTTCAAAAGCCTATTAACATCAGGGATTAACGTTCCCGATCCAGCAGCAATCCGCTTTTTTCTTGAGCCTTTGATAAGCGCTGGAAACTGCCTCTCTTTCGCAGTCATGGAATCAATAATTGCCCCAAGTTTAACCATTGCGCCATCATTCACTTGATCTTGGACTACGTTATTAGCGTTCCCCATGCCAGGCAACTTCCCTAACATTGCTTTTACGCCTCCCATTTTACTCATTTGGTCAAGTTGGTCACGAAAATCCTGCAAGTCAAATCCAGACCCTGATTTGATTTTTTTAGCAACTACTGCGGCTTTCTCTTTATCGACTTTTTCTTCAGCTTCCTCAATTAGAGACAACACGTCACCCATTCCGAGAATACGAGACGCGATCCTATCGGGATGAAAACTTTCAAGACCGTCCATTTTTTCTCCGGCACCAAGGAACTTAATGGGTTTTCCAGTGACCTTCCTCACCGACAAAGCCGCTCCTCCACGAGAATCTCCGTCTGTTTTTGTAAGGATAATCCCTGTTAACGGTAAAGCGTCATTAAAGGACTTGGCAGTCATTACTGCATCCTGTCCCATCATACTATCGACAATAAATAATGTTTCATGCGGAGATAAAGCTTCATGTAATCCCGATATTTCCTTCATCATTGCTGCATCAATAGTAAGACGACCTGCAGTATCAACAATTAAGACATCATCATGTGCCCGTCGCGATGCTTCGTAAGCCCAACGTGCGATATCAATAGGGAGATCTGCGCTAGTAGAAGGATAGTAGTTCGCTGCAACCTGAGATGACAAAACACGGAGCTGTTCTATTGCTGCGGGCCGGTAGGTATCACAACTAACTACACCTACCTTCTTTTTTTTCTTATCTATCAGCCATTTAGAAAGTTTTGCCACAGTTGTCGTCTTGCCTGCTCCTTGAAGACCGACCACAAGAATGACGACAGGGGCTTGTGCTGACAAATCAAGCCCACTGCTCTCCTCCCCCATAAGCTCCGTAAGTTGATCACGAACAATCTTAATCAGCGCCTGACCAGGAGTTAAAGACCCAGTCACCGCAGTACCTTCAGCGGTTACAGACAGCTTTTCTATAAACTCTTTCACTACATCCAAGCCAACATCTGCTTCTAACAACGCTATGCGAACGTCTCTCAAAGAATCAGCAATATTTTCGGGTGTTAACCTCCCTCTTCCTTGTAAATTGCGCACGATGGCGGAAAAACGGCCAGTTAACGATTCAAATCCCATGGTTTTTGTGCCCTAATCAATAGTCTTAATAATCGAGTAATTAGATACTTCATTAAATAACGTAATTATGTCATTATCTCAGATCATATGACTCAACAACATATCTTATGCTAACTAATATGATAACCGTCATCACGGTGATTTTGTATGTTGCTACGCTTTACAAATTCCTAGTGTCTAAGAGTTTAAATTCGACGTGGTCGGTGAATAATTCCGCTTTCATTTTACTCTGCCTTGCGCTGATCGCTCATGGTGTATGTCTCTTTCTAGGGATGTTTGATGAAGCTGGAACAAACCTAGGGATCTTCAACATAGCGTCTCTTGTTGGCTGGATAATCATGTTGCTCGCATCTTTGATTATGTTCGTTAAACCAATTGCTAATCTGACTATAATTTTGCTGCCAGTGTCTGGTGTCATGCTCGCGCTACCATCTTTTTTAGGAGATGGGAACTTCATTCCTCGTTCTGGTGATATGGCACTTCACATTGGCATATCGCTAGTCGCATATAGTTTACTAGCCATAGCGGCTTTGCAGGCTCTATACCTCTGGACCGCTCGCCGACGAATAAAAGCACACCGGTCAATTTTAACTTTTTTCCCTCCACTACCAGAAATGGAAAAAATATTATTTCAAATTACAAGCATAGCTTTTGCATTGCTCAGCGTCGGGCTTGCTATTGGCGCAGCACATGTAGACAACATAGTAGAACAACACCTGGCTCATAAGATATTTTTTTCAATCCTTGCATGGGTTATCTTCGCTATTTTATTGGTTGGACGATATTTAAAAAACTGGCAGGGAGATCGAGCAATTACTTATGTGGTGTCAGGCTTCAGTGCATTAGCTATAGGCTTTTTTGGTTCTAAGTTTGTCTTAGAGCTTATTATTTAATGCTCATCACATAATGGTTGAATTATCTACCTTAACGCTGACTATAATTTTGGCATGTCTCATCGTCGCCTCGGCCTATTTCTCAAGCTCGGAGACCGCTATGATGTCTCTAAACCGCTACCGGCTAAAGCACCTTTCTGATAGAAAATATAAAGGAGCTCAAAGAGTTCAAAATTTACTAGCCAGACCCGATAGGCTTATCGGGCTAATCCTACTAGGTAACAATTTTGTAAACATACTCGCGGCTATGATAGTCACGATTCTTGCCGAAAGATATCTAGGGATGCGCGGGCTTCTAATCTCATCGTTAATGCTAACAGCTGTTATTCTTGTGTTCGCCGAGGTCATACCAAAAACAGTAGCTGCGATTTACCCCGAACGTGTTGCCTTTCCGTCATCTGTACTGCTTAGAACATTAATGTTTATCTTCTATCCTTTAGTTTGGGTCCTCAATAAGATCTCAAATGGGATCCTTGCGATCTTTGGACTAACAAATATAAAGCGCTCAGAAGATCCTTTAAGCCGAGAAGAACTCAGAACAATTGTGAAAGAAACTGGGGGTGTGATACCCCATCGTCACAGACAAATGCTATTTGGGATCTTGGATCTTGAGAATGCGACTGTTGAAGACATAATGATTCCTAGAACTGAAATGCATGGTATTAATTTAGAAGATGAGTGGTCAGATGTCCGAGAGCAAATTATGAATAGTCGGCATACATATCTTCCCTGCTATTCAGGTTCCTTAGCTGAAATAAACGGAATCCTTCATGTTCGCAAGACTACTAGATACTTAGGCTCGGGAAATTTCACTTTAGAACAACTAACTAGTGTATTGGCTCCGCCGTACTTTATTCCAAATCAAACCGATCTTTATTCTCAACTATTACATTTTCAAACAGAAAAAGAGCACATTGCTTTCGTAGTAGATGAATACGGAGACATAGAAGGTTTAGTTACGCTGGATGACATCCTGGAAGAAATAATCGGAGAATTCACAACCGATCCTCAGAAACATGAAAAAGATGTTATCCCTTTGGGTAACGGAATGTTTATGGTTGACGGTAGCGCGAACATCAGGGAAATCAATAGGGCATACCATTTCGAGTTACCAGAAGATGGACCAAAGACGCTCAACGGCTTCATCCTAGAAACGCTAGAAGACATTCCGACCACGGGCACCGCTTTTCGAACTGGCCCAATAACTATAGAGATATTACAAACTCGAGAAAGATCAGTCAAAAGTGCTCGGTTAACACTAAAGAAAGAAAGAACTGTGGCATAGGTTCCGCCGAAACTTAAAAAACCATGAAAGTGCTATTCCCTCATTGCCCCGTTCCTGAGATCACATTCAAGGCATCTTCAAGCCGGGAAACTGCCTTCACTTTCATACCTTGAGGTAGGAGCTTAGGCACGTTCCCAATAGGAACTACAGCAAACTTAAATCCATGTTTAGCTGCTTCTTTCAAGCGTTCAGCACCCCCGCTAACTGGTCGAATCTCCCCAGCTAAGCCAATTTCCCCAAAAGTAATCATATCGTTAGGAAGCGCTTTGTCTCTAAGACTAGACATCACTGCCATAGCAATTGCAAGGTCAGCTCCAGTTTCCCCTACACGAATACCCCCTACTATATTAGCAAAAACATCACTAGAGCCTGTCGAGATCCCACAATGCCTATTCAGAACAGCTAATAGCATACTGAGTCTATTTTGATCCAAGCCAACCGTAACTCTGCGTGGATTCATCACCTGACTTTCATTTAGCAGTGCTTGTACCTCAACCAACATAGGTCTTGTGCCCTCTCGTGTGACCATTATCACACTTCCCGGAACTGGTTTTTCATGACGTGACAATAATATAGCGCTAGGATTAGCCACTTCACGAAGACCTTGATCTGTCATTGCAAAGACTCCAAGCTCGTTTACTGCGCCAAAGCGGTTTTTGATCGCTCGTATCATTCTGTAGAGTCCGTCTGGATCACCTTCAAAATATAATGTAACGTCGACCATATGTTCTAAAACGCGAGGACCAGCAATAGCTCCGTCCTTTGTTACATGGCCAACTAGGTATATTGCTATTCCGGTGCTTTTCGCGAGCCCCACTAACCGACTAGCGCATTCTCTGACCTGGCCAACACTGCCAGGAGTGGACTGTAAATCCTCCGTATACATTGTTTGTATTGAGTCAACAACCAAAATTGCAGGCTTATTCTTGGTAGCTTCTCCAATGACAATATCAACATTTGTCTCAGTCAAGACATTCAATTGAGACAGCGGCAAACCAAGCCTACGTGCTCTTATAGCGAGTTGAGAAGCAGACTCCTCTCCACTCACATACACAGAATTAAAATTTCCACCCTCCGCTGTCGCAACCATGCTCTGCAGCAATAAAGTAGTTTTTCCGATACCTGGATCACCTCCTAGTAACACAACAGAACCAGGAACAAGACCTCCACCTAAAACTCTGTCTAATTCAGACAGTCCTGTTTTCAATCTGGCTTGGGACTCTATGTCTACAGCTGTTAAGGCAACAATACTCGATTTTGTTAGCTCATTTGATTTAAATCGACGGCGAACATCTTTGCTCTCAAGGTTTTCTACAACAGTGTTCCATTCATCACACTCATCGCAGTGCCCTGTCCATTTAGTATAGACCGCACTGCATACTTGACAGGTAAAGGAGGTTTTCTGTTTTATAGTCCTACTTCCTCATAACGGGCGCGCATTCGTGCCCGACATAACAATTCATACGGAATAGTACCCGATGCCTTTGCGACCTCTTCTATCGGGAGTTCTCCTCCCCACAAAGTAACCTCATCTCCAAATTTAGCCTCAGCTGAATCTGGCAACTGAACAGTCATCATATCCATCGAGCATTCACCAATAACTTGCGTCTTGACGTTGTTAACAAGCACAGGAGTTCCTGTATTAGCGCTTCTAGGATAACCATCCCCATAGCCATACGCGACCACTCCTACTTTCATATCATAAGGACAAACATAGCTACCGCCATATCCAACCGTTCTACCGGCTTTAACATCACGGACACTAATTAGCTTTGATTTGAGCGTCATTACTGGAAGTAAACCCAGTGATCGGGCAGTTTCCCCACGTAACGGCGAGACACCATATAACATTAAACCCGGTCTTACCCAGTGTCGCTGAGTATTCGCGCAGGTTAACAATGCCGAGGAATTAGCAAGACTTTGCTCATCTGGAAAATTGGAGATCGCCGTATCAAAGGCAGTCACCTGGCTTCCAACAGTCACATCTCCTCTCAGTTGCGCATTGGCAAAGTGCGTCATAAAGATAATTGAGCTAGAGATGCGACTCAACCTGTGATAAGCCTGAGCGACAGCATCCACATCAAAACCCAAGCGGTTCATTCCAGTATTAATTTTTATCCATACGGACAGAGTAACTCTGGCTTGTTCCAGCATACTTATCTGCTCAAAAGAATGGATAACGACATCCAAATTTAGTCTGTCAATAATCGCTATTTCGTCGAACTCAAAGGGACCTTCCAACAAAACGATCCGGTGTCGACACCCCGCCTCTCGGAGGGTAATAGCCTCATCCAAAGAAGCTACCGCAAAAGCATCAGCCTCTTTAAAAATTCTGGACATACGTAAAAGTCCATGCCCATAGGCATCAGCTTTTATCACTGCAAGTATCTTAGATTGCGGACAGTGGAGACGGGTCGCCTCTAAATTCTTTTTTGCAGCATAGCCATCAATAATCACCTTGGCGGGTCTAGTCACTCATTCGCCTCGTACCCACCGTGCGCTAAATTTTCAAAAAGTGTGTATTGGCCTAGGAAACGAAGTTTACGCATTCCAATTGGTCCATTACGTTGCTTACTTATAATAATTTCAGCAAGACCTTTATCCACACTTTCATCGTCGTAGACTTCATCTCGATAAATAAACATAATTACATCTGCATCTTGCTCGATTGCACCAGATTCACGTAAATCTGACATCACAGGCCGTTTGTCAGTCCTTTGCTCAAGACTTCTATTTAATTGTGAAAGCGCGACAACAGGTGCCTTAAGCTCCTTAGCCAAAGCCTTTAAAGAACGTGAGATCTCAGAGATCTCGGTCGCACGATTCTCTTTTGTTCCAGAGACCTGCATTAACTGAAGATAATCAATAACCACTAACCCGAGCCCTTTTTGTTCTCGAGCTAATCGCCGACAACGAGCTCGAAGATCACCAGGGCTCAAAGCAGGTGTATCGTCAATAAAAATTGACGCTTCATTTAACATAGCACAAGCGCTTGCCAGCCTCGGCCAATCATCGTCACCTAATTTTCCAATTCGCAGCTTACTCTGATCAATTCGACCAAGAGAGGAAAGCATACGAGTAACTAACTGCTCTCCTGGCATCTCCATACTAAAAACCGCAACCGGAAGCGCATCCTTAAGAGCGGCATGTTGAGCAATATTAAGTGCAAACGCCGTTTTTCCCATGGATGGACGACCTGCTATAATAACTAAATCAGATTTTTGTAATCCCGAAGTCAGAGAATCTAAATCGTAAAACCCCGTAGAAACTCCAGTAATAGGATTATCTTTCTCAAACAATTCCTCTATTCGCGTTATCGCCGAACCAATTAGATCGCTCACAGGCTGAAAGCCTTTACGACTTCTGGACTCTCGTTCGGCTATAGAGAATACGAGGCTCTCTGCTGTATCAAGCAACTCATCTGAAGTCCGACCTTCTGTGCGAAAAGCGCTTTCGGTTATTTTGGCACCCGCAGATATAAGGTCACGAAGGATAGAACGCTGCCGGACAATATCAGCATATGAAGCAATATTGGCGGCACTCGGAGTATTCTCCGCCAGCTGGGCTAAATAACCCATTCCTCCTATGTCATCTAGCTTTTCATTAGAGTCCAGCCATTCCGCAACCGTGACTATATCGTAAGGCTTAGAGCTGTTAGCCAGTCCCTCAATGGCATCGTAGATCAAGCCGTGGTCTCGTCTATAAAAATCCTCAGAACGAATACGCTCGGTCACATTCATAAATGCTTCGTTATCTAAGAATAGTCCTCCTAGCACCGCTTGCTCTGCTTCCACGGAATGAGGTGGTACTTTTAAGAGTGCGGTCTCCGCATCAAACTCAACTAGCCGAGAATCTTCACTTTTCATCAGACCTCCGCCGAAAACAACCAAGTTTCAATGAGGATTGACACGCTCCCCGCCTGTTAACCAGCGGCGATTTAGCTCGCCGTTTCACCGGCATCTTGGGCAACAGTAACCTTTATTTTTCCGCTCACGTCTGTATTTAGATAGACTTCCACTGAGAACTCTCCGAGCTCTCGCAGAGGACCATCGTGCAGTCTAATTTCACTTTTAGCGACTTCAATACCGGATGCTACAACTGCAGCAGCGATCTCAGAGGCGCCTACAGAGCCAAAAAGTTTTCCCTCGGGGCCAGCGTTAGCAAAAATCGATACTTCTACACTATCTACTTCAATTTTGCGTGCTTCAGCCACCGACAAAGTCTCGGCTTGCGCTAGCTCCAAGCTAGCGCGCCTTTCTTCAAATTTAGCGACATTATCATCGGTGGCAGGTACCGCTTTATTACTGGGAATAAGGTAGTTTCGACCATAACCAGCCTTGACGCTTACGGTATCTCCTAGATTACCTAACCTATGCATTTTCTCTAATAGAATGACGTCCATACTTTCTCTGTCCCTTTTGATAGACTTTGCCACCTTAGTTTTATCTAAAGTAGCCTCTTATTAACTTATCTCGGCATAAACCCACTGTTATTCATGCTGACTGATTAAGTACCTCTATGATAACTCTTTTTCAATCCTTAGCGCGACGAAAATCAGCGAAACCATCGGCAACCCCAGTAGTTGCTAGAATTAGCCCAGAAAGCTGTGGCAATAATAACACCAAAGAGTAAAAAGCTATCATCCACCCTCTAGCCAACCCAATGCTTCGTGCCCGAAAATGCACCACCGAGAGGCCCTGAAAGGCAAACAATAACGTAAAAATTATAAAAACATCCATTACTAGGCCTGATTGGGACCCTATCAGAGCCTGAGAAACAACTAAAACCCCAATTAGAGATACTATATAAAGGGTGATTCGTGGCATCTTGATTTTTTTAAACTCATCACCAAAGCCCCCAAAGTTAAACAGTTCGGATTGCCACCAACGAGCCAGCAAAATAGTAGCTGAGTAAAAAGCAAACAGCATGGCTACAGATACGTGATGCATTTGATTGGCTATTGATTGGATTGTAGAGTCTTGTATCCCGATCTCCTGATTATCGTATAGCTGCGTCAAGATGGGTGATATCTGAGTGTACCAAAATTGTTGCGTGTCACCGACTATAAAGCGAAACACCCCCGCATATGTTCCAACGATTATAGCCACAATCACAAGTGCACTTGCTTGGCTCTCACTCCTTCTCAGGACATATCCCAAGACAAGCGCAGGGAACCAAAGGACAGCGCACAAGTACAAAAAATCTAGGTGCCCATCAACAAACTGGAGGACAAGTAAATCTAACAGTACAACTACTAGTGTCGAAAAAGCAATCAGCCGGAAACCAACTCTACCTCCTTCTCTCAATGTGACAAATGAAACACTAGCAGCGCTTATTACACCCAGGATGCTAAGGAAAATCGAGCATATGAGCGTGACACCGGTGACAGCAATAGCCCACCGAAAATCCCGCATCAACAACCGTGCTACGAATCGCACGACAGACCTCTCTAACCTTTGTGTGCGTCGCAGAAAGGAATCAATGCGAGGTAACGGGCATGTTTGATAGCTGTGGACAACTGCCGTTGGAAATGCACCTTGGTACCCGAAATCCTACTTGGTACAATTTTTCCATTCTCAGTCAATGACCCACGGAGAGTCGCCAGATCTTTGTAGTCAATTGACGTGAACCCTTCGGCTGTGAACTTGCAAAACCTTCGTCTTCTAACAAACTTAGCCATTATTTTTCCACCTCTACGTCGTCTTCTGGAGCAGCTTCTACTGCTGGTGTTTCTGCCGCAGCTTCTACTGCTGGTGTTTCTGCCGCAGCTTCTACTGCTGGTGTTTCTGCCACAGCTTCTACTGCCGGCGTTTCTGCCGGAGCTTCTACTGCCGGAGCTTCTACTGCCGGCGTTTCTGGTCGCTTATTCTCACTTGTGTAGGAATCGGTTCGCCTTGCTCTTTGAGTCTCCCGGTCAGACTGCTCTTCCTTCGCCTGAGCTATCGGTGATGGATCAGTAATAGCATCTTTTCGACTTAGAACTAAATCACGCAGAACAGCATCATTAAACTTAAATAGGGTTTTCAACTCTTCCAGTGATGCCCCGTCACACTCTATATTCATCAACACGTAATGTGCTTTATGAATTTTGTTAATAGGGTAAGCAAGTTGTCGTCGGCCCCAGTCTTCTAGGCGGTGAACTTTGCCTCCCTTCTCTTCTACAACGCCTCGGTAACGGGCTGTCATTGCGGGAACTTGTTCACTCTGATCTGGGTGAACGAGAAAAACTACTTCGTAATGTCTCATAACTTCTCCTTACGGTTTTAGCTTCCCGAACATAGGACAGTCGGTGAAGCAAGGATAAAATGTTCTTCATTGAACAGCGCAATGATATGAGAAAGCGCGAACATAAGCAAAACTTGTCTCTAAACAGTGAAGATCCTCCTTTCGAGAGAATTGTCCTACTTCGTGATCTGCATACCATTTGTGTGGTGCACAAATTCGATTGTTTTCTTTGGGTATTTAAATAACTTGGGTCGCGACGTAAATATCAATTGTAGTCACAATGAGTAAAGCTAACGGCAAAATGGGAAAGAGCTTTTGATTTTGTATCTATCCACGTGTTTCTTGCTTAAGACTGTTGTCTTTTTACCTCAAACAGAAAGATCGAAGTTGCCGCAGAAACATTCAGACTACCTAAAGCTCCATGCATAGGTATAGACGCAAGATAATCACATCTTTCTTTGGTAAGACGCCTCAGGCCACTTCCTTCATTGCCCATGACAATGGCAGTCGGTCCTGAGAAATCGAGACTATAGAGAGGCGCAGCATCGTCCGAGCAGGCGCCCGTGACCCAAATGCCAGCTTTTTGAACTTTCACAATCGCCGATGACAGGTTCGACACCGGTACAAGTGGAACCGTATCAATTGCACCACTTGCCGCTTTGGCTAAAACACTGCCAAGTCTAGCACTGTTGTCTTTTGGATAAATAACGCCATCAACACCAGCTCCATCCGCAATCCGCAAACAAGCACCAAAATTTCTAGGGTCTTGGATGCTGTCTAAAATAAGGATTAGAGCTGTCTCAGTTTTTGTATTGCACCTATCCAGTAGTTCCTCGATTGAAACTGTCGCAGGCAGCCTACGCTTGAGGACAATACCTTGATGATGGTCGTCACCGTACATTTTGTCTAAATTACTGGCCGAAGCACTCTGTACCTTAAGTCCCAGATTAGACAAAAGCACTCTAATCTCCTCTACCGCCGGGGAGTTAATGTCTCGCTTTATCCACACCTCCAGGCAATCCGCGGAGGCTTTGGAGAGAGCCGTTTTTACAGCGTGGAAACCACCGATAAAAATGTTATTTTCTGCCATCTCGACCTTTTCGTGTTTTCTTTTTTCTAGGACTTCTTTTTTTCCGGGGCGCCTCGCCCGCCATAGAGAAGTCGATTTTCCTTTCATCCAAACTAACCCTAGCTACTTTTATTTGCACAGCTTGGCCGATTGAAAAAACCCTTCCACTAGATCGGCCCCGGAGCACGTGTGCAGTGGAGTCAAACACATAGTAATCGCTAGGTAATTCACTGATATGAACAAGTCCTTCGATAAAGGTTTCGCCCACTTCCACAAACATCCCGAAATCCGTAATAGCGCTGACCACACCATCAAAAACGTCACCGACTCTGTCCATCATATACTCACACTTCAACCAGGCAACAACATCTCGACTTGCAGTTTCAGCACGTCTTTCATTGGTCGAGCAATCTGTCGCTAAACTAGCAGTTACACTGAAGGCTGAGCTATCCGACGGAGTACTCCGTAAAAGGATAGATTTGATTGCACGATGCACTACCAAATCTGGATACCGACGGATCGGCGATGTGAAGTGTGCATAAGACTTAAGTCCTAATCCAAAATGCCCAGTGTTTTCTGTGCTATATACCGCAAGTTGCAAACTCCTAAGTATCATGATCTCAATCATCCGGCGATCATCGCGCTCGCGTCCCAAATGTAAAACTTTCGCGAAATCCGCTGACTCAACTGTCGCTGCTCTAGAAAAATCTATCCCTAACGTCCCTAGCAGAGTAGATAAATTGTCCAATTTCTCGTCTGATGGGAGGTCATGAACGCGGAACATGCCAGGTGAATTATTACGCAGTAGAAATTCTGCGGCAGCTATATTAGCAGCGACCATGCACTCTTCAATAACCTTATGTGCATCGACTCTCGCTACAGCGTTTATACTTTCTATTTTACGGTATTCATCGAAAATAAATTGAGGCTCTCTGGATTCGATCTCCAGTGCCCCTCTTTTTAAACGTACCTTCTTAAAAGTATCATATAGCTTATATAGTTCATTTAAATTCTCGGCGACCGCGACTGTAATAGAGCCTAATGCAGAAGAGTCTCCATCAACCCATGCTTGTACTTCTTCATAAATGAGTCGAGCGTGTGAACAAATGACTGCTTCGTAGAACTCCGAACGACCAATGCTACCATCAGCAGTAATATGAAGCTCAGCTACCAAAACAGCACGATCAACCGAAGGCATTAATGAGCAGATCCCGTTCGACAGCTCCTCTGGAAGCATTGGGATTACTTGACTGGGGAAATAAACTGACGTTCCTCGCGCAAGGGCCTCTGAATCAAGAGCGCTCCCAGGCCTGACATAGTGTGAAACATCTGCAATCGCTACATATAAAACTTGCTCTCCGTTTACATGCATGGCACAGACAGCATCATCGAAATCTCGGGCGTCGGCTCCATCAATCGTAACAAATGGAAGCGAGCTCAAATCTTTACGCTGCTTAAATTGTCCGGCCTTGAAAGCTTCGGCGATAACAGAAGCTTCTCCCAAAACGCTCTCGGACCACTTATGAGGGAGATCGTGGTTCCTCAAAGCTATCTGTATTTCCATCCCAGGGGCCATAAGATCCCCCAAAAGCTCAACGATGACACCGGAAGCTTTAGAGTTTTTTGAAGGCCCCTGTATTACTTTTAGAACAGCAACATCACCATCTTTTAACTTAAACCCGTTTTTATCAGAGATTATTATGCTCTGATTAAGTCTAGGATCATCAGGGATGATAAAAGCTCCACCTTTCTCCTCTGAATAACGGCCGACAATCTCACTATGGGCCCGATCTAACACCTCCACCAAATCACAAGAAGGCTTCCCTGCTCTTGAATTTTTCGCAACTTTAACAAGGACTTTATCGCCGTGAAATACTCGTCGCGCATCTCTAACACCCAAGTAAAAGTCTTTCCCTCCGGCGTCAGGTCGAACAAAAGCATATCCATCTCGATGCGACAATACAGAACCCGAAACAAGCTCTGTGTTCTCTCTAATTACATACTTACTGCTATCAGCTTTTGACAACTGTCCATCGCGCAGCATAGCTTCGAGTCTTAGCTTTAGAGCGTCAGTCGCACGCCCCCGTCTTACATTCAGCAATTTTGCTAACGCACCGCTGCCCACAGCGGTTCCGGCATCAGTCAACGCTGCACGTATGTCCAGCCGGGACGGGAGATCTTCAATAAATTCGTTCTTTTTTCTTGGCTTTTTACTATTGATTGAAAAAATTCCTTAGTGCGCTCAATCAAAATATATTTGACTCGCTAGCATTGAGTAGTTAGATTGCGTCTACTTCATCATGCCGAAGTGGCGGAATTGGTAGACGCGCTGGCTTCAGGTGCCAGTGGGGGTAACCCCGTGGAGGTTCAAGTCCTCTCTTCGGCACCAGATGACTTAATTGAGTATATACCTAACTCTTATGTCGCGTAACAATAGAAGCAACTAGCCTGTCTGTGAATCCCACAAACCCTGAGCTTGCTCCCAGCCAACTACGGCCCGAGGGCTGCTGTCTTCGTTGATAAACTGCAGAGGACCGAGAAAGGTCATGTAAAATTGACTGTCAATGGGAAAGTACGTCTGATCATGGCGGGCACCACAAGACTCATAGCCATAACCTAATTCCAGAGCAGTAGCACCCCCTTCTCCATCGCCTCCTCGGACTTCCATTTTACCTTTGATCAGTAAGTACTCGCCTGGACCGACATGAATATGGCTATCAAAGGAAGAACCCTTAGGGCAATCAAAGATCGCTGTCCAAGCGCCCATCTCAGGAGATGTATGAAGTAATTTCCAGTTGATGCCCCCTTTTGAAAAGGCCTCTGGGAACGGCTGCCACTCTAACTCATTGATTTGAACGTAATCTTGCTCTACTTTAGCTTTCATAGTTTCTCCTCTAAATTAATAGGCTAATAGATAAACAACAAATTAACACTTCCCCTGTGAAGATGCGATAAAATTTGTCGCAAGGATAGTTGCTTATGCAGGTCGAATGATACGTCCTAGCCTGGCAAAAGGAATACACCACATGGCTTCTCGAACCCTACTTTGGATCTTACTCACCTATGCTTAAAATATTAGCCGTTGAAGATAAAAAACAACTCTCTGCGTTTGTGAAAGTACCCTGGTATATCTACCAATCCGATAAAAACTGGGTGCCGCCACTACTTCTAGAACGTAAACAGGCCTTATCACCTAGCCAAGGAATATTTAAGCACCTTATTTGGAAAGGTTGGGTGGCTTACGAAAACCAAACCCCGGTGGGTCGGATCAGCGCCCAAGTAGATCAAGCACATCTCGAGCAATACAATGACCACACAGGATTTTTTGGTAACTTTGAATGTACCGACGATATTAAGGTTGCAACGGAATTATTTCGGGTAGCTGAAAACTGGTTAAAAGAACAAGGAATGAACTCGGCACGCGGACCTTTTAGCCTCAACATCAACCAAGAAGTGGGCTTGCTTGTTGAAGGTTTCGACACCCCTCCTTACTTCATGATGACTCATGCACCAAAATATTACGGGAAACTCATAGAACAGCTCAGCTACAAGAAATCGATGGATATGTTTGCATTCCTCATAAATCCGAACTTTGAGCCACCGAGTTTTATGACCAAACTGCTAGCTAAGCTAGATGGGAAAGTGAAGTTAAGAGCAATTGATAGGAAAAATGCGAATAGAGATCTTGAGGTGATTAGAGATATTTTCAATGACGCTTGGTCAGAAAATTGGGGCTTTGTTCCTTTTGATAGAGAAGAATTCTTGGCGATCGGCAAAGAGATGCTAATGTTGGTGCCAGCAGACTTCATACAGATAGCCGAAATTGATCGAGAGCCCGTAGCGTTTATGGTTCTTCTACCTAATTTGAATGAAGCGATCGCTGATCTTAATGGTCGATTATGGCCGACCGGATTGTTTAAATTGATACGAAGACTGAAGTTCGGCTACCCAAGTACTGGTCGTATACCTTTGATGGGCGTGCGTCGCAGGTTTCACAACACTCGGCTCGGGCCTGGGCTCGCTCTTTCGGTAATAAATGCAGTGCGCACCCATGCAGTCAACAAGGGGATCACAAGTGTGGAAATGTCATGGGTTTTAGAAAATAACGAAGGAATGAAAACAATTGTTGATATCCTAGGCGGATATCAATCCAAGCGCTACCGTGTATATGATAAAAAATTAGACGGTAGTTGAAAACAAACTAACAGAATACAAAGGACAGATGAATGCATGCCATTATTCTTGCTGGAGATAGGCCAGGCGGAAGTCCACTAGCCAAATCTAATAATGTCTCAAGTGGCATATTCGTTAAAGTTAATGGTGTCACATGCATTAACCGAGTTTTACTAGCAATCCATAACAGCCGCTTAATAACTACTGCGTCGATTGTTGGGCCATCGAAAGAGAGCTTTTTAGGCGAGTCCTCATTAAGCGATTTAATAGATAATTATGGCTTTGACTGGCTAAGCCCCGACAAAGGTCCTGCAGCTAGCGCAGCCAAGGCTTTAAGGCATGTGAGTATCTTGCCCGCTTTACTAACAACGGCTGACCATGCATTACTTACACCTGAGATTATTGATGACTTTTGTAAGTCCGCGAAGACTGTTCAGGCCGATCTTGTGGTCGGCCTAGCGCTTCATACAGACGTCATAAAAGCATTCCCTCAGACCAAACGCACCCTGTTACGATTTGCAGACGGAATATACTGTGGATGTAATTTATTTTTACTTAACACTACAGAAAGTCAGTCTGTTTTAAGCTTCTGGAAAGCGCTCGAAGCCGATCGAAAAAAACCATGGCGGATAGTCATGAAACTCGGTCCTAAACTGTTACTGAAATATCTTTTTAGGCTGCTGACAATTGACGAACTATTTGAAAAACTTTCGAGTTGCTCAGGAGCTCGGGTCAGGTACGTATCAGTTTCAAATCCCATCGCCGCTATCGATGTTGACTCTGAAGGCGACCTAAAGTTAGCTAATGAGATCTGCTCAAATGATTGAACAGGAAAAACAGCAAAGCCTAAAGCGCCGAATCACACATATGCTCGGGAAGAAATTTCTTAGGGTAATTGCGAGATTACAGTCAAGACACTCTCTTTTGCCCAATGACCCCATCCTTCCAAACAGTTGCTTTACCTGGGTGCCCATGATGGAGAAATCTTATCCTGACATCCGCGAAGAATTCGAAAAGGTGTGGCTGCACCCTGAAAGTATTCCTGCCTTTCATCAACTCTCGCCCGATCAGTCTAGGATATCTACAGCTGACAACTGGAAAACGTACCCTTTTTTCGTTTTCGGGCGCCCAATTAGCCAAAACTGCATTCAATGTCCAAAAACTTCTGCTCTTTTAAAAAAAATACCTGGTATACAAAATGCTTGGTTTTCAATTCTTGCTCCTAACTATCGTATCCCTCCTCATCGGGGACCGACTAAAGCTCTGGTAAGATGTCACCTAGGTATAAAGGTACCTAAAGAGAATGCAAGTTGCTGGTTACGTGTCGACAAATTAATTTACACCTGGTCCGAAGGTGAATGCGTCCTCTTCGACGACACCTATGAGCACGAAGTTCATAATGACACAGCAGAATATCGAGCTGTCTTGTTTGTCGATGTAGACAGGCCCATGGATAATTTTGGCAAGCTTTTAAATAAAGGAATACTCCGTTTGATGAAGGCCACACATTATGTAAAAGAGCCTATGAAAAATATTTTGATATGGAACAGCAACCTACGATCAAAAAAACCAAATACTTAAGATGAATCTTATTCACATCAAGACTAGATTGTAGTAGATCGAATAAAGCAGCTATTCGTGTTAAGGTGCGCAGCAATTTCAAACAGCACCAAATTTCTCTGAGGAAAAACGATGAAAGCTATCATCCTAAGCGCAGGGCAAGGGAAACGACTCTTACCGTTAACAAAAAAAACACCTAAAGCCGCTCTTAGTGTGGGCAGCACTTCAGTTCTAGAGTGGCAACTCCGAGCACTAGCGAAATGTCAGATACACGAAGTTGTAGTAATCACTGGCTTTGGAGCAGATCAAATAGACCACATCATCGACAACCAAAAGGATATATCGGCACGTACTCTATACAATCCATTCTATTCTCAATCAGATAACCTAGGGACTTGTTGGATCGCTAAACATGAGATGACGGCTCCTTTCATGATCATCAACGGAGACACACTATTTGAATCAGCCATAGTAGAGAAACTTTTGGCGGCCAACCCCGAAAACCCTATTAACTTAGTGACTGACTGCAAAGATTTATATGACGACGATGATATGAAAGTTATTGTAGAGACCGGTATAGTAAAAAACGTTTCTAAGACACTTGATCGAGCGCGAGTAGATGGGGAATCAATCGGGATGATGTCCTTCAATCATGAGGGCGCATCGCTATTTGTAAGCGAGCTCAACTCGATGATGCGATCTGGCTCCGGACTATCTCAATGGTACCTCTCAGCAATAGATTCCATTGCACAGTCACTTAAGGTGTTTGCTTGCCCCATAGATGGCTCTGAATGGTGTGAAATAGATTCAGTCGGTGATTTAGAGACGGCTAAAAAAACTGTCTCTGCCTGGCTGTAACTTTCTACCGCATAATTCGACGAACTTTAACTCTCGAATTATTTCCGGCCTCCCATGTCCCAGTTTCCAAATCATAATGTATGGCATTACTAGAAATCAACTGGGCATCAGCCGAAATCTCTGCGTCACCCTGCATATCCACTGTTTTCTTGACCACATCATAAGTTAATAGAGATCCCGTACCTAAAAACGGGGCTTTATCTTCAAAATTGTACCTGATACTCGCGGGGCTACCAGCAACTTCAAGAACATCAGCATCTGTTAAAGGACCACTTATTAGACCTTTCGATGCTTTTATTTCCCATTGTTCTTCTTTTATAGACAAGCCTCCACTAATAAAAAACCCGCCTTCTAAGTTACTTTGGACCGCTTTTTCAGCGACTACTAGCACAGGGTAATAAGCTGCTAAGCTCTGCATATAAGAAAAAAAAAGCAAACTAAAAATCTGTAAAAATAGAATCATACGAAAGTACATGTTGCGAAACAGTATAGTCGAAGCCATCATATGCAAAGGGAACTGGCCAAGCAACCAGCAGCTATCATACATATGGACCTCCAGTGATTATAAATCGTTACATATACCGGGAAATAAACTCAAACTTAATTGCAGCGGCGATAACACTCTTTGTCATCTTCTTTTCATATAGCTTCACGCGTTTCATGATCGATGCAGCAAGCGGGTTATATAAATTAAACGAGGTACTAACGCTCACATTATATAAATTAATTATTGCTCTAGAGGTGTTGCTCCCGCTTTCTTTATATTTCGCAATTATATTTGGCATTGCAAATCTCGGCGTTCGAAACGAACTAGTTGTCATACGGTGCGCCGGAATGCGTGATCTAGATATCCTCAAGCCCATCATCACTGTTTGCGTAGCCGTTTCACTAATCGCAGGGCTACTGTCGTGTTTTGCTCGGCCAATGACCTATGATGCCATTTTCCAGTTAAAAGAGACTGCACAAGCTTCTGCAGGCTTCGAACGCATAAAACCTGGCCAGTTTTACGACTTTAACGACGGACAGAGAACGGTGTATATCGAGGGGCTAGAAAAAGAAAGTAACCAGATAACTGGGGTATTCATACGCTCGACAAAAGAGGATTATCTGGAAATCGTATCAGCTCCTTCAGGGATGCTTAAACTCTTTGATAACGACGATTCTCATTTATTAGTCTTGCATAACGCTAGCGTATTCCGCCAGAGAACTGATGACAAAGATATTATAGGCAAATTCAATTATCTTGAAATTCGGTTGAGGACTCGTATAGAAAACGAAACGGAATACCGTTCCAAATCAATCCCAACAATCGAACTGTTTAACTCAAATGATTCATTTGACTCCGCTGAATTACAATGGCGCTTCTCAACGCCAGTCACTACTCTCTTACTAGGACTTATCGCGTGGTTTTTAACCACTAACACTCCCAGAAAGAGTAGGTTCAGTAAATTACCTTTAGCGCTGGCGATCTACGCTGCCTACTATAATCTTCTTGGCTTATCGCGGTCTTGGGTAGAACAGGACATTCTATCCATCATTTGGTGGGTGCCGATCCTGACATTTACACTAGTCATAACTATAAAAAAGTTTCTGTGGAAGCAATGAAAACATGATTCTAAGTCGCTACATTTTCTCTCAATTTTTCACTAGCGCTTTTTTTGCATTGGTAACTTTGCTTATTTTATTCAGCATTATAAGTCTAGTGGAAACACTAGAAAACGTCGGACAAGGCAGCTTTACTTCCTTGCACGCTTTTTTAGTCATACTATTTGAGACACCAAACAGAATTATTGAACTACTTCCTATAGTCATGCTCTTGGGCACAATCATGGGCTTAGGATCGCTTGCTAATAATCAAGAGATAGCAGCATCACGATCCGCCGGAGTATCTGTGATTAAGTTCGTGAAAATATTTATTTGCATCACTATCCTAGTATCTCTTGTAGCCATCTTAATACAGACCTACCTTATTCCTGGATCGGAAAAACAAGTGATACGACTTAATAGCCTTGCCATCGAACAGACCAACGTCACGGCGAAGGGTTTCTGGAGCAAGAAGGGTAGGACCATTGTCAGAATAGAGGAAATGCTGTCTGCAAGTACAGCCGCCTCTATTGAAGTCTACAATTTATCAGCACAAGATAATCTTGAAAGCATTACCATCGCCAAATCTGTCGAGATTAAAGAGAACTCGAAGTGGCTTCTTAAGAAAGCGATCACTAGAGTAGTTAGCACCTCTTTAGGACTCTCTAAGAAAAACGAAGATACACTTACATGGGATAGTTTCCTAGAAGATAGCCAGCTAAAAACGCTAACAAGCCCGCTGTATGCTATCTCCGCCCTAGACTTAATGCGCTATGTCCGAGCCAACAGAGAATCCGGCGTGGATACTCGTTCTCATGAGGTAATTTTATGGCAACGACTGATTTTCCCTATAACATTGCTTGCAATGGCACTAATAGGCGTATCTATAATATTAAGTTCCACTACAAACCGTGCAGCCGGATCTCGATTATTAATAGCAATGGGCATAGGGGTATTTCTTTATCTCATACAGCAGACAACAGGCCATCTATCCACCCTATTGAATATCAGTCCAGTGATTACGGTATGTATCCCACCATTAGTCATGTTGACTGCAGCATTGCTTGCTATTAGAAGAATATAAAATCTTTATTTTAAGGCGATGTCTTTCCATACTATCTCGCTCGTCCTGATTTCCTCACAAAGTGAGTCATGAAGAACCTCTAAAGTCGAGACCATCCTCCAATCAGACTGATCTCGAAACACATCGAAGACTCGAAAAGAACTAGAAGCATGCCTTAAAGAATTTGATGCAGAGGCGGTGGAAAAAACCTTTGTGTAATCATTAGTACAGTATTCTGTATTACGATGAACATGGCCATGAAGGACAAACTCAGCCCTACCTCGGTCAAGTACCTCATGCAATGCCTTACTATTTCTAAGTGACTTTCGACCCGCACAGCGACCCTGAATTGGCGGGTGATGAATCAGAACACATCTCATAGACCCCGCGGAATCCTGCAATATCTTCTCGAGTTCATTTAATTGTCCCTCATCTACCATACCTCTCGCCGACCAAAACGGTTCAGGTTGAGCAGAGGACAGCCCAATGATCGTAATGTTGCCCACGCGTATAACTGATGGGAAAGTATTTTTCTTATTCTCGTCAGGCCATAGATAATGAGCCCAGCTTTCACAGGCGTATGCCATAGAGTCTGCCTGATAGAAATCATGGTTACCCGGAACAAGAATAACTTTAGCTATTTTCGAAAGGCTGTCTAGCCATTGTGCAGCCTGATCTATCTCGCTCGCTAAACCAATCTGCACCAAATCACCTGTCACGGCAATGACATCAGGTTCTTTTTTCTCAATATGGTTTGTAAGGCAATCCAAAGTCGCACGCAGATGATGCTGACTCCTTCGCCGCCACGATAAAGCCCCTAAAAACCTCTTCCCGCCTAAAAATTGTCGCACCATCACTCCGTCAAGACTGCTCAAATGGGGGTCACTTAGATGCACGATCCTAGTTCTTTCTTTTGTATTCATTTTTGCTGCGCCGACTTTAACTCTTTATACTGCTGGCAATTATAGTTAACAATCATAAGTAGATAATAACATGCTAAATGCTGCGTTGATCCTTTCTGGCAATAATCAAAATGTGTGGGGCCTCTCAGGAGTCGACAGAATACGAAGGCAGCTAAATGCTCTAGGCATCAGTAACATTGTAGAGGAACACGGAGCAGTGTCAGACGAGGAAGCTCTCGTTATCGATTCTAATTTTCTATTTGAACAAAAGACATTGAAAAAATTTCTAGCGAGTCCTTCAATGTTTTTACTTTGTCCCCAATCTAAAATATTGGCAGCAGCTAAATGTAGTCACGCAGAACTCGAAAAGACCGCAGTAAAAATCGGCACGAAAAATGCTGAGGTCGAAATAGATCAAACAGTAGTCACACCGACTGATCTGGACGGCTTCGACAAAGAGTTGAGGAAAACAAAGCTACCTTTGTTACTGTATCAGGCAGACTTCACTACTCATCAAGTCGAATCTATTCTCTATGGAAACTCATACAAAGGCGTTACAGACTTTGTCACAAAATGGTGGTGGCCTACTCCCGCGCGCTTACTAGTGAAGAAATGTTCTGCAATCGGAATCACTCCAAACTATGTCACAATGCTAGGGGCTATTTTGGTCGTGCTCTCGACTTATTTATTCCTCCAAGGCTATTTTCTTTCGGGCTTACTAAGTGGCTGGCTAATGACGCTTCTAGATACTGTTGACGGAAAGCTGGCTCGAGTGACAGAACAGAGTAGTAAAATTGGTCATGTGATGGATCACGGCATGGACATCATTCATCCACCTATCTGGTACTTTTTCTGGGGCTTAGGCTTGTCTGAAACAATGAATTTATGGGGCTTTAACCTAGAGCTTCTCTCTGGCCTTATGATTGGGACATATATCTTGGGTAGAGTCATAGAAGGAGGATTTGAGGGGCTAGGTACCTGCTCAATGTTCGCATGGCGCCCCTTTGACGCGTACTTTAGACTTTTTGTAGCACGGAGAAACCCGTGCTTAATTCTACTGACTATAGGGACTATGGCAGGACAGCCGGGATTAGGTTTTGTTGCGGTGGTAGGGTGGACAGCTTTGTGTACACTTATCCTAGCGCTGAGGCTTTTGTATGCGGGGAAAGTTCGTTTAGGAACAGGTGTACTGCACTCGTGGCTCGAAGATAAACTCGCGGCATCAACTAGGTACCCGAAAGCATATAGAACTTTTTGTGAAACAAAAAAAGCTTATGAATGAAAACGTATCCAATCTTAATGAGAATTGGCCGGATATTTTTTCTCTAGCTTTGCAGGAAAAATTTCGACCGAATGTTTTAGCCATAGTACTTTACGGTTCTTGGTTAAGAGGAAAGAGGGATACTCTGCCTGACTTCTACGTTATCTTAGATACCTATAGTTGCTTACCATCAAGATGGGAACGTTTAGGGAATAGAGTGCTGAAACCAAACGTTTATAATTTACTATTACATCAAGAAGAGAAAAGCTGCGTGGCCAAGTATGCGACGATAACACTGAAGCAGTTTATCTCAGGAATTACCAACGACTTCCACCCATATCTGTGGGCTCGCTTTAGCCAACCTACCAAGGTAATCTTTTCAAAGAGTTCAGCTATTTCTTCATCAATAAGTGATACCTTCACTAAGGCCAGCGAACGTATGCTCTCCGAGACTATTCCAATGGTCGCATCTGAATCCTCTTTAAATACAATATGGGAGACTAGCCTGGCGCTAACGTACAAAACCGAGTTGAGAAGTGAAAATTCACAAAAATCCAGAGAACTCGTGAGCTATTACACCAAATATCTTGAGAAAAAAACCGACCTAATCGGCCCCAAATATGGGCTATCTAAGACCGAGCGAGGGACATGGGTTTGTGATACCAGCTGGTCAAAGGGATTTACTGCTGTTGTTAAGTGGAAACTGCGAAATTACGTCGGGACATTATTATCCGTAATGCGGCTCGTCAAAGCTGCTTTCACTTTTAACGAACCGCTCGAATACATTCTTTGGAAAGTTGAACGCCACACCGGCATCAAAAAAGAAGCTAGTCTTCTCCAGAAGCGCCACCCTCTTATTTTCGCCTGGGGCTTGTTGTGGGAAGTTTATCGAGAAGGTGGCTTTAAATAACAACTGGTTTCAATTCAGCCGACCAACGTTTCGTTCTTTACAAACTTTTTTGAAAGCAGATATTATGGAATCGACTTGAGTTTCTGAATGCGCCGCAGTAACGCTACAGCGAATCAAGCTCCCCCCGTCAGGAGCGGCTGGCGGCAATATAAGATTGGTATAGATACCCAAAGATAATAAATCTTGCCAGCATGAGAATGCTTTTTCACGATCTTGAAAAGATACACCGATAACAGGGCTGACTGTCGGCCCTATATCTAGTCCTAGCTCAGCAAAGGCCTTATATAAATGCTTTGCATTGTGCCAGACTTTCTCACGTAAGCCTTGACCGTGCTGAACTTTTTTTAAGGCTTCCCGAGTGGTTGCGATCACCGATGGAGATGGCGATGCTGTAAAGATGTAAGGCCGGCTAGCATAGCGGACAAGCTTGAGCTGGGGATGCTTACTAACACAAAATCCTCCAATGGAGCCTAAGCTTTTACTAAAAGTCCCAACGATAAAGTCAACATCATCCTTTAGCTCATACTCTTCCACAAGACCTCTACCATTCTCTCCGTATAAACCAAGCGAATGCGCTTCATCGACCAAGAGTATCCCTCCGTACTGTGCTTTCACATCGACGAATTCTTTAAGTGGAGCGCAATCTCCACGAACACTATAAAGGCCTTCGACCACGATCAGCGCATCTTTCGCTTTTTCTCCTAATCGACTAAGTCGTTTTGCCAACCCTTCGGGATCATTGTGTTTGAAACGATATATCTTTGCGCCGCTCATCCGGCACCCGTCATATAGACTAGCATGTCCTTCAGAGTCTAATAATACTGAGTCATCTGCATCCAATAATGCAGTTAGAATACCCAAATTCGCAGAATAACCAGTAGAAAAAACCATTGCATGAGGAAGGTCGAAGAAGACCGCTAGCTCATCTTCTAACTGCAAATGTTCTTTATAGGTTCCATTAGCCATGCGTGAGCCAGTGGTCCCGGTGCCTGTTTCAGCCAAGGCTGCCTGACCTGCTGAGATACAATCGGCATCGAAAGTCAAACCTAAGTAGTTGTTCGTACCTGCCATAATTGTAGATCGGCCATTTACGATAGCTTCGGATGCAGAAACTACTTTACTTATTACAATCGAAGTCGGGTTGACCGGCATCGAAGACAATGTAGATTCAAGAGCCGCGGCTGCATCAAACTTTGAAAATAAACTCATTTAACTCACTCACTACTAATTCTTTCAACAACAGATGCAAGGTCACCAAAAGTGCTGACGTGCGACAGTGACTCCTCGTCCACAACCACGTCGAAAGCATCTTCAACTTCGCAGAGATACTCAATGACTTGTATGGATTCTAAACCAGCATCACCCAAAAGAGTTGAATCTTTAGATAACACTAATGACTTCCCGAGAGACCCTTCGAGCAATTTTATGAGCTTCTCAACAACAGCATTCTTATCCATATATACCTCACAACTGTTTGTGTAATCAGCGTACCCAGTCAAACTAGCTGGCGTACACCTTCAATCAAGTCAATTCTAGGAGTCCATCCGGTCTTTTCTGTGATGCGGCTATTATCACAAATCCATTCTTGCTGTGAAAGCTCTCGCACTTTGCCTTCTGTCAACATTGGCGAGTAGCGCAACCGCTCTGCCATCTTACGATTTAACGCCGCCAAAATATTAGCAACTGGTCTTGGTATGGGAAGCCTTAGGGCTATTGAGTTCCCTCGTACTGCCTTGATAATATCAGACCAAGAGTAGCCTCCAAGCTGACCGTCATGCAAATCAACACAGCATCGATCCATCTCGTCGCTAGCATCAATAGTGCAGATAATTGACCGCGCAAGATCCTCTACATGTAAAAAAGACAACATCTGATTACTAGGACCTATCAATGGAGCAATACCTATACGAATAAGACGAAAAATTTTGAGCATCTCCGTATCACCAAACCCGTATACGGCAGGAGGTCGCAAGATAGACCATCGTAAACCTTCAATGCCTTTCAAGACTTGTTCTCCTAAATATTTACTTTGGGCATAATCCGAGACATATGGTCTCGATGCAGCAAGAGAAGATATCAGTAAAAAGCGGGCATTAATGGACCCGACTAGCGACAAAGCGCTAGCAAATCTTTTAACTCCAGAAATATTCGCATCAGTAAAGTCTTTAAACTCAGCACCTTTAACGGTACCCGCACAATAGACAACTAGGTCGCAATCGGTAACAGCTTCATGCACGCTATCTTTATCACTTAGGTGTCCAAAGACAGGAACGCAGCCTAGCATGAGCCCCAGTTGCCTTGATGGTTTTTGTCTCACAAACACTTTGACGTCGTGGCCTGCCGAAAGCAGATATTTTTGGACGTGTTGTCCAATGAATCCGGTCCCACCAGTTAAAAGTATACGCAGCTTTCCTATTTCGGTATCAGCCGTTTCCACCAGCAACCTGACTGCTACTAGCGTTGAAAAGTTCTAGCCTCGCCAGAAAGTCCTGCTTAGCTTTAGAACGCGATAGTTTACCGGAAGACGTTCGCGGAAGAGTTCTTGGTGGAACCAAATCAATATGACAAACTATACCGAAATTCTCAGTCATTAAGGCTGATAATTCAGACACCAGAGTTCTAATCTTAGCTGGGTTCTTTTCTCTAGACTCAACCACCATAACCACTTGATCAGAGCCTTTCTCATCCGAGAATGAAAAAGCAGACACATTACCAAAGCGCACCCCTGGAAGTGTCTCAGCGAGATACTCGAGATCATGTGGCCATATATTTCGACCATTAACAATAATTACATCTTTTCTTCGTGCGGTAACTACTATATTTTCTCCAATCCTATAACCAATATCCCCTGTATCCAGCCATCCGTCAGAACTTAGCGACTCTTCGGTTGCGGCAGGGTTTTGAAAGTACCCCGTCATTACACTAGGCCCTCTCAAGCAAATCCTTCCGCATTGGTTGTCGGGAAGATCACTACCATCGTCGCCTCTTATAGCTAATTCAAAACTCGGGAGGACCTTACCACAATCTACAAATGTGAGGGCTTTGACAGTGTTTTCATCAACCTTACTTACAGGGATGACTAGGCCTTCAGATGACATTTTTCCCTTATCAACTTGCATGGACTTAATACCCACGTCTAAAGCTTCAAAGCTTATAGCTAGGGCACACTCTGCCATCCCATAACATGCGACAAATGCCTTCGGATTGAAATATGCTGCTTTTAGAACATGAGCAAACTGACGTAAAGGTTCGGGATGTATTCTCTCAGCACCGACACATGCCACTCGCCATGAACTGAGATCATATTTATCCTGGTCTGTTAGCCTAAGTCTCTTTGCGCATAGCGCGTAGCCGAATGGTGGGCTAGAAGAAATAGTCCCTTTGTTCTGTGAAAGCAACTTTAACCAGAGTCTTGGCCTCATACCAAATGTTCGCGGGCTCAAATAATCAGCCGAAAGTTGACTGCCCAATGGAAGTAATACGAAAGCTACTAAACCCATGTCGTGATAAAGAGGCAGCCAAGATACCATCCTATCCTGCTCAGTTATCTTCAACCCATGGACCGAAATATCACGTAAATTCGCCATCACTGACTTCTGAGATATCTCTACTCCTCTGGGGAAGCGTGTGCTACCAGAAGTGTACTGGAGATAAGCGATATCATCTGCATGTAAAGGAAATAGCTTCTTTTCAGATTCGTGAAGCGTATCAAACTCGTCTGATGTTCCTGCTTTTACTAAATCTAATCGCTCAACCGCCTGTTTTAAAAATCCGATATGCGACTCAGGAGCGACTGCGACATCCGCACCACAGGTATCTAGCATTCTTTCTAGCTGTTCAACATAGGCTTTACGGGCACCTATCTGAAAACCTGCAGGTAAAGCCACTGGAACAAAGCCTGCGTATTGGCAGGCGAAGAAGAATCGATGGAACGTCGGGTCAGTCTCAGCGACAATTGCAACCCTTGCGCCTCGTTTGAGTCCAAGCCCTACAAGCTTTTTAGCTAGGCATTTAGCCTCTAAGCGCAGGTCTTTGTAGCTTAGGACAGATGAGAGCTCGCCTCGCCCATCATAAAAATTATAACCAGTTTCACCTTCAGCAGCGTACTCTAAAGCCTCGACCAGAGTATCGAAGGACGCATTTCTTAATGGTAAAGAACTGTTAAGTGGAGTGATTTTCATGTCAATTCGATCGGTTTTTTCCAAACTTCGCGTACGCAGCCAATAATTGCGGCTCGCCCCCTATAGTGACAATTTGATGACAATATAACCTGTTCCCAACATAAGTGAAGTCTTTTATTTAACTTACACATTTATAACGGTTTTTGAACTGGTTTAACTGCTGTTCTTCTTAGTATATCTGGTGATTAAGGAAAAGTCATCAAACTGTCACTATTTAGTTACTACCAAAGTTCATAAGCTATAAGGCTCTTACGTAGAACAAATGTATTTAGTTGCATTTTCGCAACGCGCAAGCAAGACTGAAAACTGAAATATTTTCTTCTTCGTCTTTAGTTTTGGCCTTCCAGATTTTTTAGGTAGAATTAATCAAAGTAACCTTGTAGATACCATCCAGCTGAATCTGCAAGCTCCTTGTACAGCCATAACCTAACTCCTTGAGCAGTAGCTGCCATAAAGTAGTCTCTCGCAACTTCGCCAGAATCCCACCAGCCACTGACAATTCGCTCACGCTCTGTTGTGAAAAATAGAATCCCTTCGTAAAAAGGCCGACCCATTATACTTTCTAACTTTATAGGCTCTCTCAATAGCCATAACGGTCGTACTCTGAAAACATGGTTAATAACTTCAGTTTGAAGGGATTGTTGTCCTTGTTTTATGAAAGTACAAGTCTTCTCAGGGATATGGCTATTACCAATGACTGGTTGATAGACTGAAACTCTCCCAAGCCGGGATTTTAAAAGCTCAATGAAGTCTGAACTTTCTTTCTTTAATGTGTGTTTTTTTTTAATAGATCGGTTAATTCACCGTCTTTACTGTCATATAAATTCGTAACTTTAAGATTAATAGAATACACCGTTGATTTTAAGTTCTTTTGAGCCAACATTTGACGAACAAGTAAGAGCATACTTTTAGTATTTCTCTTAGGCTCGCTAAGGCTAATTGAACATTTATCTATCTCTTCGCTGTCTCCCCGTAATTCCCATTGAAGAGAACTCGTCATCAACCCTCTGTTAAAAAGATATCTTTGCAGCTCAGACAGTAAGCGTTGCATCGCCGTCAAAAGAGCATAACTATTTTCCACGCCCCAAGGCAGAGAAATTTCTGACTCGAAAAAATCGGGTAATTGGAATCCAATTTGTGGATCGACAACATCCCCAAACAAGCGATCTAACATGCTAACGAAAGCCACAGAGAATCTCTCAGAAAGACCTCCACGAGGTAGGCGAAGACAATCTCCAACTAACTTAACTCCCAAGGTAGCTAGTTGCAGCTTCTGTTTATCTTTAATCGGTAAAGCGTCAATTGAAAGTCCATTTATGAATATTTTCATTTGCTTCTTATCCAAAAAAACTTTACCCGAGCACTGCTTAGATAGCACTCTTGCGGCAAGAGGTGTCGGTGCAACGGCATACTCTGCACGATAACCTAACCTCCTCACCCCAATACGAATATCATTTACTAGCGCATCTAAACCATCAAAAAGTTTCACGCTAGAACCTATATTCAGAAGTAATCCAAAACTAGACGATTTCACAACAACAGAGGTAAATTGAAGCGCCCATGAACATAATCCGTCAAATGCTGCCGCCTCCGCACTTTTATCTCGCTCCAACACTCTAACCGGGGTAATGAGCTTGGCTGTTTGAATAGAGCTGTCTACTCGAACACCTAATGCTGCCGCACTTGCGTTACATAGTTCAATCTGAGAACACCCGTTACTCGACGAGGCAAGTACACACGGCTCTTTTCTATCCATATTTCTTGTTAAAACTTCCAACGAGAAATGCGGAAGATATAGAGCAAGCCACAACTCTTGTCGAGAGCCACTATTAGTTTTTTTATCATCGGACAACATTGAAATATCATGAGGTCGCGGAAAAACAGAAGGGATAATATTCATAATGTTAAAATATACTCTTGCTTGTTCGGCGCTCCATTTCCTTTTATATGTGTCACCTTCAAAGAGAGAGGAGCGTACTCTCGAGGTTCTATATACTCGGGGTCCTTAGGAATAATGTCTAACTGCAGCCGAGATGATGCTGCTAGAGGATGTCGACGATATATCGAAGGTCTAAGTATCAAACCTAAAGTCCCACCGCTTTCAGCAGAAAGTTTCAGCCGTCTCGCCTTTCCTATTGCTAACTCGTCACACCAAAATAGAGCAATCCCACAACCATCAAACTTTAATGCTTGCTCATATGCCCAAAGATATTTTTTTTCTATGTCCTCATCAGTCTCAGGAAAGTCAATCACCAAGACATTGGAGAGGATTACCCCCTCTCTCACCCATTCCGAAAATAGAGGGGTATGAGGGGGATTAATCAAAATAATCCATTTACCTTCTTGGCTAAGCTTAGCCAATAAAGGCATCATCAGGCGTAATGCCCCGCAGCTCGGTGTCGAAAGTAAAATTTCAACTAACCCTATTTTTGGCCAACCTCCACCTAGTAAGGCTTGATTCAAAAGATTGAATCCAGTCGGATATGTCTCAAGACAACGTGTTACTTCATTTCCCTTCATGACCCCCGATTTTCTCAACAAATCTTCAACGCCCATCAAATACCCAATCTCACAACACCAACACCTAAGCCCTCGATAAACAGGTCTTCTTCGCGGAGATCTACTTTAAGAATCTCAAAGTCTGTATTTTCAGGTGAAAGAGAGACAACTGATCCCATTCTTTTAAAGCGCTTCACCGTCACTTCATCATTTATACGTACAACAACTATTTGGCCGTTCGAGACGTCTTGAGTAGACTTTACAGCCAATAAATCTCCATCCAAGATACCTACATCCTGCATACTGAACCCCTCAACTCGGAGTAAATAATCGGCCCTTGGATGGAACACGCTAGGATCAATGACATAGTTCTCTTCTATGTTTTCAATAGCTAATATAGGGTGTCCTGCTGCGACTCTCCCTACTACCGGTAAAGTATTTATCGATATCTTATTATTTATTAAACGAATTCCGCGAGAAGTTCCTGGTATCAGCTCAATAAAGCCTTTTCGAGCGATCGCTCTTAAATGTTCTTCTGCAGCATTAGCTGATCGGAATCCAAGCTGATCTGATATTTCAGTACGAGTCGGAGGCCTTCCTGTCGTATTAATTAATTTTCTCACTATTGAAAGCACTTCAGATTGACGCTTGGTAAGTAATAAAGTCATTTAATTGGTACTGTATAAAAAAACATATATGTGATTATATACAGTATTCGTATAAATACAATCATTTCCCCAAAACACTTTAATTTAACCCATACTTTTAAGGATCTTGAGCATGATGTAGGTCACTCAATTCGTTATACTTTGAATTTAATCAAGCTATCTTTAGAGTAAAGTATGATGAGTGATCAAAATAAACCAACCGGGCTTCCAAGACTGGTAAAAGCTTTAGGCTACTCACTGCACGGACTACGTGCGGCTTGGGCTCATGAAGAAGCATTTCGACTGGAAGCAATCGTTGCTTTATGTCTGATGCCAACTGTTTTTCTAGTCGGAGACAGCCCGCTCGAATACCTTATATTAGCCCTCTCTCTGATCGCTCTAATAGTTGCAGAGCTGTTCAACTCGGCAATAGAAGGATTGTGTGATCATGTCAATCCGACACACCATGCACTTATAGGGCGCATAAAAGATTATTGTGCCGCAGCAGTTTTTTTGGTGATACTAATTGTAATCACCCTCTGGATCACTATTGGGTGGATAAACTGGATTAGCTTATAACACAACACATATTTCTCTTCAGCAAGACTAGAGTACAATAGTACGAACACCAAAAATGAAAAAAACGATGCCTGAAAAACCAACTGCAAATTTCATTCGCCATATTATTAATAATGATATGACAAACGGAAAGATCCCTAATGGGATTGTGACACGATTTCCACCAGAACCTAATGGCTTTTTACATATTGGCCATGCAAAGTCTATGTGCTTAAATTTTGGTTTACCATCCGAATTTTCTGGACACTGTAATCTACGGTTCGATGATACTAATCCCGAAAAAGAGAACAAAGAATATGTGACGGCAATAAAAGAAGATGTCTCTTGGCTTGGATTCAATGTAGAAGATAAGTGCTTTCATGCATCTGATTATTTTGGACAACTGCATGACTTTGCTATCGAGCTGATCTCTAAAAGCAAAGCTTATGTAGATAGTCAGTCTGCAGAGGAAATCCGACTGAATCGGGGCACCTTGACTAAAGTCGGGACAGCCAGCCCTTTTCGAGAGCGCACAGTGGAAGAAAACTTGTTCTTGTTTGAACAAATGCGAGAAGGGAAACTTCCTGAAGGCAGCCATGTTCTTCGCGCCCTTATAGACATGGACTCACCAAATATAAACATGAGAGACCCAACTCTCTATCGGATTCGACAATCAGTGCACCACCGTACAGGAGGAAAATGGTGTATTTATCCAATGTATGATTTCACTCATTGTATCTCCGATGCTTTAGAAGGTGTTACACATAGCTTGTGTACGTTAGAGTTTGAAGACCACCGTCCACTATACGAGTGGGTCCTTGAAAACATCACAATAAATATTATCCCAAAACAAATCGAGTTCGCTCGCCTCGACCTGAGCTATACGCTAACAAGCAAAAGGAAACTACTCGAGCTTGTAGATGGAAACCACGTGAGTGGCTGGGACGATCCAAGACTTCCAACCCTCAAAGGAATGAGAAAAAGAGGCTATCCCCCTGAAGCCATCAGAGACTTTTGCGAAAGGATAGGTGTTACAAAAAAACAAGCAACTATAGACATGACTGTTCTTGAGAACTGCGTCCGAGAAGAGCTCGATCGTACTTCAAGACGAGCTATGGCTGTATTGCGGCCCGTAAAGATAGTGCTTGAGAATTTTCCAGAGGATAAAATTGAATGGATAGAGGTCCCCAATCACCCCAAAGACCCTTCACTAGGGAAAAGGAAAATACCTCTCACTCGAACGCTATATATTGAGCATGATGACTTTATGGAAGTTCCAGCAAAAAAATTCTTTAGACTTTCTGTCGGTACAGAAGTCCGACTAAGATATGCATATGGAATTTCTTGTAAACAAGTCATCGAAGATGAACAGGGTAATATTACCGAACTACGTTGTACTTATGATCCCGACACAGGTGGGGGAAAAACTTCTGATGGTAGAAAGATAAAAGGTATTATTCACTGGGTGTCGGCATCTCAAGGAGTCCCAGTGATTGTGAACCTTTTAGATCGATTATTTGATGTGGAAGAGCCTTGGAGTTCAGAAAATTTTACCGACAATATTAATGAACAATCATTAGAAATCTGTACGACAGCGATAGCAGAGCCTCTGCTTGCGCAAAGTGCAACAAGCGATGTTTTCCAATTCGAACGACTAGGATACTTCTGTAGAGAAAGAACAGAATTGAAGAGTGAAATAATTTTCAATCGGACGGTTACTCTAAGAGACACTTGGGCGAAAATGTCAAAAAAATAAAAAGATCATGGAACAGCCACTACCTTCTAATAAAGATTTTATAAGATGTAAGAACAAGTCATTTTTGCCAGTAAAAGTTCGTATGAGGAAAGCGTTTCACGTTAATTATAGGCCCGGTAGTTCAGCTGGATAGAACGGTCCCCTCCTAAGGGACAGGTCGCAGGTTCGAATCCTGCCCGGGTCACCAGTTTTTTAGCCATGAAATGAAACCTGCGCTAAAAATAATAGGCTACCTGCCAAGCAAAACACACAATTTGCTCACCATCTCTGTAAATGCATCTATTAGTGACACTGCTAAACGAGCACAACAAAAAATAATCAGGCCCTCTCATCCCAACTGTTGCAGTGTTTCCTTAATGTTGAGAGTATTTGACCAATAGAGAATCCTGAATAGTAGGAGGCTGTCATCGTGAGCTATAAAGATATTCAATGTTCTATCGACTCGAAAGTACTTACCGTTACCTTAAATAGACCAGAACGCTTAAACGCTTTCAACGCAAACATGTTACATGAACTTCTCAAGGTGTTGGAGGACGCAGACACAAACGACGATATTAGGACAATAATATTCACAGGATATGGACGAGGATTTTGCGCCGGGGCAGATCTTTCTGAAGGCTCAAAAACATTCCAGAAAAAAGGCTCTGCAGATTCTCATCGTGACGGCGGAGGCAAACTAACATTGAGGCTCTATAATTGTAAAAAGCCGGTGATCGCTGCTATTAACGGACCAGCTGTTGGTGTCGGCGCCACAATGATCCTCCCAATGGATATCCGTATTGCTTCTACACAAGCTAAGTTTGGCCTTGTTTTCGCGAGAAGAGGGATTGTACCTGAAGCTTGTTCGAGTTGGTTTCTTCCCAGAATAGTTGGCATTTCAAAAGCTTTAGAATGGAGTTATTCAGGCCGTATCTTCGGTGCAGAAGAAGCTAAAGATGGTGGGCTAGTTTCCGAGATAGTACCGCCTGAATTACTTTTAGAGCGTGCAACAGAAATAGCTCGAGAAATTGCTATCAATACATCCGCAGTTTCAGTGGCTATGACAAGGCAAATGATGTGGCGAATGTTAGGGGAGACGCATCCTATGCAGGCCCATAAAATTGACTCCAAAGCAATTTTTCATCTAGGTCAATCTGACGATGCCAAAGAAGGTATAAATGCATTCCTCGACAAGCGCGATCCAAAGTTCTCAGATTCAGTAAACACCAACCTTCCAGATTTTTTTCCATGGTGGAATGAACCCGAATTTTAAGGATGTCTATTCCTTCACTTTAGACAGCCAATGTCGCCCTGTTAGTGTATTGTTCATAAAGAACAGAAGCGGAAGCAAGGATAAAAACATTATCCCAATAAGAGCAAAAACATCATTAAATGATAACATTTCCGCATGTCGGGAAACCTCCTCGGCTAACCTGTGCACAGCAATAGAGTCCTCAAGCCTCATCCCATTTTTCTCTACCCAAAGGTAAGCTGCAGAATTTAAATCGTTAACGTTAGAGCCTAAATATTGCCAATAAACTTGTTCCCTTTGCACAAGAAAAGTACTGGTGATGGCAATTCCTATAGAGCCACCTATCCCTCTGACAGCATTATAAATCCCGGCAGCATCTGAGCTTTTATCGGGTGCAATATTGGCAAAAGTTGATGTTGATAACTGAGCAAAAACACAAGCCATTGCCAACCCCATAATAAGACCGGGGACGATCAAAGACATTCTGCCCGCTTCTAATGACAACGTACCCATTGAGTAAGCGGCTAATGCGGAAAGAATTAGCCCTATCGCCATAATCCACCGGGTATCAACTCGGGGAGCTATCCACGCACTAATAGCTATCATCAGCACTGCGCTGACCAGTCCACGCGGTGCCATTATCCAACCAGCTTGATCAGCTGGATAATTAAACACTGATTGCGCCAACAATGGCCACATCACAATGTTTGAATACATAGCCATCCCGTATCCAGCCATGAGTAAACAGCCGAATGTAAAATTCCTATCCGAAAAAAGACGGACATCCACAAAGTTATCAGCTCTCCCTCTCGCTCTAACAACGAAAGAGACAAATGTACAGAGCGCAAGCCAAGAGAAAAACCACACGAATTTTGACTCGAACCAATGCCTCATATGCCCTTGGTCGAGAACAGTTTGGAATGATGCTAACGCAATAGCCAAAAGCAAAAATCCTCCCCAATCAGCATCAACTTTTTTCCCTATATAAATCGGCGCATTTTTATCAAACACTAGGAAAAGCGCTAATAAACCCAGAGGAATATTTATGAAAAACACCCAATGCCATGTCCATTGCTCTGTAATATACCCGCCGATGACAGGTCCCATAACAGGCGCCACCATAATTGCCAAACCCCAAATAGCCATAGCCTGATTGGCTTTTTCTCGAGGAAAAGCTGCTAGTAAAATAGATTGGGAGATAGGCACAAGTACGGCACCAAAGGCACCTTGCAAAAAGCGAAAGAAAACTAGCGATGCTAGACTCCACGAAAATCCGCATGCCACAGAGGCAACAGTAAACCCTATGACTCCGATATACATAGTCATTTGGCGACCAAACCGTGAAACAAAATATCCTGTAATTGGCATTACAATTACAGTCGCAATTACATACGATGTGATCATCCAGGTCACTTGATCTGGCGTCGCTCCAAAGCTACCCATAATATGCGGTAAGGCGATATTAACGACTGTAATGTCCAGGGTTTCAATAGTTGCAACCAGCATGACGCCAATCACTAAACCAATGCTTGGTTTTTCGTCGCTCCCAGCAAGCTGTGCGCTCAAGGGTCCACGTGGACAGTTACCACGGCACTAGAACCCACTCGCAGCGGTCTAGAAAAATTTTCTTCACCTTCAGTCCTATCAAGAGAGATCGTTACTGGAAATCTCTGGGTAATTTTTACCCAATTGCCTGTGGCATTTTCGGGTGGGAGTAGAGAAAATACTGCACCAGAGCCCGCACCTAGACTGCTTACTTTTCCTGATAGGCGCAGGTCTGGGTACATATCTATCCTAATACTTGCTAATTGGTTGGGCCTCATTCGCTTTAGATCAACTTCTTTGAAATTAGCTTCCACCCACCATGCAGCATCGTCAACTATAGAAAATTGAGAGCGCTCAGCAATAACCATTTCTCCTGTTCTCAAAGACAGATTCGTCACCCAACCAGAAACGGGAGCATATACTTTCGTAAAGCTGAGCTCTAATTTTGCAGACTTTAATCCTGCCTCCGCCGCTTTTATTATCGGGTTGTTTTCACCCAAAACACCTAGTTCACTTTTAGCTCGTAAAAGTTCTGCTTTTGCACTCCTTAAAGAAGCTAACGCCCTAGCATGATCTGCTGCAGCTAAGTCAAACTTAGATTCAGAGATAAGCCCAGACTCAGATAGAGTAGTAGCCCGTTCAAAAGTTTTTTTAGCTCTTGCTAATACAACCGTATTCTCTTGAACATATGATTTAGCAGACTCAACCATTGCTTTCCTCGCAGCATTCTTCTGCAAGGCAATACGGTAATTTGCTAAGGCTTCCTCAGTATCTGTTTCGAAACTCGATGGCTCAAGCTCAAAAAGAAGTTGTCCTTCTTTAACGTATTCATTGTCAGACACATGCATTAGAAGCACTGGCCCCGATACCCTTGAGGCAATACTAACGATGTGCGCTTTTACATAAGCATCCTCCGTTATAGGATGCGCGTCTCGATAATCAAAAAAAACCGCTATGCCAATCCCGGTGAGGCAGCTGAAAACTACGGTGAACCAAAAGCGCTTGGAGCGCATAAGTTATCTCCTTGGGCGAGTCAGAAATGCAAGTCGAATGAATTATTATACCTAGATAGTTTGCCTACGACGAATTGACTTCTTCTCACAAAATTAAAACCCTAAAAACTTGCAAAGCCAATCCATTACTATGTTAAATAGTAAAGTTCGATAATGTGCCCTCTTATAAAAAGGCATAATGCAGACATTTATCTACAAAGATCACGCTAGGCAGTAGTTATGGCAAACAAGAAGAAAATTTTTATCGACGGTGAAGCAGGTACAACTGGGTTACATATTTCTCAAAGATTAGAAACGAGAAACGATATCGAACTGATTCAATTGAACTCCCGCGATCGCAAAGACAAAATAGTAAGAAAACAGGCGTTAGATGAGGCAGACATTGCCATTTTATGTCTGCCGGATGCCGCCGCTATTGAGGCGGTATCACTAACTGAAGATCCAGAGACAATCATCATCGATGCTTCGAGCGCTCATAGGGTAACCGAAGGATGGGCTTACGGCTTCACTGAGTACAGTCCTCAGCAAAGAAAAGCTATCAAAGAGAGCAAGCGAATAACCAACCCTGGTTGTTATGCAATCGGGGCGATCAGCCTCCTATATCCACTAATCTCTAGAGAAGTTATCCCACGCGATCATCCTTTATCGATTCATGCTATTTCGGGGTACTCTGGAGGAGGCAAAAGTCTCATTGCAAATTTCGAGGAAAGCTCTACCCAATTAGGGAAAGATGGATTCTCTTATGGGCTGCATTTAAACCACAAGCATCTATCTGAGATTCAGCAACTAGCAGGGACAGAGTACTCTCCAGTTTTTTCTCCATCAGTTGGTCCTTATCTACAAGGGATGCTTGTTAACATCCCACTGAATTTGCGCACGTTGGCCAATGTTTGGTCTGCCGCCGATTTGATCGAACTATATAATCAACATTACGCAGATGAATACTTCATTCAGGTTGCTGATCTTAATGAAATACAACGCTTGGAAAAACTCGACCCGCAGACTCTAAACGGGACTAATAATTTGAAAATATACGTGTTTCATAATGAAAAAGAAGACCAAGTAATGCTCGTCTCTCAACTTGATAACTTAGGCAAAGGTGCATCGGGTCAAGTCGTGCAAACTATAAACTTGTTACTTAATATGGATGAGAAAACAACACTCACGTGATAACTTATCAATCAAGCCAAGCGCTGACGGTCAGAACACTGCTCATTCATTTAGGGGAAAACTATGGACAAGCCAGTAATCGTTCAAAAAGCACCTTTTAAAATTGCGGTTGATGAAGGGAAAAGCTATTTCTGGTGCTCATGCGGACAGAGCAAGAATCAGCCTTTTTGCGATGGTGCTCACAAAGGGAGTGAATTTTCACCTGTAAAATATGAGGCTAAAGAAACAAAAACTGTTTACTTCTGCGGATGCAAATATTCTCAGAACGGAGTCTTATGTGACGGCGCACATAACAAGCTTGATCACTGAGACCAAGGCCGCAAAGCTCTTGGCACTTCAAAGCTAACTAATTAGCTTTGAAGCAACATGCGCCGCAATTTGAAAAGATTTCACACGGGCTTCGTGGTCAAAAATTTGTGCAGTAAACATTATTTCATCTGCACCTGTCGTGTCTAATAATTTCTGCATTTTTTCTCCAGCCGTATCCGCAGTTCCCACAACGGCATACTGAAGAGCGTGACCTACTCCCGAACGTTCCGAAGGACTCCAATAATCCTCCATCGAATCATTAGGAGGCTGGAGTTTACCTGGGCTACCTCTGAATAAGTTGGTGAACTGTATTTGTAAAGAGGTGAATAGCTTACGAGCTTCTTCTTCTGTGTCTGCAGCAAAAAAATTCACACCTATCATCAAGTGAGGCTGAGACAATGAAGCTGACGGTCGAAAACGAGAGCGGTAGACATCTATGGCTGCCAACAAAGCATCTGGGGCAAAGTGGGAGGCAAAAGCAAAAGGTAATCCCATCGCCGCAGCTACCTGAGCTCCGAATAAGCTGGACCCCAAGATCCAAATAGGAATTTTTAAGCCACCACCCGGAACAGCTTGCACACTTTGATTAGCTCCAACAGGTTCGAAAAAGGATTGCAGTTCAGAAACATCTTCTAAGAATCTATCGGGGTTCGACTCCAGATTGCGCCTAAGAGCTCTTGCGGTCGTCATATCACTACCTGGCGCTCGCCCTACCCCAAGATCTATCCGTCCTGGATAAAGCGACTCCAATGTGCCGAACTGCTCTGCGATGACTAAGGGCGAATGATTGGGTAACATGACACCACCGGAACCAACACGGATACTTTTAGTTTTGGACGCCACGTGCCCAATCACAAGAGAAGTTGCTGCGCTAGCAATCCCTGGCATGTTGTGATGTTCAGCTAACCAATAACGTTGATAACCCCAATCCTCCGCATGTCTCGCCAGATCGGCAGCATTAGCAAATGCTGTTACAGGAGATTCACCTTCGTTCACAGGTGCAAGATCAAGTAATGAGTAATGTTTCATAAATCAAAGAGACTCAGTCGGACAAGGAGAAAGCAGATCACTATTCTGTAACTCAGCTACAATCTCTATTCTGTACACCCGCCATAGTTTTAGTTTCACAAACAGTAGCTTCAACAAGACGCGAAGAATCTATATCAATAGTGGAGAGATCGGCTTTTCGGAGATCTGCACGCATCAAGTTAGCGTTGTAAAGAGTCGCGCCCCGTAAATCAGCTCCAACTAATACAGCCCCATTCAAATCGGCTTCTGACAAGTCAGCGTTACTAAAATTCGCGCCTGTTAAGTTTGCGCCGCTGAGATCTGCAGCTTTAAGATCTGCTCCTGACAAATCAGCATTAATCAAAACCGCATTTTTCAGGTCAGCATAGCGTAGTTTTGCCTCAACGAGGTCACATCCCTCACACATTCTCAGCAGCTTTAAGCGTTTCACGTCTTTCACATTGGCAGCTACTACGCCAAACCAGACGATTATTAAACACGAGGTAAGCAATGCTCTTGCGGTCAAATTTTTCATGTCATCATCATGACAGATAAAACACTAAACTGAAAACTAAAATAAAAAGACATATAATACAAAGACATAAATGATCACACTAGTTGACGCGTGTCAAAAAAACTATTGGGCGCGTAAAGATAATTCTAAAACTACGCTGGAGAAAGAGATGAAATTATACGACTGTGGTATGGCACCCAATCCGAGAAGAGCTAGAATTTTTGTTGCAGAAAAAGCTCTAGATATCCCCAGTATAGAAGTCGGCATAATCGAGGGGGAAAACCTAAAAGAGGAATACTTGGCGATCAATCCTTGGGGCACTTTACCTGCCCTTCAGCTCGATGATGGCACAGTTATAACAGAAGCTCCTTGTATATTTGTATATCTTGAGTCCCTTTATCCAGAGCCAAATTTACTCGGCATGAACCCCATTGAAATTGCAACTGTAGCATCTTGGGAGCGGTTCTGCGAAATGCAAGGGATGCAAGCTATTGGAGAATTTTTCAGAAACCAGAATGAAATCTTCAAAAACAGAGCGATGCCAGGTTTCTCAGGTATCTCCACCATTCCCGACTTAGTAGGGCGAGGAAAGGCTCGGGCTGAATGGTTTTTCAAAAAGCTTGAAAAACAGCTAGGAGAAAGTGAGTTTCTAGCCATTAATCGCTTTACTGCGGCTGATATCACGGCATTATGCGCGGTAGATTTCGCAAAAAGAGTTGGCCTAGAGCTCCCCTCTGAAAGTAAAAATATCGAGCGGTGGCGTAAAGTAGTCTCGGCTAGGCCAAGTACGCAATTATAAAAAGGTGTTCTGGCTATTTCTATATTTGCCTTTTTGTAGGGATCCTAAGACCTTTATTCTCGAGCCTCGGGATAACCTCTTGGATAAAAAACGGTAGTTCTTTTAGATAGTTAACAAACGACATAGAGATGCCCCCAAAACCAGCCATCGCTATTCGCTCTATCTCATCTGCCACGGTGTCAGGGTCGCCAATTAATGGATAAACCCCGTGTCCCCCTGCAAAATGTGTTCTAAGCGACGCGATTTGGTCACGAGGAAACGAATGCGCATGCATTCCCATTAGTTCCATAAGCTTATCTACGGCAGGCCAATCAGCGTGGTCAACGGCGTAATGATGATGGTATTCCAGGGCCTCGCTCATAGTAGGACGACACACAACGTAGGTTGTAGTGAAAACATCAATCATGCGCTGATATTCTCTTTTCGATATCGCCTGAATATTTTTAACCATCTCACTGCCTGAAGGAATATCGAGCATAACAGTGAATAAAAAATCACAATTCTGAGCCGCGAAACTCTGACCTTGGGCAGATGAGCCCGCGTTCATGATGGGTGGCAAATCATTAAGGAATGGTTTTGGTGAGCATTGACCATTTTTTATATTGAAGAAGCTATCTTTCCAGTCAAATGGACCGTCTTTAGACCATGCTTTTTTCATTACATTCAACCAAGAAGAACCTAACGCATAACGCTCATCATGACTGTCTGAAAGTTTCAAGCCAAACATTTCATATTCCGGCTGATTCCAACCACAAACGACATTTAACCCAAAACGACCGTCAGCAATTTCACCTATCGTCGCGAACTGCTTAGCCGCTACTAAAGGGTGAAAAAAAGCGGTCTGCGCTGTCGCAAAAACAGTTAAAGTCTTTGTTTTAGCCAAAATTCCGGTAGCCCAGGTAACGGTTTCGAGCGAGCTACCTTGAAAATCAGTGGACCCTCCATAACCAGCCCATCTAGCAATTGGCAGGACAAATTCTATTCCTACATTGTCTAAAACAGCGGCAAGTTTTACGTTGTTACCCCAACTTGCATCCCATCTCTCAGGAACCGTCGTGATTGCCATTCCACCAGAGCAGTTAGGAGAGAAAATTCCTAGCTTAAATGGATTTTCACCAAACATTCCGTTTTCAGTCTGTCTCATTATTTTTCCTCACCTAAAGAAAACTCCAGCATGTTACGATGAATCATCGAAAAAGTTGAAAATGGAGGACAACTTGACTACTTATTTTAAC
>Ga0209631_10000303_pt1 | contig 65767 bp, 55 predicted proteins | sample COG_08_FD_184752 | JGI IMG/M metagenome (GOLD analysis project Ga0209631, IMG submission 184752) | Pelagic Microbial community sample from North Sea - COGITO 998_met_08 (SPAdes) (version 2) | ecosystem: Environmental > Aquatic > Marine > Neritic zone/Coastal water | place: Helgoland, sampling... | reverse complement strand
GCACCGGACGTTCTGTGCCGCGCGGCGTGAACCTCGCCGCTGCGCCTTTCGGGGAAGAACGGTTATTCGCCGTGGCGGCAGCGTGGCAGGCAAGAACGGACCATCATCGTGTGCGACCCGCAGACCCGGTCGGGTGACCTGATGATCTCGGTTTCCAATCTGGAGAAGGGCTTCGGCGATCGGACGCTCTTCGAGAGCGTCTCGTTCCAGCTGAACCCTGGTGAGCGGTACGGCCTGGTCGGGGCCAACGGATCAGGCAAGACGACGCTCCTCAACGTCCTCTCCGGCTCCATGGAGGCGACCGGTGGCCAGGTGTCGATCCCCAAGTCGCTCCATCTGGGTGTGCTGAAGCAGGACCATTTCTCTTATGAGAACGAGGAGATCATCGGCGTCGCGCTCATGGGTAACCCAGAGCTGTGGCATGCATTGTCGGAGAAGGAAGCGATTCTAGCAGCCGGTGAAGACGACTTCGATTATGAGCGGTTCAGCGAACTCGAGGAGACGGTCCAGCGGCTCGACGGGTATTCGGCCGAGGCCCGCGCCGCGACGATCCTCGAAGGGCTGGGTCTGCCCACCGAGGTCCACCGGCAGCCACTGTCCACACTATCGGGTGGCTTCAAGCTCAGAGTGCTGCTGGCCCAAGTCCTCGCGTCGGCGCCCGAAGTCCTCCTGCTCGATGAGCCCACCAACCACCTGGATATCATCTCCATCCGCTGGCTGGAGAAATTCCTGCAGGGGTTTGCCGGGCCGGTGGTGATCATCTCACACGATCACCGTTTCCTCGACAACGTCTCGACATGCATCCTGGACGTCGACTACGGCACCGTGACGATGTACCGCGGAAACTACACCGAATTCCTCGCGGCGAAGGTCGCCGAGCGTGATCGACGGGAGAAGGAGATCGTCAGTCGCGAGAAGGAAATCGCGCATCACCAGCAGTTCGTCGATCGTTTCCGCGCTAAGGCGAGCAAAGCGCGCCAGGCCCAGAGTAAGCTGAGGTTCATCGAGAAGAAGGCGTCCGAGCTCGCGGTGCTCCCCGGAAGCTCACGGCGTTATCCGACGTTCCGGTTCGACCCGCGTCGGCCGAGTGGAAAGGAGGTCCTCACGGTGAAGGGGATCCGTAAGGCCTTCGATGACAACGAGGTGCTGCACGGGGTGGATCTGCAAGTTCGCCGTGGAGATCGACTGGCGATCATGGGTCCGAACGGCATTGGCAAGTCCACGCTACTTAAGATCGTGATGGGTGAGCTCGAGCCCGACACCGGGGAGGTGGCTTGGGGCTATGAGACACACCCCGCCTACTTTGCGCAGGACAACAAGAACCAGTTTGCAAACGGCTCCGAGTCGACCGAGGAATGGCTCTGGAGCTTCTGCCCCGGGCGTGACCGTGGATTCGTCCGTGGACAGATGGGGCTGATGCTCTTTTCCGGTGACGACGGGAAGAAGAAAGTGAGCGCACTGTCGGGAGGTGAGGCCGCTCGCCTCGTCTTCTCTCGGATGGGCCTCGACCAGCCCAACGTTCTGGTGCTCGACGAGCCTACCAACCACCTCGACTTGGAGTCGATCGAGGCTCTGGTCGCTGCGCTGCGGGCATACGAGGGGACGCTCATCTTCGTCTCGCACGATCGATGGTTCGTCAGCCGGCTGGCCACCCGCATTGTCGAGATCAAGCCGGGTGAAGTTACCGACTACCTCGGCACATATGCGGAGTATGTGCTCGCCTCAGGGGACGACCATCTGGACGCGGATGCAGTCATACTGAAGGCCGGTCGCGAGAAGCGGCAGAGGTCCCGAGATCGACGCGCAGGACGCAGCGGAGGCTCGGGCGAGTCGAAGTCTCCGGCTAAATCTCCAGCCGAAGTGGAGAAAGAGGTCCGACGACTCGAACGCAAGCGCGAGGATGTGACTGGGTCACTGGAGGCGCACGAGGCCCGACTTGCCGAGATCGATGCCGCGTTCTGTGAAGAGGGCTTCTACGACCGAACCACGCCCGATGAGGTCAGTCGTCTCGAGGTGGAACGTCTCGACACGCAAAAGACGGTCGAACAGGAGATGGAGCGATGGAGTGACATCGAAGCACGACTCGAGACGTTGTCCAGCTCGGCCTAACTCTCTCGATCTAACTCTGGTCGCGAAGCTCGGACGTCGCCCGAGTCCGAAGGTCCGCCAGGGTCGCCCGCATCTGAGCGAGCGTCTGGGCCTTCTCGTCGATCCGATCAATGAACGAATCAAGCACCTCGGGCGCCTGTGCGCCCACGGGCGGGGTTTCGTTGACTTCGAGGAGTGCGTGGATCTCTTCGAGATGGAATCCGAGTGTCTGGATGTCTTGAATGAAGCGAAGTCGCTCGAGGTGCTTTTGTCCGTAGATTCTGTGACCACCCTCGGTGCGAGGCGGCTCCGGGAGCAGGCCGCGGCGCTCATAGTAGCGAAGAGTCTGGCTCCCGACCTTGGCAGCGTCGGCGAGCTGGCTGGTTGTGAAGGTGATCTGCACTGGCGCCATGTTCGTCTGTGTCGCGGATAGGGGACCGTTCTGAACTTCACCTGACCTGATTTTTTACAATCTCGTGAGTGTAGCCTGCCGAAGGGAAGTAGGCGTAGTCCTCCCGTTCAGGCTTCGAGTCGTTCCTTGAGCCTCTTGAGTGTTGTGGCAATCTCCTTCTCGAAGGTCGACTCCATCACCCGAGCAGGAACGAAGCGGAGTGCACCCCTGGGACGACCGTCGAGAGCCATGGTCACCCGTGTCCCTTCGGGTACCGCTTCCCACCGGATGTCACTGGTGGCGTCGAGCACGGAATCCGTCGTCGTCTTCACCACAAGCCGAGTGTTGGGCTCGTAGACCTTCACGACGTAGGTGTTCTCCACGCGTTTGCCCAGGAATTCGGAGACATACCGCCTCTTCGTGCCCACGGTGGCGGGCCCCGATGGAATCTGCTCTGCTTCAATCAGCTGAGGTTGCCATTCGGGCTCACGGCTCACGTCATCCATGTATGCGAACACGTCTTCGACCGGGCGCTGGATGACGATGGACTTGGCTTGCTTGGGCATGTGATCCTCTCGTGGGAAGCGTCGCACGAGGATACGTTCGGCAACCGCAACGGTTCCGCCTGACGATCATGATCGACGACTCCTCACACCACTGCGCGACGACTCGATCGTTCGAGGAGAAGTACCTCCGCTTTCGAACCGCCGTCGGGACAACGTTCCGAGATGAGACCGGAGGCTCGACCGCGAATGGGTGGACGACGGTCGAGCAGGTCGAGTGGCTGGTCAGCGTGCTCGGGCTCGAGAGCGGCGATCGACTCCTCGACCTCGGAGCAGGCCGGGGGTGGCCGGGCGGCCTGATGGCCCAGCGCACGGGGGCTCAGCTGGTCTCGATCGACGTTCCGCTTGAGGCCCTCCGACAGGGACGTCGTGGACTGTCTGAGCAGCTGGAGCGACCGGTGCTGCAGGTGTGCGCGGATGGCCGAATGCTTCCCATTGGAGACGGTCACTTCTCGGCAGTCTGTCATGCCGACGTCATGTGTTGACTGGTCGATAAGCTCTCCGTGTTGAGAGAATGTCGTCGTGTCCTGATGCCTGGCGGGTACCTCGCAGTCGCCACGATCGAGGTCGCAGATGGGTTACAGGGCAGTCGGCGGGATCGCGCCCTCAAGCTCGGCCCCGGTGACGTCGACGCAGAGACGTCGTTGCGCTGCATGGTCGAGGGGGCCGGCTTCGATATAATGAACGAGCGGGACGTGACATCGGACTTCCGGGCGTCGATCGTGCGGCGTCTGGAAGCACTGGTCCGACATGAGGCGGCATTACGACAGGCCGAGGGTGACGAGGCAGTCGATGCCGAGTGCGAGAAGCGGTCCCGTATGCTCACGGGGGTCGACGAAGGGCTGCTGCGCCGAACCGTCGTTGTCGGTCGCGCGCTAGACTGTATGCAGACTTCTGAGTGAGTTGGGTACATTCGGGCTCCGCTCAACAGGCTATCGGGTCGTCTCAGTCCAGGCGGAATACCTGTGTCTCTCCGCTGGTGAGCTCGAGGACGAGACCATGGCTCCGGGCGTGCGCGGCAATCGTGTACTGTCTGTCCGGGGCCTGAATCGTGCCCTCAATGCCCTGGGATCCAGTCCGGGCGATCACGGGATACGAGGTGCCGCTGACCTGGCCGTTCCCGGCCCCGCCCGTGGACCCGATCCTTCGTGCAACGGGGACGCGGCTTGCCGGACAACGGCTGCCCCTCTAAGCATTGGCAACTGACGTGCGTAACAACCGCAACCAAGTGTGACGGCGTATGGATCGTAGATCGATGCTCAAGTCAAGCGGGTTCGGCCTGATGGGACTCGGGCTGGGCGGCTGCACGGCCGGATCAAGCACGGGGCGCGTAGGTTACGTCCGGCCGGTTCGGCGACTCGAGCCAGTCGACGCGGCCTGGGAGAGGATCATCCGGACGACCGTTGGCCTGCGACCGTACCGGCCTTCCGGCTTCGTACTGCGAGGCGAGCGGCTGGGGGACAAGCTCATCATCCATAACTATGGGCATGGGGGCTCGGGGATGTCCCTTTCGTGGGGTACGGGCCAGATGGCGGCCGAGATGGCAGTCGGTCGGGCGCAGCGTCAGGCTGCGGTGATCGGGTGCGGTGTGGTCGGCCTGACCACCACCCGGCAGCTACAGCGCCGGGGCTTCGATGTCACCATCTACACAGAGAACGTTCCTCCGAACACGACGTCGAACATGTCGCTCGCCAGTTGGACGCCGACCTCGGGTCTTGTCGACGGGGATCGTCGGACAGCTGCGTGGGACGATCAGTTCCGGACAGCTGCGCGGATCGCGTGGACCGAGCTCCAGCTGCTCGTGGGGCGGGGCTATGGTGTCTCGTGGATGGACGGGTATTCGCTCCGCAACGCGCCACCCTCCGCTGACGGTGGTCGTGGGAGCGAACTGTTGCCGGCGGATCTCCAGCCGGGATCCACCGTCTACGGGCCTGGGCAGCACCCGTTCCCGACGCGGTACGCAGTCATGCGGCCATCGATGCGGATCGAGCCGTCGATCTACCTGGACCGTCTCGTCGCAGATGTTCGAGGCGTGGGCGCCGGGATCGTAATCCGTCGGTTCGAGTCGCGGCGAGACCTCGCTGCGCTTTCTGAGTCCGTCATCGTGAACTGCACCGGCCTCGGCGCGAAGGCGCTCGTGGGCGACGAAGAGTTGGTCCCGCTCAAGGGTCAGCTCACGCTGCTCATGCCTCAGGCTGGCGTCGATTATTCGACCTTCGGAGCGGCGTCACCCATGGCCGGCGGCTTCGTGCACATGTCACCGAGAAGCGATGGAATCGCACTCGGAGGAACGAGCGTTGAGGGCGACTGGAGTCTCGATCCAGATCCAGACGCCATGCGGCGCATTGTCGACGCGCATGTCGACCTCTTTTCACGGATGAGTTGACAGCGCTGGACCTACTGAAATTCGGCAGGGCCGTTCGCGATCTGTGCGCTCGCGCACGTGGGTTTCGCTCCATATGTTGATGGAACCCGATGTGCCCTATGTAGCAGGAGTGCTCGATGGATCAGGCAGAGTCCATGGGCGTGCTCGAGGAGAAGTACACTCGACGCACGTTCATCAAGGGTGTGATCGCCACAGGTGCCACCGCTTCGTCGGCAGGCCACCTCTTCCGGGGGTCTCCTCTCCTGGGTGCGGCGACCTACCAGACGGCAACCGAGAGGCTGATCACGCTGAACGTGAACGGCCAGGAGCGGCGAGTCGATGTGCTACCGCACGAGACGCTTGCCATGACGCTCCGATACAAGCTCGGACTCACGGGCACCAAGCTCGGTTGTGACCGGGCTGAGTGCGGTGCCTGCACGCTGTTGGTCGATGGGGTCGCGCAATACGGCTGCTCAATGCTGACGCACCAGGTTCGCGGCCGTGCCGTGACCACGATCGAAGGGCTTGAGGATCCGGATACGGGTGAGCTTTCCGTGGTTCAGCAGGCGGTGATGGAAGAGGGCGCGTTTCAGTGCGCGTTCTGCGCCCCGGGCTTCATCATGGCAATGACTGAAATGATCGAGGTCAATCCGAATCCGACCCGCGAAGAAGCGCGGCATGCTCTGTCCGGCAACCTCTGCCGCTGTGCCGACTACGACAAGATTCTCACCTGCGCCATGCGAGCTGCCGAGCTCGCGCGCAGCGTGTAAGGGGGGATCATGGCCGAGAAACTGGTAGGAACCGATATCGCGCCACCCGATCTTCATGCGAAGATTACGGGTCGAGCCAAGTACGCTGAGGACTTTCGGGCACCAGGCATGGTGTTCGCCAAGCTCCTGCTCTCTCCGATGCCTCACGCGCGTGTGCGCAACGTCGACGCGAGCCGGGCGCTCGCGATGGACGGGGTCATCGGTATTCTTCGCGCCAGCGAGGTGCCATCGCGTGAAGGGCCACGCGAGGCATGCCTGACCGATACTCCACGCTATGAAGGTGAGCCTATCCTGGCAGTGGCAGCGGTCGACGAGGAGACGGCGGCGGCCGCGATCGAGGCGATCGAGATCGACTTCGAACCGTTGCCGTTCGTAGTCGATCCGCTCGACAGCCTGCGTCCCGACGGCCCGAACGCTTACGTAGACGGAAACCAGTTCTCCGGTCAGGATGGTTGGAGCGATTTGAAGTGGACGGACTCCGACTTCGCGACAATCGATGGGGGCGGAATGCCGAACCCGTCCTGCCCGGTGGAATGGACGAAGGGTGATCCGGAGTCGGCCTTTGCCGAATCGGCGCTCGTCCTCGAAGAGACGATTGTCCACCAGTCACTCTCGCACCATCCCATGGAGCCACGCTCCAATATGGCGTACTGGGAGGGCGAGACGCTGCATGCGTTTGTCTCCACACAGAGTTCTCAACAGACGAAGTTCGCTCTCGCCGGTGCGCTCCAGATCGACCCCGAGAATATCAATCTGGTTTCCGAGTACTGCGGCGGTGGTTTCGGATCGAAGATCGCAGGCACTACGGTCATGCAAATCCCGGCGCTCTTCAGTAGGAAGATCGATCGGCCGGTGATGCTGAGGATCACACGGTATGAGGAGAACTACGTTGGACGCGCTCGGCCCGGTTTCCAGAGCTGGCTCAAGATGGGCTTTCTGGAGAATGGAAAGTGCAATGCGATCGACCTGATCATCGTTCAGGAGAGCGGTCCGTACGGTGCCGGTGATTTCAATACGGCCGGCATGATTGCCGACCTGACATACACACCGCAGAACATGCACTTCCGCGGCGTGTCGATGTACACGAATACCCCGCCCAAGGCTGCCCAGCGCGGTCCGGGTGGCGCTCAGATCATCTCGATGATGGAGCCCATTCTAGAGAAAGCGGCACGTGAGTTGGGCATCGATCGGTTCGAGATGCACCGTCTCAATGCCCCGGGAGCCGATGTTGAATTCGGACCGCGTAATGCGACGCTTACGAGCGTCCACGCGGTCGAGGCGCTCGAGCAGGGCCGGGAGATGTTCGACTGGGATGCCAAGCTCGCGATGTCGGGTCAGCGAAACGGGTCCAAGGTGACTGGTATCGGGATCGGCCTCTCACCGTACACCGCCGGCTCGAGAGGGCGGGACGGGATGATGCTCATCCGACCTGACGGCAAGCTTTACGTCCATCAGGGCATCGGGAACCTGGGGACGCATTCCATTGCAGACACGGCGCGCCCGGCGGCTGAACTCCTCGGTTACGATTGGGAAGACGTCGAGATCGTATGGGGTAACTCTGCTCGAGCGTACCCACGCTCAACGGTGCAGGCGGGTTCCCAGACGACGACCGCACACACGCGCGCCAATCACGCAGCGGCGTCGGATGCGCTGCGGAAGATCCGCGCGGTCGCGGCCGCGGCGATGGGAGGTTCACCCTCAGCGTACCGGGTCGACTCGGGCCGGGTACGTGGACCCGGTGGCACCATGACCCTGGCACGGATCGCTGAACGAGCGATTGCCATGGGTGGTGAGTACTCCGGCATGGTGCTCCCCGAGGATATCCACGCGCAGACCGTGCCGGCGGCGCAGATGCTTGCGGGCGAAGGCCTGATGGGCATCGCGCGCGACAACTACGGTGGAGAGGGCAACATCTACTCCTGGGTCGCGGGCTTCGCGATGGTCGAGCTCGATGAGGAGACGGGTGTCGTCGAGTTGAAGGAGTACGTAGGCATCACGGACTGCGGGACGGTGATCCACCCCCGCAGCCTCGGAGCCCAGGTCTTTGGTGGCAGTATCCAGGGTATGGGGATGGCGATGACCCAGCGCTGGGTCTTCGATCCGAAGTGGGGCGTCCCGTTTGCGAATCGTTTGTATACGGCCCGACCACCGGGCTTCCTGGACATCCCATCCGACCTCAAGTGGGGCGCGGTCAACATTCCTGATCCCCAGGACCCCGTCGGGGCGAAGGGGATCGGTGAACCACCCGTCGGGGCAGGAGCGGCGGCGCTGACTTGCGCTGTGGCGGACGCGATGGGTGGCCGGTGTCTGTGCCGGACACCGCTGACCCCGGACATCATTTTAGCTGAACTCGAGGGTCGTCCGATCCACGGCCGCCTCGACCAGCACGTCGGTTAGGAGAACGAGAAATGGCGAAGATCAGAGATATGATCCCGGCGTTCGAGCTCTACCAGCCGACGACCGTGGACGATGCACTCGAGCTTCTTGACGAGCACCGCGAACAGGCCTGGGTCCTGGCCGGTGGACTCGACTCGTTCGACTGGTTCAAAGACCGTGTGAAGCGACCCTCGGCTGTCGTCGATCTCGGCGGCATTCCTGATCTCACCGGTATCCGGGATGTCGAAAACGGTCTTGAGATCGGGGCGATGACGTCCCTCACCGCGATCGAGCGCGACGAGCAGGTGCGCTCAGCATATTCGATTGTCGCTGATGCAGCCCGCCACGTGGCGACTCCGCAGATCCGAAATCAGGGCACGCTAGGTGGGAATGTCGGGCAGGACACCCGCTGCTGGTATTACCGGAGCGGTTGGCCCTGCTATCGAGCGGGCGGCAACACGTGCTACGCGGCCGCGCCGCAGGCGATGAACCGTGAGCACTGCATCATGGGTCGTAGCCGTTGTGTGGCCGTGAACCCGTCGGATACCGCTCCCGCCCTCATCGCGGTCGACGCGAAGATGATCGTCGAGAGTAATGATGGCCCGCGCGTCTACGACGCGGAGGACTTCTTCATTGGGCCGGCGATCGACATTACACGCATGACGGTCATGAAGTCGCGCGATCTCCTTACACGGATCCAGCTGCCTGAAACGTGGGCGAACGCGGAGTTCTATTACGAGAAGATCCGTGACCGAGGCTCATGGGACTTTCAGCTGGTGAGTGTGGCTGCGGCCTTCCGGAAATCGGGCGATACGATCGAAGCGGCCCGGATCGCCGTGAACGGTGTGGCCCCATTCCCGGTCAGGCTCGACGCGGTGGAGCGTCTGGTGCAAGGCACCACGGGTGACGAAGCCACGGCCAACGCAGCCGGCGAACTCGCCATCGAGGGTGCACAGCCGCTGCGTCACAACGAGTACAAGGTGCCGCTGATGCGAAACCTTGTTCGCCGCGCAGTCAGGAGTGTCGCCTGATGGAGCTCTTTCGTAGAACTGCTAATCCGTGGGGCCAGGACGTGCTCATCGGCGTGTCATGGGATCTGATGTGGGCGGCTGTTTTGGCTGCCGGTCTCTTCCTCATCGGCCATGCCCTCTGGGTTCGTACGCGGAAAAAACAGGCCCACGAGGGGCCGAGTGATGTCCCCCCGGGTATCCCGGAGAAAATCGAGCGCCATTCTCTCGCTGCGCGTGCCTTTCACTGGGTGATGTCAGTATCGATGCTGGTCCTCCTGATCACGGCATTTGTGCCGGTCATGGGCTGGCAATTCAACTGGGTCGACCTCCACTGGCAGGCTGGTGTCCTGCTCATCGCGACGGTGGTCTACCACATCATCCACTCGATCGGCTGGATGGACTTCTGGTCGATGTTCCAGCTCGGTGTCAGCGAAGGTATCGCGACGTTGAAGCACCTCGCCTCGTCTAAGGCGCCCGCCCCGCCCAAGGCAGGCAAGTACCCGTTCGACCACCGCATGTATCACCACGTGATCGTGGTGGTGTCGCTGTCGGCGATTATCACGGGTGTACTGATGATGGTGCGGATCGACACGCCGCTCTGGACGCGCAATCCCTACCTGTTCAGTGACGCGACATGGGGTGTGATGTATGTGGTCCACGGCGTTTCAGGGGTCTCACTGATTCTCCTGGTCGCGTCACACATCTACTTCGCGCTGCGGCCCGAAAAGCGCTGGATTACGTGGTCGATGGTACGTGGGTGGATCGATCGTGATCACTACCTCGAGCACTTCGACCCGGCCAAATGGGTTGTGACCGATGGGGCCATGAAGTCCAACGACAGCGGATCGGGTGCGATCGCCGAACCAGCGGTGCGCGCCAAGCGCGAGGACTGACCTCGACTGTACCAGATTCGAGGGGCCGGGCGCGTGGCGTCCGGCCCTTCGTTCATTCACCATCCGCGATCTACGTCCGGAGAGACTGTGTCCGACGCCAAGACCGAAGTAAAGCAGCGTATCGACACCATCGAGTCGAGCTATGAGTTCTTTCTCGCCTATGCGGCTCAGGGGCGCACGACCGACGAAGGAGCGAGGGCGGGCGCCGACCTGCGGGACTTTCTGTCGAAGCTCGAGTCGGCGCTGGATGGGCTGGCTGATACGGTGACCGAGGCCGTAGCTGGTGAGGAGCCACAGGCCTCTTGGCAGAACCTGATCGCTGTCGTGCGCCGAGACGCCGAGGCCTCGTTGTGCGCTGTTCGTCTGGTTGCCGCTCGTCAGGGTATCAGCTCGCAGCTGATCGATAACTTGAACGCAAACATGCATTTGCGTGCGGTGCTCACCGATCTCTTTCTGGTGGATGAGCTCGTCGGGTAGGGTGGTGTGACTCCCCTTGTACTGGTTACGGCGCTCTTTCTGGGAAGTGCGGCGTTCTTCAAGGCGAGAGCCGGCAGTCGGCTGGGAATGGGCATCTCGATCTTTGTCGCGCTGGAAGGGCTAGGCTCGATCGTCCTCGTGCTCGTCGGCCTGCCTGGACCGCTCGTCGGTTCTGCCATCGCGAGAGCCGCGGTGCCCGCGGCAGTACTTCTTCTCGTTGTGTCCAGCCTGGATCACGCGCGTCGACTCAAGTCGGTTCGAGAGCGTCGCGAAGCGACAGAAGGTGGTCGCCTGGCTGCGTATGTGAAGTACGAAAGCGAGGCACACGGTGGGGATCTTCGGAGTGAGTCGGGGACTGACCCGTCGTGGAGCAGACACTTCTAAAAGAGCTCGAAACGTCCTTCATCGAGCGGATGTGCACCCTTTGATCGCGTGCCATTCTGGGTAAATTCTTGCGACTTTCCCTGATTACACACGTGGGTCATGCTTCAAGATCTTGGGAACATCGGTGAGTTCGTCGGGGCTCTCGGAGTCGTCGTGTCGCTCGTCTATCTGGCACGCCAGATGATTCAGAACACGGTGTCGGTCCGTGCGGCGTCCTTCAACGCGATGGTCCAGAACAGTATTCGGCTCCTGGAGCACGCATTTCGCGATCCAGAGTTCGCGGCGTTCATGGCCAGGGCAGAGGCTGATCCCTCCTCGCTCACGGAGTCGGAGCGTGTGCGCTGGTATTCCTACATGACGGCCGTCTGGCGTCATTTTGGAAACCTGCAGTACGCCAACCGCGTTGGCACGCTGGATGGGCAGATGTGGCAGGCCTACCGGGCAGACCTCAAAGAACATCTCCGTCAGAAAGGCTGGGCGGAGTGGTTCCAGGCGAACCGGCAAATCTTCAGCGAGACCCTCGGTCGGCAGGTCGATCTCGCGCTCGAGGAGATCGCTCAGGAAGGTCTTCGGGACTGAGCCTAATGGTGGATTGCCTCTCCGGTGCCACCGGCCTAGCGTCTCTCTCTGGATGCAGCGACTCGCTGACGCTCCCTTCCCGGGCTCCCGGGTATGCAAGAGGCCTCGATCGTGCGCACCGGGTCTTGTCCGGTGGAAGTTGGGGCCTTGGGCTTGTAGCTTGCCACTGTCGCCAAGCGATTGCGCCACTCTGAGGCATGACGACCACCACAGCCGAGAGCACGACCGCGCCCCTCTGGGCGAAGGTCATCGACCACACCCGCTGCATTGGTTGTCACGCGTGTACGACAGCCTGCAAGTCCGAGAACGAGGTCCCCTTGTCGGTGACCCGCACGTACGTGAAGTACGTGGACACTGGCTACTTTCCGAATACGCGCCGGTCTTTTCAGGTCACGCGCTGCAATCAATGTGAGGATCCACCGTGCGTCGCAGTGTGCCCGACAGCGTCGATGCACCGCCGGCCAGACGGTATAGTCGACTTCGACAAGTCGATCTGCATCGGGTGTAAAGCGTGCATCGCGGCCTGCCCATACGACGCGATCTTCATCAATCCGGAGGACAACTCGGCCGAGAAGTGCAACTTCTGTGCGCACCGGCTGGACGTTGGCCTTGAGCCTGCCTGTGTGGTCGTGTGTCCTACCGAAGCGCTACTGGTAGGGGACATGAACGATCCGCTGTCCAAAGTCAGCCAGATTGTGCACCGCGATGCAGTCACCGTGCGCCGGCCGGAGAAGGAGACCCGACCGAAGGTCTTCTACAAGGGAGCGGATCAGGTCACACTCGATCCTCTGGCTGCGCGCCGCCCCGATGGCGGCCTCTTCATGTGGAGCGAACAGGGTGACGTCTCCCATCAGGTTCACTCCGGTCACCCGGGCCCGCACAACTCCTCCGCAGCGGCTGTTCTCAGCTATGACGTGATTCACCGCGCGCCATGGGACTGGCGGGTGAGTGCGTACACATTCACAAAGTCTATTGCTGCCGGTGCGTATCTCGTACCGCTCGTGCTGGGCTGGCTGGGCCTGCTACCGTTCACCGGAGAGCTCTGGGGGCTGCAGGCCCCCCTTGTTGCGATGGTGGGTCTCATGTTGACCGGCGGCTTGCTGGTCTGGGACCTGGACCATCCGGAGCGCTTCTGGATGGTGCTCTTCAAGCCGCAATGGCGAAGCTGGCTCGTTCGCGGAGGTTTCGTCATTACCGGCTATGGCGGAGTTCTCGCGTTACACCTGGGTCTGACATTCATGGGTCGAGGTGATGTTACGCCGGTGCTGGGTTGGGTCGGGGCCCCCCTCGCCATCATGACCGCGATCTATACGGCATACCTCTTCGCGCAGGCGCGGGCCCGAGACCTGTGGCAGAGCCCTCTTTTGCCGGCTCACCTGTTCGTTCAGGCGCTGTTGGCGGGGGCCGCCATCATTACGCTCATCACGGTGAGCGCAGGGACTCCGAGTTCGGTCACCGCGCTGTTCCGCCTTTCGTTGGCCGCCCACCTCGTGATGGCACTCGGGGAGGCATCCATGGGTCATCCGACCGCTCACGCCAAGCTTGCGGCTCGCGCGATGACTCATGGCTCATATGCTCACCTGTTCTGGGTTGCGATGCCGCTCGGTGTCATCGCGCTTGTCTTCGCCGCTTCGACGCCCGTGATCGCTGCAGGCGCAGCGCTCGCATCTCTCCTCATGTATGAGCACGCCTTCGTTCAGGCGGGCCAGTCGGTACCACTCGCATGACGATCGACGAACTGAACCGCCGCGTCTCCGCGGCCCGCGACGAGGTCGAGGCGCGGGGCGAGACGTTCTACCCGGGGGCCAGTCGGGTTCACCTGGCAGCGTTCCCTCCACGTGAGCGCTGGAACGACTGGGTCGAGCTGGACTCCAAGTCATGGCCGAAACGGGTCGAGAAGCGGTACATGCTCGTTCCCACGACGTGCTTCAACTGCGAATCGGCGTGCGGACTCCTCGCCTACGTCGATCGGGATACGCTTCAGGTTCGGAAATTCGAGGGGAATCCTGAGCACCCGGGATCGCGTGGGCGCAACTGCGCCAAAGGTCCGGCGACGATCAACCAGATCACAGACCCGGACCGGATCCTCTACCCGCTGCGCAGAGCTGGCGCGCGTGGTGAAGGGAAGTGGGAGCAGGTCTCGTGGGATGACGCTCTGGACGACATTGCGGCCCGTATTCGTGCATGCCTCGAGGAGGAGCGACACGAGCAGGTCATGTATCACGTCGGCCGACCGGGTGAGGATGGATACACGACTCGTATGCTGGCTGCGTGGGGTGTGGATGGGCACAACTCTCACACCAACGTCTGCTCGAGCGGTGCGAGGTCGGGGTATCACTGGTGGATGGGCATGGACCGTCCGAGTCCGGACCACGCGAACGCCAAGGTCATCCTGCTGGTGAGCAGTCACCTAGAGACGGGCCACTATTTCAACCCGCACGCACAGCGGATCATCGAGGGCAAAAAGAACGGCGCCAAGCTGATTGTTCTCGACACCCGGCTTTCGAACACGGCGACACATGCGGATCACTGGCTCTCGCCGTACCCGGGATCCGAGCCTGCCATCTTCCTGGCTGTAGCCAATTGGATGATCCAGGAACGCCGGTACGATCGCGAATTCGTGCGACGCTGGTGGAATTGGCAGGAATATATGGAGGTCGTGCAGGGCGAACCCGATGCCTCCTTCGAGCGCTTCGAAGAGGTCCTTTCCGAGTTCTATTCGACGTACACCTTCGACTTCGCGGCGGCGGAGTCGGGGATCGACGTGGACGCACTTCGACAGATCGCGGAGGAGATCTCCAACGCCGGGACCTGTCTGGCTTCGTACAACTGGCGAAGCGCAGGCTCGGGCAACCTGGGCGGGTGGCAGGTCGCGCGGACGATGACGCTGCTCAGCGCGCTCCTGGGCGCGCTCGCGACGGAAGGGGGCACGTTCCCGAACTCGTGGAACAAGTTCACGCCGAAGCCCCCGCGGTTACCGCATCAGCACCCGACGCGCTGGAACGACGTACTCTGGCCGGACGAGTATCCGCTGGCGCTGATGGAGATGTCGTTCCTGATGCCACATCTGATGAAGGATCAGGACGCCTTCGTCGACGTGTATTTTACGCGCGTCTACAACCCGGTGTGGACGAACCCGGACGGGTTCAGCTGGATCGAGATGCTGACCGACGAATCAAGGATCGGACAGCACATTGCGATGACGCCTACGTGGAACGAGACGGCGTACTTCGCCGACTACGTGCTCCCCATGGGCCACTCGTCCGAACGGCACGACCTGACCTCATACGAGCAGTACGACGGGCAGTGGATCGGCTTCCGCCAGCCAGTGCTGCGGGCCGCGCGGGAGCGACTCGGCGAAGAGATCGCGGATACGCGCGACGTGAACCCGGGTGAGGTATGGGAAGAGAACGAGTTCTGGATCGAACTGACCTGGCGTATTGATCCGGACGGCTCGCTTGGTATCCGGCAGTTCTTCGAGTCCGTGAAGAATCCTGGCGAGAAGATGACGGTTGACGAGTACTACGGATGGATCTTCGAAAACTCTGTGCCGGGGCTGCCCGACGCGGCGGCTGCCGAAGGCATCACGCCGCTCGAGTATATGCGCCGCTTTGGGGCCTTCGAGGTGGCACAGAAGGTGGGCCAGGTGCACGAGCAGCAGGTGCCCGACGTCGAGTTGGATGACGTTCGGGTCGACGAAGCCGGCCGCGTATTCACCCATGCGCCCGTACCGCCAAGCCCGAAAGCGCCGGGTGGTACGAAGATTGATCCGGACGAAGACGGACGCCGTCGGGTGGGGGTCCGAGTCGACGGGGAGATTCTCAAGGGGTGGCCTACGCCGACCGGCAAGCTGGAGTTCTGGTCGCGCACACTGCACGAGTGGGGTTGGCCGGAGCTGGCGACGCCGACCTACGTGAAGAGTCATGTGCACCGACAGAACCTCGACTCGGATCAGATGCCACTGATCACCACGTTCCGGGTTCCGGTCCAGATCCACACGCGAAGCGCCAACTCGAAATGGCTCGATGAGATCGCGCACACCAATCCGCTCTGGATTCACCCGACGGACGCGTCGCGTCTCGGGATCGACAAGACGGGTGACCTCGTTCGCGTCGAAACCGAGATCGGGTATTTCGTGCTCAAGGCGTGGATCACTGAAGGCATCCGGCCCGGCGTTGCTGCGTGCAGCCACCATATGGGTCGATGGAAGCCCGAGGGTCATGAGGGACAGCGCATCGGCATGATGACGGTTGCGCTCGACCAGCAGGGTTCTGACTGGGGGCTGACACGCAAGAAGGGTGGGGGAGCGTTCGAGTCGAGCGACCCTGACACACTTCGAGTCTGGTGGACGGACGTCGGCGTGCATCAGAACCTGACGCACCCGGTACACCCCGATCCAATTTCCGGGATGCATTGCTGGCACCAGGCTGTGCGGATTTACCCGGCGCGGCCTGGCGACGCCTTTGGTGACGTCTCGGTGGACACTGCGAAGTCACGGGCTGTGTACGAAAAGTGGCTCGAGATGACGCGTGCAGCCTCCATCCATTCACCGGACGGCATGAGGCGCCCGTGGTGGATGCTCCGCCCTGTTCGCCCTGAACGTGCGGCGTACGCCTTGCCGGAATCCGAGCCGGTCGGTGCCTGAGGCGCTGCCAACCCCGATCCATGCGCTGAGGGGCCTCGCGGTTTTCGCCGAGTCTCCGAGCGAAGAACATACGGACATCGCCGACGCGCTCGGTCTCACGACGGTTCCGACGCCGGCTGAATACTCTGATCTCTTCCTCTTCCAGCTCTATCCGTACGCGTCGGTGTATCTCGGTCCCGAAGGTATGATGGGGGGTCTAGCCCGTGAGCGAATCGCTGGTTTCTGGAACGCTGTAGGCCTCACTCCTCCTCCCGAGCCCGACCACCTGGCGGCCCTGCTCGGGCTGTACGCCTCGCTGACTGAGAGAGCGTCAGACACTGATCCGGATCAGGCTGCGGAGTCCGCGCTCGCTGGGCAGGCGGCGCGAGCCCTCCTCGACGAGCACCTGGCTCCGTGGGTCTTCGGTTGGCTCAATCGTATGGAAGAACTGGCGTCCGGCACGTACGCGGCTTGGGCCGTGTTGCTCCGAGAGTTGCTCTCCGGGGAGCTTCGGCGTTCGCCAGTCGCGGACTCCGGAGAGGTCGGCTCTCATGCGCGTGCGAAGGCGCGGCCGGACGATGACGAGGCGGGTGCTGTGCTTCAGCACCTCCGAGATGCGCCTCCGCTGCCCGATCCGCGAACTGACGGTACGTCGGACTTCATTGCCGGCCTGCTCGCTCCGGTCCGCTGCGGCATGGTCCTGACTCGTGCTGACCTGGCAGGCATGGCACGCATGCTGGATCTGGGCCTGCGGGCGGGTGAGCGCCGGTACGCGCTCGAGCACCTTCTGGCGCAGGACGCAGGGCCTACGCTCAAAGCGCTTGCGCTTGAGGCGCGACGGCAGGGAGACGCGCACCGGCAGCGGGTGTCATGGCTGGGTGAGTCGGCGATGTATATGATGCGGCGAACCGAGATAGCCGCCACGCTCTGCGATGAACTGTCGATGGACGGGCTGTCGTGAGATCGACGCCGCCGGAGCGGCTCTCCTGGCCCGACGTTCTCGCGGGTCTCAGCGTGGCCCTCGTTCTAATTCCCCAGTCGATGGCGTATGCAGAGCTGGCGGGGCTGCCCCCCCATCATGGGTTGTACGCTGCGGGGCTTCCGCTCATCGCGGCGGCGTTCCTCGCATCTTCTCCGTATCTGCAGACGGGGCCAGTAGCCCTGACGGGCCTGCTCACGTTGGGTGCACTCCAGTCGCTGGAGCCGTTAGGGACAGTCGAATACGCCAAGCTGGCGGCGCTACTGGCGCTGGTCGTTGGCGTCGCACGCATTCTTGTTGGGGTTTTGAACGCTGGCTGGGTTGTCTACCTCATGTCACACTCGATGATGGCGGGCTTCGTCTCGGCGGCCGCCGCCCTGATCGTCGCGTCGCAGATTCCGGGTGCGCTCGGCGGAGCGGCCCCGATTGAGCTCGGAGTGCTACAACGGGCATGGCACGGGGTCACTCACCCGGGTGAGTGGGAAGCCGCCGCCATTGGGCTCACTGCGTTCACCATTGCGGTGGTTGTGGTCTCCGCCCGCATTCACCCTCGTGTCCCCGGGGTCTTCATTGCTGCTACCGTCGGGCTCGCCTTCTCGGTATCGACGGGCTACACCGGGGTGACGGTTGGCGAGATCCCGTCCGGGCTGCCCCCGTTTTCACTCGACCTTCCCTGGGAGATGCTCCCGACTTTGCTCATTCCGGGGCTTGTCATCTCCGTGATCGGATTCGCGGAAGGCGTCTCGATTTCACGTGTCTTCGCATCGGAGGACCAACAATATTGGAACGCCGACCGGGAGTTCCTTTCCAAGGGCATGGCGAATGTGGTCGCCGCGGTTACGTCCGGTCTGCCGGTGGGCGGTTCTCTGTCACGCACGAGTCTCAATCGCCTGGCCGGGGCGAAGAGTCGCTGGTCCGGCCTCGTAACGGGCGTCGCCGTGCTGGCGTTCCTCCCCTTCGCGCCGGTCCTCTCCGCGCTCCCGCGGGCTGTGCTGTCCGGTATTATCATTGCGGCGATCTGGAAGTTGGTGTGGCCTCGGGACTTGGTCCGTGTCTGGCGGATTTCTCCGATCCAGGCGTTGGTCGCCTGGGTGACCTTCGGGGCCACGCTCGTGATGGCGCCTCACATCGATCGAGCGATTCTTCTCGGGATCGCTCTCTCGGCTGCGGTTCATCTGTGGCGCGAGTTGAAGCCGACCGTCGTGTCGGCGCGCACGGGGGACGCGCTCATGGTCGACGTCTCTGGAGTACTCTGGTTCGGGTCGGCGGCGGCCCTCGAAGACTCGCTCCTGGAGCAGATTGCGGACGAGCCGAACCTGCAACGTGTGGTGGTGCGGTGCGCCGGACTGGGCCGAATCGATCTGTCCGGCGCGCAGGTCTTGCGAGATATGGTTGACCACGCACGTCGAGTGGAGATCGAACTCACGGTGACGGACGTACCCGATCATGCGGTCAGATTGCTTTCCGCGGTGGGGTTGGTGTCTGCTTCTGGAACAGGATCGGCACCAGAATCGTAGTGTCGATCAGAGTCAGCTTCTAACTTGGTGCTGCGGCGCCGCCTGAAGCTGGCACGGGCAAGTCAGATGACTCACGCTGGGAGATAACATGTTCGGTTTGATCGCTGCTGGAATCGCCGGCGTCTCTGGCGTGATTGGTCATATCAAATCAAGGCATTTCGTAGGTCAGAAGCTCCGGTACACGTCGATCGTCGAGAAGCCGATGCTCGGCGTGTGGGTAGGGGTGGGAGCGACGGTACTTGCTGCACCCGTGGTGGCGGTCATCCCGATCATCGGCGCTGGTACCGCCATCGCGATCGGTGCGGGAATCGGTACGGGCGTCGCACTCGGTGTGAAAGACTCCAGGGAGCCGCCGAAGCTGCTCGACGACTGAGGATTCGTCCTACGAGAGGGCGGGGCTTGGCCAGGCCGCCCCGTCAGCCGCCGAAGCGCTCGAGCACATCGCTGAGATGCTCTCGTTCCTCCTGAGGCAGGCCCGTCACGTCGGGGTCCGATTCGATCCAGGCTCGGAAGCCTGAGGTTTCCGAGATGGAGACCTCACCGTCCCGAGACGAGTGGGGGAACGTTCAAGTATTGAGCATTTTGTGACAAGCTGCGCGTGGCAAACCCTGCGACCTGATGAGGCTGGTTTGTACGTTCAGTTCATCGCTGCAGCCGACTCCAGGATCGCCGAGTAGACCAGCGTTCGCAGTCGCGCGTGGTCGTCGAGCCCCGTGGCCGGGATGACCTGAGTGAAATAGAGAACCACGAGGTCTTCAACTGGGTCGACCCAGTAGGTCGAGTGGTAGGCGCCGCCCCACCCGTAGGTACCCTCGGAGCCTGGCTCACCCGAGGCGCCGACGTCGAGCAGCACGGAGAATCCCAGCCCAAAGCCCATTCCGGGGGCCTGGTAGATCTCGCCAATGTGGTTCTGGGTCATGAGCGCTACGCTCACGGGAGAGAGCAGGCGCGCGCCTTCGAGCGCTCCACCGTCGAGTAGCATTTGCAGGAAGCGACTATAGTCACGCGCGGTGGACAGCAAGCCGGCTCCGCCCGAGAAGCTGGTGCGGGGCCCGGTGACGTATTGACCCTGAGTTTGCATGCCCGGGCCCGTAGCCGCGCGGTTCAGGCCATCCCTCAGGTTGTAGACCGTCGCGAGTCGCGCCGCTTTCTCGGGCGGGAGGTAGAAATGCGTGTCGCGCATGTCGAGAGGCTTAAAGATGCGTTCACTCAGGAACTCAACGAGGCTCTGGCCTGAGACCTCCTCCACCACCGCGCCGAGAATATCCGTGTTGTACCCGTACACGAATCGCGCGCCGGGTTGTGCCTGGAATGGCAGCGAGGCCATGCGGTCGATGGTCTCCCGGACCGGTTCGTCACGGTCGGCGAAATACCATCCGGTGATCCCGGCACCCTGCCATGCTTCCGCTCCGGGTCCGTTGCCATAACCGATGCCGGCCGTGTGGGTGAGCAGGTCACGAAGGGTGATCGGGCGTCGGGCCGGGACGACGTCATATCCGTCCCCCGATGGTTCGGCGACCGTCGTCGAGGCGAACGAGGGCAGATAGGTGGAGACACGATCAGAGATCAGGAGCTCCCCCTCTTCCTGCAGCATCATGATCGCGACACTCACAAGTGCCTTGGTCTGGGATGCGATTCGGAAGATCGCATCGGGTCGCATCGGTGCGCCTGCTTCGATGTCCTGATTCCCGACTGCCTCATGGTACACGATACGCCCATCTCGAAGCACCATGGCGACGGCTCCTGGCAGCCGTTCGTCGTCCACGTACCGCTGCAGGACCCCTGTCAGCCGGTCAAGTCGCTCGGAGGACATCCCGACCTGTTCGGGGACGGCCGTAGGCAGCTCCTGAGCCACTGTCGGCAGTGGAGTCCACAGCGCGGCCGCCATCAATGCGGTCACGATCAGCCTTCTGGGCTGGTAGCGGACTCGCGCGATCGGGTGGAGGTGCGGCGTCTGGGGCCGAGTCGTCGCCATGTGATGCTCCGGAAGGAAGGGTTCCGGAGAATTGGCGGCTAAGGGCGAGGTGGCGCCAGACCCTTCAGGGTTAGTTACATGGATGCTTGAGCCACAGGGCATGAGCCTACACGTTATTTATCCATTGATCCGCGATCCGCCAATTCTCCCGCACTCCGAGACCATCATGAGTGATGCACCATACCGAGGCACTCCGATCGATCGACGCGAACTCTTGCGGCTTGGCGCCGCTGGCGTCGGGGCGGGACTCAGCCTGGGTGGTATCGGCGGACTCGCAGGCCTCTCCGCCGCAGAAGTCGCTCAGTTGCAGGAGCGACCGAACCTGGGGCCGGCGCCGGCTCATCTGTTCGCTGCGGAGCCCATCGACGTCGTGCGTGTCGGGTTTGTCGGTGTAGGGCTTCAGGGTGGCTCCCATGTGCGCAACTTCCTCCGGATCGATGGTGTGGAGATCGTGGCGCTCGGCGACATCAACGAGGCGCGCGCCGAGGAGGTCGCGGGTTGGGTCGAGGCGGATGGACGCCGCCGGCCGAATCTGTACACGCGGGGAGAGCGGGACTTCGTCCGGATGTGCGAAGAAGAAGATCTAGACCTGATCTTCACCGCGACGCCGTGGGAATGGCACGTTCCGGTGTGCACATCTGCGATGGAGAATGGGAAGCACGCAGCAACTGAGGTGCCAGCGGCCTACACCGTCGATGATTGCTGGACGCTGGTCGAATACGCAGAGAAGTACGAAAAGCACTGCGTCATGATGGAGAACTGCAACTACGACCGACCGGAGATGATGGTCTTCCGTATGGCGAGGCTTGGCCTGTTTGGAGAGCTACTCCACGCTGAGTGCGGCTATCTCCACGACCTTCGCGGGATCAAGTTCGAGAATCAGGATGAAGGGCTGTGGCGTCGCGCCCACGCCATGGTTCGTGATGGAAACTTCTATCCGACGCACGGACTCGGTCCGGTTGCAAACGTCATGGACATCAACCGTGGCGATCAGCTCGACTACCTCGTCTCGATGAGCACGCCGTCACGCGGCTTGCAGGAGTGGCAACGAGAGCACGTTCCCGACGGCGATCCCAGAAAGAACGAGCGTTACGTGCAGGGTGACGTGAACACGACCATGATCAAGACCGTTCACGGTAAGACGATCTACGTTAGTCACGACTGCAACCTGCCGCGGCCCTACTCGCGTATCCATCATGTCCAGGGGACGAGCGGCCTGTTCCAGGGATATCCGCACCGGTTCCATGTCGAAGGGATGAGCGAGGACCACCGCTGGGAGGAATGGCGCGAATCCGAGGCGGACGGTGGCGCTCCGAAGTTCGATCATCCGATATGGACGCAGCTCGAAGAGCGGTCCGCTGGCGCCGGTCACGGCGGCATGGACTTCATCGAGGACTACCAGCTCGTGAAGGCGCTGCGCGAGGGTCAGCCCACGGACATGAACGTGTACGATGCGGCGATGCTCTCGGTCATCTGTCCGCTGACGGAGTGGTCTGTTGCCAACCGTTCCCAGCCAGTCGACGTACCCGACTTTACGCGTGGTCGATGGGCTGAGTGGCCACGTCTGGAGTTCCTGGGGGCACCTGTCGTCGATTGAGTACGCTCGAGGAGGTGTTCGAGGAGACGTACGGGTCGCCGCCCACTCTCCTCGTTCGGGCGCCCGGCAGGGTGAACCTCATCGGGGAGCATATCGACTATAACGGCTTGCCGGTGTTTCCCATGGCGTTGCAGCACGAAGTGCGGCTCGCACTCCGTCCACGTGACGATGAGACGGTACGGCTGCACTCGAACGACCAACGCTTTCCGCCGATCCACTTCGAGATCGAACCGGCGATCGAGCCGTGGAAGAAGGGGTCGTGGGGGAACTACGCGAAAGCGCCTGCACAGGAACTCGCCGAACGGTTCGGGATCTGGCAGGGATTCGACGGCGTTTTGGAGTCGGACATCCCCGTCGCGGCTGGGCTGTCCTCCTCTTCCGCCATCGTGAACGCGGTCGGGCTTGCACTCGCACACATTAGCGAGGTCTCTACCGAACCGCGCTCGCTCGCTGCCGTGATGGCTGATGCGGAGCGATACGTGGGCACCCAGGGAGGAGGTATGGATCAGGCGATCTCCCTCGGTGCGCGTGATCGATGCGCCGCGAAGATCACGTTCCACCCGCTTCGCCTCCGACACGTGGTGGTGCCGGACGACTGGTGCTTCATCGTCGCGGACTCAGGTGACGTCGCGGAGAAGTCGGGTGCACTCCAGGCCGCGTATAATCTGCGTCGGAAGGAGTGTGATGAGGCGCTTCGCGTCATGACCGCACACCTGGCCACCGAGAAGATCACCGCTCAGCTGTGCATGTCGTATCCGGATCTGTGTGGCACCATCGATGCTGAAACGCTGATCAAGATCTCGGAGCAGGTGTTGCAGGGAAGCCTCCTTCGTCGCTTCCGACACGCGGTCACGGAGGCGGCGCGGGTCGATGAGGCGGTGGATCGAATGCTCGCCGCCGACGTACATGGTTTCGGTGCGCTCATGGATGCGTCGCACGCATCGCTCAAGACCGATTACCACGTGAGTACCGCAGCGCTCGACGAGCTCGTCGCCGTTGCAAAGGAGGGTGGCGCGGCCGGTGCTCGGCTGACCGGCGCCGGTTTTGGTGGCTGCGTCGTCGTGCTGGCCAGTCGCTGGACTGTCGGCGAGGTGCTCGAGACGCTAGTGACGGAGTATTTTGAACGGCGCCACCAGGCGGAAAGACTTGAGGAACGGCTCTTCGTGGCCGTGCCGTGTCGAGGTGCTTCCATCCGTGAGATTTGAGCTGCAGTGCAGCCTGCCCAAGCGTGCTCGTTCGTCCTTGGTCAAGAGAAGAGTCGTGCTTGACTCCACCCGACCAACCATAATCTTCACCTCCTGAACGTACACCGAAGACCAACTCGAATGTTCGAACCGTCCTCCAAAAAAATCATGTTGTCCGTATTGGTCGTATGCTTTGCGATCCAGACGGGCCTCGTGTACTCGGATGATGTCGACATCGTGCTTTCCGCCGACGCGGTCGAGGGTCGCGAACTCTACCACGACGGCTCGTGTCAGGTCTGTCATCAGTTGTGGGGCCAGGGAGGGTTCCTCGGTCCGGACCTGACGAATGCTTCGAGCCGCGTCGACGAGACGCGGCTCGCTTCGCTGCTCACCGTGGGGAGCGGACAGATGCCGGCATTCGATTATGACGCCGATCAGATCCGGTTCATGAGGGCGTTCCTCGAGGAGATCGATCGGCCGGATGTCGGGAGGGGCCAACTCCGACTTGGTGACCCGGCGACCGCGGTAACGCCTCAGGGCGCGTTTGACGCCACCGTGCGCGAGAAGGTATCCCCCGTCGCGCTCGGGGGCTTCGAAACATTCGCGTCCGGGGTGTGCTCGGCGTGCCACTTCCCCTTTCAGACGTCGGTAGTTGGGGCGCCGGACCTGTCCACGGTGTCGGAGCGCCTAGATGATTCCGTGCTCCATGAGGTACTGACGAACGGCCGGCCAGAGCGAGGCATGCCACCTCCGGTTCCCGCGCTGTCTGCAGCTCAGCAGGATCAGCTTATCGAGTACTTCCGTTGGCTGAACGACAATCGCGCTGACTTGATGTCCGACTGGGAGCTTCGCCAGGGGGATCGGCGGGTGGACTGGTCCCGGCTTGATTGGTGGGAGTTCCGATGAGTCCCGACGCGAGCGCCACCCTGGAACGGCCCAGCGACCGGGCGGAACAGGGTACACCGCAGGCGCCGACCGGGGGGGTCTGGTTGCCCTTCGAGGCAGGTGATCCGGTTCGTCAGTTCGCGACGATTCTGTTCATTCGCGGAGGGCTGATTGCGATCGCGGTCACGCTGGTCGGTGGAATTCTCGGCGCGTTGTACTCGATTCCGTCGCTCGCACCCGCCTTCCAGTCGCTCGGCCTTGATCTGCGCCAGCTACGGCCGGTTCACACGACGTTCGCGTCTGCCTGGATCTTCCTCGGTGGCGTGGCTGTTGTGCATCGTTGGCTCCAGGACTACGGCGGTACGGCGACGCGGGGCGATCGGATCCGGCTTCGCGTTCAGGTGCTGTGCTGGTCCATCGCCGGCCTGGGAATCATCGTCACTCTAATGCTCGGGGTTGGCTCCGGGCGGGAATACGTCGGCTTCCACCCGGTCTTCAGCGCACTGATCCTGATCGGCTGGCTCTGCTATGCCTGGAACTTCTTCCGCGTAGCGGGCCCTAATTTCTTCGAGCGCCCGCTCTACCTGACGATGTGGGGCGTAGGCATGCTCTTTTTCATCGTCACCTTCGTTGAGCAGCACCTCTACCTGCTGCCGGGAATCTTCTCGAACCCCCTGCAGGATCTGCAGGTGCAGTGGAAGGCCACCGGAACCCTGGTCGGCGCGTTCAACCTGTTCGTGTACGGCTCGATCATCTATATCGGCGAGCGCATCAGTCGTGACCGGGAGTACGGGCACTCGCCAGTAGCGTACGCGCTGTTCAGTGTGGGTCTGTTGAACTCGTTCACCAACTTCGCACACCATACGTACCACCTGCCTCAGGATCACCTGGTCAAGTGGATCTCCTTCGTGGTCAGCATGATGGAGATCTCGATCCTCTGTCGTGCGTCGTACGACCTTCTGAAGGTCATACGTGCGACTGAGGATCGCTCGTTCTGTGCGGCGCGTGGATCGTTCGCCGCGTCGAAATATTGGTCGGTGTTCATCCTGCTTTCGGCGATCCTGATCTCCGTTCCACCGCTCAACGGAATCATCCACGGAACGTACGCGGTCACGGGTCACGCGATGGGTGCCACGATCGGCATCGACACGATGGTGCTCATCGGTGCCATTATCTGGATTCTCGGCGAACACCTCGCGGCTCGTGAAGGGGAAGCGGCGGCGGGCGTGCTGCACACGGTAGAGATGCGGCGCATCGTGGTCGGGTTGAACCTTGGCGTCGCCGCGCTGGTCGGTTGGCTCCACCTCTCCGGAACGATCACAGGCGTGAATCGAGCGGGCTTCGCCCCGGGCGAGGTCTACGTTCCACTTGCTTGGCTACCGATGTGGAACGGCATCCTCTTCACAGCAACCGGCTTCATTGCACTGTTCTTCTTCGTAGCGCTGCTCTGGAAGCTGATACCGATCGCGTTCCGCTACTGGTGGGTCAGCGACGTTCGAGCCTGACCGGAGTCCAGTTCGGCGGTCAGGTCAATCCGACCCGTGGCAGCGTCTTGAGCAACGCGAACGATGCGATGGCGGCGGCCCCGAGACACACGACGGCGAGTAGCGTGCGACCGTAGAGGACGTACCCTGTGCCGAGCACGGCTCCATAGACGACCGTGATCCCCAGAAACCACGCGAGGAATGCGGCTGCAGGGCTGTCCGCGCTCCGATCCTCTTCACTCAGTCCCAGACCCGCACCCGCCCATCCGTTCCCCATGGGGCGGATGAGACTGTGAAACGAAGCCAGCGTTTCAGCATCCGCGGGTGGTGTGAGCATCGTCACCGTCATCCATCCGATGGACGTGATGACGACGCCGAGCACGAGCTGCAGGGAAGGGTCTACAGCGTCGAAGCCGAGCGCGACGTGGCCGAACTGGAAGTAGACCGCGACGAAGAACGAGATGATCATCGCGGAGAGCTCGCTCCAGACATTGATGCGCCACCAGAACCAGCGCAGCAGGAAGACCAGCCCCGTGCCCGCACCGATCTGAAGCAGGATCTGGAATGCCTGCAGTGCGTTCTCCAGCCAGAGCGAGATCACGCCCGCAACAACGACCAGTGCGACCGTGGCGATCCGCCCCACGAGTACGTACGTCTTCTCGTCCTCGTCGGGCGCTATGAAGCGTCGGTAAACGTCGTCGACGAGGTAGGAGGCGCCCCAGTTGAGATGGGTACTGATTGTCGACATGTACGCGGCGGCCAGCGAGGCGACCACAAGCCCGAGCAGCCCCGAGGGTAGGAATACGAGCATCGCCGGATAGGCGAGGTCGTTTCGGACGATCGATGGGTCGATGTGTGGGAAGGCCGCCTGGATCGAGTCCAGCGTCGGATACACGATCAGCGACGCAAGCGCGACGATGATCCACGGCCAGGGCCGAAGCGCATAGTGGGCGATGTTGAACCACAGTGTCGCTTTCATGGCGTGGCTCTCGTCCTTCGCGGCGAGCATGCGCTGAGCGACGTAACCACCGCCACCCGGCTCAGCGCCGGGGTACCACGTGCTCCACCACTGGACCGCAATCGGGATGATGAAGACCGTCGACGCCGTCCTCCAGTCGGAGAAATCGGGCAACAGCGAAAGCTTGTCGGCGACAGCGGGGTCACTGAAGAGCCCGACCATACCACCCACTTCGGGCTGGGCGAGGGCGTACCACGCGACGGCGACCGAACCGATCATGGCCACCGCGAAGAGGATCAGGTCGGTGACGACGACACCCCAGAGACCCGAGGTCGCCGAGTAGAGAGCGGTCACGGCGCCGGCGACAAGCACGACCTCGTACTTCGAAGCCCCAAGGACGACGCCACCGATCTTGATCGCGGCGAGCGTCACGGTCGCCATAATCATGCAATTGAAGAAGACGCCCAGGTACAAGGCCCGGAAGCCACGAAGGAACGCCGCGGGCTTGCCGGAATAGCGTAGCTCGTAGAAGCCCACGTCCGTCGAAATCCCGGAGCGCCGCCACAGCTTGGCGTAGAAGAAGACGGTGCACATTCCCGTGATCACGAATGCCCACCACACCCAGTTTTGACTCACCCCGCCCGAGCGGACGAGGTCAGTCACCAGGTTCGGCGTATCTGTCGAGAACGTAGTGGCTACCATCGACGTGCCGAGCAGCCACCATGGCATGGACCGGCCACCCAGAAAGAACTCATCGGACTCGCTTCCGGCTCGGCGTGCGAACCAGAGGCCGATCGTGACCGCGATGAGGCCGTAGGCTGCGATGACCGTCCAGTCGAGTGTCGTCAGTTCCATCGTGTCATCCTAGTCGTACGAGGGCGTCGGCGAGACGGGTCGGGTAGACCCCGGAGGCGACTCGTTCTCGGAGGATCCCTTCGGAACGGGCTCGGTCCGCTGCGTGCGTGACGCCGAACCAGGTGTCAGGGGCCCGCAGGACACGCACGCGAGTGGCTTCGAGTTCGATTTGGGCGTTCAGCGACGTCGACAGGAAGCATTCGGCCTGGGTATCAGCTCCCCAATACTCCAGGAAGTGGCGGAATTGTCTTCTCAGGAGCGCGATCACTGGGGGGGTGAAGGCCCAGAGGTTCATCGATGTCACCTCGTCTCCCGTGAGCTCGACGGGGGACCCATCAGTTGTGGTGCCGGTGATCCACCGATCGGCGCGCTGGATGTTCTGGACCTCGGTGACCCGTTCGAGCAGCTCATCTTGTCCGAGCACGCACACTCCCCGCGCGACCCCGCCTGCCCCCGACAAGGTCTTGGCGAGGGTGTATCCAACGAGGGCGGCCTCCGTGCTCGGCTCACCCTGATGGATCTGATCGAAAATGAGGTGGAACGCGCCCTGACCGTACAGATCGTCGGCGTTGCAGACCGCGAAGGCCCCCTCGATGTGAGAGGCAGCACAGAGCACGGCATGGGCCGTTCCCCATGGCTTCCGTCGGTCGGGAGGGGCCCGAAAGCCGTCGGGGAGCTCATCGAGCTCCTGGCAGACGAAGTTGGTTTCGAACGTGCCTCCAATCGTGTCGTGCACATGCCGCTGCACGTCCTCGAGAATCTCCTGTCGCACCACGTAGGTAACCGAAGTGAATCCCGCGCGGGCCGCGTCATAGACATTGAAGTCCATGATCGCTTCGCCACCGGGGCCAAGAGGGTCGAGCTGTTTGAGGTGGCCGTACCGGGTCGAAAGACCCGCCGCCAGAACGACGAGAGGGAGGCTCAAAGGAGAAACTCGGAGGTGTTGGGAGCAGTCGCGCCAGAATGTGCACTGTTTTGCCCGGTCGGCGCGACCCCTCTGGACATTTATCCGGGCAGGCTCGGGGTTGCATCAGATCGGATTGAGATATTATGCATTAAAGATGAATAATTCATCACCCAAGTCGGTTGTTCTGAAGTTTGGAAGCCGCCTGTTGACCAATGGCACCGCCGAGCTCGACACCGAGAGAATGGCGACGGTTGCTCGGGCAGTGGCGGCGTGCGGGGATCAGGACGTGGTGATCGTGTCGAGTGGCGCCGTAGCCGCTGGCTTCCGGGCTTTGGGGCATACGACGCCGCCGACCCGGATCGCTGACCGGCAGGCAGCTGCCGCAGTCGGCCAGGGACGACTGATGAAGCTGTGGAGCGATGCCTTTCAGGAGGTTGGCCTCAGCGTGGGTCAGGTTCTCATCACCAACGACTGTCTGACAGACCGCAAGCGGTACGTGGCCGCACGCCGGGCCCTGCGAGCGCTGCTCCAGGCGGGTGTCGTGCCCATCGTCAACGAGAACGACACGGTGAGCGTTGATGAAATCGTCGTGGGTGACAACGACAATCTGGCGGCCATGACGGCGGCGCTCGTAGATGCCGACCTGCTTGCCCTCCTGACCGACGTTCCGGGGGTGTACGACCGGGATCCCGACGACGATCCGACTGCACGTATCGTGACGCGGGCCTCCAGTGCGGAGGAGTTGCGGGCACTTTGTTTCGGTAAGAAGGAGATCGTGTCGACGGGTGGCATGGAGACCAAGCTGGAGGCTGCGGAGCGCGCAGGACGCTACGGGGTGCCCACGGTCATTGCTGCGGGAAACGATCCGTCGGTCGTCGACGCCGTACTGGCTGGCGAATCGGTCGGCACACGTATCGAAGCGCACGCAAAACCGCTCGGAGCACGTCGCCACTGGATGGCGGTCCAGAAGGGACTGACGGGTTGGCTGGTGATCGACGATGGCGCGGTGAGTGCGCTGCGGCGGCGGGCAAGCCTTCTTCCACGCGGCGTGGTCGGTGTGGGTGGGCGGTTCCGTCGCGGTGACCTGGTCGCAGTGGTCGATGGCCAGGGAGTAGAACACGCGCGCGGCATCGTCCGTTTCGACGATCGCGAAGTCGAGCGGATCCGGGGCATGCACACCGATGAGGTGAAGATCGCGCTCGGCATGGAGACCGGCACCGTCGTCATGCGGCCGGATCGGATGGTGCTTTCCAGGGAGGAGGTCACTGTATGACGACGAGTACACAGCCACCGGTTGCGGAGGTGATCGACGAGATGGCGTTGGAAGCGAGAGCGGCAGGGCTCCAGATGGCACGGTCTTCGGCATCGGAGCGAACCGCGGCGCTTCATGCGATTGCAGACGTGATCGAAGCCGAGTCCTCCGTGATCGTGTCCGCAAACGCGATCGATCTCTACAATGCCGACCAGAACGGGATCACCGGGGCGATGCGCAATCGCCTCGAACTCGACGCTAGTGGTGTTGCGAAGCTTGCTGTGGCGGTGCGTGAGGTCGCGGACCAGCCGGATCCGCTCGGTGGACTGGAGGACGAGGTGGTGCGGCCGAACGGTCTGCGGGTTGCTCGTATGCGCATCCCGCTGGGCGTTATCGCGATGATCTACGAGAGTCGGCCGAATGTTACTGCCGACGCGGCCGCGCTCTGCTTGAAGGCAGGTAATGCCGTCATCCTTCGTGGCGGGTCCGAAGCGATCCATACGAACCGCGCGATCGCAGGTGCCGTGGCGATGGGCCTCTCCACGAGCGCATTGCCCCAGCAGGCGGTGCAACTCATCCCGGTTACCGACCGAGGGGCGATCGACGTCCTCCTGACCAAGGAAGATGAAGTCGACCTCGTCATACCACGCGGAGGGGAGGGTCTGATCCGCGCGGTCACGTCCAGGAGTCGCATCCCGGTGTTGCAGCACTACAAGGGGGTGTGCCACGTGTATATCGACGAAAGTGCACCGCTCGACAGGGCGTCGGACATCGCGCACAACGCCAAAGTCCAGCGGCCGGGCGTGTGCAACGCAGCGGAGACGCTTCTCTTCCATTCCGCCGCAGCGGTGCACCTGCCCAAGATCGCGGCCCGTCTTGTTGCGGACGGTGTCGAGTTACGGGGTTGCCCCCGCACCGTGTCGATCGTGGAGGGGGCCGGCATCTCTGCCGAACCTGCTACGGATGAAGACTGGTCGGAAGAGTACCTCGACCTGATTCTGTCGGTGCGCGTGGTCGATGACTTGGAGCAGGCTGTCGACCACATCGCCCGGTATGGGTCGGGGCATACGGAGGCCATCGTCACCGATGATCCTGCGGCAGCCGAGATCTTCGTGGGCGCGATCCAGTCGTCCACCGTGGTCGTGAACGCCAGCACGCGTTTTGCGGATGGTGGTGAGCTAGGCCTCGGCGCGGAGATCGGGATCTCGACGTCAAAGCTGCACGCCTACGGGCCGATGGGAGCGAACGAGCTGACCACTCGGAAGTTCGTGGTACTGGGCGAGGGGCAGGTTCGGAGCTGACGCGTAGCGTCTGTGGCCCCACCGTGGCCATCGAGGATGATCTAATCACAGCCTGTCTCGAAAGCGAAGGCGATGTCGTCGTCGACGTGCTGGGCGGACAGCTTGAACCCGATCGGGATGCCTCCCGTCACCTCGCGTACTTCGTCCGCGACCGAACGGAAGTCCTCTGGTTTGACGAAGTCCGGGAAGGTCGGAGGCGAGATCGCTGCCTCTCCCGGGTTGAGCCCTCGGACCTCCACCGCCTTCTGCACCGTATAGCCAGTCATGGATGAGATCAGAATTCCAAACGACGCCACCTACGCGCCGTTCTCCCTGACGGACGTGATCGCGACGGCCCCGCTGGCGTCGCGGCTTCTGCTCGGCGCGACCCTGCCCGGGCGCGTCGTGAGTGCGGCCGCTTTCGGTATGTACGCTGGGAGTGCGATGAAAGACTGGGTCAGCCGTCGGGACATGCGCTGGATCGACTTCCAGCGTGAGTTCGGGTGTGATGTGAAGACCCTTCAGGAGATGCCGGATTCAGTTCGAAGGGATGATATCGAAAAGCTTGCTCGTCGCTTGAACGATGGATGGACGGATGAGAAGATCCCGCGTGAGGACCTCGCGGTATCGGTCAACGCGCACCTGACGGAGTTCATTGCAGGGGTGACGGGACAGCGTGTCCACACGAGTTCGGAGGTACGGGACTTCACGCTCGCGAAGTTGGTCTTCCCGTTCGCCATGGGTGTGTGTGACATCGTCTCCGGTGACGTCGCGCTCTTCCGTGACACCGGCATCTTCGAACCACACGTCATTTGTCATGAGTTCGTGCACAGGAAAGGCTACTGGAAGGAGTTGCACGCCCAGGGTCTGTCATACTTTTCGCTGATGTCTTCGGGTGATCCCGTCCTCGTGCAGTCCGCACTAGCGGAGCGACTCCACCGGCAGCTGAAGGTGCTCACGGCCGAGGATGCCCAGGCGTATCACGATCTGGTCGATCACCTCGGCATGAGGAAGGAGCTCGCGGAGGAGCTGCACTCCCTGCGCCCAGATCCTGGTGCGTACGAGGGCTCAGTTTCCGTGGTGATGAAGCGGCTGTACGACGAACGCATGAAACTCACTGGGCAAAACGGGATCTCCGACTACGATGAGGGCTTCACCAACTTCCTGTGGACGTTTTCAAATAGCGGCCAGGCACGGCAGGAGGCACGTCTAGCGGCGGTGTGACCCGCGGTGGTGGTCTGACGTACAGTCAGAGTTCCGAGCTACGCGAACAGGTCCATCTGAGGCCCGCGTGCCGACACAGGCATGCACACTGCGGCACGCGCTCTACAGCGTAGCCCGAATCGAAGAGCGGCAGGATGTGCGGATGGATGTCGACTTCAGTGCCGAATAAAAACCGAAGAGATTGTGCTGACGGTGGGGGAGGCGCGCCAGCAGTGACGCCCCTGAATGCAACGAGGCCCCGCCAGCGCATGCCGGCGGGGCCTCTGAAAGATCAGGTCTCGATCAGACCGATTCGACTTCGTAACAGACCCGCCAATCCAGCATGTTCTCCGGATCTTCCGTCCCTTCGTCGGTCGGCTGGTGCCGTCCGATCCACGTCGAGCCCTCGCCCGTGAACTCGCGGCGGTAGTCTACGAGGTGGTCGTTGGCCGTGAGATCGTCCAGTTCTTCCCCGAAGAGTTCGACGATCAGATTGTCACCGAAGGCTCCCTCGAACAGAACCTTGTCGATCTTGTCGACCTTGTTACGACGAGGATGATCGGAGATGGACCAGTAGCCCTGCTCCGGGAAGGTCAGCTCGTGGGACTCTCCGTTGGTCGTGATGCGCGAACGGAAGCGGAACTCGCCTTCGTCGTCCCACATCGCCTCCTTGTTGTCCTTGATCTGGATCCAACGCAGGATGACCCGGATCTGGCCGCTATCCGACATTCTGGCTCCTGTAGCTCTGAAAAGAGTGACGCGGAGTAATAGAGTGTGGCCTGCATCATGGTCAAGGGTCGTGTGAAACCTCACCCATGAGCGCCAACTGGTTCCCTTCCCAGTCGTAGAAGAACGACATCCAGAGGTCGTGATCTGACATCTCCCCAATCAGCGTCGGCTCGAACCTGAATGAGACCCCTCGCCCCGCAGTTCATCAGTGGCCGACTGGATGCCTTCCACGGTGAAGAAGAGGATCCAGGCATGGGCTGGAGCTCCGTCTTCTCGCTCGCCGAGCGTGAGCTGAACGTCACCCAGCGAGAAGAACCCCATACCCGGCACGTCGAACAGGAACGCCAAGCCAAGCCAAGCCAAGCATGTCGCGATAGAAGTCGATCGCACGACTCAGGTCGTAGACCGGAAGGTGTACCTGGCCGAGGGTACGCAGGCCGAAGGAGCGTTGTCGCCGGCAGGTAAGCCGTCAGGTCGGCATGACCCTGTGGAGTAGAGGTCCGGACTGCGGCCTGTCGAGATCATGATCACGAAAGAGATGGCCGTCTCCGCCTCCAGGCCGAGTGAGCGCAACGGCGGGGCGCTGCCGATGAAGAGCGTCTTGAGGCCGGAAGCAGTGAAGAGATATGCGGCGGCGGTGTGGGTGGTCGTGACGAGGCGGGTGACAGCGTGCGCGGCTCCCCTCCCAATCAGATCTCAAGCAAAACGGCGCGTTGCTGGCCGGCTGGCATGGGGACCGTGTAGAATGGCGGTCTCCAACCGATCTCGCGCCACGAGTAATTCATGACCACACTGCTTAGACGCACGCTCATCGCCGCCGCCCTGACTCTTCTTGTGGTCTCTCCCACGAGCGCGCAGGAAGCCCGAGCCCGATGGGAGCGCATGTGCCAGATCCGGGCGGAGAAGTTCGATCTGGTACTGCCTCAGGCGATGCAGGACAACGATCTCGACATGTGGATCGTCGTCATGCGGGAAGGGCTGCTCGACCCTCTCTGGGAGGCGTTGGGGCGAGGATACGTTGGTGATTGGGGCTATTGGGTCTTCACGAATCGCGGGGGCCGCGTCGAACGGGCCGTACTCGGTGTCGGGGGATACCGGCTCGAGGAGTGCGAGGTGTACGATTACTTCGGCTCGGCCGGGGAACTCGCTGACTATGTGGCCGAGCGGAACCCGGATCGTATCGGGGTGAACATCGCTGAGTCGATTGGCGGGGCGGACGGCCTGTCGCACACGTCGTATCAGCATCTGCAAAGCGAGCTCGGCTCATACGGTAGTCGGCTCGTGTCTGCAGAGCGCTTCGTGTCCGACTTCAGGGCAACCCGCACCGCGCTGGAGATCGTCGCGTTCGGTGAGGCGGGGGAGATCAGCCGGGAGATTGCCGAGCGCGCCTTCTCCAACGAAGTGATTACGCCGGGTGTGACGACGCTCGAGGATGTTGCGTGGTGGATGTCGGACCAGCAGCTAGCCCGTGGGCTCGAATCATCCTTCGACATGCCGTCGGTCTACATCACTGGCCCCGACGGGATCGCGGCCACGTCGACGGACCGAATCATCCAGCGAGGCGATCTGCTGATGCTCGACTGGGGCGTGGGCTATCTCGACTTCTACACCGACATGAAGCGGATCGCCTATGTGCTCCGTGAGGGAGAAACGGAGCCTCCGGCCGGTGTACGCCATGCGTTCGAGCGGGGCCTTCAGGTTCGAGACATCATGAAGGCGACCATCAAGCCGGCTCCGACCGCAGAGGAGGCGGTCGAGCGGACGTGGGATGCGATCGTTGCCGCTGGTTTCAATCGCATCGAGTTCAACCGGCCCACGGATGACCCCGCCGTCACCGACGTCATTCTGGGTCCACACTCGGTGGGCAACTGGGGGCACGGACTCGGTCCGTCGCTCGCATTCTTCAACCCGACCCGGATGACCTACGAGCTTCGACCGGGGACGCTGATCTCAATCGAGCTCTTTGCGTACACAGCGAATCCAGACTGGAACAACGCCAAGATTCGCATACCGCTCGAGGATGATGCGGTCGTCACGGAGCGTGGGGTGGAGTGGTTGTATCCCGTGAACAACCGAATCCTGGTCATTAAATGATCGACTTTGCGTCTGTCGAAGCGCTCACCTTCGATTGTTACGGTACGCTGATCGACTGGGAATCGGGGATTCTGAATGCGCTCGCTGCGCTCCTCGAGCCCGCGTCGGCCAAGCCCGACAACGAAACGCTACTCGAGCAGTACGGTCGCTTCGAGCCCGCGGCTGAGGACGGTCCGTTCCGACCGTACCGTGACGTTCTCCAGGATGTCGCCAGGATGTTCGGAGACGCGTACTCGATCGAGGTCGACAGCACCGCTGCCTCAGCCTTCGCGGCATCCGTGGGTGACTGGCCGCCCTTTTCCGATTCTGTGGACGCACTGCAGGCGCTCGCCGGACGGTATCGCCTCGCGATCGTGTCGAACGTCGACGACGATCTGTTCGCCGGCTCCGCAGCTCGGCTCGGGGTGACGTTCGATGAGGTCGTGACCGCCCAGCAAGTGGGTACGTACAAGCCGTCCCGAGGCCACTTCGACGAAGTCCTTCGGCGTCTGGATCTTCCGCGGGAGAAGGTGCTCCACTGCGCGCAGAGCCTGTACCACGACATCGCACCGGGGGGTGAGCTCGGATTCCGGTGCGTCTGGGTGAACCGCCGTGCGGGGAGGTCGGGAGCGGGCGCCACACCTCCAGCCGAGGCAGCCCCCGATCTCGAGGTGCCGGACCTCGCATCGCTCGCTCGCGTCGCAGGGGTCTGAGCCGCGACTGGGAAGCTCCCTTTCGCCACTCTGGCTGGTGAAGCCGGACACGTCGACATCCGGCAGCTATGCAGATCCGTGGTGGCAGGTCGATCCAACGCCCCCTATTTTCCCGCCCTTGATTCCGAATTCGAGTCTCGCGCCGGAGTTCCGTCGCGGTGCTTCATTCAACTGGAGGTCTTTCCGCATGAGACCACGGCTTCAACGGACGCTGTTCTCCGGACTGGCCCTCACGCTTCTGCTCGCGGGTGGCGCGAACGCCCAGCAGGCTACGCGAACTCAGCCTGTCGAAGGGATACGTGACAACGGTACGGGCTACCACGCGCTGACCAACGCGCGTGTAGTCACGGCACCGGGCGAGGTGCTCGACAATGCCACCATCGTCATCCGCAACGGTATCATCCAGAGCGTCTCGCGGGGTGGTGATGCACCCGCTGGCGCCCGGGTCTGGGACCTGAGTGGTCATACGGTCTACCCGGGGTTCATCGACGCTCACGCTGATCTGGGCATGGACGCTGTGCCGGAAGGCGGAGACGTCGGCCCAACCCACTGGAATCCTCAGGTCCGGGCATGGTTCAGCACGACCGCCAACCTCCAGGATGACGCGGAACGCCGCGCTGCACTGCGGTCGCAGGGGTTCGGCACTGCGCTCGTGGTGCCGGGACAGGGCATCTTCCGGGGAACCGGTTCGGTCGTGAACCTCGGTGAGGCAGGGGTCCGCGACCGGGTCCTCGTGCCCGACATGGTCCAGGCGATCGGCTTCCAGCGTTCGTTCCAGCTGGGCGGGTCGTACCCGAACTCGACGATGGGCACCACGGCTCTGATGAAGCAGACGCTCATGGACGCCGACTGGTACATCCGCGCATGGGATGCCTACGAATCGAGCGGGCGGGCCTCCCTTCCGCCGGAAACGAGCGAGGCTCTTGGCGCGCTCGAATCCGTCGTTCAGGGTGGGCAGCCGGTCGTCTTTGAGACTAGCAGTGAAGAGGAGTACCTCCGTGCCTACCAGATCGCTGCCGAGTTCGGAGTTCAGGCATGGTATCGTGGGAGTGGTCAGGAGTATCGGATCATCGACGTGCTGGAAGGGCGCACCGAGCCCCTCGTGATTCCGCTCGCCTTCCCGGATGCTCCAGACGTCACAGATCCGGAAGCGGCGCTCAACGCGACGCTCGCGGATCTGCGGCACTGGTACCTCGCGCCCACGAGCCCGGCACAGCTCGCGGGAGCCGGTATTCCGTTTGCGATCACCGCGGACGGGTTGTCGTCGATTGGCGACTTTCTGCCGAATCTTCGCATCGCAGTCGCGCGAGGTCTTTCAGCCGACGACGCGCTCGCGGCTTTGACCACGACGCCGGCGCAGTGGCTCGGACTATCGCGGAGCCACGGTACGATCGCCGAAGGCAAGATTGCGAATCTCGTGGTCTCCGAGGGTGATCTGTTCACCGAGGAAGCCGAGGTGCGGGACGTCTGGGTCCAGGGCCGCGTCCACGGTGTGACCCGGCCGGCCCAGATCGATCCCCGCGGAACGTGGAGGATCGGCTCGAGCGACGAGTGGGGCTTCGACGCCGTCCTCACGCTCGAGGGCCCGCTCAATCGTCTGAACGGTTCGATCGAGGTCCCGGAAGGCCAGATCGATCTGGCATCGGCGACCGTCGTAACAGAGACGGGCCGACTCGAGGTACGCTTCGACACCGAGGCGCTCGGCTACGAGGGCTTCGCCCTCCTCGCCGGCTCCGTCCGGGGTGACGAGTTCTTCGGTTGGACCGCCCTCCCGAATGGAGCGGATCCGACCTTCAGTGGGTCACGGACGGACGCGTACGATGGTCCGGAGCGTGGGGCCGTCGCGATGAACGTGCCCGAGCTCGATCTGCCGTTCATTCGCCCAATGATGGAGTACGGTGTCAGCTCGATCCCCGAGCAGCCCAGCGCGGTCATCGTCCGTAACGCGACCGTGTGGACGCAGGGGCCTCAGGGCCGACTGGAGAACGCCGATGTGCTGATTCGGAACGGGCTCGTTGCAGAGGTCGGAATAAACCTCAACGCGCCCGGCGGAGCGGTGGAGATTGACGGTACGGACAAGCACGTGACGCCCGGGCTCATCGATCCGCATATCCACTCCGGTGTGAGCTCGGTGAACGAGTCGGGCTTCGCGATTGTGCCAGAGGTCCAGATGGGCGACGTGGTCACTCATAACAACATCTGGATGTATCGGCAGCTGGCTGGTGGTCTCACGACCGCAATGATCAAGCACGGTTCGGCGAACCCGATCGGTGGCGAGAACGTCATCGTCAAGATGCGCTGGGGTGCGCTGCCCGATGAGATCAAGATGGACACCGAGACGCGCACGGTGAAATTCGCGCTCGGTGAGAACCCCAAGCGGCGCCAGAACCGGTACCCGGACACTCGCATGGGAACGCAGGAGATCATCCGTGACCACTTTCTCGCTGCTCGCGACTATGAGCGGGACTGGCAGCGGTGGGAAGAGAGCCAGGAGGGGATTCCGCCGCGCCGCGACCTGCGGATGGAGGCAATCCTCGACATCCTGAGCCAGGAGTTGCTCATCTCGTCGCACGGCTACCGTGCAGACGAGTTTCTGGCGCTTGTGCGGCTAGCCGAGGAGTTCGGCTTCCGTGTCCAGACGCTGCAGCACGGCATCGAAGCGTACAAGATCGCGCCAGAGCTGGCTCAATCGGGCGTTGCGGCGGTGGTGTGGAGTGACTGGGGAGCCTTCAAGATGGAGGCGTATGACGCCACGGTTTACAACGCACGGATCCTGATGGAGGCGGGTGTGACCACCTCGCTCCACTCCGACAACCAAGAGATCGCGTCGCGCATGAACTGGGAAGCCGGGAAGTTGCTCCGTACCGGGCTGACGGAGCAGCAGGCGTTGTCTACGGTGACAATTCAGTCCGCGCGGGCCATCGCGATCGATGACCGCGTAGGCTCGCTGGAGGCTGGGAAGGATGGCGATTTCGTCGTTTGGAATGGCAATCCACTGTCGCAGTTCACACGCGCGGAACAGACATGGCTCGACGGGCGTCGCTACTTCTCAATCGAAGAAGACGTAGTGCTGCGTGAGCAGATCCAGGAAGAACGGAATCGTCTGATCCAGGCGGTTCTCGCGTCACAGAACGGAAACGGCAACGGTCGCCGCGCAGGGGGCGAGTAATCATGATGAATTTTAAGAATGCAATGACGGTGGTCGCGGCTGCGGTCATTCTCGCGCCCTCGGCGCTCAACGCGCAGGTCCGAATGACGGTGCCGCCTCAGTCGGAGGCGATCGCGATCCAGGGCGCTACGATCCACACGGTGACCAACGGTGTCATCGAGAATGGAACGATCATCTTCAACGACGGGTTGATCACCGCGATCGGTGCGAACCTGGAGATCCCCTCAGGGACCCGGGTCGTCGACGGGTTGGGTAAGCACATCTACCCGGGCCTGATCGATGCCTACAGCACCGTCGGTATCAGCGAGATCGGTGCGGTGGGTGTGTCGAGCGACGTGAACGAGATCGGGGACTTCAACCCGAACATTCGGGCGGACGTCGCGGTGAACGCCGAGAGCCGACATATCGGAACGTCCCGCTCTGCAGGCGTGCTCGTCGCGTTCAGTACTCCGGGTGGTGGACTCATCTCCGGCATGTCCTCAGCACTCAGCCTTGAAGGATGGAGCTGGGAGGAGATGTCGATGGAGTCCGCGGCGGCACTGAACGTGAACTGGCCGAACCCGAACCCCCGTCGCTTTCGTGGCTTCGGTGGGTTTGGGGGCCCGCAGGAGGAGCCGCCCTCGTATGAGGAGCAGGTTCAGTCGCTCAAGAGCTTCTTCGGCGAGGCTCGCGCGTATCGAGATGCAGCAGCCGCCGGGGAGGAACTGCGAACCGATTCCCGCTACGCAGCAATGATTCCAGTGTTCGATCGCCAGATTCCGGTGATGGTTGCGGCAGATGGGGCTTCACAGATCAGCGATGCGGTCACATGGGCACTGGAGGAAGACATCCGGATCGTCATCCGAGGGGGTCGGGACGCCATCCATCTGGCAGATCGCCTCGTGGCAAACGACATCCCGGTGATCCTCACGTCGACCATGGCGGCACCGGGACGCGAGTACGAAGGGTACGACGGTGCCTACACGATGCCTGCCCGTCTGCACGAGGCAGGCGTCCGGTTCGCCATCTCAGGTGGTTCCGGCTCGCTGTACACCAATCGGCTCCCCTGGGAAGCTGGTGTCGCCGTGGCGTTCGGCCTTCCCGAGGAGGAGGCGCTGAAGGCCGTGACCATCAACGCCGCGGAGTTCATGGGGGTTGAAGACCGAGTCGGATCGCTCGAGCCGGGCAAGCAGGCGACGTTTCTCATCACAACCGGAACGCCGCTGGATATGACCAGCGACATCGAGCAGTCCTACATCCAGGGCCGCGAGATCGACATGATGGATATCCAAAAGTTCTTCTTCGAGAAGTACATGACGAAGGTGATGCAGTATCTGCGGGTCGTGATGTAGCTGACCCCTGACGCTGAAATGTTCACACGCCCCTCCGCGCCCGCCGGTTCGGAGGGGCGTGCTTATTCTGTCTCGCAGTAAGACCGCTGTCGATTTAGACTTCGCGGTCAGGCCACTGCGACCCTCTCGCCCCCTCGACGACCCGTCATGCGATTCGCGTACATCGATTCCAATGGCAATGAGGTGCCGATCCCGAGCGTCGATGCGCTTGCGCTGCGAATTGAGCTCGGGGCCATCATCGACGATAGCCAGCTCTACGATGCGGCGGCCGATCAATGGGCCCCTGCCAACTCGCACGAGATCTACCACACACTCCGGCGATTGGCTGTTGACGATGAGGGCTTCGTCGCCCCGTCGCCGGTTGCCGCGGCGACTGTTGTGTCCACCCCGGCGTCCGCGGTCGAAGATGACCCAATGGGGGTGGAGCAAACCCCAGAGCGGGTGGAGGCCGAATCCGATTTCAAGCCGGTCACGGCGTTAGAGGAAGATCTCGGCGACGCGCAAGGGCTGACGCTCGCCGAGGCATCCCCTGAGGTGCATGGCGGATCGCTTCCGGATCTGGACCTGGATCCGGCGGAGACTGACGGAGAGACTGAGGAGCTGACGCTTCTTGACGGGGACGAGTCGCTCGAGGGTGTCGGCGACCTCGGCCCGGGTGGAGGCGAACCCGTGCCTGCCTTCAGCGATGGGATGGAGCTCGAGACCTCAATGGAGTTCGGCGGCGAGGGCGGATCTGACACCGGTTCGAACGGGGGGCTCGACCGAAGGAGCGTGAAGGACAAGCCATCGCCTCCAAAGCATCGGAAACGGCGCAATCTCGCGGGTCCGCTGGTTGGAGGCGTTGGGTTATTGGCGTTCAGCGTCGGTGGGTACGCGGCCTGGCCCGTTATCAGTGAACGACTGGCTGCCCTCGGAGAGCCTGATACACCCGTCGTGATGATCCCGGACCTGGCCCCGGAATTGATGACGGAGATGCAGAGCGCGGCCGATGCGGCTTTGGCAGCCTCCTTCTCCAGCATCGTGTCTTCCTGGAATGCTCAGACTCGGGTCGATGCGCCGGGTACGGATTGGCCCGGTGGATCGTATATGGCGAACGCAAGCCAGTACGGTATGGTCGAAGACTTCTGGAACGACATGAGCGACCTCCTGGGGGCGGCTCGCGATATCAGCCTCGCCGACTTCGATGCCGCGCTGTTTGCTGAGCTCTCCGTTCAGGGGATTTCAGGCGCCGATGCCTTGGCCATCCGAGAGCGAGCCGACTCGGGTTACGTCGCTGCTGCTCCGGCCCGTCGGGCGACGTGGGACCGATTCGCAGCGGTGGTCGATGCGTCGCTCGCTATGCACCAGTTCGCTGTCGCGAACGAGGACGGGATCGGGTTTGTGCCAGCATCTACCGCGACGACGAATCCGGTACTGGAGATCCACGCAGTGACCCCGGAGATCAGTGCCGCGCTCGAGGATATGCTAGGTGCGGTCGTCGATGCTCTGGCCGATCTAGGCTACAGACAATTGGTGTCATCCGCAGGCCTGCGTAGACATCTGTTGACAGAGCTTCAAGGCTCCGGAATCCAGTAGGACGCCTGCACGGTGGGCTCGATCCGATTAGGGCAGCCCACCGCGGGGCGGCGGACGGCGCCGAGTGGAGTCAGGCACGGGCGCCGGGGGGTGACCGGTGTCCGTCAGCACGGTGCGGCGCGCACCGAGGTCGTAGACCTCGCCCGGGTCGAGCCAGCGCAGTGCAATCAGGGACTCCGGATCGGTGATGTCGTAGATCGCGACCCGCCCACCGATGATGCGAGCCAGGTCTCCGGTGACGATGATGGCCGAGCCCTCGTTCAGTCCGATACCCAGTAGCTGAGGTTCTCGGCGAAGGACCTCGAACATCTCGTTCTCTCTTCCACGCGCAAGCAAATGCTGGTCCACAGCGACGTTTCGCAGGAAGCCGAATCCTTTCTCACGCTCGGTTGCGATGATCTCTGCGTTGAACTCTCCACCACGCAGCAGAAACGACGCCAGCGCGGAGGCGCCAGCCGAGTTTCCACCGATGATCCCACCACGGTTGAGAAGGCGTTCGAGATGTTGGTGCGTCGTGGTCTCCAGGTAGACGTCAACGAGGCGCCACTGTCGTCCTCCTGAGAACCAGACCCCGGTTGCCTCGTTCAGCGGTGACGCGAACGCCGAGAGGTCGGCAACCTTCTCGGAGCGGGTGTGAAGTACTTCGAGATGGACGGCCCCCGCCTTCCGCAGCTCTTCGATCGCTGTCCATCCGTCGTGTGAGCCCTACTCCGCACCCGCGGTTGGAATCAGAACGATCCTTGCCTCGGCTCCACCCGCGAGTTCGACGAATCGTGAGTAGATGGCGGGGTCGAGGCGACCCCCTCCGGCGGCGATGATCGCACCACGCGGAGGGCCGACACACGGCTGGGAGCACGATTGCGCACCGACCTCCGCGCTGCTGACCGCCGAAAGGCCGACGGTCAGTCCGAGAACGAGCGCGCGAAGTCCGCGTGTGTTCATCGCATCAGAGGTAGGGATTCTCTCCGGAGGAGTGATCCGTGACATCGTGGACGGCCGTCAGCTCGGGTACGGCCTCACGTAGCATGCGCTCCACACCCTGACGGAGCGTCATACGCGAGAGGGCACATCCCTGACAACCCCCACTCATCTCGACGTAGATGTCGGTCTCCTCGACGTCTACCAGAGAGATGAGGCCACCGTGCGCGGCGATCGCCGGGTTCACCTGGCTGTCCAGCACCGCGCGGACCGCGTCGGCGATCTCGCCAGTCGGCTCACCCTCGGCACGCTTGACGGTCGGATCAGGCACCTTGCCCTCCGCAGGCCGGACTTCGAACCCGCTCTCGTTGACACGCTCGACGTAGTCGACTGTGGCGCCGTCGAGGAGTTGGGTGTCCGCTTCCCGCATGAGAACGTCGAAGCCGCTTGCCTTGATGACCTGCTCATCGTCGGTCCGCTCGGCGAGTTCGACCAGCGTGAGGTCGAAGCGTGGCGCGGTCTTCGTACCAGCGACGGAGATCCGCAGCGCCTGGCTGGGCTCGGGGTCTCCGGCGAGAAACGTCTTGAGAACGTCCGTGGCGTGATCTGTGAACGTGATCATGTTGTGCGAATTGAGTCGTTAGCGGACCTGTTCAATGTACTACACGACGAGGATCCGTGGGTTCTGGAACGGCTAGGGCGAGGCGCCCCGCCGGGCGTTGATCGCCTCATGCGAGCCCGGTACCTTTCCCGTCCTTCGGAAGCGCCGAAAACCCTGACGATTCAAGGCTTTTCATGTCGAACGCTGACCTTATGGACAAGCTCGTGTCGCTGTCCAAGCGACGTGGGTATGTCTTCCAGTCCTCCGAGATCTACGGTGGAACGGGTTCCGTATGGGACTACGGCCCGCTCGGCGTGGAGCTGAAGCGCAACATCAAAGACCGCTGGTGGTCGTCGATGGTGCACCGGCGTGACGACATCGAGGGGCTCGATGCAGCGATCCTCATGCACCCACGGGTGTGGGATGCGTCCGGTCACGTCGAGGGCTTCACCGACCCGCTCATCGAGTGCACGAACTGCCATCGTCGCTTCCGGGCTGACCTGCCGGAGGTCGAAGACGGGCAGTGCCCCACGTGCGGCACAAGGGACGCGTTCACCGAGCCGCGTCTGTTTAATCTGATGTTCAAGACGTTCATGGGGCCCGTCGAGGATTCCTCTGCGACCGTGTACATACGGCCGGAGACCGCGCAGGGCATCTTCGTGAATTTTCTTAATGTTCAGGGGGCCGCGCGCCAGAAGGTTCCGTTCGGAATCGCGCAGATCGGGAAGGCGTTTCGCAACGAGATCACGCCCGGAAATTTCATCTTCCGGACGCGTGAGTTCGAGCAGGCGGAGATGCAGTTTTTCGTGAAGCCCGGTGACGACGACTCGTGGTTCGAACAGTGGATGGACGTGCGCATGCAGTGGCACAAGGACCTGGGCATTCGAGAGGAGAAGCTGCGCTTCCATCAGCATGGGCCTGATGAGCTGGCGCACTACGCCAAGGACGCCCAGGACATCGAGTACGAATTCCCTTTCGGGTGGAAAGAGTTCGAGGGGATCCACAACCGGACTGACTTCGACCTCGCACGGCACCAGGAATACTCGGGCAAGCGACTCGAGTACATCGATGCGCCTACGAACGAGCGCTTTCTCCCGTATGTCATCGAGACCTCCATGGGTGTGGATCGGACCACGCTCGTCGTGCTCGCCGATGCGTACCGCGAAGAGGAGATCGAGGGGGAGACGCGGGTACTCATGGCGATGAATCCGCAGATCGCCCCGATCAAGGCAGCCGTCTTTCCCCTCGTGAAGAAGGATGGGATGCCTGAGATCGCGCAGAAGATTCAGTCTGACCTGCGGTCGTCCGCGATCAACTCCTTCTACGACCAATCGGGTGCCATCGGGCGTCGGTATCGCCGGCAGGACGAGATCGGCACTCCGTGGTGCATTACGGTCGACGGTGAGTCGGTCGAGCAGGGGACCGTCACGATCCGCGACCGGGACACGCTCGAGCAGATTCGGGTCTCGACCGATCAGGTCGTGGGCTGGGTCCGTGAGCGGCTCGCTTGAGCCCCGGGAGGTCTCCGATGGACGACATCGTGATATACGCCGCGGGTGAGATTCACTCTGAATGGCGAGACCAGCTGCGGGCGCATCTCGAGAAGCTCGGTGTCGAGGCTCATATCGTGGGGCCGCAGGAAGCCCACGATCGCTCTGACTCCGTGGGTGAGGACATCCTGGGCGAGCAGCCGGGCCCCATGTACCGGGACCTCATGGGTGCGAGGGTGAACACACTGCGCACCCGGGTTCTCATGCAGCGCGCTGACCTGTGCTTGGCGTACTTTGGGCCGAAGTACAAGCAGTGGAACACGGCGTCCGACGCCGGGGCCGCAGTAGCGAACGGCTTGCCCTTGATCCTGGTGCGCGCTGGCGAGCACGTGCACGCGCTCAAGGAGATGGATGCCCTAGCCACGTTGACGGTCGAAACGTTGGAGCAGGCCGCTCAGGCGGTGGCGTACATCTTCGAGTAGAAGGCTATACTCGGGACGACGGTGACGCTTGCCACGTCAGTCACCCTTGTTGCACCTTGGCCGCCATGAAGCCTGACGACATCTGGTCCGAGCTGAAGCGCCGTCGCGTCGTGCGGGTCGCGCTCGCGTACGCGGCAGCGCTCTTCATGGTCCTGCAGGTGGCCGATCTGACGCTCACGCCGCTCGGCCTGCCGGACTGGTCCTACCGCTTCCTGCTGATTCTGGGTCTCGCCGGCTTTCCCGTCGCCGTGGGCCTGGCTTGGGCGTTCGATGTGACGCCGGAGGGTGTGCGGCGGGACGCCGGGGAGGCGCCGGAGGGCAAGGAGGTGGCGTCGGGACGGGTCGGTCGCCGCACGGGACCGGTCGTAGTCGCCGTTGCTGCGGTGGTGGCGGTCGCGTTCGGTGGATGGCAGGTGCGTGGAGGGCCCGAGCCCGTCGGGGCCGAGGCGTTGGAAGCGGAGTTGATTGCGGTGGTCCCCTTCCGTGTGTCCTCGACGGATCAGCGGGTCACCATCCTGAGGGAGGGTGTGATCGATCTGCTGGCGCCCATCTTTTCACGATCTCCACGGATTGTGGACAGCGGGGCAATGGTCAGCGCGTGGAAGGGATACGTCGAGGATGAGACGGTCGATCTCAGCGAGGGGGAGGCGGTCGAACTGGCCCGTCGACTGGGGGCTGGGCGCGTACTCGTCGGCTCGGTGGTCGGTTCGGGGGAGGGTTTCGCACTCAACGCCCGGCTCTTGCGTGTTCCCGGTGGGGAGGTGATCGGCGACGCATCGGTCGATGGCTCTGCGGACGCCCTGCGCGATGTCGTGTCTCAGATGTCGGCCCAGATCCTTTCCATGGAGGCCGGGATCGAGCGTGGTCAGATCGATGTGCTGGATGATGTGCCACTCACGGCGCTTGAGGAGTACCTCGACGGGCGCCGCGCGTACCGAAAAAATGCGTATACGGAAGCGCGGACGTCGTTCTCTCGGGCGCTCGACATCGACAGCACCTTCGCGCTGGCTGCGCTGGGCGCACGCGAGGCCGTGATGATGGGCTTCGACGCGGATCGATTCGGGCTTCTGGCGCGAGCGGACAGGCTCTTGCGCCTTCATGCGGATCGCCTTCCGCCGCGTGAACGTGAGTATGCGATCGCCTGGTTGGGAGGGGGCAGAAGGAGTGCCGTAGAGCGAGTTCGTGTCCTGCGTGATCTCGTAGGGCGCGTGCCGGACAAAGCTGAAGCCTGGTACCTCCTTGGCGACTACCTCTTCCACGCATCGCAGCGGGTCGGCGAGGCAGACTGGGTGGCGCGCTCGGGTGAGGCGTTTCGGCGAGCGCTCGAGATCGACCCAGGTCTGGAAGTTGCCCGTGAGCATCTCCTCTACATCGATGGCTTCTTCGGTGACCGGGTCCAGGCGGCCGAGGTCGGTCAGGATCTCCTTATGCGCCTCGGAGAAAGTGAGGGCACGATGCTCCCTCGTGCGATCATGGCGTACGCACTGGACGACCTGGAGCAGCGGGTGTGGCTGGAGTCGAGGCTGGATACTCTTCGGTTTGACCAGGTGGGCATGGTCGCGTTCGGGGCGGAAATTCCCGGAGCCGAGATCCCCGTAGAACTCGTCGACCGTGCGCTCGACCGATTGGAGTTCGCCGCCGTCGCAGAAGCAGACCGCCAGCAATCGCTGGAGATCCGGTATAGCTACCTGCGCAGCTCGGGTCGAGCGGCTGAGGCCGACGATCAGTTACGGCTCATTGAGCAGGTGTACGGGCCGCGCCCGCGGGCATGGATCGAGGCTGCGTTGTACTGGGACGGAGTCGCGGAATCGGCGGTTGCCGCGGCGGAGGACCTGGCTCAAGCCCTCCCGCGGACGGGGCCGCTGCTGTGGGGAGCGGGCGGACGGGATGCCTGCATTCTGTCGTTGTGGCGGCTTCGAGAGGGTGACGTCGGGTTCGCCGGAAACGTCGCCGATCGGTTGGACCTGGGCGCCGACGATGCGGACCCTCGCCACGGGGCGAACGCGCTGTGCGCGATGGTGCTGAGGGCCGCAGCTGCGGAGCGTTCAGGGGCGCCGGAAGCCCCTGCCTTGCTCGATCAACTCGTAGACGCTCTCGATCAGGGCCCGACGGAGGCGGTGATCGGCTGGGCCACCCTTGAGGCAGCTTGGATGCTCGAGCGCCGGGGGGACCTCCCTGGGGCGGCGCGCGTCGCGGCTTACCGGAGGTTCAGTATTCCATTCCAGTTCGCGCTCTCCACGATCACGCGCGAGGGTGCGCGTCTCGCGGCAGAGGCGGGAGACATGGATGCCGCCCGTTACCTGTCTGCGTGGTATCTGAGTCCGCGCGGACCGGCCGACCCAAGGTTTACGGCTGCTGACGACTCGATCCGGACCCGCGTTCCCGAGGCAGCCCGAAGGGTGGCCCCGCGCGACTGACGACCATCCGGTTGCAGTGGCCGCCGCCTGCGGCGCTTCCTATACTCCCCACCGCGGTCGTCATACTAGGATGACGGGTCGCAACCCCCCCGGGAGGATCCCACCCGGGCTGTCTTCCACCGTCCGTCCGGAGCACGTCAGTGTCGTCGAAGTCCGAAGTCTTCAGCTCACGTTGGGGCATGCTCCTGGCCATGCTCGGCATGGCGGTCGGAACCGGAAATATCTGGCGCTTCCCCCGAATTGCGGCGAACAACGGCGGGGGCTCGTTCCTTGTCGCATGGGTGGTCTTCCTGCTGGTGTGGTCGATCCCGCTCCTGATCCTCGAGTTCGGAATGGGCAAGGCGACCCGCCAGGGTGCGATCGGCTCGTTTGTGAAGACGCTCGGACCCGCGTTCGCCTGGATGGGGGCGTGGATCGCGTTCGTGGCGACGGCGATCATGTTCTACTACTCGGTCGTCATGGGGTGGACGATCCGCTTCTTCGTCGGAACGGTGATGGGCGACGTGCCGACACCGGGTGCCGCCCCCGACGCGTTCTGGGAGTCGTTCCACTCGACCCCGGGTGCGCTGCTGACCCATGCGGTTGCGATGGGTATGGCCCTCTTCGTCGTCTCCAAGGGCGTGAAGGGCATCGAGACCGCGGCGAAAATCCTCATCCCCAGCCTCATCGCCCTCGTGGTGGTGCTCGCGGTGCGGGCGTTGACACTTCCGGGTGCGACGAACGGGCTTGCGTTCCTCTTCACACCCGAGTGGTCCGAACTGACCAACTACAGCATCTGGATCGAAGCACTTACGCAGAACGCCTGGGATACCGGGGCCGGTTGGGGTCTCGTGCTGACCTACGCGATCTACATGAGAGCGAACGAGGACACGGCGCTTAACGCCTTCGTGATTGGCTTCGGCAATAATTCGATGTCACTACTGGCGGGGATCATGGTCCTGTGCACCGTGTTCTCCGTCATGCCGGTGGCTGAGGCCGAGGCGATGCTGGCGACGTCCGGCAATGAAGGCCTGACCTTCATCTGGGTGCCGCAGCTCTTCCAGCAAATACCCGGCGGGCGGTTTTTCCAGGCGCTCTTCTTTCTGGCGCTGGTGTTTGCGGCGTGGACGAGCCTGGTCGCAATGATCGAGATGGCATCTCGCCTCCTCATGGACCTAGGCGTCGAGCGTGGTGAGGCGATCATGATGGTTGGCGCCGGCGGACTCCTTTTCGGAATCCCCAGCGCGCTCAAGCTGGAGTTCTTCCAGAACCAGGACTGGGTGTGGGGCGTGGCGCTGATGGTCTCGGGCTTCTTCTTCGCCTTCGCAGTCCTGAAGTACGGTGTGACGAAGTTCCGCGAGAACTTCATCAACCAGGCTGGCTCGGATATCCACATTGGCCCGTGGTGGGACTGGGCGATGCGCCTCGTGGCCTTCGAAGCAGTCTTCCTCGCGATCTGGTTCCTGTACAGCGCGCGCGGTGACGACTTCCAGGCGACATGGACGCTTTTCAGCCCGTACAACGTGGGGTCGGTGGTCATCCAGTTCGCGATCGTGCTCGTTGTCCTGCTCCTGCTGAACAAGCGTATTGCAGCGGCCGTCCGGGATGGAGGCACGCAGCCGGCTGCCGACTGACCGAACAGTCTCATGACGTTCGAGGAGTTCGAACGGCACGCGTGGGCTGCGTGGGACGAGATCCCGGACGAGTACAGGGAGGGCGTCGACGGGATGACGGTTCGGCGAGAAGCGCCGGCGCACCCGGATCACCCCGGCGTCTTCACTCTGGGTGAGTGCCTCACCGAGGAGCACCTGTCCGACTTCGGTAGCGCGGACACGACGCGCTCTGTGATCGCTCTCTACTGGGGATCGTTCAGGGCGCTCGCGAACGAGAACCCCGACTTCGATTGGAACAACGAGGTCTGGGAGACGCTCACCCACGAGTTACGGCATCATCTTGAGTCGCTGGCCGGTGACGATGCGCTCGAGGACGTCGATCGCGCGGCGGATGAGACCTTCCGCCGATTCGAGGGTCAGCAGTTCGATCCGTGGTACTACCAGTACGGTGACGAGATCGCACCCGGGCTCTACCGGGTCGAGAAGGCGTGGTACCTCGAACAGACTTGGGATGGACGTTCGTTCAAAGCCGCATCGTCCATTCACTTCGAATGGCGTCATGAGCGCCTGCAGGTCCGCCGGCCCGAAGAGTTGGGAGATGTCCACTTCGTGCTGGTCGAGGGCATCGAGGCGGGTGATGAAACACTCGAACTTGTGCTCGTGCGACGGCGTTCGTGGTTGCATGCCCTCAAGCAGATGATGGGTCTTCACGACGTATTCGTGCTTGAGTCTGAGGCCCGTGCGGAACCCGCGGCGGGTGTGGGGTAGCGCAGGCCATGTCATTGCATGATGAGTACACCCGAACCACACCGTGGGAGCTCGCCTTCGAGTCGACCGACGCCGCTCGGCAATTTGTGGCGGGGGTATCGGAGGAGTCGGAGGGTCGCGGCGCCGATCCGGAAGTCCTCGAGGCGTTCCTGACCATGGGCGCTGTCGATTATTTCATCCGCGGACTCGAGGGCGCAGAGGGCAAAGACGGAGCGCTCGCCCGGTTCGGGGGTCTGGCCTTCCACGCATATCACTTCACGAATGCCGGCTGCCCGGTCTATCTGCTGTCGGTCCATGCGACCCGATATCTGGTGGAAGGGGCGCCGAACGGAGTCCCCGAGCCACCGGCTCCGTCCGGCTACCTTCAACTGCCACAGCACCTCTTCTGGGCGGGCGATGGGTCTGACGAGAGCCCGCCCGAGTCGATCGACGGGCTGTTCTGGATGGTGACCTCTTCCGGCCTGCTCCACTCGATGCTCGTGACCGGGCTTCGACCCGATCGACCGGGTATCGGTGTGGTTCCCCTTCCACCAGCACCGCTTCGAGACGCCGCCGGCTGGCTGGACCTCGATGCCCGTGGCGACGTGGCGGACTTCACCGCGTCCCTCCCCGGGGGTGAGCTGGACGGCCTGTACGGGGTGTCGACTGCCGGCGAGGTCTTCAAGTTGCTCGCCCGTTTCTTCGCGTATGCGGCGAGTGTGCCCGATGCTCTTGCTGCGCACGAACCGCACAAGGGAATCGAAGCACCGGAGGCATCGTCGCTTCCCTTCACCCGGGTTAGACTGAGCGCCTGACGCCGAACGGGCGTTGTGGCGTGTCCCCACTGGAGACCGATGCCCAGAGAGTCGAAGAAGGCCCGGACAGAGCGAGCGGCGGAGGTATTCGATCTCCTGCACGTGGAGTACCCCGACGCTCATTGCGAGCTGAACTTCTCGACCCCATTCCAGCTGGCCGTTGCGACGATCCTGTCCGCCCAGACGACGGACGTACGAGTCAACATGGTCACGCCAGTGCTCTTTGCCCGGTACCCGAATGCCGAGTTGTTGGCGAATGCTCAGCAGGAAGACGTTGAGGGCATCGTCCGGACGACCGGATTCTTCCGTAACAAGGCAAAGAACATCATCGGGTTCGCCCGAAGACTCATGGGAGAGCACGGCGGCGTAGTGCCACGCACTATCGCTGAGCTCTCGGCACTGCCGGGCGTTGGAAGAAAGACGGCGAACGTTGTCCTGGGCAATGCGTTCGACATCAATGAAGGGGTAGTCGTCGACACGCACATCAGGCGTTTGTCGACGTTGCTGCGCTTCACCAGGGAGAAGACGCCTGAGAAGATCGAGCAGGATCTCATCAAGATCGTCCCGTCCGAGCGCTGGACACTTCTGGCGCACCTCCTCATCTGGCACGGTCGGCGTGTATGCGATGCGCGCAAACCTCGGTGCGAGGCGTGCGTGATCTCACACCTGTGCCCCTCGTCTCGGGTCTGAATCACGACCTTGGCGGCGGCGGGGCGTTGACCCGACCTCGAGCCCGCATGAGCTTCGCCCATCATCACGATTCTTCGCCCGAGGAACCTCATGCCTGATCGCAGTGACGCCGTCGCCCTTCTTGAGGAATGGGTCGAAAACGAGGGGCTTCGCAAGCACATGTACTCGGTAGAAGCGGCCGTCCGTCACTACGCACGGATGCGGGGCGAGGACGAGGATCTCTGGGGCCTCGCCGGGCTCCTTCACGACCTCGACTGGGAGAAGCACCCGGAGAATCATCCACTCACCGCCGTCGATCACCTGCGCGGGCTGGGTTACCCTGAAGAGGTGCTGCAGGCGATTCTCGCCCATCGAAGCGAGTTCACCGGTGTCAAACCGACGAGCGATCTCGACAAGGTCCTCGTGGCGTGTGATGAGCTCTCGGGGCTTGTCTTCGCGACCTGTCTCGTACGCCCCACCGGGGTTGATGACCTCAAGCCGAAGTCGGTGACCAAGAAACTCAAGGACAAGCAGTTCGCGGCGGGTGTGAGTCGTGACGAGGTCCAACGTGGCGTCGAGCTGATCGGACTCGAGCGGGCGGAACACATCCAGAACGTCATTGACGGACTCCGCGGCATCGCTGGAGAGCTGGGTATTCGAGGTGAGGACGTCTCGCGCTGACATAGGAACCTGCACCTTGAGTGCTTATCCCGGAGTCGCATCAGCAGGAACCCCGATTTTCCGGGCCTGGTAGGGGATCAGGTATTTCCGAGGTCGGGTTGCGAACGTGTTCGACGTGTCCAAGCCCGATCTGAGCCCCTTCGTCGCGATCATGCGCCGCTTCCCGTTTCTCTTCGCGCTGGTCCTGGCCGGCCTGCCTTCGCTCATCTCCGGGCAGGACGTGGAGATGTTGGGTGCACGCTACGGGACCCCGGTCCCGGAGGGATATCGACGCTCGATGCTCGGCGCTGGGAACGCGGCCTTCGAGTTCCGCCGCGGATGGTCTGCCCGCCTGGCCGAGGCGTCAGGGCGTAACTTCGACGGTCGCGACCTTCCGGCGTTTCGAGATGGCCCGCAGCTGCTGGGGCCGCGACAGAGCACCGTGGAGGGCACGTTCCGCATTCCCGTTCTGCTCGGTCTGTACGCGAACTCTGACCCGTTTCCGCCCTACGGCCGGGACACGATTCAGACTGCGTACTTCGGTGTCCACGACGGGACAATTACGGACTACTACGATGAGGTGTCCGGCGGGCGGGTGTCCCTCCAGGGCGAAGTGATCGACTGGGTCACGGTGCCACGGGCCGACACGAGCTACACCGTCAATGAAAGCGGACTCGTGACTGGCGTCCTCGGTGGGGAAGGGGTGGGCAACTTCATTTGGGATCTACTCGTTCTGAACGACGTGGTTGATTGGTCGCCGTACGACAATGACGGACCGGATGGATTGCCGAATTCCGGTGACGACGACGGTTACGTCGACGTTCTCGCGGTCATCCATCCGACTCGAGGGGGTGAGTGCGGGGGCTCCGGCTCGACTGATCGCATCTGGTCGCACCGCTGGTCACTCTCGTCCGCCGTGTTCAGCGAGTTCGAGACGAACACGCCGTCGGCCAACGGTGGCGTCATTCGAGTCGACGATTACACGATCCAGCCTGCGGTCGCATGCAGCGGCGGTGACCTGGCCCAGATCGGAGTCTTCACTCACGAGCTGGGTCACGCGTTCGGCCTGCCTGATCTGTACGACACCGAGGGCTTCAACGGGACGCACTCGGGTGTTGGGACCTGGGACCTGATGGGCTCTGGCTCATGGGGATGTGGGAATCAGACGCCGGAGAAGCCGTGCCATATGGGGGCGTGGAGCAAAGCGGCCCTTGGATGGGTCGACGTCGTCACGCTATCACCCGATACCGATCACGGGTCGCTGCAGCTGGGACCGGTCCAGACCGATGGTACGGTATACCGTGTCGACGCGACCGATGGGTCGGGAGAGTACTTCCTGATCGAGAATCGTCAGGCGTTCGGCTATGATCAGACTGTCTGGGACGAGGGGCTCCTGGTCTGGCAGGTGGATGAGGACTGGGTGCTGGCCCGTTGGGCGGAGAATCGTGTGAACGCTCAGCCCCATATGGGCGTCTGGCTTCGGCAGGCGGATGGCGACGACGATCTCGGACGAGGTCGAGGTCGGGGCGACGGGGGCGATCCATTCCCGGGTCAGACCGGCAATACGGTGTTCCACGCTGCCTCGATTCCGTCGCCCATCTCCTACCTCGGTGGGTTTGCCGGCCTGACAATGTTCGACATCGTGCAGACGGGCGACGACGTGAGCTTCCGACTCCTGACGAGGCAGACGACGGTTGTGTTGACGGCGCAGGGCGCGGCGAGTGAGGCGGGTCTGTTTCTGGTTAATGGCCGGACCGTCGATCCGCCGGCGACGACCTTCCTGTCTGCACCGTTCACAACCTGGACCGTCGAGGCCGCGGAGGGTGAGGTGATCAGGCCGGGTCAGCGCCGACCCTTCCTGGGGTGGCGAGAGGAGCCTGCAGAGGGCCGAACGAGGCGTATTGTGACTCCTGTAGCCGACACTACCTACATCGCTGAGTACGGATCCATCGAATACCTCCTCGACGTGACATTGACCGGATCGGTCAACGGTATCGTGCCGGCGGATCTCGTCACGGATCCGGCGGATGAAGACTTCTGGTTTGCGCCAGGTGCGGCTGTCGCGCTTACAGCACAGCCGAAGACCGGCTTTGGGTTCCTCCGGTGGACCGATGACCTGGCAGGTCAGCCGAACCCCGCGACCATTTCGATGACGGCACCCGTGACTGCGAGTGCAGACTTCGAACTGATCTACGCGATCGCTGCTCAGCCGATCGCACTGCCCGCGGCTACAGCTCTGGACGTTCAACTCGTTGTCGAAAACGGAACCGCGCCCATCGTCTGGTCTCTTGTCTCAGGCATCCTTCCGGAAGGTGTCCTCTTCGACGCGAGTGGTCGGTTCCAGGGCGCTTCTCTCGAGAACGGCTCTTTTGCGCTGACTGTGACGGCGACCGATGCGCTCGGACTTCCGGCCCAAGCCGACATTGTGCTCGACCTCAACCGCCCGAGCCTGTCGATCGGAGAACTGACGTCGCAATTTCTGCTCGTGGGGCCGCGTTTGACTGATGTCCAAAAGGACTATCTCGATCGCGAAGGCAACAACAGAGGGCCGTATGACCTCGGTGACTTCAGGGCATGGGCTCTGTCCGATCCTGCGCTCCCGCTCAGCGTGGGCCCCGAAACCGTGGTCCGTCGCGAGATCGTAATCGGTGTCCTGGCGCGCGATCCGGAGCTGGGGCGATGACTCGTGCATCACGGTTGCGCGCGCGTTGCGCCCTCGCTGTCGGCGCGCTGGTCTTGGTCGCGTGCGAGTCGGGGCCAAGTGGACCCGGGGAACTCGAAGCGATCGTGACAGGAGACATGCTCGGGGGGGTGTTACTGCAGGTCGACGGCCCGGGCATCCAGGGCTTCACAGCACTGGGCGATGCTCGGGTCTTTGGAGCTCCAGACGCGGTCCGCCCTGGACGCCATCGGGTGATCGTCATCGCACCGTCGAGCGGGGGACTCCGTTTTACGATCGATGTCGACGACCTCGAAATGGAAGGTCCCGTTGTCACCGTTCTTCAGGCGACCCTGTTGGATGATCAACTCGTTACACCCTCCGCGGCGAGTGTTCGGATCGTGCGCTGAGCCCGGTTCTGGACATCTTCGATCCCGTGCAGTTGAGGTGCCAGGCGAGGCCCTCGGGACGACCCCGGGATCGGCTTGCCCGTCCACCCCCCTTCCGCCACCTTACGCGGGCCGTTTTCGCTCCGTCTGTTGGAGTGTCACGCGGTCGCCGACCGCTCAAGCAATCGACCATCCGGCCGCCGCCGGGCGAGGGAAACGCCTATGACGACCAGCACCTGGATCACAATGATCGTGGTGATGGCTTTCGTCTGGGGCGGCTTCGCCACCGTCCTGCTCACCGCGATTCGTAAGGAGTCCGGGAAGAGCAGTGACGCCTAGGTTCTCCGCGGTTTCGCGGCCTCGGCTCCAGGGACGCTCGTGCCTCGACGCGACGATCTAGAAACGATTCTCATTCTGGGCTCTGGACCGATTGTCATCGGCCAGGCCTGCGAGTTCGACTATTCGGGTACTCAGGCGGTTCGAGCCCTCAAGGAAGAGGGTTATCGGGTCGTCCTGGTGAATTCGAACCCGGCCACGATCATGACCGATCCCGACATTGCGGATCGGACCTATATCGAGCCGATCACCGCTGAATGGGTCGAGAAGGTCATCGAAAAGGAGAAGCCGGATGCGCTCCTTCCGACGATGGGTGGGCAGACTGCCCTGAACGTGGCGATGGATCTGCACCGTGCTGGCATTCTCGAGAAGCACGGTGTCGAACTGATCGGTGCCAACGAGCGCTCCATCGAAATGGCCGAGGACCGTGAACAGTTCGCGGAAGCGATGGAACGCATTGGTCTCAAGGTGACGACTGGCGGCTTCGCCGGAACGCTCGAGGAAGCCTTCGCGATCGTTGAGTCCACACATTATCCGGCCATCATCCGACCGTCCTATACGCTCGGAGGCACCGGGGGTGGCATCGCGTACAATCGGGAGGAGTTCGCGGTTCAGGTACGAAAGGGGCTCGATGCATCACCGATCACCGAGGTGCTCATCGACCGTTCGATCCTGGGCTGGAAGGAGTACGAGCTCGAGGTCGTTCGAGACGGCGTCGACAACGTCATCATCATCTGCTCGATCGAGAACATCGATCCCATGGGTGTACACACCGGGGACTCGATCACCGTGGCCCCCGCTCAGACACTCACGGACGTCGAGTATCAGGAGATGCGTGACGCCTCGATCGCGATCATCCGTGAAATCGGAGTCGAGGCTGGCGGATGCAACGTGCAGTTTGCGGTAAATCCCGATGACGGTGAGATGGTGGTCATCGAAATGAACCCGCGAGTCTCTCGCTCGTCGGCCCTCGCATCGAAGGCGACCGGCTTCCCGATCGCACGTGTGGGCGCGAAGCTCGCGGTTGGATACCGGCTGCATGAACTGCCGAACGACATCACGGAGACGACGCCAGCCTCGTTCGAGCCGGTGCTCGATTACACGGTTGTGAAGATTCCCCGCTTCGCGTTCGAGAAGTTCTCCGAGGTCGACGACACACTCGGTGTTCAGATGAAGTCCGTCGGTGAGGTGATGGCCATTGGCCGCACCTTCCGGAGTGCATGGCAAAAGGGGTTCCGCGGACTCGAGACCGATCGTTACGGTTGGGTCGTCGGCGATGAATTGAAAGACGACGGACTCGAGGAAGAGGATGTGAGTTCGCTGCTTGCCGCGCTCCGCAGGCCGACTGCGAACCGGCCATTCCAGATCAAGCGGGCGCTCGAGGCGGGGCTGACGATCGACGAGGTCTTCGAGTCAACGAAGATCGACCGATGGTTCCTCGACCAGTTTCTTCAGATCATCGAGTGGGAGCGCAGATACGCAGAGGCTCCAGAGGTCACCCCGGAGCTGACCCACGGGATGAAGCGGGAGGGCTTCAGTGACCGCCAGCTCGGGGAGCTTCGGGGAGAAGACGAGGCTTCGGTTCGTGAACGCCGTTGGGGGTGGGATATCCACCCGACCTACAATGTCGTGGATACGTGCGCCGGTGAGTTCCCTGCGCAGACGCCGTACTTCTATTCGTCCTACGAGACGGAGACGGAATCTGAGCGCTCGGATCGCGAGAAGGTGGTCATTCTCGGAAGTGGTCCGAACCGGATCGGTCAGGGGATCGAGTTCGACTACTGCTGTGTGCAGGCGGTGCTGGCACTCCGAGAGGCCGGGTACGAGACCATCATGGTGAACTCGAACCCGGAGACGGTGTCGACCGACTTCGACGTGAGCGACAAGTTGTACTTCGAGCCGCTCACTCTCGAGGACGTACTCGAGATTCTGTACCTCGAGCAGCCCAAGGGTGTGATTGTGCAGCTTGGTGGGCAGACGCCACTCAACCTCGCGCATGGCATCGAGGCGTTCGGTGCGCCGGTGCTCGGCACGCCGGTCGATGCGATTGATCGCGCCGAGGATCGGGATCGATTCGATGCAGTGTGCCGCGCGATCGGGGCCCGGACGCCGGACAACGGTATGGCGACCTCGGAGGAAGAGGCGCTCAAGGTCGCCGCCGAGATCGGATTCCCCGTGCTCGTGCGCCCAAGCTATGTACTCGGCGGTCGTGCGATGCGGATCGTGTACGACGAGCCCTCACTCCGGCGTTACTTCGAGGAGGCCGCTAAGGCTTCCCCTGACCACCCCGTTCTGATCGACAGCTTCCTGGAGGACGCGTTCGAGGCGGATGTGGACTGCCTGTGCGATGGCACCGACGTGGTGATCGGAGGCATCATGCAGCATATCGAGGACGCGGGGGTGCACTCGGGTGACTCGGCGTGCGTACTGCCCCCTTACCTTCTCTCGGGTGACTCACTGGACGAGATCCGGCACCTGACCCGGAAGTTTGCCCTCGAACTCGGCGTCGTCGGACTCATGAACGTCCAGTACGCCATCCGGGACGGCGTCGTGTACGTACTCGAGGTGAATCCCCGGGCGTCGCGAACGATTCCGTTCGTGAGCAAGGCCACGGGGGTTCCGCTTGCTCGCCTCGCATCTCGTGTGATGGTCGGCGAGCGCCTGACGGACCTGGATGTTCCGGAAGAGCCGCCGGTCCCCGGGGTCGCGGTGAAAGAGGCTGCCTTCCCGTTCAATCGTTTCGACGTCGATGTTCTGCTCGGTCCGGAGATGCGCTCGACCGGAGAGGTCATGGGCTTCGACGACTCGTACGGTATGGCGTTCGCGAAGGCGCAGGTCTCGGCCGGGAATGTCCTGCCTGAATCGGGTCGGGTCATCGTCACCGTGAATGAGCGCGATCGAGAGACGGTCACACCGATGCTGCGACGGCTTCGCGATCTCGGCTTCGAGCTGATGGCGACCCGAGGGATGCATCAGTATCTGACCCGACTCGGCGTGCCTGTGGAGATGGTGTACAAGGTCAATGAAGGAAGGCCAAACATCGTCGACCACATCGTAACCGGAGACATCGCCCTCCTGATCAACACGCCACTGGGCAAGCAGTCGCAGTACGATGACTACGCGATGCGGCGTGCGGCGATCACGTACGGCGTGCCCTACCTGACAACGATGTCTGCGACGACTGCAGCGGTGGATGCGTTGATTGCTCTCCGCACGACGCGTCGCGAGGTCCGATCTCTTCAGGAACGCATCGCGTCGATCCAGCCTGTCGATCCGCCCGCATGACGTTCTGAGAGTCGGCCCATGAGCTCGATGACCGGCTTCTACCTTCATCCGGCATCACCACTGCACGACACTGGATGGGGGCACCCTGAACATCAGGGCCGCCTGCGCGCCTTGGCGTCGACGGTCGGAAAGGACCTGCTGACGCTGCACGGCCACGTCGAGCAGATGTCAAGCGGAGAGGCGACGCGTGAAGACCTCTTGCGTGTCCACTCCGAGGCGCACATCGACGCGATACGCGCTGTGTGTGAGCGGGCGGAGACGTCGGAACGTATCGAGTCCGTCGATCAGGACACGAAAGTCTCCTCCGCCTCTTGGGAGGCTGCGCTGGGAAGTGCAGGTACGGCGATCGCAGCGGCGCGGGCTGTCGCGGACGGCGAGATCGCCAATGCATTCGTCGCCACACGCCCGCCCGGGCACCATGCCACTCCGGACCGAGCAATGGGCTTCTGCCTGTTCAATAACATCGCGGTCGCAGCCCGATGGCTTCAGACGACGGGTCGGGCCGAGCGTGTCTTGATCATCGACTGGGATGTCCACCACGGGAACGGCACCCATGACGTCTTTTACGATGATGGGAGCGTCTTCTTCGTCTCCCTTCACCAGGCACCTCACTACCCCGGCACGGGCGGGGCGAACGAAACGGGGACCGGTTCTGGGCAAGGCGCTACGCTGAACGTGCCCCTTCCGGCGGGAACGAGCGCGGCGTCGTATCGGGACGTGTTCAGACGGACGCTGGACGAGGTCTCTGAGCGCTTCACGCCCGACTTCGTGTTGATGTCGGCAGGTTTCGATTGCATGGCGGGGGATCCCCTAGGGGGTTTCCTGCTCGAACCGAGTGACATTCACTGGATGACGCGCCAGGTCATCGAGATATCTGCCTCGCCATGCGATGGCCGTGTCGTCGGCCTGCTGGAGGGTGGCTACGATCCCAAGCGCCTTGGCTTGGGGGCCGTGGCGCTCATCCGGGCGCTCGCGGGTCTGAGCGGCACAGAGGGCTAGGCTCGCGTTGCCCCGGGCATCTCGGTCCATACCTTTCATACCCATGCATTCCACTGAGACGGGGGATCCCCCCTACGCTCCGGCGGTCCCCTCCATGCTGGATCTGGTGAGGCTCAGCTCGAGGCGGCTTTTTCTGCCTGGCAGTGAGGAACTCTACCGGCAGATCGCGCTTCTGACGGAGATGGGTCCCGGACTCGAGGTTCTCGATGTGGCCTCCGGCAAAGGCGTCCCGCTCGAGTACTTCGTGACGGAGTTCGGTGTGACCGCGTCGGGTGTCGAGATCGACCCGTCGATGGTCGAGCAGGCCGATTCGTGGAGCCGAGAGCTGGGCGCGGGTGATCGACTGCAATTTCAGTCAGGTCGTTCGGACCGACTCCCATACCGGGACGATATCTTCGACATCGCCATCGGCGAGATTGCGCTCGCTAATCACTGCGAACCGGAAGAGGCGGTGCGTGAGCTGGTGCGGGTCACGAAGCCCGGCGGTTTCGTGGTGCTCGTTCAGCTCGTCTGGAAAGCTCCGGTCGACGAGACACGCCGGACGATCCTTTCCGAGCATCTGGGTGCCCGGCCGATGATGGTCGTCGAGTGGAGACGGATGCTTCGGGAGGCGGGTGTCGAGGATGTGCAGGTGGAGGACTGGTCCGATGAGGAGACGGCGTTCCGTTCAGAGGCTGTGAAGCCGTTCGCTGATTTCAGGGAAATCTTCACCCTGGCTGAGCGGCTCTCCATTCTGCGCCGAGCATGGCAGCGTTGGGGACTCCGAGGTGTGAGCACGGCGCTCTCCCGCGAGAGCGAACTCCACAAGCTGCTGACCAACGAGCGAATTCTGGGGCTGGACCTGTTTCGTGGGCGAAAGGTCGGAGGTGACGCCTCGGGCGCTGAGGAGAAGGACTCAGCCGATCTCGGCAAGACAGGCCTGGCGACGGAGGCTGTCGAAGGCGAAGCCCGAGTGGGCGCGTCAGCGGAGGAAGACGCGCCAGCGCACCAGGAACAAGACAATAAACCCGAGACTGCCGGGCTGCCGCTCTTCGGAGACGTGCCTGCCCGCGAGGAAGAGTAAGAGACGTGAGCGACGCACTCCTCTGCACCCAGGACGGCATCAACCGAGTTCAGGCTGCGCTGCGTGAGCAGGGACTGGATGGCTGGCTCCTTTATGAGTTTCACCATATCAACCCGATTCCTGTGGCGTTGCTCGGATTGGGGAAGACCACGCGCCGGGCCTTCGTGCTCATCCCGGCCGAGGGCGAGCCCGTCGCCATGATCCACGCGATCGAGGCGTCTTCGTGGCGTCACTGGCCGTTTGCCCGGCAAAGCTACTCAGGGTGGCGCGACATGGAGGAGAAGCTCGGAGTACTGGTCGAGAACCGGGCTCGGCTTGCGATGGAGGTGTCGCCTGGCGCCGCGGTCCCCACACTGGACTATGTACCGGCGGGCATCGCGGGCCTGCTACTCCAGCACGGCGTAGAAATCGCTTCCTCGGGGGACCTGGTGTCTGCGTTCCACTCCGTTCTGTCTTCGAGCCAGCTCGACGCCCATCGGCGTGCTTCGGTGATCGTCAAAGCTGTTGCCCGGGCCGCCTTCGCGCGTGCCGCCGATGCGATTCGGTCTGGTACGCCTACGAGCGAGGGCATGTTGTCGGCGTGGATCATCGAACAGCTACAGTCGCACGGGCTGGTGGATCAGGTTTCATGCATCGTAGCGATCGGGCCGCGCGCATCTGACTCCCACTACGCTCCGGTCGGAGAGGGTGAGACGATCAAACGTGGCGATCTGCTTCTCATCGATTTATGGGGTGCGTTCGCCGGCTCCGTCGCTGCGGACCAGACGTGGATGGGAATCATGGCACCGGAGGTCGATGATCGAACTCAGGAGATCTGGGAGGCTGTCCGCGACGCTCGCGATGCCGCGCTCGACTTCCTGCGTACACGCTTTGAGGCTGGCGAGGACGTGATGGGGCTCGAGGTGGACGACGTCTCGCGCGGGGTCATCACTGATCGTGGTTATGGTGAGTTCTTCGTCCACCGCACGGGGCACTCGATTGATATCGACCTTCATGGCAGCGGTCCCAACCTCGACAATCTCGAGAGCCGGGACGAGCGGAAGCTGCTGCCCGGGGTAGCGTTCTCGGTGGAGCCGGGGATCTACATCACGGACGACATCGGAGTACGAAGCGAGGTCAACGTCTACTGGGGTCCTGAGGGGCCTGAGATCACGCCTGAGGGATATCAGACCGAGATCTTCACGCTGCTCGACGATTGACGGGAGGGCGCTCGCGCGTCGAGGTCGCGCTTCCACTTCCCATCTATCGCACCTTCACCTACGCAGTCCAGGGTGAGGCTCCGAAGCCCGGCACCCGTGTGCTCGTGCCCTTTCGGCGCGAAGAGCGTATCGGGTGGGTCACGGGTGGTCCGCCCGACCCGGATGTCGAGAAGGTCAAGTCGGTGCTGGACATCCTCGAGGACACCCCCTCGGTCCCGGCCGACCTGCTCGAGCTGTGCGGCTGGATGGCCTCCTACTATGTAACGCCACTCGGGATCGCGATCCGGGCCGCGATGCCTGCGGTTCTGTCGGACGTCTCCCGTGACTATCTGGCGCCGACAGGAGTGCTCGCGAACAACCTGCGTGCCCGGGAGGCACGGCTTCTTGCCTGGCTGACCGACCACAAAGGTCCGCAGCGAGTCCGGACGGCTAGAAAAGCTCTCGGCATGGGATCGATCTGGCCCGAAGTCCGATCTCTGATGGCGTCAGGTGTCATTATGCACGAGACCGTTGCTCCACCCGCTCCTTCCGTGAAGACACGACGGACAGTTCGTATCACACGGGCGCTCCAGAATCTGCTGGAGCGGGACGAGGCGTTCGGACGTGCGGTTCGCCAGAAGGAGGCATATGCGTTCATCGAGGCATCGGGCGGCTCTGTGGAACTGGCTCGTCTCACGGGAGAAGGAAGCTTCAGTCGGGGGGTCGTATCGGAGCTCGAGAAGAAAGGGCTGGTCGATGTCACCGACGAGGAGGAGATACGAGATCCTTTCTCTGGGGCTTCGCCAGAGCCGCCGCCGGACCTGACGCCGACCGCAGATCAGCAGGTGGCACTCGACGCACTCATCGCAGCGCTTGATGACCCACAGCCGGGCCCCTTCCTACTGCAGGGCATCACTGGCTCGGGTAAGACGCTGGTCTACATCGAGCTGCTGCGGGAAGCTCTGGCTCGCGGTCGAACGGCGATTGTCCTCGTACCGGAGATCTCGCTGACACCGCAGACCGTGTCACGATTTCGCGCACACTTCGGAGACGAGGTGGCCGTACTTCATTCGGGGCTTTCGTCCGGCGAGCGGTATGACGCGTGGCGGCTCCTGCGTCGAGGCGAGCGCCGGATTGCGGTGGGCGCACGATCGGCGCTCTTCGCGCCCCTTCAGAACATCGGCGTCGTGGTGGTGGACGAGGAACACGACGGCAGTTACAAGCAGTCTGAGGCTCCGCGCTACCACGCTCGGGATCTTGCCGTCGTCCGAGCCCGGGCTCACAAGGCGGTCTGTGTTCTGGGAAGTGCAACGCCGTCACTCGAGTCATGGCACAACTCGTCGCTGGGCAAGTTCAGACGTCTCCTTCTGCCTGAGCGCGCAGGAGGTGGTCGGCTTCCTGAGGTTCGCGTGATCGATCTGCGCTCGGAACGGAAGAAAGGGAAGAAGGCCTCGGGAGCGAATGTGACGACGAATTCCGGATCCAGTGGTTCGATCCGTGGGGGCGGTGTTCTCACCACGGATCTCGTTACCGAGATCGACATACGGCTCGCCCGGTCGGAGCAGGTCATCCTTCTGCTGAACCGGAGGGGTTACTCGGCCTTCGTGCAGTGCCGCGAGTGTGGAGAGGTTGAGCAGTGTGAGAATTGTTCGATCTCGCTCACCTATCATCGAACGACGCAGCGCATTGTGTGCCATCACTGTCGTTTCGAGGCACCGGCTCCCTCACGCTGTGTTCGATGCGGTTCGTCGGACCTCTCCTTCCGCGGACTGGGGACGGAGCAGGTCGAGCGGATTGCAATCGAGACGTTCCCTGAAGCCCGACTGGCGCGCATGGACGTTGATACGACGTCCGGGAAGTGGGCTCACCAGCGAATTCTGGATCGCGTGGGAAGCGGTGAAATCGATATTCTGCTCGGCACTCAAATGATCGCGAAGGGCCTCGACTTCCCCCGCGTGACACTGGTCGGCGTGGTCAATGCGGACACCGGCATGCACCTGCCCGACTTCAGAGCGAGTGAGCGCACGTTTCAGCTGCTGAGCCAGGTTGCGGGCCGGGCAGGACGAAGCGCGCTAGGGGGTGAGGTCATCATTCAGACATCTCTGCCCGACCACTACGCCGTTCGGGCTGCTGTGACTCATGACTTCGAGTCATTCGCGGTTCGGGAACTGGCGGAGCGGGAGCACCCGATCTATCCGCCGCACGTGCGCATCATCAACGTCATACTCAGCAGCCCCGATCAGCGTCTCCTGGCTCGGGCCTCGGAAGATACGACGGCGTGGATCCGCGCTGGCCTGGTGAGGCGAGCCAGTGCGGGCGCCTCCGGGGAGGTCGAACTCGTGGGACCGGCTCCGGCGCCGATCGAGAAGCTGCACGGTCGGTGGCGATGGCACTTCATCCTACGCTCGGATTCGCCCCGCGCTCTCAGCGCTGTGGCGCATGCTCTGGTCGAACGATACCGGCTTCCACCCGGGGATATCCGGCTCGCCCTCGATCGGGATCCTGTTGCGCTCCTCTGACCGAGGAGTGGCGGTCCCACGTGGGCGCTGTGATCGTGCGACGCACCACGACTGCCCGGGAGAAGTACATCCTCAGGTCCGTCGGCCATGGCTGCCTTGGGTCGATCGTTGGGCTATCTTGGTCGGACGCAAGCGCAACTAATAAGGGAAGCTACCAGTCCCCCTGCAACCTTGGCCCGATGTCCGATCGAGAGTCAGAAAGCCTGATATCGGCCCGGCCTGATCCGGTACCTGCTGCTGCGCGTCCCTCGGGCGCGCGGTCGGATCAGGGGCGCGGTAGAGGCGGACCCGGACGAACGGGTGAACACCGCTCTAGCGCGGGGGACGGACGGCCTGAGCCGGCGCGGGCGCTGGGGGATGCTGGGCCCTCCGATACGATCCCGGTCGAGGAGACGACCGTGAACCATGACGGCATGGAGTGGATTGTCAGAGTTCGCGGCCGATCTGGAGGACGGGAGGCGGTCGCACCCCTTCTCCTGCTCGGCTTCTGGAAGGCCCGGGCGGCAGACGAAAGCCGCTCGACCTTGCTCGAGTCTGAACCCGATCGGGAGGCTCTCGTGGTGGGGACGTCTCTGGCCCAACTGGGAGACGGCGGGCTTCGGATTGCGATCGCCGGCTCGAAGCCGCCTCCGCCGCAGACCCGTTCCGCGGAACCACCGACCACATCGAGGCGGCGAGGCCGGGCGCGGAGCTGAGCGGTCGGCGGTATCCGCCGCACCGCTTCGCCGTACATTCTTGCGTAGCAGTTCCTCAACACGATCC
>Ga0209631_10000301_pt1 | contig 65813 bp, 60 predicted proteins | sample COG_08_FD_184752 | JGI IMG/M metagenome (GOLD analysis project Ga0209631, IMG submission 184752) | Pelagic Microbial community sample from North Sea - COGITO 998_met_08 (SPAdes) (version 2) | ecosystem: Environmental > Aquatic > Marine > Neritic zone/Coastal water | place: Helgoland, sampling... | reverse complement strand
GGGTAATAAGACAAAGCAGAAAAGCAGTGTGGCGCGGGGTTTAGGGGTATTCCCCGCGCCATTTTTCTTGCCGAGTGCGTTCTTTAATTTTTTTTCAATTATTAAACAATAATGCTTGCAGAAAACTAATTTGTGTATTCTTTCTGCGGCATCAACAGATTTCTCCCGCAAGGGAGTTTGGGGTAATAAAAAATCCTGCTGCTTGCAGTAGGTATAAAGTAGACAATGGTTGGCGCACTTCTTAGGGGTAGGAGGTGCGCCATTTTTTGTGTCTACATTCTAGCCGCTGCTACAGTGCCAGCTCCAGTTGCTCTGGGCCGCTTTTTGTTTCGGCAAAGCGTACGCCCATCCCGAGCAGACGAACGGGTTCGCCGCTACGCCCCCAAGCCTCCTTGAGAAGCTTTAGGTAGCTGTCGAGTTCGGGTTGGCGGCTAGTCATTTCGGCGGTGGTGCGACGGAAGTCGCTGAATTTCAGTTTGACCAGAATTTTGGCGATTTGACGATCAGCTGCCGAGCTGCGCAAATCTTCGAGTATTTCGCTGTGTTGTCGGCGTAGCGCATGTTCGCAATCCTCCAAGGTTTCGATGTTTTTCGAAAAAGTGTGCTCGTTGCTTAGGCTCTTGCGGATGCGGTTCGCTTGCACGGGACGCTCGTCGACCCCCCGGCAAAGTTGATAGAGTTCCAGCCCGAAGCTGCCGAATTCGCTGGCCAGCGTGGTTTGATCGTAATTCTGCAACTGGCCGCAGGTTTCGACGCCCATCTCGGCGAGGCGGGCGGCACTTTTTGGGCCGACACCCCAGATGCGGCGCACGGGCAGGATTTGCATGAAGGCGGCGACTCTAGAGGGGGAAATGACGCATTGCCCGTCGGGTTTGTTCCAGTCGCTCGCGACCTTGGCAATCAGCTTGTTGGGCGCAATGCCAGCCGATGCAGTCAAGCCGGTTTCGTCGCGGATCGCGGCGCGGATTTCTTCGGCGATTTCGGCGCCGCGTCGTTTGTGGTGAGTGACATCAAGGTAGGCCTCGTCGAGGGAGAGCGGTTCGACGAGTTCGGTATAGCGTTGGAAAATCTCACGAATGTCGCGGGACGCTTTGCGGTAGAGTTCAAAGCGGACGGGCAGGATCACCAACTTTGGGCAGAGCTGCTTGGCTTTGAAGACCGGCATGGCCGAGCGCACGCCGTATTCGCGGGCGGGGTAGTTGCAAGTGGTTAGCACGCCACGTCCAGTGGAGCCGCCGACGGCGATGGGCATGCCCGCGAGCGCGGGATGTTCGCGCATCTCGACGGCTGCATAGAAACAATCCATGTCGATGTGGATGATGCGGCGGCTGGTTTGCATGGTGCGCGCTTACTTGCTAATCGGCTGAGCGAGCACAAAGGGGCGCACGATCATGGCGTTAAAGTGGGTGTTGTTTTTCTGCCAATGCTCGGCGTGTAGCTCGCAGGGTTGCACGAGATCGCCTGATTTGAGCCACGCTTTGACTTGTGCTTGGTCGTCGTTGGCGAAAGCGAGCCCCGCTGTTTTGAGGTCGAGCCCGGGATCGACGTAAATCATCGAATCAGACTCATAGTGAGGCTTTAGGTAGCTCCAGTCGACGTTGCCGGAGTATTTTTCAAGCTTTTCTGCGTCGCTGGTGTTGTCCTCTGCTGGGCTAAGTTCGTCGTTGAGCATGGCCTTGTTGTGCCAAGAAAAAGCGAAAATTCAAAGTCTGAATCTGTAAAAGCGCTGAATTCATAATTGTTCGTCAATAAATCTGCTGGAAGTCGCATAAATATCAGTATTTTAGGCTTGCAGGAGAAGAGGCTCGACCTAGTTTCTCGCGTTCCTCTCACGGCGATCTCGATCGCTGCTGGGCACTCTGCCTTGAGAGGGAATACAATAATAATAATCTCAACCACACTGCCGCTCCGGCGCGCAGTAACCATATATACATATGAGCCTAATGGAAGAACTGCTGCAAAGCAGCACCGTAGACAACCTCGTAGAAGGTTCCATCATTAAGGGAACAATCATCGAAATCCGCCCAACTGAAGTCGTCATCGACATTGGTGGTAAATCAGAAGGTATCGTGAACGCCAACGAATTTGTTGACATCAGCGAACTTCAAGTCGGATCCGAAATTGAAGTCTTTCTCGAAAAACTCGAAGACCGCGAAGGCAACCCTGTTGTCTCCTTCGACAAAGCAGAGCAAAAGAAGAACTGGGAAAAAATCGTCGAAAACTGTGAAGAAGGCTCGATCATTCAAGGTCGCGTCCGCTCCAAGGTTAAAGGCGGTCTCATCGTCAGCATTGGCGTTGATTCCTTCATGCCTGCCTCACAAATTGACGTTCAGCCACCTAAGAACCTCGATCAATATGTCGGTCAGACATACGACTTTAAGGTCATCAAGATCAATCTCGACCGGAAGAATATCGTCGTTTCTCGCCGCGAGCTCATCGAAGAGCAACGCATGGAGAAGCGCCGTGCGCTGCTTGACGAAGTCAAGCCAGGCGATACTCGTCGCGGCCAGGTCAAGAATATCACCGATTACGGTGCATTCGTTGATCTCGACGGTCTAGACGGTCTCTTACATATCACTGATATGTCATGGGGTCGTATCAACCACCCATCCGAAATGGTCAAGCAGGGTGAAGAGATCGAAGTGATGATCATCGAAATCGATCGCGAGCGCGAACGTGTTTCTCTCGGTCTTAAGCAGCTTGCAAACAACCCATGGGAGAAGATCGAAGAGAGATATCCTGTCGGCACTACGGTTGCTGGTAAGGTGGTTAACCTCGTTCCTTACGGTGCCTTCATCGAAATCGAAGAAGGTGTTGAAGGTCTCGTGCACGTTACTGAGCTGTCTTGGACTAAGCGTATCTCTAAGCCTAGCGAAGTCCTTCGCATCGGTGAAGAAATTCAAGCGGTTGTGCTTGGTGTGCAGAAGGAAGAGCAAAAGATCTCTCTCGGAACTCGCCAACTCGACACCAACCCATGGGATATGGCTCGCCATAACTATCCAGTCGGTGCTCGTGTCCGTGGTAAGGTTCGTAACCTCACTACATACGGTGCATTCGTCGAACTTGAAGAAGGTATCGACGGTATGGTTCACGTTTCCGACATGTCGTGGACACGTAAGATCAACCACCCATCCGAGATGGTCAAGAAGGGCGACGAAGTCGACGCATTGGTGCTCGACGTGGATGCAGATTCACAGCGTATCTCGCTCGGCATGAAGCAGCTTGCAACTGATCCATGGGACGAAATTGAGACACACTTCAAGATCGGCGACATGGTTAAGGGCAAGGTCTCCAAGATCACCAGTTACGGTGCCTTTGTCGAACTCGACAACGACATCGACGGTCTCGTGCACATCTCGCAAATCAGCGAAGAGCGTGTTGAGAAGATTAAGGACGTGCTTAACGCAGACGACGAAGTCACCGCGCGCGTTATCAAGATCGACAAAGACGACCGTCGTATCGGTCTTTCGATCAAGGCCGCTAACTACAGCGATGAAGATCTCGTTAAGGAACGCCAAGCATTCGATAACGTCACTGGGACGGAAGACCTCACCAACCTGGGTGACCTTCTCGACCAAGCGACGACTAAGTAAGCAATCTGCGAATCCAATCTTTCAAAAGCCTCCAGTTAACGCTGGAGGCTTTTTTTGTTTGGAGGGTTGTCATTGCCTATGGTGACAGAAACCCCATCTTGGCGCTGTAGTTTCGTACTTCCGATGACCTGCTACCAGATTCCGCATGATCGCTGCGGCGCTACCATTCTAGCTATCGCGATTACGAATCAGCACCCGGCCTTGATAGACCCAGCGGTAGGGGCTTTCTTCGCCGCGGTTGATGCGTTTGCGTGTAAACTCGAGTATCTTTTGCTTCTTTTCGACTAGAATGGTGCAGACGTAGTTTTTTTCTGACCAAGATTCTGGGTCGGGTAAGTCTTCGATTGCCTGTTGCAGCTGAGCCATGTTCGGAATGAACTTGCTCGAATGCCTGCGTGCTGAATTTGAGGACTCGCTGGAGCGTTTTCGATCGGATGAGGGCATGGTTGGATTCTTTAAGAAAAAATGATAATATACTAAAGATTCGAAAAATATCGAGCATAGAGAATGCAAATCGATAAATCGAGTGTTCATGGCAGAATTCACTTGATCTTGTTGGCTTCCTGCTTCTTTTTCCCCGAATCGATTTGAGATGGCGCGGTCGCCAAGTGGTAAGGCCGAGGACTGCAAATCCTCTATCGTCGGTTCGATTCCGACCCGCGCCTCCATCTCCTTTGGCAAAAAATCCCGATGAGCTAGGCTCGTCGGGATTTTTTGTATGCATCGCCCAGCTGCGGGCAGCTGGAAGTTTGTTATAAGAAGTAGCGCACGTAGCCGTCTTCACGCACTTGCTGAAGCCAGCGGTCTTGGGTTTCGCGGGCGATTTCGCCGACTAGCACATTTTCGATTGCATCTCGCACTTCGGTCACTGGTTGGATCATTTCCTCGCGCTTGGCTTCGCAGTATAGGATGAAGATGGTGTCATTCAGCTCCACGGGTTGGCTGTAGCTACCAGGCTGAAGGCCGAAGGCGACGGTACTGAGTTCTTTACGGATGTCTTGGCGCTCGATCCAACCCCAGTCACCGCCTTTACGGCTCATATCGTCTTGACTGTATTTGCGTGCGAGGTCGCCAAAGTTACCTCCTTCAGCGAGCTCTCGGATAATCGATTTGGCTGTTTGCCTGAGCAGGTCGGGACCTTCGTCTGCCATTGGCGTGAGGATGATTTGACGCAGATGCATGGCCTCTTCTTGGTAAAAGCGGATTTTGTTTTGGATGTAGAAAGCTTGGATGCGCTCTGGGCTGATCTCGGACTGAGATCTACGATTTTCTTGGCGCATCACGTTGACCACCACTCGGTCATGGATGCTTTCGCGGTACTCGCGCGCGGTGAGTCCTTGTGCACGTAAATATGCCAAGAAACGGCCGCGGTCGCCGCCGAAGTCGCGGTTGAGGACTTCGTCATATTCTTGGTCGATGTAAGACTGTGGAAGAAGTAAGCCTTTTTCTTTGGCAGCTTGGACGATCAAAATACGGTCGATCAAGTTTTGTAACACTTCACGACTCATGCGGTTGATGCTCTCGGAGAATTCTTTTTCAGAGCGTGCTTCGGCGCGCAGGCGTGGAATGATTGGTTCGAGTTCTCTGCGGAGCTGTTCGATGGTGATGATTTCACCTTCAGCGATCGCGGCAATACCGTTACCCATGCGGATCAGAGCGGCATCTTGCTGGCCGTGCGCGTGCTGCGAGAGGCCGAGAAGAGCGAAGGAAGCGAAGAGAAAGGAAAGAGAGCGTTTAAGCGTCATAGTGCGCGTGGCAGATGAGTGAATGTTGAACTATGCTCAACAGTAGAAAAGGATACGGTCTGGTCAAGCGGCGAAAGTGGTCCTTATCAGGCAGACGACTTTTGGTTGCGCCTCAAAAACTTCTGGATCTCTTTCAGCCTCTTCAGCGGATCTTTGGCCGTGAGTCTCGGGAAGCGTGCCCCAGTCTTGAGGAATTCGCCGTTTTTGCCAGGTTGTGCGAGGCGGCAAATTAGGCGCTCACTCTCGCTTTCGACGCGGCGTACACCAGCGCCTTCGGCAAACACGCGCACACGGCTTACTTCGATCAGTGCTTGGCTGGCGCGGGGTAATGGACCAAAGCGGTCGGCCATTTCTTCGGCGATCTCCTCAATGATCGCGCCGGTATTGGCTAGTGCGAGGCGGCGGTAGAGGTCGATTCTCAGGCGTGGTTCGGCAATGTAGTCGGCGGGCAAGGCGGCTTCGATCAGTTGATCCGAATGATCAGTATATTCTGCGTCTTTGATCGCGGCGAAGGCGAAGCTGCCCGTAGTACGGCGTGAGCGCGAACCACCCTCACCGGTAGCGATGAAGTCGAGCTTCACTTCAGCGCGGATACGATCGGCGCCGGGCTCTCCCTTGAGGCGAGCGACGCTTTGTTTGAGCAATTGGCAATAGAGCTCGAAGCCGACACCTGCGATGTGGCCACTTTGTTGCGAGCCGAGCAGATTGCCTGCACCGCGAAGTTCAAGGTCGCGCATCGCAATGCGAAAGCCTGCGCCGAGCTGATTGTGCTGCTTGAGGGCGTTCAGTCGTTTTTGCGCGGTATCGACGAGTGCGGCGTGGCGATGTAGTAGCATGTAGGCGTAGGCTTGCCGATTGAAGCGACCCACGCGGCCACGAATCTGGTAGAGCTGTGCCAGTCCAAAGCGGTCGGCGCCTTCGATGATTAGCGTATTACAATTGGGGATGTCGATGCCCGACTCGATGATCGTGGTGCAGACCAATACATCGAAGACACCAGCGACGAACTGGGTCATGATTTTTTCCAGCTGGCCTTCATCCATTTGCCCGTGGCCGACGGCGACGCGCAACTTCGGGTGCATTTCGCGTACTTGGTGCGCCACGCCTTCGATGGTCGAGACGCGGTTATGCAGGTAAAAGACTTGGCCGCCGCGATCTGTCTCGGCTTGGATCGCACTTTTGATGAGATCGGCGGAGTAACTTTTAACGATGGTCTCGATCGGGCGTCGATTGATGGGCGGAGTCTCTATCACACTCATTGCCCGCGCTCCTGCGAGCGCCATGTACAGTGTGCGCGGGATCGGCGTGGCGCTGAGTGTGAGGATGTCGACGTTGGCGCGCAGTTGTTTGATGCTTTCCTTCTGCTTGACGCCGAAGCGCTGCTCCTCATCGACGACCAGTAGCCCAAGGTCTTGGAAGTGGACATCCTTGCTCAGCAGTCGGTGCGTGCCGATCACGATGTCGATTCGGCCTTCAGCAAGATTCGCGATAATTTCTTTGTTCTCCTTAGCGCTACGAAAGCGACTGACCATATCAATAATGATTGGGTATTCGGCCATGCGCTCGCGAAAGGTGTTAAGGTGTTGTTGGCAGAGCACAGTGGTTGGAACCAGCAGGGCGACTTGTTTGCCGGCTAGTACGGCTTTGAGCGCAGCACGGATTGCGACTTCGGTTTTGCCAAAGCCCACGTCGCCGCAAATCAGACGGTCCATCGGCAATGCTGCCTCCATGTCCGTTTTAGTGGCTTCGATGGCAGTGAGTTGATCGGGTGTTTCGGTAAACGGGAAGGCTCCTTCGAACGACGCTTGCCAAGGGTGATCAGGGGGGAAGGTATAGCCGCCGTGCTGGCTACGTTCGGCGTGTAGGGTGAGTAGCTCGGCGGCATAGTCGAGCGTGGCGATTTCGGCGGCGGCGCGAGTCTTGTCCCATACGGCTCCGCCGATCTTGCCGAGCTTAGGGCTCGATTTGGTCAGGCCGACGTAGCGCGTCAGCAGGTGCGACTCGTGCAGTGGCACATGCACCGTCATTTGATCGGCAAACTCGACGGTGATCACTTCTTTGCTGCCGCCTTGAATCTCTAACTTACTGAGTCCACGAAATCGGCACACTCCATGTTGTAGGTGAACCAGTGGATCGCCGTCGGCGAGCTCTGTGAAATCGAGTAATTGATCGACTTGTGAAATAGTCGGCCGTGCGCGTTCCTGTGTGCGGCTGATTTTGCGCCGCCGACGTCCGAAGTATTCGGTGTCGGTAATTAGAACAATGCCCGAGGAGTCCTTCGTCTGCTTCAGTGGCAGCCATGTTGGCGACCCTTGACAGATGAATCCGCCAGAGATGGTGCCGTGCAGATACTTGGGCTTGAGCTTCGCGGTGAGTGGATTCTCGGCCAGTAGCTCTGCGATGCGCGCGCCCTCACTCTCGCTGGCAGTGACGAAATAGAGTGTCCGCTGCTCTTTTTTCGACCAGTCGGCGATACTGCTTTCAAACTTGGTGCGCGCACTTTGCTCGGACTCGAAGCGATCGAATCCGACCTGCACCGCGTCTGTGTGATGGCGGTAATTGGCTGTTGGTTCGGTGGCGAGTTCGACGCGCTGAGCTTGGTCAAACAGTGCGGGATCTGTATCCACTGAGCAAATACCTAGGCGCAGGTCGTTGGCTCGCGCGCGGCGTGCAAAGACTTGCTCGAAGCTACGGGTCTTGCTGCTGCTAGCCGTTAACTTTTCAAAGCGATAAGGATGCTCGCGGACAAGTTGCGAGGGTTCTTCAAGAATCCATGTAATCGGCTGATCGGTTAAATAATCGATCAACTGCCCATCTGCGGCGTTGGTTTCTTTAGCACTTTCGGCGGCCGAGATCGTAATGTTGCCAACCTTTTCTAGTGTGCGTTGAGAGCTGGGGTCGAAGCTGCGAATGCTCTCAATCTCGTCGCCAAAAAAGTCGAGTCGGTAAGGTTGATTGGCATCGTAGGGATAGACATCAATCAGGCCGCCGCGAGTAGCGATCTGGCCGGGATGTTCGCAGAGCGCTTCAGAGTCGTAGTCGAGCTCACTGGTAAGTGTGGCGACCAGTTGTTTGAAGGAATGCGCTTCGCCAGTGCGTAGCTTGAGTTGGCGACGTTCAAATTGAGTGCGCTCTGGACAGTTGCCAAGGATCGCTTCAGGCGTGGCGACGATTAGGCGGGCGTTGTTACTGGAGCGCAGCAAGGTGCTGAGAACGGATAGACGCTCGCAGATGCGGTCTGCGCGTCGAGTGGCGTCGATGTCCGGTGGCGGCACTTCTGGAAAGTGTAACACCTCCAGGATGACCTTCGGTGCGAGCCACTGAGCATAGGTTTCAGCTTCGGTTGCTAGTTCTTGTGCACGGCGTGGGTCGGTGACGAGCAGCACGCAGGTGCGCTTGGCCTGTTGCTTGGCGAGGGTGGTGACCAGTGCCGCTCGTGCCTCGGCGCTGACTCCGTGAAATAGAGTGGCCGCGCAGCTGTTTGTGAGGAGGTCGGGCATTAACCGTTGAGTTTTTGAAGCGCGTGCTCGGCGGCGGCGGATTCGGCGGACTTTTTGGAGCGACCGCAGCCGCGTCCTAGTTCTTTGCCGTCGAGTTGGACGACGGCACTGTAAGTGCGCGCATGTTCAGGGCCTTCCTCCGGCAGTGCTCTGTAGTCTGGTACTGCACCGTTATAATGCAGTTGCGTCCATTCTTGCAGGCGGCCTTTCGGATTGCCTAAACCGCCGTTGCTTTGAGTTTTCTGTATGGCGTCGCCGAGGGTTTGTAGGATGAAGGTGCGAGCGGCTTCGATGCCGCCGTCCAGATGAATCGCACCAATCAGTGCTTCAAATGCATCTTCCAGCATGCCAGCGCTGGGATCGGGGTGGTGCTGGCGTTGTGCCTCACTAACTTGCAAGAGTGGGCCGATTCCGAGCGTCCGTGCGTGGGCGGTGAGTGCCTTGCCATTAACGAGGCTGGCACGGCTGTGATCGAGTGCACCTTCGTCGAATTCCGGATTGTTCCGGTAGAGCGTTTCTGCGACGACTAGGTCGAGTACGGCATCGCCGAGAAATTCAAGGCGCTGATTATCGCCCTGTTCGAGATCACAGCTTGGGTGTGTGAGAGCGAGTTCCAGCAAAGTAATATCAGTGAAGTGGTAGCCGAGCTGTTTTTCGAAGAGGTTTAATGGATGCGTCATGGGTAGTTTATTCAGGAATTATGGCTTTCCGCTTGCACGAAATGTTATTTTAGAATTACTCTATGCTCGTCTGAAGCAACGGCGACACAATGCCGAAAATAGAGTCAGCAGCTATTAATAAACTACCTTTGCCTAAACAAAAAACTAAAAAAAACGGGGCCAAAATATTTGTCCTCGACACCAACGTTCTTCTCCATGACCCCCAGTGTCTACATAAGTTTGAGGATAACACAGTTGCCATCCCAGTCGAGGTTCTTGAAGAACTCGACCGCAAGAAGTCCGCTCCGGGGGAGTTAGGGTTTTCTGCCAGGAAGATCCATCGAGATCTGCGAGCGCTGTTTGACGAGGAGCTCGCCATCCCGCCTGAAATGAAAGGGCAGGGGAATTCTGCGCTCAGTTGCGATTTGCCAAATGGTGGTCGCTTGATTGTGGTGATCAACGACTATTTTGTATCTGGCGATAATCAGAGCGAGGGCATGAGTCGCCTTCGTGCAACGCTGGTTGATATGGAGAAAATGGACAGCCGTATTTTGGCGTCTTGCTTTTTTCTCAAGGAAGTGTGCACGCAGTGCCGTGTGATCTTAGTGACCAAAGACGCCAATATGGCGCTTAAGGGCATTGCGCTAGGTCTTGAAGTGCAGGACTTCATGAACGATAAGGTCAAAACGGTCAATATCGGCGGCGGCATCAAGACAGTTGTCATCGAGGACGCTGAGTATGAACGCTTCATTGAAGAACATGGAGTCGATCTGACGCCAGAGCTAACCAGCCATCTGTATATCAACGAATATATTTATCTGAGTAACGGTGAGTTTCGCGAACCCGCACGCTATCGTGGTGACGGGCAAATCGACGGGTTAATCCTAAGCAGTGGCGTGGGGATTAAGATCCCGAAAGGTATCCGCATCAATCCGCTCAACGAGGAGCAGCGCATGTTGATGGATGCTTTACTCGACGAAGACATTAAGCTGGTCACTTGTATGGGCAAGGCTGGTACGGGTAAAACCTTGGTTTCGATTGCAATGGCACTGTATCAGGCGATCGGCGATGATAACTTATATGAGCGCGTCTTTATTACCCGACCGTTGGTGCATATCGGTAAAGACACCGGTGCGCTGCCTGGCACCTTGGAAGAGAAAATGGCGCCATATATTGCGCCATTTTACGATAATCTTGAAGTACTCTTCAGTAATCGAAAAGTGATTAAACGTCCGCCAGCAGATCCAACTCAAGCCAAGTTAGAGCGTATTACTTCGAACCGTAAGCGTAAGAAAGCGATGACGAAAATGGCGAAGCAACCCGCGCATGCCGAACAGCAAGAGGATGATTCCAAGCAACCGCGCAAGCCGTATCAATTCCTGTTCGACTATGGTATGGTCGAAGTGGAGGCGATGACGTACATTCGTGGACGTTCCCTCGCTGATACCATTTTCATCATTGATGAGGCGCAGAATCTCACGCCACACGAAGCAAAGACCGTGGTGAGTCGCATGGCTGAAGGGTCGAAAGTGATCTTACTCGGTGATCCGTATCAGGTGGATAACATGTTTCTCGATGCCATGTCGAACGGACTGGTGCACACTGCGCAGCGCCTAAAGGGCACGGAAATTACCGCCCACTTGGAGTTGACCACAGGCGTGCGCTCAGAGCTCGCCGACCTGGCTGCCGATTTGTTGTAGCGACCCAGCGTTGAAAGGCGGGGTGATCAGTGTGACTCGCGCTAGAGCCATTGCCAATCGGAGAACATTGCCGCTTGGCCGATGTGCTCGCCGTTTGAGTCACGAAGCGACCAAATACGAGCTGAATCGATATAGAAACGTCGGCCGCTGGCACTGATTCGAATGCCACGATAGCTTGTGGAATAACCTTTGGTAGTGACCTCATTGAGTAGCTGTTGCCGTTCCTCGCGGTGCATCGGTTCTGCGGAGAATCGAGAGGGCAGAGCGGTCAGTGTGGCCCAATCCATTTCGAAAAGGGTTAGGGCAGTTTGATTACCGTAGTTGAATATGGGGTCGTCTTGCGTGCCGTGAGAGAGTACGGCAAATGGCGCGGCCATCAGCTGTTTTGCCTCATTGTTGCCACGCTCGATGAGTACTTCTCCGAAGCACCGTTGATAATTGTCGAGCAGGTGCGCGGTGTGTGCGGTCCGATCCATATCGTTGTGACTCTAAAGGTTGCTTAGGGACCATCGATCGTCAACGATGCCCTTATTGAATTTTTAATACGGTTGCTGTGTTAATCCGCAAAGCGGCGCGATCTATTGGTCTAATTTCTCGGCGGCCTCTTGTTCGATACGTTCGATGTATTCGGAGACGTTACAAGTGAGCATACGTGTGCTGCCGGGGGAGACCTCGAGCACCTTATTGACCACGCCGTCGAGGAAGGAACGGTCATGACTGACGAGGATGACGGTGCCTTCGAAGAGGTTGATCGCTTCCTGCAGCACTTCCTTTGATTTGATATCAAGGTGATTGGTCGGTTCATCTAAAATCATGCAATTCGCCGGGTGCATGAGCATCTTGGCCAGAGCGACGCGATTCTTTTCACCACCGGAGAGAACAGAGGTTTTCTTGAGTGCTTCATCGCCACTGAAGAGCAGTGCTCCCAGTGCACCGCGTGGATTTGCGTCATCGTTGCCGATGGCCGCCGTTTCGACTTCTTCGAGCACGGTGTTGGCTGGGTTGAGTTCTTCGGCTTGCGACTGCGCGAAGTAGCCGAGCACGGTGTTGATGCCTTTTTCGACGGTGCCGCCTTGAAATACTTCGATGCCAGCCATGATGCGAGCGAGGGTGGACTTACCTGCGCCGTTGACCCCAACAACGGCGATGCGGTCGCCCTTGTCGATGCGCAGGTCGAGACCGTCAAAAATAACATTATCGCCGTAGGCTTTTTCCAGACCGGTGATAGTGATCACCTTGGAGCTGGCAGGGGGTGACTTCGGGAAGCGGAAGAACATCTTCTTTTCATCACGCGGGATGGTGATGAGCTCCATCTTGTTAAGCGATTTGATCCGGCTCTGTACCATGCTCGCCTTTTTGACGTTCGAGCGGAAACGGGTGATCCACTCTTTGATCTCCTTGATTTCTTTCTGCTGGTTGGCGTAGGATTTACGCAGGATTTCAAGGCGCTTGTCAGTCTCGGTAACGTAGTAGCTGTAGTTGCCCTTGAAGCTGTTGAGATCGCCCATCTTGAGTTCGAGAGTACGGTCGGTGACTTCGTCGAGAAAGGCACGGTCGTGAGAAATCACGATGAGTGCACCTTGGTAGTGCTTAAGGTATTGCTCGACCCAGTGCTGGGAGATGATGTCCAAGTGATTGGTCGGTTCATCGAGAATGATGAGGCTAGGGTTTTGCAACAACAGCTTCGCCAGCGCGATACGCATCTGCCAGCCTCCAGAGAACTCGCCGGTGTCGCGATCAAAGTCGCTTGCTTTGAAGCCCATGCCCATAAGGATCCGCTCGACGCGCGACTTCATCTTGTGTGGCTCGTGGTCTTCGAGTTGCTGCTCCCATTCGCCCATCTGGTCGATGAGGTCGTAGTAGGCATCCTCGGATGTGTCCATCTCCGCCATCTGTTCTTCAGCCTGATCAATTTTCTTCTTGAGTTCGAGCACATCGCCAAAGGCACTTTCAGCTTCCTTAAATAGAGTGTTTCCAGAGACGGAGATACCGTCCTGCGGGAGGTAGCCGATACTAACATAGTCAGGCTTATCGACGGAGCCGGACTCGGGCTCAAGTTCACCCATAAACATGCGTAGCAGTGTGGTCTTACCAGAACCGTTTGAGCCGACTAGAGCAATGCGATCACGAGCGCCGATGACCGTGTTAATCTTGTTGAAAAGAGTCTTCTTGCCGAAGTGGTGAGAGATTTGATTGATCGTGATCATTTTTGAAAAGTGTCAAAGTGGAAAAGTGGGATGATGCGCGAGGAGCGCGAAGATACTTCTGTGCCCCGCCTGAGGGAAATAAATGAAATGAATCGGGAGTCGGTGAGGTCTGCCGTGCTGGCCCCGCAGGGCTGACTGAACTGGGTGCCCTTTGGGCAAGTAAAAGAATAAAGGTGTCGAAAGGCGAGGGATGTAAGCAGGTCGTCTCTGGATGGCAAAGAAAAAGGAGTGGCGCGATCTTGTGGGAGGAATGACTTCCCCAGCCCTGAGCCTGTCGAAGTGGCGTCGTCCGATCATTCCAGCAATACGCGGTCCGCGCCGTGGTGAACCCTACCGTGGCCAATTCTTATTCACCCACGAAAAAGCCCGAGGCGCTTAAAGCACTCGGGCTGCGTGAAGTATGATATAATTACCTGGAACTTTTTTATGCGTCGTCTTTATCGCAATTGGAGCATTGGCGCTCGCCCTTGCCGCCTTTTCCTTTACCGCCCTTGACACGTTTTTTGTGTGCGGCTTTGAGCTCGTCTTTGGTCAGTTGCCCGTCGTCGTCCGTATCGATCCTATCAAAGTGCTCGACGAGTCGTGTCGCGCCAGCGCTTTCGACTTCTTCGAGCGAGAGCTGCTCGTCGCCGTTCGAGTCAGTGTTGGCAAAGCGCTCGCCGCGTTCTGCCTGGTTTGCTCGGCCTTGGCGTTGGCCATCTTGGTCGCTACCATCGACGGATCTTTTTGCGGCTTGAGCGAATGCAGGAATGAGGCAAGTCGCGAGTACTGTGAGGATAATTCTATTTAATTTCATAATGTATTTAAGTATTGGTTTCGCAGCGCTCGGTTGGCTGCTTAACACATACATCGTGGGTGTCGCTGAAAAGTTTCAGCGAGTTAAAAACTGTCGTCGCGCGCCTCGCCCGACGATATGCTATCCCTCCAATCCTGCCACGATGGCGGCGTTTTGCAGTTCGTTTATTTCAGTAATGCCTTTGGCGGCAAGGTCGAGTAAGGCGTCCAGTTCCTTACGTGTAAAAGTGGCTTCTTCGCCGGAGCTTTGCACTTCGACGAATTTACCGGTGCCAGTCATGACGATGTTGGCATCGACGGTGGCATTTTTGTCTTCGGGATAGTTGAGGTCGAGCACGGCAGTGTCTTGATACACGCCGACTGAGACCGCGGCCACGGCTTCATTAAAGGGATTTTCCGCCAATTCACCTTTTGCGATGAGTTTTTGAATCGCAATTTGAGCGGCGACATAAGCACCGGTGATTGATGCGGTGCGAGTGCCACCGTCAGCTTGAAGTACATCGCAATCGATCCAGATTGTTTTACCGGTGAGTTTTTTGAGATCGAATACGGCGCGCAGCGAGCGTCCAATGAGTCGTTGAATTTCGATGGTGCGACCGTCGGCCTTACCACTGCTGATGTCGCGTCGCTTACGATCGAGTGTGCTGTATGGAAGCATCGAATACTCAGCAGTCATCCAACCACCTTCGACCTTTTGAGCACGCATCCAACCGGGCACGCGGTTGTCGATTGATGCAGCACAGATTACGCGTGTATCGCCAAAGCTGACGAGCACCGAGCCCAGCGCATGTGGGGCGATGCCGGTCTCAAATGTAATCGTGCGGAGTTCGTCGATTGCACGGTTATCAGGGCGGGCGAAAGGTGTGTTTGTTTCGTTGGACATTTTAAATTAGAGAGCTGAGAGGGTAGAAAGTGAAAGTGAGGGAGTCTCTTAATCCTACTCGTAATCGTACTCTTAATCAGTCGTCCCGTGTGAGGAGATTAGGATTAAGATTGAGATTAAGAATTTTTAGTCTTTAGGCGTCTGCTTGTTTTGAAATGAGGGCTGGTAAATAGCGTTCACGGGCCAAGCGCCAGAAGATTAAGAAAAATGCGGTGAGTGGGATCGCTAGTACCATACCCATGATGCCGCCGAGTGCGACGCCCCAGAAGAAAATGGAAAAGATGATGAGCATTGGCCCCATTCCAGTTTTATCACCCATGATACGCGGGGTGAATACATAGTCGGTGAGTAGTTGCCCGATGATGAAGACGACCGCGCAGAGGCCGACCAAACTGGTTCCGCCATCGTCCTGGAAGTAGGCGAGTGGTAGCACGGTAAGTATGCCGAGCATGGTTCCGAGGTAGGGAATGATGTTGAGTAGGCCAAGCACAAGTCCCAAGACGATGCCGAACTTGAGGCCGACTAGGGCAAAGCCAGCCGCCAGCACGACGCCTAGGAGCAGACCGATAATGATTTGCCCACGAAAAAATGCGATGAGGATCTCGCTGAACTGACGGCAGAGAAAGACGATGTCATGTTGACGCTCATCAGGCAAGAAGCTGAGCTGCTTTTGCAGATCGTTCCACACGTTGCGGTTACCATTAAGAATGAAGAATAGGTAAATGGGGATAATCGCGTAGGCCGCAATTTTGGCAAACATGCTGCCGATGAAGCCGCTGACTGAACCGCCAATCGTGCTGATTTTTTCTGGGAGATCCTGGAGTGCACTGGTGATGGTTTCAGAGTGTGTGGCGACGATATTCTGCACGTATGCCTGGGGTGTTTGGCCAAGCTTGGCGTGTAGCCATTGCCATGCGGCCGGTGTCTTTTCTTGCAAGAATAGATAGAAATTGTCGCGTATGTTAGGTACTGCTTCGATGAACTCGGCTACTTGGCGAAATAAAATTGGTAGCAGCAGCATGGTGATGGTCGCGATGGTGAGCAGCACAAGCAAGTAGAGCAGAATAATACCTTGGGTTTTGGAGAGCCGAGTATGTTTCTCGCACAGGGTAATGATGGGGCGCAGCAGTGTGGCTAGGATCGCGGCGATCGCGAGTGGTAGTAGCACATCTTTGAATGTGTGGATAAACATCTGCAGCACAACGAACAGCGAACAGGCCGTGGCGACCAGTAGTATCAGAGCCAGAGCGGTCGCTCCGGCAGCGATGATTCGTTTTTGTGAGGGAGACAGATGGGGCGAGTTGGTGTCAGACATAGCGTTGTGTGTGTGGGGTAATGTGTAACGGAGTACCTTTTGAAAGTCGAGTATGCGAGTGATGGCTGTTAACTAAGGGATTAGATAGCCGCAAGCAGCGCAACTAAGTACGACCAGCCACGCGGGGATTTTAAATCGACTCAGCGCGATAAAGGCGCCGACAGCCAGCACAACATCGGTCCAGCGTTGCACGCCGTGCGCCCAGACCGGATTTATTAAAGCGGCGAGGAGAAGACCGACGACAGCAGCATTCGCACCAATCAGGCCAGCTTGTGCCCAGGCTTTGTTTCGAAAGGTATTCCACAGTGGGAGTAGGCCAATCAGTAGCAACATCCCAGGTAGAAAGATCGCGAGAAGTGCGACTGCGCCACCGATCCAGTGTGGCGAGGTGGCTTGACTGGCGGTGCCGAGAAAGGCCGAGAGAGTAAATAGCGGGCCAGGCAGTGCTTGTGCCGCGCTATAGCCAGCTAGGAAGTTGCTTTCCGAAACGAGGCCGCTAGGCACTACGCTATCATGTAACAAAGGCAGCACAACGTGACCGCCGCCAAAGACCATCGCACCCGCTCGGTAATTCATCCCATAAATCGCGCTATTTGTATTTGGCGACACTAGGAGTGAGGCGGCTAGTAGCACGCAAAAGCTCGTGAGTGCAATGTACATCGTGCGCTTACTGACAAGTTGTTGTGCGCCGTGTAGCTCCGGCTTGTCTTGGCTAATGTTGCGGAATAGGGCATTGCCGATTGCGACGCCCAGTAATATGACGCCGATTTGTATCCATGCGCCCGTGATCGACAGGGCGAGTGCCGCACCGCCAACTGCGATCGCAATTCGGGGCCAGTCGGGGCACAGCTTTTTGCCTAAATCCAGCACTGCTTTAGCGACCACGGCTACGGCTGCGATCAGGAGTCCGTGAATCAATGGAACGGTCGCATCACCGCTTACAGCAAGCCCATAAGCGCAGGTGATCATAATTAGCGCCGACGGCAGCGAGAAGCCCAGCCACGCGGCACATGCACCGCGTAGCCCGCCGCGCTGCCATGCGATGGCAAAGCCCAACTGACTGCTCGATGGGCCAGGTACAAATTGACACAGCGCTAGCAGCTCTGCGAAGTGCGGCTCGTTTAGCCATTTACGGCAACTGACGAACTCTTCCTTGAAGTAGCCGAGGTGAGCCACCGGTCCCCCGAACGAGAGACAACCGAGTCGGAGATAAATCAGAAAGATCTTCAGAGCAGAGAGTGGCTGTTGCGTCGACATAGACTGAATTAGGACCGATCGGATGCTTTTTTCAAGAATTGAAGAGTTGGGTTGAACTTTTGCAGACAACAGGCACTGTCCTGCGATCATGGACATCGAGACTTTCCCAAATCCAAACCAAGAGCGCAACTACACGATCCAGCACATCCAAGAGGAGTTTACTTCCACCTGCCCGATGACTGGACATCCAGATTACGCTACAGTGGTTTTTAGCTATGCGCCAGACGAGCTCTGCATCGAGCTGAAGGCGATGAAACTCTACCTGCATGATTATCGTAACAAGGGAATCTTCTTTGAGGCTGCGACCAATAAAATATTTGAGGATCTGTTTGCAGTGACTAAGCCACGCTGGGCACGACTAGAAACGATTTGGCGTGGGCGCGGCGGCATTCGCTCTAACTTGATCGTTGAGGCACAGCAAGACGGCTACGACGGTCCAAAGACCGTGCCATTTGCAAGCTAGGCAAGAATAGCTGGCAGGACGAAAGTCTGCCGGAGATGGCGCTGCAATGCCTGTCTTACGCCGAATTAAGCGACTTCAAAAATCGCTTGAATTTCGACGGTGGTGTCGAGCGGTAGCCCTGTCACAGCAACTGCTGCTCGTGTGTGGCGACCGCGTTCGCCGAGGATTTCGACCATGGTGTCGGATGCGCCGTTGATCACTGCTGGGCTATCGGCGAAGCCGGGCACGCCGTTGACGAAGCCGTTAAGCTGCACAACGCGAGAGACTTTATCGAGATCGCCAAGGTGACCTTTGGCGACTGCAAGAAGATTGAGCGCACAGATGCGAGCGGCTGCTTGGCCGTAGGCGATGTCGCGTGTTTCACCAATTTTTCCGGTGTGGGTCATCTCTCCGTTGACCAGGCAAATAGCTCCAGAAATGTAAAGTAGGCTGCCGACTTGCATGCAAGCGACGTAGTTGCCAGCAGGTGCAGGTGCGATAGGAAGTTCGATGCCGAGTTCGGCGAGGCGTTGGTCAGTAGTCATGTAAGTATGGCTGGTTGTCAGGTCTTGGTTGGCGAACGAAGAAAAGAGTTAAATACTTTAAGCAATATCTTTTAATTTTCAATCGGATACGGCTGCTCGCCCTCACTACGAGCAATCGCGACAGCGCCGACGGTATCGCTAAAGACATTTACTGAAGTGCGGCACATATCCAGAATGCGGTCGGTCACCCAGACCACGCCGATCGCTTCGACGGGTAGCCCGACAGCGGGTAGAATGACGGCAATGGCTACCAGACTGGCGGCTGGAATCCCGGCGACACCAATACTAGTGGTGAGGGCTAGAAAGACGACGAGCAGCTGATCGCCGATGCCGAGTGCGACTTGGCCGGTGGATGCGTAGAGTTGTGCGATAAAGAGCACGACCACGCATTCGTAGAGTGCGGTGCCGTCCATATTCACCGTCGCACCGAGTGGCAGGGTAAAGGAGCTGGTCTTCTTCGAAACCTTGGCACGCGTTTCGACGGTTTCAATGGTCAGCGGTAGAGTGGCAGACGAACTGGCAGTGGAAAACGCAGTGAGCAGCACTGGTGCCATCTCTTTGTAGTGCGTGATCGGGTTGACCTTGCCGATAAACTTGAGCACTAGGGCGAGGTTGATGAAAAAATGAATCGCCAGAGCTAAAACTACTGTGACGAAGAACCAGAAAATCGCGCCGATAAGGTCGCCGATGGGCGCGTTGAACAGCACTGGGGTAACTAGGCCGAATACGCCGAACGGCGCGAAACGAATGATGAAGTCGGTCAGCTTGAGCATCACTTCCTGGGCGCTCTCCCAGAATTTTTGCTGCGTCTCGCGTTGTGTCTCGGGCAGCTTGCCGATGAATGCGCCGAACAGTAGGGAGAAGGTGATGACGCCAAGCAGTTGGCCATTGTTGGTCGCCGCATCAACGATGTTGGATGGGAACATGCGCAGAAAGATATCAAACAGGTCGCTGCTGCTACGGCCTTCGACTTTGCTCATTAATCCTTCGTTGAGGGCAGTTTCGCTGCCGCGACCAAGCATAGCGGTGGCAGTCTCGGCATCAATATTACCGGGGCCGATGAGATTCACCATGACGACGCCGACGATGACTGCAGCGGCTCCACTGCAGGTGTAATAAAGGAAGGTTTTAAACCCCATACGGCCGACACCTTTTTCAGCGCCAAGATGCATGACTCCGCTGATGATGGACGCGACGATCAATGGCACGATGACCATCTTCAATGCGTTCATGAAGAGCGTGCCGATGAATTGACAAAAGACTTCGACGTTACTGCTAAACCCTCCGTCAATGTTGGGCATGAGGACACATGCAAACAGTGTGGCAAGTGCAAGTGCGAGTAGTATCTGCCAGTGCAGTTTCCAGTGGATGGGGTTCATTATGCTGAGGGGTTGAGGTTATAGAAGTCGGCGGGCAAGTGTTTGCCAGTATTCGATGGGGAGTTCTTCAGGTCGAACGGTCGCTTTGACTCCGTCTGCGACAATGGAATCGAACCACTCACGTGCTTCGGGTAGTGGATCGCGTTTACAGAGTGCACCCAGTTGTTTGCGGCGTTGGGTAAAGATACGACGGATGCATTCGCGTGCGACTTTCGAAAAATGTACCGCGTCCTCGCGTAGATCCAAACGCAGTAGCGCGGAATCGACTTTTGGTGCGGGGTGGAAACATTGTGCGGAAACGAGGTGCTTGCTATGTGCGGTATAGACTGACTGTAAAAAAATTGAAATGGCTCCGAACGCTTTGCTACCGTGCTTGGCGATATAGCGGTCGGCGGCTTCTTTTTGTAGCATCAGCACCATGCGCTGTGGGAGAGGTCCTGAGATGACGGCTTCCATCCACGGAGTGGAGACTGCATAAGGGAGGTTAGCGATAATTTTAAAGCCAGCTTTGGCTTGATCAATGGGCAGTTCGGCTCGCGGATAATCGAGGCAGTCACCTTCGATTAAATGTAAGTTCGGTTGCTCTGGTAGCACGTTCGCGCGGATGTGCTCGGCGAGAGTACTGTCACGCTCCACTGCCCAGACAGTCGCTCCTGTCCTGAGTATGGCTCGCGTGAGGGTGCCGAGCCCCGGGCCGATTTCGACGATATGACTACTGCTATCGATATCTGCCATCTCGACCGACTTGCGGACGATGTTACCATCAACGAGGAAGTTTTGTCCCAATTTTTTGTTTGGAAAATGCGCGAGCTCATCAAGCAGCGCGCGAGTTTGTTTTGGGCTGAGTGGCATTTTTAGGAACAAAAAAATGGAAAGGTATAAAAAGAAGGGAAGTAGTTTTTTACTTTCTTACATTCATACTTTTTACTTTTGTACTTTTACGCGCCGTGAAACGCTTCGATCAATCTATCGGTGTCTTCGGAGCGCATAAGGGCTTCGCCGACGAGGATCGCATCGGCTCCGCATTCGCTAGCGCGTTCAGCATCTTCAATATCGAAAATACCGCTTTCGCTGACTTTAATAATACCGTCAGGGATTTGTGGTATCAGTAATTCGGATACGGATAGGTCAGTTTTGAAGCGCTTCAGGTCGCGATTATTGACGCCGACTATTTTTGGATCGAACTTGAGTGCTTTTTCGAGTTCGCGCTCTTCGTGGATTTCATAGAGAGCGTCGAGTCCAGCCAGTCCCGCTGCGTCGCGAAGCGCTTTAATTTCGTCGTCTGCGAGTGCGCGTACAATGATTAAAATGCAACGTGCGCCGCCTTCAGCGGCTTCGACGACTTGGACTGGGTGTACCATAAAGTCTTTGCGTAAACAGGGCACCTTACGTTCGTGGACTTCGAGGAATTCGACGACATCCCAGAGGTCTTGAAGGCTGCCGCCAAAATAATCCGTATCAGTGAGGATCGAGAGACAGTCGGCTTCGGCGTTAATATATTTACGCGCTTGGTCGACGGCATCTAGGCGGGCATCCGAAATTTCGCCAGCCGAAGGGGACTTACGCTTGATCTCGGCGATCACCGATAGGCGGTCGTTGCGGGCGAGGGCTTTGAGAAAGCTACCGCCTTGGCGCTGCATGTCGACGAGACGCGAGAGTTCCGAATCGCGAACTGGGCGTATCTGGTCGCGTAGTGCGTGCCGCTTGGCGGCCATGATTTCGGCTAGTTTATCCATCTAGGTGAACATCGAACGTTAAACGTCGATCTTTCAACCCCGAATTTGGCTTTATTGTATGTTCGGGGGGATTTATGTCGAGTCGCCCTCTTTTAACGTATTAGTTCCCACGCCGTGCGATCAACCAGTCGATAAGTTTCTCGAGTTTGTGTTCGTAGGCCCAATGGGTATGGAGAAATTCTGCGGGGTGAATGCTGTGGGCTTTAAAGAAAACCACTCCGTCCCAAATGGCTTGGAGGCGCGTTAAATAGTTATGATGTCGCATCGTGTATCGTACGTGAGACTATTTTTCGCTTTCGGGGCGATAGCCCGCTTTCCATTCAGCGACGCTGACACAGATGGGTTGCTCGCCGTTGGCGAAGAACCACGAATCGATCGCGTAATGCGCATTGTTTGCATTTTCGATAATTGCTGCGGTGTTATGAGGGTACTGTAGTTGGGCGAAACCGCGATGTTGAGGGTGTCCGACTCGGTGATAACGTATCAGCTCGTCTTGTTGTAGCAGCAACAGAGCGACAGTGGTGTTGGCAGCTTCGGCGATGCAGTCTAGCTGCGGGCCTTGACTCCCTTTTCGTTGGTTCTTGGCAGAGTCGGTCGAGGTGCCGTTTTTCTCGCCGATCAAGGTTTCGATTGCCGCGACGGCGACAAGCAAACGTTCGCGCTCTTCAGCGGCATTTTGCTGCGCAGGTTGAAAGATTGCGCGGATGCTTTGCCATTCCGATTCGGTGTAAAATAGTCGTGACAGCTGTCGGCAACCAGCGGAAGAACAGGTTTCGAAATCGTTAATTTCTGGCGATTTTAAATCGTAATAACTCAGATAGAACTGTGGGTTGCGCGTCAATGTGCTGCAGCCAGCGACGAGTACTATACTAATGAGTAGAAAAGCGAGCTGCAGGCGTCGCATGACTACTTTTTATACTTCAGCGACGCTGCGATAAAGTTAGCGAACAGTGGGTGCGCTGCGTGCGGCTTGGACTTGAATTCCGGATGAAATTGTACCCCGACGTACCACGGGTGCTCGGCGATTTCAACGATTTCGACGAGGTCTCGCTCAGGGTTGATACCTCCGACCCGCAGGCCTTTGGATTCGAGTTGCTCGCGGTAGTCGTTATTAAATTCAAAGCGGTGGCGATGACGTTCATCGATCATTTCAGTGCCGTAGGCGTCGAAGCTGAAGCTGTCTTTTGTGAGTTTGCAGGGGCAGGAACCGAGGCGCATATTACCACCCTTGGTGGTGAGCTCTTTTTGGTCTGCCATGATGGTGATCACTGGATGCGGTGTCTGCGGATCAAACTCAGAGCTGTTGGCGTTTTCCAAGCCTGCGACATGCCGCGCATATTCGATCACCGCAATTTGCATTCCAAGGCAGAGGCCAAAGTAAGGGATATCATTTTCGCGGGCGAACCGTGCCGCAGTTATCTTACCCTCGGTGCCACGGTCGCCGAAGCCACCAGGAATCAAAATACCATCGAGTGAGCCGAGGAATTTCTTAGGGTCTTTTTCGATTTCTTCTGCGTCGAGGCGAACGATGTGCACCGCAGTGTCGTTGGCGATCCCTGCGTGAATGATTGATTCGTAAACGGATTTGTAAGCGTCTTGCAGCTCGATGTACTTACCGACAACGCCAATTTGGACCTTGTGGTTGGGCGCTTTGAGGCGGCGCACGACATCGTGCCAAATCTTCATGTCGCAGTCGGGGGCATCGAGTTTCAGATGCTCGATGACTAAGTCGTCGAGATTTTCTGTTTTGAGTGCGAGTGGTAGTTCGTAGATCGATGTTTCGACGTCTTGCTCTTCAATCACCGATTTGACCGGCACGTTGCAGAACATAGAGAGCTTTTGGCGCATTTCATTGGTCATCGGCTCTTCGGTGCGGCAGACTAGAATGTCGCATTGGATGCCAATTTCGCGAAGTTTGGCGACGCTCTGTTGGCTGGGCTTGGTCTTCAGTTCGCCCGCGGCTTTCAAATAAGGGAGCAGCGTGCAGTGTAGGAACAACACATCCTGGCGACCGACTTCGAGGGCGAATTGGCGCATCGCTTCGAGAAACGGCAAGCCTTCAATATCCCCGATGGTGCCACCGAGTTCAGTAATCAGCACATCGACGTCTTCGCTGCCGCCGTCATAGATGCGTTGCTTGATTTCGTTGGTGACGTGAGGGATGACTTGCACGGTTGCGCCGAGGTAATCGCCGCGGCGTTCCTTTTTAATGACCCGCTCATAAACTTGACCAGATGTGAGGTTGTTGAGCTTGCCGAGTTTGCCGGAGGTGAAGCGCTCGTAGTGGCCGAGATCTAGATCGGTTTCCGCGCCGTCGTCCAACACATAGACTTCGCCATGCTGAAATGGGCTCATCGTGCCAGGGTCGACATTTAAGTACGGATCGAATTTCTGGATGCGCACTCGCAAGCCGCGTTGTTCGAGTAGAGCTCCAAGGGCGCCGGCGGTGAGTCCTTTGCCGAGCGAGGAAACCACGCCACCAGTGACAAAAATGTACTTCATGTTCTTTGACTTCGTCATAATAAAAATGGAAAGCTTGCGTCTGCCGCCCCGCCTTCGGGCTCGCATTCAATTGGTTGCCCTTTTGGGTTGGCAACCCTTTTTGAGAGAATCTTTAAAAGAAACTTAGCAATAAGCGGAACTTCTTTTACGGTAGGTTTGAATTAGATTTATTTTTTTAGCTGTAGGTAGGCTGTGTTTGGCGGTTTTTTGCAGTCTACAATGTGTGCGAATGGTTTTTCTTGGCTGCTTACATTTGTTAATCGCAGCAATTAGTCATGCTAATAGAATGTCTGATAGGGGCAAGTAGTTTGATAATCCTGCCACCGCTCTTAGTTTTGTATTATTTACTACGTCTAGAAGATTATGTGCGCACTGTGTAGCTTTCTGAAATCGACCATTGGTCGAAAAATTCTTATGGCCCTCACTGGTCTGGTTCTTGTTTTGTTTGTGCTCGGGCACATGCTAGGCAACTTGCAGATCTTTTTGGGACCTGATGCCATCAACGCTTACGCTTACAAGCTGCATCATGTCATGCCAGTGCCAATGCTCTGGGTGATTCGGCTGTTTCTGCTGGCTTGTATCGGGGTGCACATCTGGGCCGCGATTTCGCTTACTTTAGACAATCGCAAGGCGCGTCCGCAGGGTTACGATCAGAACAAATCGGTACAAGCGACCTATGCTGCCAAGACGATGCGTATGAGCGGTATTATATTGCTCGCCTTTATCATCTTCCATATTGCGCACTACACCGCTCGCATCGTTCCGGGCAAGGAGTATAATGAGCAGATCGCCGATGTCGCGCTGGTCAAGCACGGCGAACCGGTGCTGCACAATGGCGAAGTGGTGATGACTTTTAATGTCAACGACATGATGATCGACGGCTTCAATGTCTGGTGGGTTTCGGCCTTCTACATCATCGCGACTGGTTTGCTCTGCATGCACCTGACTCACGGCGTGAGCAGCATGTTTCAAACTGTCGGGCTGCGCAACCAACTCTGGCGGGCCCGCCTGGATCGTTTCGCACGCATCTATGGTGTGGTCGTTTTCCTTGGTTTCGCAGTGATTCCAGTGGCAGTGATGACTGGTATACTTAAAAAGACTGCTCCGGCAGTCGAAGCGGTTGAAGTAATCGTTGAACAACTTCCCCAATAGTACCGAATACTAATGAATCTAGATTCAAACATTCCTGAGGGTCCACTCGCTGATAAGTGGTCGAACCATAAGTTTAAAATGAAGCTGGTGAATCCAGCCAATCGTCGCAAGTACAACGTGATCGTGGTCGGTTCTGGTCTTGCTGGTGGCGCTGCCGCGGCGAGTCTGGCAGAGCAGGGCTACAGCGTCTCTTGCTTCTGCTACCAAGACAGTCCGCGCCGTGCGCACAGTATTGCAGCGCAAGGTGGTATCAATGCCACTAAAAATTACCAGAACGACGGCGACTCTGTGCGTCGTCTTTTCTACGACACCGTTAAAGGTGGTGATTACCGTGCCCGAGAGGCCAACGTGTATCGGCTGGCCGAAGTCAGCAGCGATATTATTGATCAGTGCGTCGCGCAAGGTGTGCCATTTGCTCGTGAATATGGCGGCATGCTTGCGAACCGTTCATTCGGTGGTGCGCAGGTTTCCCGCACATTTTACGCACGTGGTCAAACTGGACAGCAGCTACTCCTGGGTGCGTATTCCGCGCTGAGTAAGCAAATCGGTCTGGGTAAGGTGAAGATGTATAACCGCCACGAAATGCTCGATGTGGTGAAAGTCGAAGGCCATGCCAAGGGTGTCATCGTCCGTAACATGGTCACGGGCGAAGTTTCCCGGCATGCCGCGGATGCGGTGGTGATGGCGACTGGTGGTTACGGTAACGTATTCTTCCTCTCAACCAATGCACAGGGATGTAATGTGTCTGCTGCGTATCGCGCTTACAAGCGAGGTGCTGGTTTTGCGAATCCTTGCTACACGCAGATTCACCCAACTTGCATTCCTGTGCACGGCGATCAGCAGTCTAAGTTAACGCTGATGTCGGAGTCGCTGCGTAATGACGGTCGTGTCTGGGCTCCTAAGTCTGCAGAGGCTGCCGAGCAAATTCGCGAAGGTACGCTCGATCCGAATACGGTTGTCGAGCAAGAGCGTGATTACTTCCTCGAGCGTAAGTATCCAAGCTTTGGCAATTTGGCTCCACGCGATATTTCTTCCCGTGCGGCCAAGGAAGTTTGCGATGAAGGTCGCGGAGTTGCTTCGTCTGGCCTCGGTGTATTCCTTGACTTTCGCGATGCGATTGCCCGCGACGGCCAACCTGCGATCGCCGAGCGTTATGGCAATCTGTTCGATATGTATCAATGCATCACGGGTGCAGACCCGTATTCCACGCCGATGATGATTTTCCCGGCGGTGCACTATACCATGGGTGGTCTATGGGTGGATTATAATTTGCAAAGCTCGATCCCCGGCATGTTTGTGGGTGGCGAAGCCAACTTTTCCGATCACGGTGCCAATCGCCTCGGAGCTTCTGCGCTGATGCAAGGGTTAGCTGACGGTTACTTTGTTCTTCCTTACACCGTTGGCAACTACCTAGCCGAAGAGGGCATCGCTGCGGCAGGTACGGTCACGACTGAGCATCCTGCATTCGCCGCGGTTGAGGCTGAGGTACAAGGCCGCATTGAGACACTGCTGTCGGTCAATGGCACCGAGTCGCCGCGATCCTTCCATAAGCGCCTCGGCCAGATCATTTGGGATAAGTGCGGTATGGCCCGTGATAAGGATGGCTTGACTGGTGCGATTGAGGAAATTCAAGCACTGCGTAAGGAGTTCTGGGCCAACGTGCGCGTCGTTGGTGACGCGCGTTCGCTTAATCCAGAGTTGGAGCGTGCCGGGCGCGTGGCTGACTTTTTGGAATTTGGCGAGTTGCTTTGCCGTGATGCGCTGATGCGTGAAGAATCCTGTGGTGGTCACTTCCGCGTCGAGCACCAAACCAGTGAAGGCGAAGCCAAGCGAGACGACGAAGACTTCACCTTCGTGGGCGTCTGGGAGTATAAGGGCGACGATGTTGACCCTGAGCTGCATAAAGAGGATCTCGTCTATGAGGAGGTCAAACTCGCAACCCGCAGTTATAAGTAGGCGAACCACTCAACTAAAGACAGAATTATGAAACTTACACTTAAAGTTTGGCGTCAAAAAAACAGTCAGAGCCAAGGCAAGTTTGTTGAGTATCAACTCGACGATATTTCGGCAGGGTCTTCTTTTCTGGAAATGCTTGATATCCTTTCGGAGCAGCAAGTTGCCAATGGCGAAGAGCCGGTTGCATTCGACCATGACTGCCGCGAAGGTATCTGCGGCAGCTGCTCGTTGACGATTAACGGTATCCCGCACGGCCCTGAAAACGGCACCACTGCCTGTCAGTTGCACATGCGCCACTTCCACGATGGCCAGACCATCACGATCGAGCCATGGCGTGCAGCACCGTTTCCGGTGATCAAAGATTTAATTACCGATCGCACCGCGTTTGATCGGATTATCCAGTCCGGGGGCTTTATCACTGCCCGCGCGGGGACTGCCGTTGATGCCAACTCCAGCCCGATTGCCAAAGGCACTGCGGATTATGCGATGGATGCGGCAGCCTGCATTGGTTGTGGCGCGTGCGTGGCCGCTTGCCCGAATGCATCTGCGATGTTGTTCACCGCTGCGAAAGTTTCGCACCTGAACAGCTTACCGCAGGGTAAACCAGAGAAGGATCGCCGTGCGCTCGCTATGGTCAGCACCATGGATGGCGAAGGCTTTGGTGGTTGTACCAATATCGGCGAGTGTGAAGCGGCTTGCCCGAAGAGCATTTCGCTGGATATGATTGCACAGCTTAATCGCGATTATACGACAGCGAAGGTAAAGGATTTCTTCTACCTAGTGCCATAGGCCTGATTAACAGTTATAGTTTTGATCAAAGGCGATCGTGCACATGCATGATCGCTTTTTTATACTCGATAGGGTCGGATTCAAATTATAGCTCCTAACTATATATATCGCTGCTCTGATTCATGCCTATTCGATTGGATCGGTGGCTAAGAGAATTCAGTAACATATAGTTATATTTAATCGGTTCGTTTGCGGTTCGCATCATGTGTTTATGGATTAAACTCTTGACTACGCTCAAAATCGTTATATTAAATTTTCTAATTCGCATTCCAACTGCTCGAATTGAAATAATGGCCCGCCGTCGACTCACCAACTCCCCAGAAGAAGATTTCCCGATGACGCCGATGATCGATATGGTCTTTCTACTGTTGGTGTTCTTTATGACGGTGAGCACTCTCGCGCAAGCGGACCGTCAAGTGAAGCTGGATTTGCCAGAGTCTGCATCTAGCGATGTCCCCGAAGACCTTGCCGACCGTGGTACCATCTCGCTCGATGCCGATGGGCAGATTTTTCTGGGCGCGCAGTCGCAAACACTCGAAGCGATGCAGGCCGCGATCAAGGCGTCCTTGTCTGACAATCCTGAGTTGCGTATTCACGTCCGCGCCGACCGTGCCACGCCTTACCGCACGATTAAAGAGGTGCTCCGCTCGTGTGCCGAAGTCGGCGCTTACGAAGTGATTTACGCCACCTATCAATCTCGGTGAGGGTCTATTTGAAAAATGGCACAATTAAAAAAACGAGCCGAGGAAAAGGGCGGGGTGCCGATCGCGCCGATGATTGATGTCGTTTTTCTGCTACTGATTTATTTCATGGTGGCGTCCACCTTGGAGCAGCAGGAGGCCGACCTTTCGTTTCAGTTACCCGGCACGGTCGAGCAGACCGAACTATTGGATTTGCCTGATGAACAGATCATTGAAATTCGCCCCGACGGCCAAGTCGTGGTTAACGAGTATCCGTATGATGCTCCAGAAGTGTCGCAGTTAAATGAGCTCGCTTCCATGCTGAGCCGCTTTCGCGAAGCCAGCAGCGCCAATAAAGTCGAAGCGATTGTCACCATCTCACCGGCAGATGCAGTGCCGCATGCGCAGATCGTCAAAGTGATGGATGCCTGCTCCCTGGCTGGGATCGAGGCAGTGAACTTCGCCTTAGGCGATGATACTTGAAGGCAACGAATGATTATTGCTGCTTGAGAATACGTAGTTGCGAGTGCGCCCGCTCGATTTGAGAAATCTGTGCTGCGCTGGCAAATGACAGCCCAGTGGAGAGTGCGTCCGCTTGAGTGGCGGTGGGGGCGATCACGCTGAGGCTCTGCCAGCGGGTGCTGGGTCGGCCGCTGATTGGATCGAGTAAATGATGGTATTTGCCGTCCATTGAGAATGGGCTGCCGTAACTGCCGCTGGTGGCTAGGGCTTGGTTGTCGAGCTCGGCAACTTCGTGGATTTGCTCGGGCTGCTGTGCATCTTTAATCCCAATGCTCCAAGGGCGCTGTTCGGGATGTGGGCCGATGGCGCGGGTTTCGCCGAGCTCAATTAACACATGTTGATAGCCTGCATTGCTGAGGATATTGCTGATGTGATCAGTGATGAAGCCTTGGGCGATGCCATTGAGCGTCAATTGCATGTTTGGCTGATCAAATTGAATCGTGTCGGCAGCGTAGTTCAGATGTTGCCATCCAGTGCGGGCGAGTGCTGCGCCGAGTGCTGCTTCGCTGGGTCCTTCGGTGGCATTCGGAGATTGCTCAAAGTGCTGCGCGTAGGCTTGCCACAGCGGTTGGATGGTCGGGTCGAATAGACCTTGGCTCAATTGATGCGCTTGGCCTGCTGCGTCGAGCAGTGCCTGCCATTCGGGCGCGGGGGCATCGAGTCGGCCAGTGCGATTGAGTTGGCACAATTCGGAGTTTGGCTGGTAGAGACTAAACAATGATTCGAGGCGGCGGATTTCTGCGAAGCAATACTTGAGGACTGTTTGCGCGCTGGTGCGATCCTCAGTGTAGAGTGTGAAGCTGCCTTCTGCGCCGAGCGTATAGCCGCGCCATATGACTGGCTGCAAGCTGGCTACGGTGCGAGCCGCGCTAAGTTGTCCGAGGCTGAGACCTGCGGCACTACTCGCGAGGATCTTAATAAATCGTCTGCGTTGCATTAAAGGGAGGGCTGAGGGCTGAGGGCTGAGGGCTGAGGGCTGCGATGTCTTAGGGGCTGCGCGATTTGCGCAGCCAGCCGCCGATGCCTGAAGTGATGAGAATGATGATGGCAACCGCGGACAGGTCCATTGCGGTGCGGCCACCCCAGCCGAACAGGCGGCCGGCGTGCAGGTCGAGTAGTACGCGGTAGAGTGAGACGCCGCCACCTTGAAAGGATTCGAGTAGGGTGCTGCGGTCGGCGAGGCTTAATTCAATCGTATTGAGCGGGCTTACGCTGTATGCGCCTTGGAAGCGAGCGAACTGAAGCCAGTCTGCGTCGGGCGTCCAATTGCCATCGGCGCTGATCAGCACCGGCCTGTCGTCGATGGTTGTGCCGACCGCGGTTAAAATAGAGTAGGGCAGTTGGCTACTGTTGATGGTTTCGATTAGCTCGCCGTCGGCGGTTAAGTAGATCAGCTGCGTGTCGGTGGCGATCACGGCAATCGGGTCGCTGGTGATGATGCCGAGCGGTTGGCTGCCGCTGGTTAGCGGGACCGCATTGTAAAAGAGTTGTCCGTCGAGATGCGTCAGTGTATCCGATTGGTTGATACGGTATGCTTGGATGCTGGCGCCGCTGGCCATGCCATAGCGATTGAGAATGAAGCTGTTTTTAATCTGTATCTGATCGAGTTTGAGGGACTCGGTGTGGTTGAGCGCTAGTCCGGTGATGGAGAGGCTCAATAGAAAGACTGCGGAGGTGATGCCCAGCCAGCGATGCAAAGCGAGGATCGTGCGTTTACGTGGGATTTGGAGGCTCATTGTACGAGTGCCTGCTGATGTAGGTGGAGTGCGAGTTTGGAGAGTCGAGTCAGGGCGTTGACCGAGAGCGTGGCGCCGCTGATGCCGTCGATCTTTTTATTCAGCCGGTTATTGGCTTCGAGTTCGAGTCCTTTAAATTGATCGGTGAAGAACGGGTAGCGCACTTCCCAGCCATGGCTCTCGCGATAGATCAATACCTGCATCGCAAGCATTTGATTGTTTTCGATCACAAAGCCTGTGGTGATTGGTTTGACCTTGCCGATCTCTTCCAAAATCCAGGCCGTGCGTGCGCCGCTTTGCCAATAGCGTATGCGCATGCCGCGGTAGTCGCGCCCCAAGACTTGTTTGATCGATGCCTTGGCGTCCTTGGTCAGCCACAGCACTTTTTGCTCTGGTTCGCCCGCAAAGCTTTGCTCAATAAACACCTCGGGCTGCAGATACACAGTCTCAAGCGCATGGCTACTCGTGCTGGCGAGGAGCCAGAGTATGAGTGCGAGGAGTGGAGTGGTGAGGCGAGGTTGCATAGCAGGGTGAATCTGCGAAAACTGCCGATGCTTGCCAAGAGCGCAAGCATCAGCAGTTGAAAGCTCGTTTAGAATTGGTAGCCGACTCCGAGATTGACGACGCTATCGATGCCATCGTCTTGAAATTGATCTGCATCGCTGGTGTCCTGGTAGTCCAGCTTGAACACCACGTTGTCGGTCGGCCAGTAGTTGACGCCAAATTCGTAAACCTTGTTTTCTTTCAAGTCTCCTTTTTTATCCTTGAATTTGAAGTATTCGTAGTCGCTGAAACGCGCGTAGATACCAATGTCGCCATACCTTTCGCTGAGTGTCCAACGGTAGGAAGGCTCGATGTAGTAGCCGTATTGCGATTCAGCGTCGGAGTCGATATCGCCGTCGAGGTCCCAGCGCGCATACAGCGCGCGCAGGCTAAAGCCTCCAGTCGTGTATTGAATGTGCGCAGTGCTGAGTAGACCAGAGTAGTCTTTGCCGCCTTTGCTTTGATCGAGGTCATCTTGGTAAAGTACCGAGGCTGCGATCTCGAGCCCTGCGATGCCGGTGTATTTGACCCGGCCGGCAAGTGCGGCTTCGTCGTTGATGGCTTCAGATACTTTTTGCCGACCGCCGCGGATGTAACCGTCTTCAGCATCGAGGCCGGAGGTGATGCTGCCGTCGAAGGCGAAGCCAGTTTCAGTGCGGTAGCTGCCCTTTATTCCGCCTTCCCACCAGGTGCCTGGCAGGATGTATTTCTCAACGTTGTTACGCTCGACGCCGTAGAAGGTGTTGGGCTCGTGGGTTTCGTTGAGGATACCTACTGGCATCAGGAACACACCAACGTCAGTGCTGAACTGTTCGGTCCAATCCATGCGGATGAAGGCCTGCTCCAGTTCGATTTCGCCGTTTTGATCCTCGCCAGCGACGCCGTGTTCGAGCTCGAGCTCCGAATAGAGTGTGATCCAGTCGTTGAACTCGTGGTTGAAAAACAACACGAAACGGTGAAAGTCGATTTCGTTGTCGGCGCCGTTATTGAAGTTGGCATGCAATTCACCGTAACCACCAATCGAGGTGTTGGTATACCACGCTGGCAGGTTGAAGGCACTGTCGCCGAATTCTTCGACGGCGATTGAAGTGGCTTCGAGCTGCTGCTGAGTTGCTTTGAGCTGAGCGAGCGCAGTGCTGGCTTCAGCTTTGGCGCTCGCGGCTGCAGTCTTGGCAGTCGCGAGTTCGGTGCGAGTCGTGGCGGCTGCGGTTTGGTTCGCGCGCACCATCGCTGAGAGTGCTTCGATTTGTTGCTGCTGCGCTTGGATCATTTGCCACATCTCGGCTTGCGACGGCAGTTCCTGTGGCGCCTCTTGGGCTGCGAGCGTGCCCACCCAGGCCATGCTGCAAAAAGTGAGTAGGCCGATTATTTTGTGTCGTTTCATGGTAGATTGCATAGCTGGATTCATGTTGGGACTGAGTCTCAATAACGGCAGTGCGAGCTGTCAACTTTCTTTTTGATACTGTGTCTCATTTTCTTTTAGCTAATTGACCCTATCAGTATTTGTTGTGCGATTGTGGGGATCGAGTGAATCGCCGAGCTGCACGCTTTTCACGTTGACCCCAGCAAGCTAGTCATAAATCTAGCCCACTTTGATTTGCTCCCGTAGTTCAATGGATAGAGCAGCGGTCTCCGAAGCCGCAAATGGCAGTTCGAATCTGCCCGGGAGCACCACTTTTGAGTCGCTAATACACACGTATTTCGTCGAGGACTTGCTGTTTGGATTGCTGCAGGCTGGGTTGGACGATGGTGGCTGCGAGTGCTGTGGCTTCTTCGCTGCGCCCGAGCTTACCGAGCACGCGCACTTTGTGGAGATCGAGGATCTGGCGGCGCAGTAAGTCATCGTTGGGGCTGTCCTTGCGGACTTTGTTCCAATGCAGCAGTGCTGCCTTCCAGTCGGGGCTGGCGAGGTCGTAGTAGGCCTCGCCGAGGCGCATTTGTGCGTTGAAGTTGTCAGGCTCTAAGCGTACCGCGGTTTGGAAGGCTTTAAGCATTTCGCGGTCGAGGGCGTCGCGGCTAAAGACTGCTTGTTCGATAAATGGCTCGCGAAAAGTGTAGAGAATCTCGCCGAGTGCGTAGTGGTAAGCGGGCACCTCGGGTTCGAGCGTGATGGCGTTGAGGGTGAAGGTGAGCGCCGCTTTGCCTTTGCCAGTCTCGGCGAGGTGATTGCCGATCTGCTGCTTGACCACTGCGATCTGCGGATCGAGCTCGTCGGCCCTGAGGAAGGCTTTAAAGGCCTCGTCGTTTTTACCAATACGGCGGAGTAGTTTTCCGTAGAGTATGAGCGCGCTGAGGTCGTCAGGGTTCTCGGCCAGATAGGTACGGTACGAGAAGATGAGTTCGTTCAAGTGGCGCTCGAGATCGTCGCCGGAATAATACTCGGGATCGGCGGCGAGCTGTTGATAGATCTTTTGCTCGCGCTGACTGATGTCGAGCAGGCGCTCGGTATCGAGGTTGGATTGCTTGGTCTGAGCGGCTAAGGCACTGCTGAGCGCGAGGGCGCTAACTAAGGCGAGAGCTGAGTGGAATGGATGGAGTCTGGCTGGCATCGACTGAAGTGAGTGTGGACGTGAGTGTGGCCGTGAGGGTGATTGCTGTTGGCGGCAAGTTGGCTGCGTGTCTTGTCGGTTTTAGGCAGGTCGGTGGTGCTCGGCATGGTCCGTGGGATCATTCATTTTAAATATTTGTTTAGAAACCGAATTGGAGTCAAAGGCTAATCTGGGCTGGCGCTGGGCGGCGCCGCTGCGGCAAAGGAGGGAGCACAAAAAAGCCCCGTCGACTCATTGCGCGGGGCGGTGTTAGACTGCTGAAGCGCTGGTCAATTTAAGCTTCTTCGAAGCGCCGAGCGAACAGATCTTCGAGGTCGAGTAGCATCTTTTCTGCAGTATCGATTGGACCTTCGGTGCGAATAGTCAGTTTCGAGCCGTTGCCAGCCGCCAACATCATCAGCCCCATGATGCTTTTACCATTCACTTGTTCATCATCTTTATCCACCCACACATCTCCGGCATAGGTGTTGGCGATGCGCACGATCATCGCTGCCGGCCGGGCATGGATGCCCATCTTGTTCTGCACGACAAGTTCTTTGCTGAGGGTTTGGTTGGAATCGCTGGTTTCTGGTGTGGTCATGTCTGAAGGTCGGCAAAAAAGCTCTCTGCGGCATTAAAAGCAAGTGGTAATCCAATTGTTCTGGAAAAACGCGGAGATCTCTTTGTCAGATAGCAATATAGTCGGTGACGAAAATGAGCGTCAAGGGACAAAAATAAAGCGCGAATCGGTCGAAATACACTGCGGCGAGCCCTGCTGCGAGGCTCTGTGCTGTTCGGTGGGTGGTTGATTCAACTATGCTCGGGGATCAAATCGCTCTGGTGATTCCAGAGCTTAGCGTACTGTCCGTCTTCGGCGAGTAGCGTTTCGTGCGTGCCTGACTCGATAATTTCCCCAGCTTCGAGGACTACGATTTTGTTGGCGCGACGCACGGTCGAGAGGCGGTGCGCGATGACGAGCACGGTGCGCTGCTCGACTAAATGATCGAGTGCCAGCTGGATTTTGCGCTCAGTGATAGTGTCGACGCTGGCAGTGGCTTCGTCGAGGATGACGAAAGGCGGGTTTTTGAGTAGCACACGGGCGATGGTGAGGCGTTGTTTCTCGCCCTGGCTGAGGCGAATGCCTTTCTCGCCGATGTTAGTGTCAAGCCGCTCGGGCAGGGCGTCGACGAACTCGTCCGCGCAAGCTTGTTCGAGGGCGTGGGCGATGTCTGCCTCACTGGCGTCGGGTTTGGCGAGTAGCAAGTTATCGCGCACGCTGCCTTCAAAGAGGAAGGGGTCCTGCGCGACATGGCCGACTGTATCGTGCAGCTCGCTGAGGGAAGTATTGCGGATGTCTACGCCGTTGAGTTTGACGCTGCCTTGGATGACGTCGTAGGTGCGCATCGCGAGATTGGCGATGGTGGACTTGCCCGCGCCGGTATGGCCGACCAAGGCGGTGACTTGATTGGCTTCCAGAGTGAGGTTCAGATTTGAGAGCACTGCGGGCCGGCCAGGATATTCGAATTGAACGTTTTCAAAGGCGACTTGGATGGGGCCAGCTGGCAGAGGGGTGGGCTCGGTGGGCTCATCGACATCGACTGCTGCGTCGAGCACTTCGAACACGCGCTCGCCGGAGGCACGGCCGGCGGCGATCAGGTGGTTTAGGCCGTGCAGCTGTGCGATCGGCAAATACAGCATGTTGGCGTAGAGAAAGAACGCGAGGAGCTTGCCCATGCTGAAATCGCTAGCACCATTGAGCACCAGATAGCCACCAACGCCGACGATGCTGAGAAAGCCGAGCTTGGTGGCGAGCGTGGTGGCTGGGCTGTAGAGCGACCAGCGGAACATGGCTTTGAGGGTCTTGGACTTGAGGTCTTCGGCGCAGTGCTCGAAGCGGGCGGACTCGCGCTTTTGTAAGCCAAAGGTCTGGATCAGCCGATTGCCCTGAATGTCTTCGACCAGCAGGCTGTTGAGCTCGCCCGAGCTTTCCCGCACGCCCTTCCAGACCACGCGGGAGCGTTTCGAGTAGAACATGCCGCAGATCATTAGAATCGGTACGGGCAAAAAGACGCACCAAGCGAGCAACGGCTGCATGATGAATAGCACGGTAGTAATGCCGACGATCTTGAGGATGGCGCCAGTGCCTTGCTCGGTGCCGTCGAGCAGTGCGCGTTCGACAGCGGCAACGTCTTCGATCACGCGCGAGGAAATTTCGCCGCTCTTACGTTGATCATAAAAGGAGACCGGCAGGCGCAGGAGCTTGGAGTGTAGGTCGCGGCGCATTTCAAGCAGCACTTGCTGCTCCAGCGTGTTATTGACCCGGATGCGTAGGCTATTGAAGATTTCACTGCCAACGTAGAGGCAGGCGATGATGCCAACGCCCCAGAACAGCCCAGTCAGCGCTCCGGTGGTTTCGATGTCGTCGAGGATGACCTTGATCGCATAGGGCACGGCGATTTCCATTAGGGTCATGCCGGCGGCAAGCCCGATGGTGAGCCAGAATAGACGCTTGTAGCGAAATAGGTATGCGGACACCCGCAGGATGGTGTTTTGTTTGGTGGGCTTAGTATTTTTCACGGAAAAAAGGGAAGTGGAGTGACGGAATCCTTGGCGGTGGCAATTAGCAAATCCGAATCGTTTTAAAATAGGGTTGTGTCTTGCGCCAGTTATGCACTTTTTCAATCGGTATTCGGGGATCGCCCAATATACAACTGCAACTTATAACGATTAATTTTATAAAATTATGTCTATACGACTTTACATAGGAAATCTTTCTTTCGATGCCACCGGTGATGATCTGCGTGAGATCTTCGCAAACTGCGGTGAGGTTGAAGAAGCAATCATCGTGACTCGCCCTGGTGGCGGTCGCCCTCGTGGCTTTGGCTTCGTCACTATGGAAGACTCGGAAGGTGCTGATGAAGCGATTCGTCAATTGGATGGTCAGGAATTTGCGGGCCGTAAGTTAACGGTCAACGTCGCTAAAGAGCGTGAGCGACGGGACGAGGACTAGAGCGTCGATTTTTGGACGGTCTAAAGCCGGCGTGTTATGTATTTACAGAGCGCACAGAGCGCTCGGTGGCGTCATAGCAGCCGTGGTTGCACCGCTGCCCATATCTGTTGTTCTAGCACCTCGACTGAGGCACTGCCGTCGAGCACCAGGAAGCGCTCAGGCTCTGACTCGGCGAGTTTGAGATAGCCGGCCCGCACCGCTTGGAAAAATTCGATGGCTTCTTGCTCGATGCGATCGAGTTGACCATCGCAGCGCGCGTGCACCCGAGCCATGCCCACTTCGGGGGACAGATCGATGAGGATGGTCAGATCCGGTCGTGCTTCGCCGACGGCAAAGCGGTTGATCGCTGCTACGGCCTGGCTGTCAATATTTCGGGCGACGCCTTGGTAGACTGTGGTGGAGTCCATAAACCGGTCGCAAAGCACAATCTCGCCTTTAGCGATCGCGGGCAGGATACGCTCGCGGGTTAACTGCGCACGGCTGGCAGTGAACAGCAGCAGTTCCGTTTCGGGCGCCATGTCTACGCCGGCTTCGTCGTGTTGGAGCAAGTTACGCACGGCTTCGCCTAGCGGCGTGCCGCCGGGTTCACGAGTTTGCAGCACCTGCTGGCCTTGGTCCTGTAGGCGAGCGGCCAGGGCGTTGATCTGGGTGGATTTCCCGCAGCCTTCGGTGCCTTCGAATGTAATAAAAAGTCCAGCCATGTAGGGTTACCAATTAGCGATAAATTCGGCGAGCTCATCGAGTGATGGGCTCACGGCGGTGCGGACGTAAAAGCCAGAGGTGGCCGCGGCGAGGGTCAGTGCGGCGACTGGAGACAGTCCGATCAGGCGGCCAGTGACGAACCCTGAGTTAAAGTGGTCACCCGCGCCAGTCGTGATCTTTGGCTTCTCGCAGAAAGGCCCTTTGACGTAGGCGGTGCCCTCTGGTGTCGCGCAAGCAGCATCGTGCGTTGGATGCACGACGAGCGTGTCGAGCTTGAGCGCCTCGCGAATACGTGCGGCCAGCACTTGCAGGTTGTCCGGGGTGTTTTCGATTGGCTCAAAACCTAGCAGTGCGTCGACTTGCTCGGCTTCGCGGAGATTGAGTCCGAGGATGACCTTACCAAAGGCTTCGAACTTGCCGAAAATATTTAACACTTCGAGCAGATCTTCTTTTGAGCGTTTTTCGGGGTCAGCGAGGTCGAAGAAAAAGATGCGCTCCTTGTTCTCAGGCATCGTCGGCAGGAGGCGTTCTAGGAAGTCGTTGAAGACATCGGAGAGGTAAGGAATCATGGTCCAGTTGACCATTGCGATGAGATCGGCCTCCGCAAAGCTGTTACTTAATTCATCTGCGCCCATTATGTTGACGATGTGCTGGTAGTCGATCTCTTCGAGGCTGCTCATCGAGCCGAGCATGATCTTGCCATCAGAAAATTCCGCAGCGTGGGTGATGCCGGGATCTGCGATAGATACGGCGTTGGTCTGTTGCGCGAATTCAGTAAAGACGGGGTGGATGGTGCTCTTGCCGAGCGCGCCGAGGTAGCGCACTTGCACGCCATGGGCGCATTGTGCGCTGGCCATGATCGGGCCGTTGCCACCGAGTTTTTCGAGAATTTGGGCGAGCTCAATATTGGCACTTTTGCCGGCTGCGGAGCTGATCCGTGCGCCAAACTCGGCGATGGTCGCAATCGCGGTGAACTGATCGCCGGGGCCGGAGCGTTGATCGACCGGGTGCACGATCTTATCGACGAAGCCGTCGATGCCGATCAGCGCCTTTTTCGAGCTCGCGCTGTGGGCGTTGGCTTTGAGTTCTTGCAGAGTGAGTGTTTTGCTATCCATTAATATTATCTTTGAGTGAATGATTGATGGTCAATGTGTAGGCCGCTGTTTCTCTGCGGGCAAATCAAATTCTGAGTGAACGATTAAAAGGTTTTTTCAGAGAATTAGGTTTTATGCTGGCAGGGATTTGAACGCCTGTTGTTAATAAGAGTCTATTCATCCTATACCTCTACGCACTTATAGAAAATGAGCTTACCCACTATATTTGATTCACTACTTTTGCAGGCCGCTGGCGGCGCCAATGTTTTTACCTATTTCGGCCAGTCGAATTTTGCTGGCAAAGTCGTGGTGCTGGTGCTGATGGTCTGCAGCATTATCGCGTGGTCAGTCCTGTTTGGAAAGTATATGGACCTGTCCCGCTTGCGCTCCCAAAATAAGCGCTATGAGCGTCTTTTGAGTAAAGAGTCGCACTTGCTCGACCTGCCTCCAGAGCGGCCAGGTAAGGGTGCAGGGCCATACTACAATGTCGTGCGCGACGCGCTGGAAGCATTTTTCCGCTACGGTGGCAATTTGGTCGATACTGATACGCATCGCGCGACTTTGCGCATGGGGCATGTTGAAAATGCGATTCAACGTGGTCTGGCTGAACAGATTATCCGCTACGAAAGCAAGATGGTGCTGCTTGGCTCGATCGTGACCGGCGCACCGTTTCTCGGCTTGCTCGGCACGGTGTGGGGGGTGATGGATGCCTTCGGCGGCATGGCCGGGGCGGGGTCGGCCAGTTTGCAGAGCCTTGCTCCCGGTGTCTCTGGCGCGTTGTTGACTACTGTGGCCGGTCTGTTGGTCGCGATTCCTTCGGTGTTCGGCTACAACTATTTGTTGCTACAAACCAAGATCTCAGTGGTCGAGCTAGAGAATTTCTCTAGCACCGTGGCCGATCGTATCGAGCTCGAAGCGCAGGCCGCCGCGACCAACGCGTAGGTCTGCGTGGTCCTAATTTTTAATTGATCAAATAGTGGCTCGTAACTTCCATCGTAAAGACCGCCTCTCCGCTCTCACGGAGATCAACGTGACGCCGTTGATCGATCTCGCATTCGCCTTGCTGATTATATTTATGGTCACTACGCCGCTGCTGGAGCAGACGATTGATGTGAACCTACCCGTGGAGGCGTCGAAATCGCAACCCGAGGAGCGCGAAGAGTTTCAGGCGATCACGCTTGATAAATCTGGCGACTACTATTGGAGCGATGAGAAAGTCTCGCCGCTAGAACTTGGCGACTTACTCGATGCTATGGCGATGGACGCCGCGCCACCGGTGCTGAGCATACGCGCAGACTCGGCGCTGCCGTACCAGCAGGTCATTACTGTGATCGATATGATCAAACAGCGGAAGCTCTCAAAAATTAGTTTGGATACCAAGGTTAAGTAGGCGCGATGAGCATTAAAAATAATCAGTCTTTGTGGTCCTCGGTGATCTTGCATGGCGCGCTGATTATAGCGTTGTTTTTATCGACGATTATCGAAGCTTTTTTGCCAAAGGAGAAACCGCACGTCTTCGAGATGGTGAGTCAGTCGAGCCCGTCGAATGCGGCGCCTAGTCCAGCCGCACCGACGAACACGCCGCCGAACCTAGAGTTGCCGGACGTGCCCCCGATGGATATTGCTGATCCAGTGATCCCAATGGCTGCACCGACTCTGCCCAAGCCAGTCGCGAAGCCTCGACCGCAGCCCACGCCGGTGAAGGCGACGCCCGAACCTTTGATCTCGGCGGCTGATTTCTTTAAGGAGAATCCTAAAAAGGATCCCAAGCCAAGGCCGCCGCAACCAGTTAATGATTATCAGGCACCCACAATCAATACCTCTAAAATTCAGCAAAATTTGCAGAGTAATTTGCCGACCACGGTGCATGCGCCTTCCGGTAGCCTTACCGCGGCCGAGCGCACTGCCTTGCAGCGCTATGGGGATCAATTGAATAGTCGGCTCAACCGCGCCTGGATCAAACCTGCGAACCTTGCCGGAATGCGCTTAATGGTGACTGTTGTGTTTGATGTCAGTAGTTCGGGACGCATCTCAAATATCCGCCTACGGCCAGCGTCGGGGAATCCCTCGTTCGATACATCTGTGAAAGCTGCATTTACCCGAGTCAGTTCTGGCGGCGTTACCCCCACCGGGCAGGCGCATAGCTTTACGATGTCGTTTAAGATGGTGGATTAGACCGAGAGGTCCTTTTGATTCGAATAAATCCTTCAAGTGAAGTTAATTATCACTTGACATCAAGTTAAGACCGATAAAGAGTCCTCTACATGGCCAAGATTTATCAGAACTCCGGACCGCACCTCTATCTGTTACTGTGGAAAGCATCGCACGCGGTGAATAGCTACAGCCAAAAGAGTATCACTGCCGCGGGCCTGGGCTCATTGAGTGACTTTGCGATCTTAGAGCTGTTGCTGCATAAGGGCGCGCAGCCGGTTAATATTATCGGTGAGAAGATTTTACTGACCAGTGGTTCGATTACCACCGCAGTACAGCGCTTAGCTAAGCGCGGGTTGGTGAGTCGCGAGCGCAGTTCGACAGATGCGCGGGTGGTGTTGGTGCACCTGACGGATCTCGGCCGCGAGTTGATCGAGCCGAGCTTTGAGGCGCATGCACAAGATTTAAACGAGTTGTTTGAGGTGCTGGATGAATCCGAGCGTAGCCAATTCGCCAACCTGATGCGCAAAATCGGCCAGCGTGCAGAACAACGATAAGCTGTTATTCTCCCATTAGCCTTGATATCAAGTTTAATCTTTAACCCCATAACGCTATCCATTATGAAAATCAACGAAACACTCTTCAAGACAAGCAATCAGCTCGCACTCTTACCAATTCGTATTGGCGTCGGGGCAACGATGGCAGCGCATGGCGCGCAGAAACTATTCGGTTGGTTTGGCGGCTATGGGCTTGAAGGAACTGGCCAGTTTTTCGCCGAAAACCTCGGCTTGAAGCCGGGGCTATTGATGGCTGCGTTGGCAGGGGGCGCTGAATTTTTTGGTGGGCTGCTGTTGTTAGTCGGATTACTGACCCGTTTCGCTGGCGTGTCGCTAGTGGCGACGATGGCCGTTGCGATTGTTACCACCTATAAGGGTGTGTTTTTCGCCCAAAATGGGGGGATTGAATATCCACTGATGTTATTGCTCGCGTGTCTGACGTTGGTGATCGCTGGTGGCGGCGCATATTCGGTCGATCGCAAGTTGTCGGAGTCACAGGGCTAGGGTTGTGGTTAGCCATGGATGAGCAGCTATCCTGCGCTGGCGATGACGGCCTGCAGACCTGTGGCACTTTCCGTTGAATGAGGCGCACTCCACCTTGACATCCGCTCTCCAAGCACAAGCGTGCTGAGCCGTTATGTCACCTCCATCCAAATCACCGCCAGACTTTGACCGCAGCTTTCTGCTGGAGCTAGCTGGGGGGCTGGTATTCAAGCAAGCCGAGCGCTTATTTGAGGCGGGCGCGGTGACAGCGGTAGCCTGGGAGAGCCCGATCCTGACGGGTACGGTTACCGGCATCGACGATACGTACCAACCGAAGCTGAATCTGCGCTCGACTGTATTTGCGGTCAACCATTGCAACTGCCTGGAAGGCCGCCGGCGCAAGGTTTGTGCGCATGCGATTGCCATTGCGCTGCACTATGAAGCGCTCAAACACGAACAGGCCCATGCAGCACAGCCACATCCTGATTTCGTGGCGGAACCCGAGCCAGAGCCCGAAGCGGCTAAGTCGCGTGGTGTGCGTTCGATCAAGCTGTCGGCTGCCGGTGATACGTTGCGAATGCTAGTGTTTTTGCCGCCCAATTTGCCAGCGGCGGCCGAGCGCGATGCGATCGTGGTTAAGCTCGATGCTGCGGCGGGGCGTGAAATTGTGCCACTCAATCAACTCAGTCCGACGCGCAATTATGCAGCGTCCGCGCCGCAACAAGCTGCGCTGGCATTAGTCGAGTCGTGGTGTGGTGGTAAGCTCGCGAATCTGTTGGAATTGACTGGCGGTCGCCTGCGCCGCTTGCTCGCCACGCTGATCGATGAACCGACGGTGTATTGGGTCAAGCAGCCGAATGCGCCGATCGAGTGGCAAGGCGGCGAGTTGCCCGGCGTACACGAATTTCTTAAAGCAGCAGATCCGGCAGAGGAGGATGAGGATGAGGTGGTGGCCGTGCCGGACGAGCTGAAACGGCCGATTTTGAGTCGTACCACCAGTTTGCGAGAAAAGTCGAAGCCCAACCCGCGGCGTATCGCGGAAGCTCGTGCGCAAGGTCGCTGGAAGACAACTGCGGGGGACTATCCAGTTGCGAAAGCGGTTTCGGAATCGATGGAACAATACGCCACCAATCGTGTGGTGGTGGATGGATCGCCCAACTTTTTGGCGATCCGATTACCAGCGGGCCGCGACGATGATTTAATTAAAACGTTACGTAACATTTTAAAGCTAGAAGGTTTCATGCTCGAGCCGTCGAATCGTAAATGGTGGCTACGAGATCGGCATAAGACGCTCAATTTCCTCGCCGCCCACTGGAAGGCACTGCGGGGAGAATGGCGCGCGCAATTTACCGCCAGTTTTGAGGAAAAACTCGCAGATGTGCAGCTGTCTGAGCCGGCGATCGAAACCAAGGAGGTGGACGGCCGCTTTGCGCTGGAGGTGACGCTCTGCAAAGAGGGCGATGAGGCAGATCTACGACGCGCGATTGCGACTGGTCGCAGTTATGTCGAGAATGCGGACTCCGGTGCGAAAATCACATTACTGGATCGGGCTGCGGTCGAGCGCTTACACCAGATCGAGCGCTCAGTCTCCGGACAGGCGGATCGACCGTTCACGCCGACGTTCTCGAAGCGTTTGGATACCCAGGAGCTGGTGGATGTGGAAGATTTGCTAGACGAGCTGGTCGAGGGCTGGCAGCCGCCGCAGGCATGGCAGTCCCGCAGCCGTGCGCTCAAGCAAATTGGTGCGCTTGAGGCCGCGCCAATCCGTCCGGCTTTTGATACGATTCTACGCACTTATCAACGGATTGGCGTGGCGTGGATGTGGCATCTGTATCGTCATGAACTGGGCGGCATTTTGGCCGACGAAATGGGTCTAGGTAAAACGCTGCAGGCGTTGGGTCTGATCGAGTGTATTCGCACCAGCAATGCCGAGCCTCTGCCGGCGCTGGTGGTGTGCCCCGCAAGTTTGGTGGAGAACTGGATACGTGAAGCTGGGCGCTTTGTGCCCGGCCTCAAGGTGGCGAAGCACCATGGTACCAAGCGGGCCAAAGAGCCGGTGGTATTTGAGGAGGTGGATATCGTGGTCACTTCTTACGGCACGCTTCGCCAGGATATTGAGATGCTATCGACCATGGAATGGTCGGTCGTGATCGGCGATGAAGCGCAGCACATAAAGAATCGTCGTTCGCAGAATGCCAAGTCGCTGACCCGCCTGCACTGTAAAGGGCGCTTTTTACTGACCGGCACGCCAGTGGAGAACTCGCTCGACGATTTGCTCTCGCTGTTTGCTTTCCTGATGCCCGGTTATGTGACTAAGGCAGCGGGGAAGCTCTCACAGGAAGAACGCGCGTGGCATTCGCGCCGTCAGACCCAACGCGCGGCTGCTTACATATTGCGCCGCACCAAGAAAGAAGTCGCGCCGGAGTTACCTGATAAGATCGAGAAGACCTTCTTCTGCGAACTCGGAGCGAAGCAAATGCGTTTCTATAACGACACGCTCGAAAAGACGCGGCGCGAAATCTCTAATCTGGAGATGGCGGGCGCGAATGCGGGGCACGTGCAGTTTGCCGCATTTACGGAGCTGTTGCGCTTACGACAGGCCTGTGTCGATCCGCGTATTATCGACGACAGTTTTCCGGCGGCCGATTCAGCCAAACTAGCGGCCTTCGACGAAGTCCTCGATGAGTGTATTGATGCGGGCAGTCGTATCTTGGTGTTTTCCTCTTTTGTGACCGCGCTTAAGTTGCTGGCCCAGCATTTGACTGAGAAGGGCCACAAGTTCTGCTATCTCGACGGCAAGACGAAGAACCGGCTCGCGATGTGTGACACTTTTAATGAGGACGACAGCATTCCGGTGTTTCTGATCTCACTCAAAGCAGGTGGCACTGGCCTGAATCTGACTGGCGCGGACACTGTGGTGCATTACGACCCGTGGTGGAATCCCGCAGCTGAGGCGCAGGCAACAGACCGAGCGCACCGGATAGGGCAGGAGAGGGTGGTGACCAGCATTAAGCTGATCGCCGCCAACACGGTGGAAGAAAAGGTGATCGAACTGCAAGCGAAGAAGACCGAGACCTTAAAGGAACTGTTCGAAGAGAGTGAGGCGGCCAACGCGAAGATTAGCCTAGAAGATATTAAGGGCCTGTTGACATAAGGTGCTTGGCGCAACGGCCTCAACGGTTCATGTGGCACGAGACACGCCTGCGCGACATATTCAAAAGTAATCACCAGTCCGATCCTGACGGGCAATCAAAACTTGCAATGCACTGTGGTCAGTCTTTTATGTTAATAGTCTCAATGCGTCGGCTCGCTAATCCTTTCCTGTCTCGCGAGCTTAGCGCATCTGCTGCGCGTAGAGTGCTCACTCCATCGGTTTCTTAATTACTCAATATAAAAACACCCTATGAACATCTTAGAAGTCTCATTATTCATCATCGCCGTGGTCGGCGTCATTGGTCTCGGCATCTGGAAGAGCCGCGACGAAGACACCTCTGGAGAGCAGGGCGCAGCGGATTATTTCTTGGCTGGTCGTGGTCTCACCTGGTGGCTGGTTGGGTTCTCGTTGATTGCTGCTAATATTTCGACGGAACAATTCGTGGGTATGTCGGGCTCCTCGGCCAATTGGCTGGGCATGGCGATTGCCTCCTACGAATGGATGGCTGCCGTCACGTTGATCTTTGTTGCCTTCTGGTTTTTACCGAAGTTCCTCAAAGCGGGGCTCTACACCATTCCAGAGTTCTTGCAGTATCGTTTCGACGGTGTGGCTCGTCTGGCAATGGCGATTCCTGCGATTGTCACTCTAGTGTTCGTTACCACCTCATCGGTTATTTTCTCCGGTGGTAAGTTTGTTTCTGAATACTACAACGAAGTGCCAATTCTTAATAATCTGACTTACGTCTGCTGGATGATTGCGATTTTTGCGGCGGTCTATGTGTTCATCGGTGGATTGAAGGCCTGTGCGTGGACTGACTTGATCTGGGGCGCTGCGCTGATCGTTGGTGGTGCGATTGTGATGTTCCTCGCGTTTAATGTGCTGGCAGATAAGCCTGCTGAAGAGCTTTTCCTGACTAAGGTAGCGAACTCGAATGCGACAGTGGAGCAAATCGATGCGGCGGGCTCATGGGAGCGCTTTATGTTATTGAATGATGGTGTTGATGGCGAAGCTGTTGTTGTGAATGGCCCAAATGGCAGCGGTGGTAAGGTGCACATGGTGCGTCCGAAGGAAGATACTGACATCCCGTGGACTGCCTTGTTGATCGGTCTTTGGATTCCTAATTTCTTCTACTGGGGCCTGAACCAATACATCGTGCAACGTACCTTGGGCTCCAAGTCGCTGGCTGAAGGTCAAAAGGGAATCGTTTTTGCTGCGACTTTAAAGTTACTGATTCCCTTCTTGGTCGTAATTCCAGGTATTCTCGCCTTTAATCTGTATAGTGGAGATCTGCATAATTCAGCCGCTGAAAAGAACATCGCGATGGTTCAAGCTGCTGAACTCGATCGTTCCACTGGCGTGATTGGCGTGGAGGCGGCCATGGTGGGTCTACAGCCGGAACTCGCAGCTCGGGCCTTGGCGCAAAATCTCGCGGTGATTGGTACTGAAGCGACACTCACCGCGGGTGCTGGCAACGATGTGCTTGCAAATCGTATTAATGAGTTGGCGCAGACTGGTGTTGATCGCGGCCAGGCACTTTCAAGCCTGAAAGCTTACGACTATGACTCGGCATTTCCAGTGCTGGTGCGTAACTTGATCAAGCCGTTCCCGATGATCTCTTGGTTCGTGCTAGCGGCACTTTGCGGTGCGGTGATCAGCTCGCTGGCTTCGATGCTGAACTCGGCTTCGACGATTGCGACGATGGATTTGTATGCCAAATTCTCCGGCGAAAAGAATCCGGCGAAACTGGTGAAAGTCGGTCGTGGGTTTGTGGTGTTGTTTGTGCTGATGGCCGCATTTGTGGCTCCGATGCTGGATAACTTCACCAGTATCTTTGCCTATATTCAAGAGTTTCAAGGCTTCATTTCACCAGGGATCTTGGCGGTCTTCATCTTTGGCTTCTTCTCGCCTAAGACACCGCGCTATTTTGGTGCGGTTGGCATTGGCTTGAATGTGTTTTCCTATGGCGCATTTAAGTGGGCGCTTGGTCCATGGCTCGTCTCCAAGGGCTGGTGGTATGCGGATCAAATCGCGTTTCTCGATCGGATGTCGATCTGCTTCTTTATCGTACTCTTGGCTGGTATTATCCTGACTTTGGTTAAGCCAATGAAGCATCCTGTGGTGCTTCCTGTGAATGATCAAATTGAACTCGAATCTTCCAAGGGCGCTAAGATTATGGGGATCGGTGTGGTGATTGCCACGATCGCTCTCTACACGTACTTTTGGTAAGCGAAGTTAAGGTAGTCATTCTTCTAGCGGCCATCTCTTTACAGGGACGGCCGCTTTTTTGTTATCCTAAATTCGCTAATCCAATCATACGAAATTCCTTCAACCGTCAATGGACGTTAATTAACGTAAATCAGAGCCACCGCCATATTGGGGACTGAATCGCAGTCGAGCAGTTGCTTTATAGGGATTTATAACCTCCTATTTATCAATCCATTCTGAGATCAGATTAACGTGCATTAACGGCTCTACTCGTTTTTTAGTTTATCTAAGAAAATGCTCAATTGCGGTGGTGCTCGCAAACTATTTGGCTATATTTACAATTCTCATTCACTCAATCAAAATCCCGATAGCATTATGAAACCAAATACACCTGTCCTGTCCCTGCTCGCCATCACTGTTCTGCTTGCCGCATGCGCTAAGCAAGAGCCCGAAGTGCCCGCGTCTGCTCCTGTTGAAAAAGAGGCTGCAAGTGCCGTTGTGGTGGCTGAAGCGATGGAACAGGTGGATGCCATTGTCGAAGCCGCCCAAGAGGAAGTCGCTGAGACGATTGCAGCGGTCCAAGACGAAATGGTAGAGCTGCAAGTCGAGGCCGTGGCTGCGGTCGAAGATGAGGTTGCTGAGATTCAGGCCGAAGCGCTGGAAGAAGTGGCGGCAGTGATTGATGACGCCGAGCAAGAATTGACCGCTGCCGCGACTGATTTATTGAAAGATCAGGCTACGAAATCATTGAAAGATCAGGCTACGAAATCATTGACTGATGGACTGATCCCGCAGGTCGGATTTTAGGTTGAAGGAGTGAGGGCGAACCCGCCCTCGGTTGCTTTACCATCGGCTGAACATGGGCGAGTCGCCCACACTCCTATCGTGCACAAAAAAGGCAGCCAATCATTCGGCTGCCTTTTGTTTGAAAGTGTGTGGAGTCGCTGGCTTAGTTCCTAGTTGTCTTTGAACTGCTCGCACTGGTGATTTCGTCGAGGCCACGAATCACGCGATTCTTACCGCGGAAAAAGCGTACGAATTGATCCAGCTGTGTTTTCGCGTTCTTGTCGAATACCTCATCGCCAGCGAGGAAAAGTACCACGTTGACCGATGGCACCGGCTTATCGTCCTTCTCGTAAAGTTCATCGAGCAGCTTGCGGAAATATCTAGAAACATCGCTGTCTTTGAGCCATTCGGGTTTTGGTCCATGCCCTGGATGGTCAGTGGTCCAATTCAGACCAAGTTCTCTGGCTGCGGAATACACGCCATAGCGTTTTTCAAGCACGCGTGGTGGTAGGCCTTGCTTTTTGCGCTGCGCATTGGTCTTCGCCATCGTTGCAGCAATTCGTTTATTCATATTAGCGACTTCCGCCTCATGCTTGGCGAGCTGCTCAATATAGTCGCGCTTGGCGATTTTGCGTGCCCATTCAGCTTGTGCGCGTTCGCTCGGTGGGGAGCGCACAGAGCCAAAGCCTTTGTGGTCACTGGCAATCATAAAGATCGCATCCACGTGCTGTTCCAATGCCACTTGAGTGATGAAACCAGTTTCGTTACCTGAGTGGCCTGACCACGGTAAGGCCTTATGCACTTCCTCATTGGGAAGTCCCCGAAGCTTAGGAGTGCTAGCTAGGCGGTTGCCTTCGAGCCCGACCTTTTCAGCGCTAGCATTAATTGGACTGATCCATTGAATCAGCTGCCGATGTGTTTCTGAGCCTGCTGCCACCAGCTGAGGTTTGAACAGCATTATTTTTTTTCGATCGCGTAACATGACATTAAACAAGGTGCCGGCGGAGAGGTTGCCGACCATGTCGGTGATTTCGTCCTTAATTATCTTGTAGCTGTTGAGTCCACCTTTTTTGTCGGCGACCATCTGACGATTGGCATCGATCACGAACAGAATACGCTCGCCGCGCGACTTGAGACCGAAAACACTGACATCGGACAAGCCCATGCCGATACTGCCGCGGGTGCCGCCAAGTAGGCTACCGCCGCCCATGCCACCGAGGCCGGTGCTGACGGTAAAGTTCTGCTCCATGTTCGGCAAATTAACGTCCACATTCGCCACTGCGATGTTCGCCACTGGCCGCATCGCCAGGTTTTGTGCTTTTTGCTGCTTGGGTTGCTGCGGTCTGATCTGAACTTTGACTGGTGGTGGCGGCTCTTCTTGCTCCACGACGGGCGGTTCTTCGAATTGCGCCTCAGAAGGGACGACATATTTGTAAATCGTAATACTTCCGAGAATCAGCCCCGCAAGCAGATGAATCGCTACGCTGATGAAGATAACCTTCAGCAGTAACGGATTTATTTTTTTCTTTTTAGTCGGAGGAAGCATTTGAAAAAATTATAGGCGAGCGATTGTGGGTCACTCGACTTTGTTAGAGCGCGTATGCAGTGAACGAGACTTTGGTAATATCAGCCTTGGCACAGGCATTTAGTGCATCGATTGAACGCTGATGCGGCGAGTCCGGATCGGCCTGAATCTTTACCACGATATCATCGCCCACTCGGTCCGATGACATGCGTAGTCGGGTGAGTGTGGTTGAGAGACGTGCCATGACACGGTCATCCGAAGCGTCCATTGGTGCACCATTAAGCAAGATCAAGCCATTCGGGAAGATCTCGATGACATGCTCGCTGGGTAATTTGAGGTTCTCGGCAGGTGGGGTCGCGCTGGGTAATTTGATCCCCACATCTGCCTCTTGTTGCAGCGGTAGAAACATGAAATAAACCAGCAGCAAGAACACGATGTCGATCATCGGTGTAATATCGACTTTATCTTCTGATTCTAAAACTTTGTTAACAGCAGCCACAGTTTAATTTTTATTGGAGGCAAAAATGAGGTCAGAGATGCCTGCTTCAGCGCAGGCCTCCATGACGCGGTTGACATGACGGTGTGCCGTTTTGGCGTCAGCTCGAAGAAACACCTTCAAAGAGGGCTGAGCCGCGCGCCCGGTAGCTAGTGCTTGGGGCAGTGCTTCGTAGCTGATTGGAGTCGAGCCGAGATAAGCCTGACCGCTGACATCAACGGAGATATATTGGCGTTCGCCTGGTTCTTCTGGGATGCTCGACTGATTGGCATCTGGCAGCTTGAGCTCGATGAGTTCGGCGCTAATGAAGCTGATCAATGTCATGAAAAACGCGATGAGCAGGAACACGATGTCAATCATCGGAGTCAGTTCAAACTCCGGATCAACTTCTTCTGGGGACCATGTTTTCATCGGTTAGTAATCGCAGGTGTTTGGATTAGCGATTGCTAATCGCAGTGCTGAGTGTGAATTGCAGGTCTCCCACCACACGCGCGACGCGAGAAGTAATCTTACCGTATTTATTCTTGAAGAAGAAGAAGAAGAACATCGCAGGAATACCGACGATCATGCCACTGGCGGTGGTGATCAAGGCTTCAGAAATGTTACCCGCAAGCGCTTGAGCATTAGCAGCGCCTTCAGAGCCGATCACGTTGAAGGCTTTAACCATACCGGAGACGGTTCCGAGCAGTCCAACCATGGGGGCCAGTGATCCGATTACGGAAAGATAGTTGATTAAGATGAATGGACTGGCGAGTTCTTCGGCCGAGGCTTCTTCGACCGCTTCTTTCACTTGTTCTGGGTTGTAGCGGTTGGTGTCGACGCGTACCAAGCCGGCATGAATGATATTAGTCGAAGGGGCTGGGTTCTCATCGCAGATGGAGCGGGCTTTTTCGATATCCAGTGCTTGCAGCGCGGTATCGATCTCTGGCAGCACTGAAGGCTGCAGAATTTGATTCGGATTAATCGCCATAAAGTTGTAGACGATCAGCCCGAATGCCGAAATTGATAGGAGTGTGAGTGGATACATGGCCCATCCGCCATTCTTATACATGTCGATCAGAGATTGATCGCCCGCAGCAGCTGCCTCTTCGGCAGGCTCGACTGACTCGATGGTTGCGTCTTCAGTTTGTGCACTGAGAGATGTGGTCATTGTCCATTGCGTGACGACGGTAAACAGCGCGAGCGCAGCAAGGGTAGGAAGGAGGCGTAACTTTGATAGTTTCATGACGGTTTAATATTAAAGACTAATGATTGAGTGGGTTGTTGTTTTGTGAAGTGATTGATTAACTACTTGGCGGTGCGGGTTTTGGTTCTGGAAGTTCGCTGAGTGATTCGGCGGCACGTTTGGCCCATGGGGAGTCGGGGTAAAGTACCGTGATTTCAAACCAGACATTCCGTGCGGCAATTGGGTCTTCGGCTTGTTTGTAGCAATCGCCGATCAGGTAGAGCATTTCTGGCACCCAGACGTAAGAAGTTTGCGCGCGCACAAAGCCGCGAGTGAGTACGTCGAGGGCTTGGTTGTATTGCTTGTTGCGGTGCTCACGCGAGCCTTGCAGCAATTTGTAGAGAGAAAATAAGCGATCATTCGGCGCTGGCTCTTGCATGCTGTCGATCATCGGAGAGGCTTCATCGACACGGTCGGCTAGCACCAAGCTGTAGGCCAGCCACATACGCACATTCTTGCGCACATCTTCAGGGACAGAACTCTCGATTTCCTTATACAGTGGAATCACCGCTTCATATTCACCTGCACCGCGCAGAGCATCGGCCGCATTGACGACTTGGGAGATGTTGGACGCGTACGCACCACTTTTAGGTAGTTGACCGGCGATTCGTCCCGCGGCTTTGAACTCTCCTTCTGCGAGATACGCGTTCATCAATTGTATGCTCAGTTGGCTATATTTGATGTCGACCTTATCAAGAGCGACCCGCGTGAGCAGATCGTCTGCTTCGGCGAGTTCGCCTGCGCTGATCAAGCTGCTAATCAAGGCGCGGACGGGCGAGTGTAATTGGCTGAACAACTCTGGCACCTCCGTAAATTTAACCAATGGATAGACATTTTGGCGCAGCACTTTGACGGCACCAGCGTAGTTGCCCTGCTGAATCAGTTTGTTTGCTTTTTGTGTCTCGCCCAATTCCAAGCGCAGTGTCTTGACCATCGACTTACTGACGGGGAGGGACATTTCGCCGACACTGCCATCAATCGTTATTTCCGCAACCAACATGCCATCTTTATAATCGATAAATTTAAGGGTCTGCTTCGAGCGGCCGTTGTCTTGCTGAATATAGACAGGTTGGTTGCCAAGCTCTGTCCAATAGGCATTTTCTGCAAAACCGGAAAGTGAGAAACCGACAGAGAGGGCTACGATGAGCAGGGCTTTGAGTGAAAAGTAACGCATCCGTTTGTGTGTGGCTGTTATGACTGGGGCGATGGGGCGACTAATGGTTGTAACTCTTGCAGTTTCGCTTGAATGGCATCAAAGAGCGCTGCAGGTGCAGCTTCTGCGAGTGTTTCGTTCGCTTCGGTGAGTGTCGCAATCGCGTCGGCTTTTGCTCCCATGCCTAGAAGGGCTTCGGCATCTGCTAGGTAGGCGCGTGCGCACCATTCGCTGAATTGAGAGTAGCCGAGGAATGTGCGCTCGAAGAAACCATGTGCTTCGGCATATTTGCTCTCAGCCATGTAGGCCTCGCCAGTTTGGAACAGGGCACGAGCGTGAACGAGGCCGCGCCAGTCCGGTACGCGCAAAATATATTGATATTTCTCGCGGGCTTCCTCGCCGCGACCCATCGAAGAGAGTAGTTCGCCTTGGCGTAAGATGACTCCGGGGAGTTTCGGCGTACCCGGGAATTGAGCCTGAATTGCTTCGAGATAGTTGAGTGCACTGGGTTTGTCGCCGCGTTGATTGCTGACGTCGGCGAGGCGCATATAAGACACGATGGCTGCATCATCGGTTGGATAAGTGGCCAACACTTCGTTCCACGCTTCGATCGCAAAATCGAGGCGGTCAGCACGCGAGTAGTCGGCGATATAGAGCAGTACGCGCGGGGTGACTTCACTGAAGAACCCGCTGTCGTAGGATTGGCTTGGGGCGAGTTCCACATCGCTGCGGTAGAGACCCATCAACATGCGGGCCTCGGCCACGCGTTGCTGTTTTGCTTTAAACTGAGCGAGTTGATCACGGAAAAATTCGACTGGCGTATCGGTCGGGTAGTCCGCCAGTTGCTTACGGTAGATCGCGATGACTTCGTTGATTGGTGCGAGGTCTTGAACCAACCATTCGCCAAATTGGGGGTGGTTGCGCAGGCGATTGTAGAGTGTCTGATCCAGATCGCTGTTGACGTAAAAGTATTCAAACAAGTAGCCGCGGTCAGTCACGATTTGGGTGCGGAACTCGATATCGTTGTCGAGCTTGTCGAGGAATTCGACGGTCTTTTCCAGTTGTGCTTTGTTGGTGTTGTATTTCTCAGCGTAGCCTTCGATGAGTGCATCGACGCCGGCATTTTCAGGGTCGTTGGCAAATTGCTCGATGTATTTGCGGTAGAGCGCGAGCATTTGAGTGGGCTGACGGAGGAATTCATACGCACGACCGAGCTCGAAGATTGCATCGGTGAGACGGCCATCTTCGCCGAAACGGTCGGTGTAGGCCTTGAAGTGAGTGGCCATTTCTTCGTAGCGCTGCAGTAATTCATAGATCTTACCCATGCTGAAAGCGGCACCATCGTGAATATCTTGCAGTGAGGTGATGTCGTCGGCCTGCTTGAAGTGCTTCAGTGCGAGTTCGTAATCGCCAGCCAGGTTCTCCACTTCGCCGAGGAAATAGTAGGCTTGGTCGAGTGCGTTGCCGCGTGGATATTTCTTGGTGTAGCTGTAGAGTGTCTCGCGAGCGGATTCGAAGTCCTGCGCATAAAATTGGGCGGCTCCTTTACGCAGTAGTCCATCTTCGGCGTAGAGGCTGGTCGGATATTGCTTAAGCAGGCTGTCGAAGCTTTGAATCGCGTCTGCGAATTTGCTGGTTTGCAATTCAGAGATGCCGCGCCAGTAAAACAGGCCGTCTTCGAAAATCGGGTTCTGGTGCAGATTGAGCCAGCTATTGCACTGTTGGATAATGTCTACAAATAGTCCGCTCTCCATCTTGCGGCCCGCCCAGACTGCCAGCATACTACTGGATGCGGTGTCGAGCGGACGGCTGTCGAGGAAGTCTTTGGCGATTTGCATATACTCAGCGGTGTTAGCATCGTCAGCTTGCAAGGTACTAACAAGGGCCATGCTGATGTCGGAGTAGTAATCACCTTGGGGGAATTGACTGCGATAGGCGCGGCCCACAGTGATGGCAGTTTCGGCCTTGTTGAGTTGCAGAGCGTTGGAGAAGGTCGCGTAGGTGAAGAATTCGGTCTGCTTGTCCTTTGGATTTTCCGTCATCAGATCAAAGAACATCCAGAAAGCTTCGTAGCGGCGGGCGGTTTTGGTGTAATTACGTGCGCGGCGTACCAGCAACTCGTTGCGTAGGGTGGGGAGCTTGCGCAACTGCGTAATGGTGGCTTCGAGGTTTTTGACTTCCTGCTTGAGGCGCTCAATCAGCTCGTCATTGCGCCCCAGGTCAGTGTTGAATTTGATCTTGACCAGCTTGTCTGCCATTGTGGCTTCATTGTGCTCGATCATGATGTCGGTGGTCTTGATCAAATTGAGCAAAATAGCGGCATCGCTGAGGCGAGCTTGGGCGACCATGGTATCGCTGCTTTTTAGTAGAGCGACGTTCAGTCGCGGCAAGTAGCGCACTTCGGATTCGCGCGCGAGGATCGGTAGCAGCGCCATCGCGTCGTCGAAGCGTTTCTCTGCGACAAATGCTTCGAAGCTGGCGGCTGCGGCCCAGGCTTGGTCTTCAAAGTCGCGCGATGTGTTCAGCAACTTGGTGAAGATCGGTAGGCCGCCTTTCCAGTCGCCTTTATTATAGTGGATCTGGGTGAGATCTTTGAGCAATTGACTCTCTTGCTTGAGATTGAGGCGGAAGGAGTAGGTGCCATCGAGCAGTTGCTTCATTAATGCGATCGCATCGTCTTCGCGTTTCAAGATACGTAGCACATCGACCTTTTTAAGGAGTGCATCTTTGACCTTGGGGCTGTCTGGATAGTCCTTTTCCAGCTTAGCATACCAGACCAGAGTTTGATTGAGTTCGCGGGCATTCTGAGTGGCGACGTAGCGCTGAATGTGAGCGGTGCCAAGCAAGAAGATCGGGAAGTCGAGCTGGATCTCTGAGTTGTCAGTCGCTTCGACGCGCTTAATTAGCTCTTTCAGGAATGGCATAGCCTGCTCCAATTGACCAGCTTCCACTAGTACATTGGCTTGCGCTTGCAGGTCAGAGAAGCCGAGCTGAGTAGCATCTTGTGCGTGAATAGAAACGACGCCGCTCCAAAAAAATAGGGCGGCAATCGAAAGTATTTTCTTTATATAGCGGGTAAGCAAAATAGATGGCTGGTGTCGGGTGAAGCAATTTCCAGAAGCTGATAAAATTCCTCGTCCCGTCTCTGCTGTAAAGCGTAAACCTTAAGTCTATGGGCTTTTACAGGGATATTCCGCTGATGATGATTACTCCTGTTTGAGAACTTACATTAGCTTACCTAATTCTTCTGCCGCTGTTTCCCACTCGTAGTTCTTCTCCTGCAAGCGTTTCGAGATGCGAGCCGCCTGCATATTGAGCTCTTTGGCTTTCTCTTTATCGGCATAAACGCTGGGATTGCCGAGTTGTTCGGTGACTGCGGCTTGATCTGCCTCGAGCTTGAGCACCTCGACTTCGAGCTTTGCCACGCGTTTTTCGACGCCTTTACGGCCCTTTGATTCAAGTTTGCGTTTCTCTGCTTCGATGCGGCGGCGCTCTTTGGCGCTGACGACGGGTTGCTTACTCTTTGCTTTGGCTTCAAAGTCTGGGCGCGCGTTTTTAATACCTGCGACTAGGCCGCCTTTTTCGGAAGTCGCTTCTGACTTGCGCAGGTAATAATCGTAGTCGCCGGCGAAATTAGTGGTACTGCCGGCCTGGATTTGGATCGTGTGCTGAGCGATAGCACGGATAAAGTGCACGTCGTGACTGACGAAGACGAGGGTGCCGGTGTAATCCTTTAGGGCACCGATCAGCGCGTCGATACTGGGCATGTCGAGGTGAGTGGTCGGTTCGTCGAGTAGCAGTAGGTTGGGCGGATTGAGCAGCAGTTTGACCAGAGCGAGGCGGCTCTTCTCACCACCACTGAGCACTTTGACTTTCTTAAAGACGTCGTCGCCGCGAAATAGGAAGGCACCCAGGATGCCGCGTACTTTTTGCTCATTCATGCCGGAGACGACACGTTCCATGGCTTCATCTAGTACACTACGCTCGACATCGAGCACTTCGACCCGTTGCTGCGAGAAGTAGCCGACGCTGACATTGTGGCCCATTTCGCGCACGCCGCCTTGAATTCCGACGCTCCCGGAGAGGATCTTAAGCAGTGTCGATTTACCCGCGCCATTAGGGCCGACCAGCACGATGCGCTGTTGTTTCTCAATGATGAGGTTCAGGTCGGTATAGACGACGTGGTCGCCGTAAGCCTGTTGAATATTTTCAAAGGTAGCGACGCGCTGGCCGCTGCGCATTGGCTGCGGGAAGCTGAATGAAATGGTGTCGGCGGCGCTTTCGGGCGGCGACAGACGCACCATTTTTTCAAGCGTCTTCATGCGCGCTTGCGCTTGCGAGGCTTTCGATGCCTTGGCGCGGAAGCGGCGCACGAAATCTTCCAAGTGTGAGATTTCGCGTTGCTGGTTATTATAAGCGGCGAGCTGTTGTGCTTCGCGATCCACTTTTTGAGTGAGATAATAGTCGTAGTTGCCGTGGTAGCGGTGCAGGTGTCCATTGGCGATTTCGATGATGCCGTCGCAGACGCCGTTGAGGAATTCACGGTCGTGCGAGATGGTCAAAATTGCGCCAGAGTAGTTGCTCAGCTGATTTTGAAACCAGCCCAATGTCTCGAGGTCCAAGTGATTGGTCGGCTCATCGAGCATCAGCAGATCCGGCTCCATGACTAGCAAACGGGCCAAATGCGCACGCATAATCCAGCCACCGCTCAAGGTATGTGCGGGCTTATCAAAATCTTCTGAACGGAACGCAAGGCCTGCCAAGATACGCTTTGCCTTAGCTTCCAATGTGTAGCCATCCAGATCGACAAATTGCTCCATCGCATCGATACGCTCAGGGGCATCTGGATCAGGAAACTCGCGCAGTGCATTATAAATGCCGACAAACTCAGGGGAGATCGAAGTCGCTAGCTCCGCGACTGTCTCTTCGCCAGCAGGCGCGCTTTCCTGAGGCAGGAAGCCGATCACCGTGCCGCGGTCGAGCTCGACCTTGCCGCTGTCGCACTCCGTGGTGCCGAGGATGATGTTAAAAAGCGTCGTCTTACCGGCTCCGTTGGGTCCGACCAGACCGATGCGATCGCCTTGTAGGATACGAAACGAGATATCGGTGAAGAGGGTCTTTTGGCCGAAGCCTTTACTGAGTTTTGAGAAGGTAAGCATAGAAAGAGCGCAGAGGTTTGTCGAAGGGAGCAAAGAGACAACGCAAAAGAATTTTTAAATCAGACTTCGAATCGACGCAGACTTGCATGTACGCAGTATTCTGTCTTTTTTGAAAAGCACTTGGACAAATGAGCACTATAAATAACCAGCCTTCTCTACTCACGCTTTGGTATAAACCAGCCAGTTCGATGCGTGCACTGCTCGATGCGGGGCAGGGGCATTCTGCTGCGGTGATGATTGCGGCTTTTTTTGGCGCGGTGCAAAGTGGTCGTTTTTCGTTGGCACACGCAGAGTCGGGGCCGCTGCCGTTTGTGGTCGGCGGATTCGCGGGTCTGTGTGGCTTGTATTTGTTCGGCTGGTTGACACGTAACTTCGGCCGTTGGTTCGGTGCCGAAAGCACGCAGCGCGATGCACGCACTGCGCTTGGGATCGGCTTGTTGCCGTGGACGTTGCTGTCGATGGTGCTCTCTTTTATGCTTGGTGCTGAGGTGAACCCCGAAATGATTGTCAGCTTCGCACCAGTCTTCTTCTGCGTATTTTTCTATGGCTATGTAATCATCCTTTTGTCGCTTTCTGCGGCACTGCGACTGAGTGTATTGAAGACCTTCTTTTGCTTGGTTGTGACGATTATAGTTAGTCTGTTTCCGTTGACCTTGTGCGCGCAGTTGTTGGTCACTCTGTTTGGCTCCGCCGCTTAAATTTTTAGCCATGCTGCAATATCTTAAAATTAAGAATCTCGCGCTCCTCTCTGAGGTGACGCTCGAGTTGGATGCTGGGTTTACCGCCGTCACCGGTGAGACTGGCGCGGGTAAGAGTGTCTTGCTTGGCGCGTTGGGGCTGCTTTCCGGAGCACGTACGGATAAGACCATGATTCGCCAGGGGACGGATCAGTTGGAAGTCGAAGCGGCGTTGTATTTTGAAGACTCCGCAGAAATAGATGCGCTACTGGAGACCGCCGGGTTGCCGTGCTGCGAAGACGGCGTGCTGTTGCTACAGCGTAGTATACATCGCAAGAAAATGCCGCGTGTGCAGATCAATGGCAGCATGGCCACACTCACACAGTTACAGGAGCTAGGGGAGTCGTGGATCGATTTTCATGGGCCAGGTGAGCCGCAAAAACTATTTCAAGAACGCCGTCAGTTGGAAATGCTCGATCTCTATGCGGGCAATGCCGAGCTGCTTGCGAGCTATCAAGGCGGCTATGCAACATGGCGAGCTGCGCACAAAGAAATCGACAGCCTCGAATCTGGCGAACGCTTGGATGAGGACGAAATTGATTTTGTGCGTAAACAGATCAACAAGATTGATAGCGTCGATGTCTCTGAAGACTCCATCGAAGCGCTGGAGCGTGACTACACGCGTATGTCGAGTGGACAAGAGCTGGTGACGCTCGCTGCGAATTGCTCCGAAGGGCTGTCGGGCGATCAAGGGCTGTGCGAACAGCTTAGCATGATCGTTGGGCGCTATGAGTCGCTGGTGGCACTCGATGCTGATTCCGAGCCGCTGTTGGAGCGAGCGCGTAGCGTGTTGATCGAGATGCAGGACCTCGGTGAAGAGACCGGTCGTCTCGCCAGTGATTTCGAGTTCGATGCTGAAGCGATTGAAGCGACTAGCGAGCGGATGAATCTCTGGCAGGAAGTGCGGCGCAAATACGGTGGCAGTGTTGAGGCGGTGCTGGTCAAACGTGAGCAGCTGGCGCAGCAGTTGGCAGTGCAGGGCGATATCGAAGGCACGCTTAAAGCCAAACGCGAAGCCGCCGCCAAACTCGAAGCGTCGCTGCGCAAAGAAGCCACCAAGCTGCGCAAGGCCCGCGAAAAAGCTGCTAAGACTTTGGCCGACAAAGCTGCGGCATTGTTGCAGGCATTAGGCTTCAAGAAGGCGCGCCTCGAAATCGAGATTATTGCTGAAAGTGAGCTGCAGGATTTTGGCAACAGCCGCTGCGGCTTTCAGTTTGCGCCCAATGCGGGGCAGGACCTATTGCCGCTTAATAAAATCGCATCCAGTGGTGAGACCGCTCGTGTCATGCTGGCACTGAAGACGGTGCTGGCCGAGGCAGATGCCACGCCGCTACTGGTCTTCGACGAAGTGGATGCCAATGTCGGCGGTGAAGTCGGTCGCGCGGTCGGAGCAGAGCTAGCGCGACTTGCAGAGCGACATCAGGTGCTGTGTGTGACGCACTTGCCGCAAGTGGCATCACTTGCGCAAAATCATTTTGTCGTCACAAAATCGCAGGATGATGATTCGACCACTGTATCGATCGGTCCGATACATCAGAGTCGTGAGTCGCGCTTGAGTGAGCTTTCTCGAATGCTTGGGGATCGTCATTCTGATTCGGCCCGCGCGCATGCCGAAGAGCTGTTGGCGTTCAAATAGTGGATGATTCGAAATTCATGTGTCATTTTTGCATCAAACTCTGAGCCGACCATCGTGAACAAACGGTTTTTTCATGAAACGGAGTGAAAAAGATCGAAATACCCCCTCGATGAGGAAAACATACTTGCACCATGCCCCGTATTTATCTTTCGCCTCCAGATATCAGCCAGCAAGACCATGCTGCGGTTGATGCTGTATTGACCTCGAATTGGGTGGCTCCAGTGGGCCCGCATTTAGAGGCTTTTGAGGCGGCGCTGGCGAAGCGTGCCGACCGTAAGCATGCGGTGGCACTCAATTCTGGCACTGCTGCGCTGCATCTTGCGCTACAGATGCTGAATGTACAACCGGGCGATACAGTGATTTGCCCGACGCTGACGTTTGCTGCGAGTGCCAATCCGATCTGTTACTGTGGTGCTGATCCAATATTTGTGGATAGCGAGCCGAGCACGTGGAATATGGATCCGATTCTACTCGAACTGGAGCTCGGCGAGCGTGCCGCTTCAGGGGAGCTGCCGAAGGCGGTAATCGTGGTGCATCTGTATGGTCAGTGTGCGAATATGGACCCGATTTTGGCGGTGTGTGAGCGCTATAATATTCCTGTGGTGGAAGATGCAGCTGAGGCATTGGGCGCGACTTATAAAGGACGTGCGGCAGGTAGCATGGGTGCGTTTTCTTTTTTCTCTTTTAATGGTAATAAAATTATCACGACTTCGGGCGGCGGTATGTTGCTCGCGGATAAGGCCTCGTGGATTGAGCGGGCGCTTTTTCTATCGACTCAAGCGAAAGAGCCAGTGGCACATTATGAGCATCGCGAGGTCGGTTATAATTATCGGATGAGCAACGTCTTGGCAGGCCTCGGTCTAAGTCAGTTAGATGACCTTGAACGACGCATTGCTGTGAAGCGTGCGCATTTTGAAGCCTATCGTGATGCCTTGGGCGAGTTGCCTGGTGTGGCATTTATGCCCATCGTCGATCCGGATGCGGCGAATTACTGGCTGACTTGCCTCACTGTCGAGCCAATGGCTGGTGGGAGCTCGCGAGATCAGATCATCGAGGCGCTTGCAGATGCGGATATAGAGGCTCGACCGCTATGGAAGCCGCTGCACATGCAGCCAGTATTTCAGGATTGTGCGTCGATTGGCGGGGATTGCGCGGAAGGTTTGTTTGCCAATGGATTGTGTTTGCCGAGTGGATCGGCGATGGGCGCGGAGGATCGTTCGAAGGTTATCGAGATTGTGCGCTCGTGTTTTGCGCAACGACGGCCATAACCAAAAGTATTCACTATGGCTGTTAGCATCTTATCCCGTTACTGCAATATTCGGACCCTAGGGTTGGTGTTATTGTATGCACTCCTTTGTGGGCTGAGTTACTTCGTGGCTTATCAGTTACGCTTCGATTTCAACGTGCCAGAGTCTCATGCTCTAGATTTAATTAATACCATTTGGTGGGTCGTGGTGTTGAAGCTGATGTTACTGGTGGCCTCGGGCCAGATGGATTGTGTACTCTCTTATTTCCGATTACCAGATGCAGTACGCTTGTCACTAGGCTTATTTGTGACGAGCTGTATTTTAGCCTCAATGTGGTATGTGTATGATGGAAATGGCGTGCCGCCGCGGGCGGTGATTCTAACCGACTTTTTATTGAGTTTTCTATTGTTGGCAGGGTTTCGCGTAGCATTACGCGTCAAGGCAAGTAGTGGTTTAGAAGATTGGCTTAGCTGGGATGAGATGGAGAACGTATTGATTGTTGGCGCAGGTGAGGTCGGCGCAGGGCTTTGCTCGGAGCTCAAGCATAGAGCACGGCTCGGCATGCGCCCTGTGGCTTTTCTCGATGATGACGTGAGAAAGGTCGGGCGCTATGTGCATGGGGTATTAGTTGCTGATTCAGTCGATGGTTTGGTTCAAGTGGCAAAGCGCTACGCGGCAGAAAAGGTGATCATCGCATTTCCTTCGGCATCCGTGGGGCGTGTGCGTGCCGTAGCTAAGATGGCGGGCGACGCTGGGCTTGGAGTGGATACAGTGCCGGCATTGACAGACTTGGTGACTGGGCGTGCGCAGATGACGCAGCTACGTCCGGTTGAGTTGGAAGATTTACTCGGGCGCGATACGATCGACCTGAACTCGGATCAGATTCGCGGAATGCTCGCGGGTAAACGGGTACTGGTGACCGGGGCTGGAGGTAGTATTGGTCGCGAGCTAGTGGCCCAAGTGTTGGATTATGTGCCCGCATCGGTACTTTGTATTGATCAGGCTGAGCTCGCTATTTTTGATTTGCAGCAGGAAGTCCTCGAGCAGCACGATCCTGCGCGACTGTCGCAAACTTTGATATTAGATGTGCATGAGGTAGATGAGGTTGAAAAAGTATTTAAGCGTTTTCAGCCGGAAGTTATTTTTCATGCGGCGGCTCATAAGCATGTTAATCTAATGGAAGCGCAACCTGCTGAAGCGTTAAAGAATAATTTTGTGACGACTGCTGGCTTGGCTCGTCTTGCGAGTGCGTCTGGGGTGGAGCGATTTATTCTGATCTCCACGGATAAGGCGATCAATCCAACCAGTGTGATGGGGGTGAGTAAACGACTGGCCGAGTTGTCTTTATTGGAGCAACAAGGGGTGGAGGGAAACACGACGAAATTTATGGCCGTCCGGTTTGGCAATGTACTGGGCTCGTCGGGTAGCGTCATACCGATCTTTAAGCGTCAAATTGCGGCAGGTGGGCCAGTGACGGTGACCGACCCGGAGGTGACTCGCTTCTTTATGACGGTGCATGAGGCGGTCGGCTTGGTATTGCAGAGCGCGACTCAGGGGGACGGTGGAGAGATTTTCGTCCTAGATATGGGCAAATCCATGAAGATCGTGGACGTGGCTCGTCAGATGATTGCGCTGAGTGGATATATCGTAGGCGAAGATATTGAGATCAAGTTTATTGGCCTGAAGCCAGGCGAGAAATTATATGAGGAGGTGCAGCATCTCAGTGAGACGCTGCAGCCGACTAACCACCCGCGAGTCATGCGGTTTGTGGCCGACCAGAAGTGTGCGGATTCGATTGAGTCGATTGCTACTGCGCTTGGGTCGGCATCGTCGGTGAGTGATCCGACTAAGATTAAACGCACGATACAACGATTTGTTCCAGAGTATACGCCTTACGTCGGCTAGAGTCCGATCAGACTCAATTAGGTGAGCTCAAGTGCGGCCTGCCAGTTGGCGACTTCGCCAGGATGACCAATGGCGCGGAGTTGTGCTTCGATCTCGTTGAGTGTGGGTTGTTCGATGCCTAGTTTGGGATCGCCAGCTAAGGTGGGCTTGGCTTTGCGGATGAGTGCCCAGACTGCCCATGCGCGGGCGCGGCGCAGAGCTTGTCGATCGCCACGTAGCCGAGTGGCTTGGTGCTCAAAGCTAACACGTGGGTTGCCAGGGAAATGATCGTCAGGATGGTTTGCGATGATCCACCCTAGCGCGGCATAAGGCAGTGGCCATTGATTGAGGGTCGCAGCGCCTGGTGGAACATCTGCATAAAGCGCGCGTGTGATGGCCAAAATGCTACGTCCTGCATATCCTTGCTGCCAAAGGAAGTGCCCGTATTTGAGCGCGGTGAGATAAAAGCGTTCACGGTCAGCGCCCTTGAGGGCGGTTAAGCAGCGGTACGACATCTTCGCCTCTGGCGTGGGTAGATACGGGCAAGGTCGGAGAGCACTCATTGGCTTAACCACTTACTTCGACTCTTTGGGATCCAGCGCATCGCGGACGCCGTCGCCGATGAAGTTGAGCGCAAAAATAGTGAGCGAGAAAAAGAGGGCAGGGAAAATCAGCATCCACGGGTAGATGTCGAGTTTCTGGGCCCCGTCGTTAATTAAAATCCCCCAAGAGCTCGCCGGTGGTTGCACACCGAGTCCGAGAAAGCTGAGTATCGATTCAAGTAATATGACGGCTGGGATCGTGAGCGTCGTATAAACGATCACTGGCCCGATTAGATTTGGCAGAATGTGTTTAAAGAGAATGCGGCTGTGGCTTGAGCCGATCACGAGTGCGGCATCCACATAAGTCTGTTTTCGTAAAGCTCGTGTTTGGCCGCGAACGATGCGCGCCATCGTCAACCATTCGACTGCTCCGATGGCCATGAAGATTAGAAAGATACTTTTCTTGTCGAAAGTCACCGTAAGGATGATGACGATCATGGTGAATGGTAGCGCGTAAACCGCATCCACAAAGCGCATCATCGCTGCTTCTGTTTTACCGCCGATGTAGCCGGCTAGTGCGCCATAGCTAACTCCAATGATTAAAGCGATTAGAGTCGCAGCAAAGCCGACGCCTATTGAAATGCGGCCGCCAGTTAGAATGCGCAGAAATAAGTCGCGGCCAAGATCGTCGGTTCCAAGCCAATGTTCGGTCGACGGGCTTTGTGCGCCGTATGCGAGATTTTGCTCGTCGAAACTATAACTGCTTAGCGAGGGGCCAATTAAGCAAAGCAGTGTAATGCAGATGAAAATTGTGCCGCCGATTTGTGCCATGCGGTTGCGTTTGAGTCGATCCCATGCGTCCCCGCCAAGTGATTTGGATGCGACCGAGTTGGCAGCACTTTCTCGTTGTTGCTTAATCATTACGAGTTCGTGGATTCATCCACATCTGGACGATGTCGACGAGTAGGTTGAAAAGTATAATCAGTGTGGCGTAAAAGAGCACGGTGCCCATGACCATGGTGTAGTCTCTGTTCAGTGCCGCGTTGACGAAAAATGGCCCCATGCCGGGAATGAAGAAGATCGTTTCAACCACAAACGAGCCGCTGATCAATCCGGCTGCTGCTGGTCCCATGTACGCAACCACTGGATACAGGGAGGTGCGCAATGCGTGGCGCATGACAACGGTCCGTTCTTTTAAGCCTTTAGCTCGAGCGGTGCGAATATAGTCATTGCGCATGACATCCAGCATGCCGCTGCGCGCCAGGCGGGCGATGTACGCGGCGTACAGCAACCCGAGCGTGATTGCCGGAAGTACGCGGTCGCCAGCATAACTCCAGCCGAGCGGGTTGAACCACCCGAGTTGTAGACTGAAAGTCATCAATAAGATCGGGCCAATCACGAACGAGGGCAGGCAAATGCCAATCATAGCAACCGCCATTAGGTTCGTTTCGGCAGGTTTATTGTGTTTCAGCGCGGCAAGTGTGCCAATTGGTATGCCAAGTGCGAGGGAGATGAGTAGGGCCCAACATCCAAGCTCCAAGGATACAGGAAAGGCTTGAATAATGATCTCTTGCACATCCCAACCAGGATACTTGTAGGAGGGGCCGAGGTCACCCTTGAGGAGGTTGCCGAAGAACTGAAAGTATTGCTGGTAGAGTGGCAGGTCTAGGCCGTAGTGCGCTTCGATTTGCGCTTTGATTTCCTGTGGGATTGGTTTCTCATCGTCGAAAGGACCGCCGGGCGCGAGTCGCAGCAGTAGAAATGTCGCCGTCGCCACCACCCAGAGAGTCGGAATGGATTGGAGCAGGCGTCTGGCAATGAGGGAAAGCACGATGGGAGACTTGAGGGCTGAGACTTGAGGGCTGACTTAATCTTCTAGTGAAATTGCTTGGTAAGGGTGGTT
>Ga0209631_10000299_pt1 | contig 66225 bp, 37 predicted proteins | sample COG_08_FD_184752 | JGI IMG/M metagenome (GOLD analysis project Ga0209631, IMG submission 184752) | Pelagic Microbial community sample from North Sea - COGITO 998_met_08 (SPAdes) (version 2) | ecosystem: Environmental > Aquatic > Marine > Neritic zone/Coastal water | place: Helgoland, sampling... | reverse complement strand
AACTCTTACTCTACTTTTCTACCAGCTACTCAAAACGTCGCTACACGCTCTGTTTTCTGGACAATAATCCCCGACTAACCGAATCATGGCGTATATTTGCATCAAATGGTTTGCAAAGATCATGAGATGCCAATTTTCGTGCGCGCACCAAACGCCCGGAATCGTCATAGGGCTTCGTCGTTTACAATCCATGCGAGTGCAATAGACAAAGTAAAAAGGCGATAGGAATTTACTCGTAAACTGAATAGCTACGTTTGTTTTCCAACTGACGCCGTGTATGTATTTCGTCTCGGTGATCATCAACAAGACGATGTTGAACGCGAAAATGAGGAACCGTTCTCTTCGCATGTATTTCATAACGCACGTTTGCTTTTGGCGAAACGCGAGGATTTGCATGAAGAAAAGAATCGACGTCGCGCATACAGCGACGCGCGCTTCTGTGCCTTGAAATAAATCCCCGGAGAATAACACCGTGTGTGAGGTGAACCCGAAGGATATCCCGAGAAAATCTGCGCTCAACGCGACGTCGTGCGCGAACCTCGATTTCCACGGAATGAAGTGTAAAAACGTCGAACACGTATACGGCACCAGCGTGCACATCATCAACCAAAAGGTTCTCGGGTGCACTCGAAACCATTCCGATTTGTTGTTGTATAGTAATATCGGGTACCCAACTGAAGCTAACAAACAGTGCAACCACCCTCGCATGAGCGGTCGAGACATGGTTAAATCCGCGTACCGCTTGTGCCTCCCAAGTTTACGGAAATCGATCAGAGAGGCTAAAGGGAAGCGATACTTTTTTCTTCTGCTCTTACTACTACTACTACTCGTCTGCGGCGCTCGTCGATGATGTTTTCCATCGCGTCGTTCATCGCTTCTGTTACTGCTCTTCCTGCTACTATTTCTCCTCAGTCTTCTTCTCGCGTTCCGCGCCAGCGATATCTCGTCTTCCTCCTCGTCTCTCCTCTCCTCGTCGTCATCTTCAGAAGATGACGAATGCTCATCCTTTTCCTCCCCGTCCTCGTTGTTCTCCTCCTCGAATCGTTTCAAGTGCTCTTTCAAACTTCTAAATTTCTCCTCCGACACGCGTCTCTCGAACGCGTCTCGAGGTAAATCTAAACTTTTCGCTCTTCGCAAGTTGCTCCCGTAGGAATGTTTCAACGCTCTCACGGGGGAGTGCGCGATTTCGTACTCGATTTCCTGGTTCGGGTGAATCAGTTTCGTCGAAAACATTATTGTTGTTGTTGTTGTTATTATTATTATTATTATTAGTATCCTCCCGCGTTGTTCGTGTTCTTATTCTTATTATTATCGCTGCCGGTGGTGTTGCTCGCGTGCCTTTGTGTTCGCGCTCGCGTTCGCACACTGAAGACCATCGTCTCGTTTCCTCTTTTTCTCCTCACTCTCAAAATGCGAATCAGAGGCGAGTTTCGCGTCCACGTGCGCGCGCGTACTTCTTCTCATTCTTCTCGAGGAGGCGCGTTGAAACGACGACAACACCTGCTGCTGCTCACGGAGGAAGCGCACGCGAGAGGGGAGTGGGAGATTGAAAAAGGAGGAGGAGTATCGTCGTCGTCGGTGTTGGAGAAACACGTGCTCGATTTACTCTCGAGAGATGTCGTGGAGATTCGTTTGGTGGAGAAAGTGAATGGAACAACGGAAGAAGAAGAAGAAGAAGAAAAAAAAGAAGACAAGGAGTTGTTCGTCGCCGCCGTGCGTGGGAAACTTCCTCGAGGATTGTTTTTTAAAACGAACGAGGAAGAGGTAGAGAAGGAAGAGGCGGAGAAACGACGAGAGGATGGGATTGCAAAGTTTCCGAAATCTTTAGCATTCGTGTTGACACATTTTTTGGACCAACGAGAACAACGAGAACGAGAACAAAAACAAGGGAAAGAAGAAGCAAAACGAGAGAAGAAGAAGACAAAGAAGAGTTTCTGCGGCGTGATTGGGTGTCAGATGCACCGAGGCGCGGGAGAACACGATACGTTAAAATCGCAACTGGAAAAGCTTCGACCGGAAGCGCGGAAGGATTCCAAGTTGCCGACGATTGATCGATTTGACGAGAGGTTTCCGTGTCCTGGGGATTTACCGGCGTTAGCGTTGGAAAGAATCGTGAAGAATTTAGATGCTAAATCCGCGGGACGGTTACAGTGCGTTTCGAAAGGGTTTCGAGCGGTGATGGATCAGACGTCGCCCGGATTGAAGTTGACGTTGCATCCGCATCAGAGAGCGGCGTTGGCGTGGATGAGAATGCGAGAGCGAAGGGATTCGTTGGGGGTGGTTTTAGAACCAGGATGGGTGGAATTGTTCGCTTCTAATGATGAAGATGATGAAAACGGTAACCGGGAGGAGTTTCCGTTTTACATGCAAACGAGTACCGGGATTCTTTCGAGAACGCCGCCAAACTATTTCAGCGATTCCTGCGGAGGCGCTCTGTGCGACGAGCCAGGTTTAGGTAAAACCGTCACGGTGTGCGCTTTAATATTAGCGACTCGAGGGAGCTACGCGCCGCCACCGAAAGGCTTAACGATAAAATTTGAACATCCAGAGAAAGAGAACATGGAAGAAAAGGTTCCGTATTACGTAGACGAACCGGTCTTTGAAGAAGAACAAGTAGCAACGCCAGCGGACGACGCCGCCGACGAGGAGGAAGAAGATATAAAAGAAGAAGATGCAGAGGACAAGGACGCAAAAACGCCATCATCTGAAGCAAAGATAAACAGCAAGAAACACGAACAACCAGGAAAGAAAAAGCGGAACAACCAGTTAGTAGCAGCATCGAAAACGCCAACTTCAAATTTACGCCGGTCGCGTCGAAGCAGCGCGTCGACACCCCTAGGTCTCTACGCCAATCTTGAAAAAAAAGGTATGCTCGTTGGTGCGTTGCCGACGCTCGCCTCGTACGCGACCAACGAAAATAAATCTGGTCGTGGTAGAAACTACGAAGATTTATATTTCAATGAAGACGTTTCGACGTGGTCCTCGCCGCCTGGGTATTATTATCGCAACGCGAACAAGAATACAAAAGATGTCGCCAACGACGATGGCCGGGAAAGCTTGAAACGAAACACGCGATTTTTTATGCAATCGTTCAAACTCTCTCACGCAAGAAGCGGCAAAGAGCCAACGCGCGATGTGATTGAATTCGTCTTGCGCAACGCGGGCGAAATATCGGAGAAGAAGTATCTCGTCATTCCACCGTTCCGAAGAAACGACGATCAACCGATGGTTTTAGACGCGTTCAACATCATTCGACGAGTGAGTTCGAACTCTCAATCTGGATACGCGTTTGGTCCACCATCTTTATCGGCGGTGCAGCAACAACAAGAAGATGAAGAAGAAAAAAAAAATGGGAGAGAACCCGGTGATATTCTCGTGCTCGACAAGCGCGCTCTTCACGATGCTTGGCTCGAAATCGAAAGAGAGGAGAGCGGCTTCAAAGTGCCGCAGTTGCAAAAATTGGACAATCCGACGATTATCGGTGGCAAGAGAATTTATCTCGCGAAAACGACGTTGATTATCGTTCCGCAGCCGCTTGTTGCGCATTGGCTCGAGCAGATAGCCTATTGTTGTGGCTCTCGAAAGCGCGAAGACGGTATTCCTAGAATTGGCGTCATTCACAATCAAACGCACGACTCGGAAAGAAGAGCCGAGCGGAACAATTATTACGGTTTAGGCTCGTACGTACAAAAGCTCGAAAACATTTGCGAATGCGACACGTATAGAACGGACGAATGGAGAACGAACGGGAGGATGGAAGAGTGGAAGGAAGAACTCGCGGATAAGGATATAATTATCTTGCCATTATCCGCGCTTTCGTCGCAGTTTGGAAACAAGGATTCCGCGTTTTTTCAGATTCATTTCAATCGCATCGTCTTAGACGAAGGCCACCAAATCGGTGCATCTTTGGCGTTATCGAACAGGTTTCACGTCATTACAAACTTGAAAAGTCACGCAAAATGGCTCATGACTGGTACGCCAACGCCTGCAACGTTTCGCGGAGCAACCGTCGCGCACTTGCAACCTTTGCTCGGCTTTCTGAAGCAATCGCCTTTCGACGCCAACGCGAGACTTTTTGCCACGTTAGTCTCAAGACCTCTCGAGCAAAGGAACGTGAATAACAATAAGAAGAAGAAGGAAGAAAACGATACGGATAAATCCGTCGCGATGATTTATGCGCGATCAGAAGCGGCGCGAATTTTACTCGAGCTTTTGCAGCGCATAATGATTCGCACGTGTAAATCGCACATAAGGTTACCTCCGGTTCGGAAAATTACACATTCCGTACCTTTCACGAAAGAGCACGCGTTATCCTACAACCGTATGGTTTCGCACGTGCAACGATCGATGTTGCTCGCGGATTGGTTCGACCCAAACCACGAGCAAAGTTTACTCAGCTCAAAGAACGCGAAAGAAGCGAGACAGACGGTGGTGAACTTGCGCGAAGCTGCATGCGTCATCGGCGATATGCCTTTGACGTATTCAAACGACGAAATCGATGAAGCAGAACAAGATCTATCCGCGCACTTGAAAGCGAAACTGAATATGACGGATGCCGTGAAAATTCAAGGCATGATTAATCGCGTGATTCCCGCGATGACACGGTACGAGTTTGTGTGCGATGTTTGCGGCATTTTGGCGTATTTACCGATGGTCACGCCGTGCGCACACGTTTTGTGCGTCGAGTGCGTACAAAATAAGAGCACGATGATGAAAGGCGGCAACGATGATGATAATGATGATGATGCGAAGAGAGTTCGTCGTCCGGCACCTCGCGGATGCGCAAAGTGTGGAATTCCGTACAAAATGCAAGAGGCGACGCCTCGCGAGGACAACCCGATGCCGTGTCAGCCAGTACCTCAGGATCTCATCGAGTTACAATGCTCGTACGTGCAAAGAGGTTGGACGGTAAACATGAACGACGAGCGCTCTTCGCACGAGAGTTCCAAGGCTGATTTTTTGCTTAGCCGTTTGCGCGAGTTAAACGTAGCAGTCACTAAGACGCAGTTGGAAAGCGTCGAAGCTACGGAGAGAATAGTCAAAGAGCATCTGGTGGAAGTGCACGCCAATCGCGAAAATTTCAGCGAGGCTGACTTGGAGCACTTAGCGAATCAAGTTCCCTATTTAAGATACGGGTACAGAACGGACACGCGAATGAAAGGATTAATTGAGTTGCCCATCTTAAGACGCGAGGTTGACGCGTCTTTCGACGCTACAAAAAAGTTGCCAAAGATTGTCGTCTTTAGCTCGTTCAAGACGCATTTACACGTCGTCGACGTGTGTTTAACGGAAGGTCGAGTACCGCTTCAATCGCTCTCCAGACAAGGATACAGTCGTGAACAGAAAGATGCCGCTTTGTCTCAGTTTAGAGACGATCCGGACTGTCCAGTTTTACTATTAGATCGATCTGCGGCGGAAGGTTTGGATCTTTCCTTTGTCAATCGCGTCTTTTTGATGGAACCTTTGGAAAATGTGAGTTTAGAGGAACAAGTAATTTCTCGAGCGCACCGAATGGGACAGCAAAGCATCGTGCACGTGGAAGTGCTCGTCGCGCGAGGTACGGCGGAAGAAACGATGCTCGAAGCGAGAGCGGCGTTTATTAAATGGGAGAAGGCGGAGAAGGAAAAACGCTCCCACGACAACTACGAGAGGAAGGACGAAGAAAACGACCAGTCGGCGGAGAAGATGGAGAACAGTCTCACGGAAGAAGTCAATCGATCGGGGAGGCGCGTTTTGGAGAAGTTGTCGCTGGTAGATATCGAGGAAAATGCAGAACCGAAATCACACGAGGAGAATTTCTTTTCGGAGAAGGAAGAGGAAGACTTCGCGTCGACGATACAAATTCAACAAGAAGAAGCGGTGAACGTCGTCAACAACATTCACAAGAATATCACCAAAGCCGATGCAAGCGACGAATGGAGAGTGCGCGTGAAATGTAACAGAAGCAGCATTTACGAATTACGACTACCAAACAGAGAAAACACGACTGTTGCCGAACTTCAGCGGATGTGCTTGGAAGCGACCGGCATCCGAGCGGAGGAAAAACCAATCATCGAGTGCGGCTTTCCGATGCGAAGCTGCGAAGATTTACCGAAAACATGCGCCATCGGCTTACTCGGCGTGCGAAATCGCGACTTTGTGGGCGTTGAAACCGCAGCATCGTTGACACTAAAGAAAGAAGAAGAAACGTTAATGACTGCCACCAACGTCGTCGCTGCTGAGGAAATACCTCCGCCAGAACCAATTGCGGCGAAAAACAACCACGGCAAGAAGCGCAAGCAACAGAAAAACGACGACGTTCGCGACGACGTCGCGGATGCAAAGCTCCGAAGAAAACTCAACGGTATTCTGCCCGATTCGGAAATAGCCTCCGCTCGCATGCTTGACGATCCGGATGGCAGGGACGACAACGATGATTTCCTTTCGCGCCAACGCGAAGGTATGGCCCAATCCGCAGCTGTTTTACTCCGAGCGACGCAAGGCGGCGCGACTACCGAGTTACGCACCGAGTTACGCAACGCCATCGACGAAAGAATGATTGAAACGCAAGGAAGGCAAAAAGTTGCCGCGGTTCTGAACAACCAATACTCGATTCAACCGTTACCGAATGACCCAGCCGGTCGTCTTTTGGCGACGTACGCAATCGCCAAAGAGCTGGCGCTGAAAACGCAACACCAAAAATCGCAACTCCAAGACGTCTTCCCGGAAATTCCTCTGCCGTTTTTAATCGCGCTTCTTAAAATAGTCGCCGAAAACGACCAAGATCGAGTTAATTTAGCCCCGGAAAGAATGGCCATGGCGTCGCCGAGGGTGTTTTGGAACGTCGTCAAACACGCGAGGCGCGCCGGCGGCGGCGACAAACCCGTCCTCTCCTTCGCGCTCGCGTTGGAGGCGTTAGCCCCGGGCGTCGCGGATTGGGAGAGCCTGTGCACTCGCGAAAGACTCAAACCCAGTCGGTACAGCGAGTACGTCTCCCATTAATTCAAAGAATACTACTATTGCGTTATCGAACGCGTTATTACGCGACCACCATTAGGCGTCGATGGCAGAAGAAAATTTTGCAGACTTTGATTGACAACATATATACACTTAGCAGAGTCGTTATTAGATAGCGATTTAGATTTAGATGTACTGTAGTAGGTGCAGAAACTGTGCACAACAAGAGCTTCATAAAGGAGCGCGAGAATGTGTCTGCGTTTGTCACGTGTGAGAGAAAAGTAAACTTCTCTTCTTTTCGTCATTAAAGAACACTTTTTAATAAACGCGCACGATAACACGCACGCGATAAATATATAAATATACACACACGCGCGTAGTAGTACTAAATGACCTCCTCTTCGCACTTAAAGTTTGTGGCGGTTGAACTGTTCGTGTACGATTTGAGGTGCGCGCTTGCTTTCACTTTCCGCGACGTTTCGTTTTCTTCTCTCTCTCTTTAGATAGACTCACACCTCTCTCTCTTTGCACGCATTATCATCATTAAAACAGCGACGGCTTAGCCTCTGCGCTTTCCGAGCAACTCCTTGGGAAGAAAATCGACGGCGTGTGGCACACGTCCGTGCATATTTTCGGGAAAGAGTACTGGTTTGGCCACGGAATGCAAGTTGGAATTCCAAAGCAGACGCAGTTTGGCGTTCCGAAACAGATCTTAAAAATGGGCGAGACGCAAGTCGACGAGGAGTTATTCCAAACGTTTCTGGACGAAATACACCCACGGTTTAACGTTGGCACGTATAATTTGTTGGAACACAATTGCAACAACTTCTCGGACGAGTGTTGCGAGTTTTTAGTCGGGAAGAAGATTCCCGAACACATCGTTCACTTACCGAACGAAGTCTTGAATACGCCCTTTGGTCGAGCGATTACGCCAATGCTCAAAGTCATGGAAAACAGAATGAGAAACACGAGAGGCCAAACGGTATTTGCCGAAGACGCGGATGCGATTAGCGAAGGACGAAGCGAGGTTTTAGGAGGTCACGCGGGCGCGACGAGTAGTAGTACTTTGCCGCCGCCGAACACTCGGGGCGACGATTTGGCGCCTCTCCTCGCTTTCGGCCTCCAAGCGTTCGCGCAAGGTTTAGCGAACGCGCAACCTCCAAACAACAACAACAACAACACTCCAAACAACAACAACAACAACAACAGGAGACCGTCGCGATGAAACCCACCACCACCATGTTATTATAATAGCGCTTCTAGAAATTTTAATCCACATCGCGATAAATATTATATAATAAAACAAATAGCGCTCGTGTTCGCGTTTACGCGTTAAAAAGACGCATCGTCGTCATTTACCCTTTATTCTCTGCTCGAATTCTTTTCAGACAGAGGTGTTCTTAAAAGTACATGCTTAACTCTCTCTCTCTCTCTCTGTGCTTTCTCTTCTTTCATGATTTTTTGGGTTATTCCGCACTTTGAATACACTCTTTCTCTCACACAGGTTTTATAAGACACGCACTCTTCCTCGAGCGCACGACTCAGAGAGACCACACACACACGCGCGTACGAAGAGACTCAGTAATGGTGGACGTGATTGAACTCCAAGCGCAGTTGGAAAAACTCGCGGTCGAGTTACGAAGCGAGAAAGAAAAAAACGCGAAATTGCTCGAGGAGAACGTCGCGATTAAAGCGCAGACGACGAAAGTCGTCTCGGAGATGGAAAAGGAAGAGGAGTTAATCGCAAACGCACTCATGCGAAAAATCGAAACGATGAATGCGGAGAAGAATAAACTGTTGGTACAAATAGACCAGGAAGAGGAACACATCTCGAACGCGTTGCAGAAGAAGTTGGACGAAGTGATGCGGGAAAAAGTTGAGTTGGAGAGACAGTTGGAAAGCGAGACGGAGTTTGTCGGGAACCGTTTACAACGACAAGTGGATCAACTCGCGAAGGAGAAGAAAACGTTGGCGAAAGAGCGAGAACGGTTGAGAGAGAAAATACAGAGATTACACGGGGAAGGAGAGAAACTGAGACGGGAAAAAGTCGCCATCGAACACTCGCTGGAAACCGAGGAGGAGAATATCGTGAACAAGCTTCAAGCGCAGATACAGAAGCTGTTGCAACAAAACGTTCTGCTGGAACGTAAACTGAATCGCTTACAGGGTGGGAATTTTGCGGCGACGAGTGATTCGGAGCAAAGCGAAGATGGATATTCGTCGACGTATTCCGCCAGGGCGGCGTATTTGAGTTCCTCTCCGAGGAGCACGAGAAGCGGGACGAGTACGACAAGGGACGGGAGCGTAGGCCCTTCGGGAAGTCGAGGCGCGGGGCACGGCAGTCGAGGGGATTTTATCACGAGTTGGCAACGCGGGGCGTATGCGGCACACAGCAAAGAGAATAGTAGTAGTCATAATACTAATAATAATAACAACAACAACAACAACAACAAAAAGAAGAAGGAAAAAGGAGAGCCTTCGAGCGAGTCCGGGTCGCAAAGAGAGAGTTTGGATATCCCGACCGGCCTCGGGAAAGCGCCGCACAGGACTTTATCGACCGGCGGTCCCGGGTCGACGTACAGTCAATCTGGGATGACGGAAGATAACGCGACGAACGCGACAACGCACGGAAACGAAACGCCAATGAGTTTACCGACGACGCCGAGGAGCGGGTTAAGCGTCCAAAATCCAGATTCTGAGATTGATTTTTAACTCCTTACACAATTATATAGAAGCTGAAGAACATATCTCTACGTTCTTTTTAAGCGCCGCATTGTTTGATTTTATTATTACAAGTCCTCTTTTAGTATCCGTGATGCAGAGCGTGCACGTTTTCCGTCCTCCACTCTTTCATCTCTCGAACTCTTTCATCGGACTCTTTCATCGACGGGCCCGAGAGTCGTTTTTTTTTATCTTCTTTGTTTTCATCCAGAGGAGAAACAGGCGCTTTTCTGCGTCGTTCTTCTTGTTCCAGATTTGCCGGTTCGATGGTGTTGAGTGTGTTCTCATGAACACTGTCGCTAATGACGACAGATGGGGGTGATATATTACCCGACGACGCATGCTTCGTGAATGGAAAGCCATCTTTTGCTATGTGCAAAATTTCTGCGAGCGGTAACTCTCTTCTTTTTTCGCTTTTGTGCGACGACGACTGGCAACCCCCTTTGCGCGGAACATCTGCTGCGGTATTTACATCAACAAAAACAGTTGTTTCCTCTTTGCCGCGTTCTTCTTCTTCGTCAATCGATTCTTCGTTCTTGACCTCTTCTCTCGATAGATTTTCTTCTCTCGATCTTTCAACAAAAGCTTTTTCTCGGATTTCCCTCGTATCATCTTGCTGCTGCTTTTCGTTTGCTTCTCCTTCCTCCGAGATTATGTTCGCGATGGCGTTGGCGACGATAATTTTACCGACGTTCTCGCCGTCGCGTTCGCCTTGTTTGGCTTCATTTTCATTTTCGGACGTCGTCGTCGTCGTTACTGCTGTTTCAATCAGCGAGTCACTAATTATCACCTCACTCGTCTTTGCTATGATACACTGCGTCGTTTTGTGGCGTTCTAATTCTCCGGCTGCTCTGAAGTTGTCCTTACCGCACCGGTCGCAAACGATGGAAATATCGTGAATGGCTTCAATTTTTTCCGCGGTATGAAGAGCAACATCTGTAGTACGCGCAGTAGCGGTGGGGGTAACCGTCTCGCCGTCGACGACGAGAACGTCGGCTTCGGAAATTGGCGACGACGATGATTGTTGCTGCTGCGGGAGCGCGACGGCGTTCGGCGCCCCCGATACCGGCGAGGAGTATGAATGCGTAGTAGTAGTATTCGGAGTCGTCGTCGGACTCGTTACCGTGATCGTTTCATCTCTTTTCCTCCTCGCCGCTTTCGTCAATTCTTTCCGTTTTTGTCTCTCCTTTGCGCTCGTCAACTCTCTCTGCTTCTTCTCCAACTCTTTCTTCTCCTTAACGAGGCAACCGTAACACACCAACTTACCTTCCCCTAAAACTTGGCTCTCGTACTTCACGTGGACCATGTGCTCGTGTTCGCCGCAGAGTTGACAGTATTCGCCCGGGTACCGTCCCGGTTTGATGATTTTAACCGCCATCGTCGATGGTTTTTTGTTCGTCGTCGTCCTCTCCTCGTCGACGACGACGTTTTCTTCTCCTCCTTCTGCGCCTCTCTTTCTCGGAGATTTCGCGTTTGCCATCGTCGTCAACGGCGCCAACGCCTTCGCGTCTTCTTCTTCTACTACTTTCATCATCACTCCTCCTCCTCGCGCTTCCTTACCATTCAAGGTAGTCTCCTCCTTCTTCTTCTTTAACTTCTTCTCTCTCTCTCGTTCCTCGTTTTGTTTCTTCCGCTTTACTCTCTTCTTCTCCAAATCGTCCTCCTCGTCCCGCTCGTCGAACGCTTCCCACCGATACCGCCGCCGACGCCGCCGCGCATCCTCAAAATCTACCCCTCCCAAGCACATCTCGTTCACCGATTTCTGTATCGCGTTCAAATACATCAAGCAATACCCGAACTTAGTCTCTCGATCGCCTCCCGCGAGGATTGCTTTTTCGCTCAACGCGTATCCTTCCCTCGCGTTTCTCGCTCTTTGCTTCAACTCGTTCAAGGTCACTTTTGAGAGAGATTTCGTGCTCGTCTTCTTCGATGCGCTCTGAGACGCGAACGCAGAATACGAGGAAGAATCAACAGCAGTGCCTTTCCTTTCCCGCAGACGATGATTTCCTCCTCTTTTCGCGTTCAAAGTCGTCGTCGTTTCGATCATCATCGTTTGGACATCCATGCCGTCGTTTCTGTTCGATTCGAGATGTTTCAGCGCGCGTAAAAGCATCGCGTTTACTTTGACGTTGTCGTTGTTGTTGTTGTCTTTTTCTTCCATCAGGTCGACGCCTCGTTTATGTCGTCGTCGTCTTTCGCAGGTCTTTTGCGCTCCTCTTCTTCTTTCCTTTCTCGGTGCGATCGATGATGTGTGAGTCAAACCTTTTGTTTCTATCGCGCGTCACAACTTTGAGGAAATGCACGAATGAGATACGGATGATGTGCGCGCTCGCGAGGAGGACGATGAGCGCAAAAACGACGCCCAGGAGTATTCCAACACCTCTCGGTATCAAAGCGTCGTCGAAATCGTCCAAGCTCGGGCGATTCCCTCCGGTACCGATGAGGAAAACGTCGCGTAAGTGCGAGTACTTTGAATCCGTTTTAGACGAATTACGACGGCGAAGTTTACGAGGAATATCTGAAGAAGGTTTGTCGCTCGTTGAGAGAGAACGAACGGCGTTCGAGGAAGTGCGTCGAAGTCATCGTCGTCTTTCTGCGCGCGATGATGAGGACAAAAACGAGAGGAGAAGACAACGAAAGCGAAGAAGCTTGTACGTGACGCTGAAGAACGAGAATTTGTACAACTTGTACGCGATGGAAACCATGGCGTGTAGTACCACCGGCGGGATGAATACTTCAGATGATGATGAAGGAAAAGAAGACAACAAAAACGACTACGTTGAAGATGATTTCGTATTCTTCGACCAGCTTTCGATTGGTCTGTTCATGGCTCAAGATTCGCACGGTTCCGCGTTCACGCGAAACGCGGCGTCGCTCCGGGCGAAAGTCGAGCCGATTTTTAGCGAGACGAGTTGGGAGACGTTCGCGGAGAGGTTAGAGAAGACGTGCAGCGAAGGGGTTCTTCCGGGAATGGAAATGGAAGGAGAAGATTATAATCCGCCAATCGCTTTGATTTACGAAACCGTGGCGAGATTTCAACGAAGAGAAGAAAGTCAAAGGAAACCGTCGGACGAGCTGTTGCAATTTTGTACGAAACGAGTGAAACAGTTATCGCCTGCTGATGTTGGGTATAAATACGGCGTTCGGGCGACGTTTACTGGAGTTGACCCGCGCGAACCAGACGTCGTTCGAGCGAAGGAGCACGCTTTGCGCTTTGTTATTTTAGAAACGGAAACGGCGTATACGTTTGCGCTCGCTTCCTACGCGCCAGATACGAGCGAAGCACACTCGGTGGTGAAATCCTCTTTGGCGTGGGCGCAAAAACCGGCCAATTATAGCAGCGGGACGCGATTTGAAGTCGCGAGAGCTTTAGTGAATACCGTCGCGGCGACGTTAGCGAGTCCAAAATCGTCGACGAAACTTTCCGAGATTACATTCTTGGATCCGTTCTGCGGATCCGGCACGCTGTGCGTCGCGGCGAAACAGCTCGGATTTGGAATCGTCATCGGGAGCGACGCGACGGGACATTTGATTGAAAAGAGTCAAAGAAATGCGCGTTGGTTTTTTGGTGCCGCTTCCGGCGCGCAGGCGGTACCTTCGGAGCAGGCCTCGTCCTCGGGAAGTCCTTTCCCGAGATTTCAACAAGCGAACGCGTTTATCCGAACCTCGTTTACATCCGACCCGAGTAAAACAGTCGTCGTCTCGAACCTTCCGTTTGGTCGTAACGTTGATTTTGTCGCACCACCGCCAGGGGATGAACGTCGTTCTTCTTCGTCGTCGACGACGTCGCATTTACAGTTGGCGTTGGAAACACTCAAACCGCTCGCTCGCACGCACGCGTTTATATCGGGCGTTCCAATTGGCGAGGAGATGATTAAGCTTGGTTACGAAAACGTCAGTCAAATAGCGTTGGACAGACGAGGAAAAACGTTCATCGCAATAAGTTTTAGTAACGACGACGATACCATCATCAAAGTATCGGACGAGCACGTTTGGTTTACCGTCGAGGAAGCGTTACTTTTCGATGAGATTCGCCAAGCGAACGCGAGGAAGCGCGCGGCGATGAGGAAGAACAACGATGAGAAAGAAGAAGATGAGAAAGTCATTGAAATCGCACGAAGTAATCCAAACGCGTTAAAAGTCATCGTCGATTTATCGTACGAACACGACTCCGCCAGAGCTTTAAGATCTGTAGCGAAGCAACTCTGCGAAATAACCTCCGTCGGTAAAAAAAGCAAAGGCGATTTGCGAGTAACTTTCGCCTCGTTCGCCGGCGACATCAAATACGAATCCGAAACTTTCTTCAACGCGGACACGTGGAGCAAGCACGTCGAAATGCTCCCAGACCCCGCCGAAGAGTGCGACGTCGTCGCCTGCCAAGAAGAAGGTCAAACCAAAAACAACGTCATCTACCTCTCGCCGGACGCGGAAACTCCGCTCTCGCTTTCCGAACTGCGAGACCCATCCAATATCTTCGTCGTCGGTGGCATCGTCGATCTAAAAACCAGAGGAATGAAAACGAGCAAAAAGAAAGCGTCATCCTTAGGCGTTCAAAGTCGCAAATTGCCCGTAAAAACGTTGCGACCGGACCAAACGCACGACGTTCTGAACATCGACACGGTGGTTAAAATCTTGCGCTCGGCGTGGACGATGGACGAACGACAAGAGGATGATGATGAAAAAAAGGGTGGTTTCCATCGAGCGTTCGATGAAGTCTTGCCGAAAAGGCAAGGGAAAGAGAAACCAAAGAGACTCAAGAGATGACAATAATAGACGGAGAATGGATGATGATGTGTGATTGAAAAGAGTATTCGTTCATCGAGTAGTATTTTGTTCAATTCGTTCAATTAATTTTCTTCTCTTTTCTCTCATCGTCTGTTTCTTCATAAATATAATCCTTTCCGTATCCGACGACGACGATAAAGACGTAAACGACCCGAGACAGACTTTCCAATAAAACCTCGCGCGAAATGAGAATTAAATTCTTCGCGTTGATCGTCGTCTCTTGGGGTTTGTTTATTGCCGTTCGGTGGGTGCAATTGCACGCGCATTTGAACGTGCATTTGGATTACGATATGCTGCATCATCGTCCTCAATATCACCTTCGCGTTGTTGGTGGTTCTTCCTCTCGATTGAAACGAACGAATACTGATAATAATATTTATGATGATGATGATGAGAATGGTGATGTGACTACAGGTAGTGCTGCCACCAAAAGGGCAAAAACGTCGTTTTTAGGTGAAGGAGGAGGCGCGAGGAGTGAGAGTACTAAAGATAATAGACGAGAGATGATAAATAGAAGCAATGACAACAACAACAACAACAACAACAACAAAGCGATGGTGATGGGGAGTGGGAGCCAAGATGCGGAGAGCAGTAGTTTTACGTCGAGTAGCGAAGACGAAGACGCGGTGGATATTGCCGCGGTATCGAACAATAACAACAACAACGACGACGCAGACGGCGATGGTAGTAGTAGAAGTAAAAACAACAATGAGGTGATCATATCTGCGACAACGTGGGCGGCGGAAGTTTTAGAAGCCGTTCGATCGATAAATGAAGGCGCGACGACGTTTGAAGACGCGCACACGCGATTTGAGATGTTCGCGAAAGCTGGGTATAGATTGACGAAAATTTCCATGTCGGATGTGTTTGCGAGTTTGAAGAGGCAGGCGAGAGGGAAGCGATTCGACGTAGACGTAGCGAGAGAGAAGTTAGACGCGTACATGAAAGCAAAAGGGGACAGGGGCTTAACCGCGGATGTGGCGAAAGACGACGTTTTGAGACATTTGGCGCACGAGATGCACGCGGCGATTGTCCAGGCGAGAGTGAGCACGAGACCGCCTCCGGCCGCGCAGTATAAACCTGATTCCGAATTTGCGTCCTCTTTTGGCAAATTAGAAGAACTCGCGAGAACGGCTAAAGATAGACAGAACGCGGCAGAGAGCTCTATTCATGGGGCCGTCGAGGAGTTGAAGAACGCGGAACGCGCGACGAGTAACTCGGACATGAACGACGACGAGAATTTAGAAAACATAGATTTAACCGAAGGTTTGTCGCCGCAATCGATCTCGTCGGCGATGGTTTTAGATAAAGCAGAAGTAGCGATGATTAGCGAACGTCGGTCGGAACAATTATTCGCAGCTGGTATTATCGGCGAATGGTCGGATTGGGGTGCGTGTGTCCGAATACCTGGAAGCGCGACAGGCGACGAGTGTCAACGCACGCGCACGTTCGCGCACTCGAGAAATTTCGGTCGGTGCTTTAAATTAGAAAAGAACGTAGATTTGATGTCCAGAGAGAAGATGATTGAATCCCTTGGTTTTGCAAAACCAGAAGAGGTAAACAACTGCATGGTGAAACCGCAAACGATGAGATGCGATTGCTCTTCTTCTTCTTCTTCTTCTTCTTCATCTTCTTCATCCGACGGAGGAGGAGGGAAGGATTTATTCTTTACGAATAACAAAGCCGCGTTGGATGCAGACGCGGACGTGATTTTTGGCAACAACAAAGCAGCCATCGAAACGAAGTGTTTAGTAGACCAACTCACGGACGCGTACGGGTACGCGGAACGGTTCGTCGCCGCGCACAAAGCGCACGACGACGCGAAAACGGCGAAATCGGCGAGTAGCCCGATGCGTTTGCGATGGCCGCTCCCAAACGCCACCGCTTTGAAAGTCGATCCGCAACTGGTCAACTTGGAAATTACGAAAGATACGTTCGAGTGCGTCGGAAACGTTGGTGCTGGAGAACGCAAACGCGCGTACGTGACTACGGTCGCCCCTGGACCGAACGGAAACGACGCCATTTGGAGATTCTTCTTCCACCCGATGCTCGTCAAGCTTTTACCGCAATCCGAAACGATTTCAAAGAAACGTCCGTATAAAACGTGTGCGGTCGTGGCCAACTCAGGATTGATGTTGAAACACGAATACGGCGAAGAGATTGATCAACACGACGGCGTCTTCCGAATCAATTACCCGCCAGTGAAGAAATTCTCCAAGCACGTCGGCAGCCGAACGACGCACGACATCGTGAACATGCACCACGCGCAACGCCTAGGATTCAACGACGCCAGGACGTTACGGATTAACGATCCAGACGTGTGCGACGCGAAAGTTTGTTTGGGCACGTTAATCAAGTGTCGAATGAAAGGATGTCACGCTGAGCCGCTCATTTTTAAGCAAGAGGAAGATATCGATTTAACCGACCCGAACTGGCGCAGACGCGAAATGCTCAAGAAGATGAAAAAGCCGGAAAACAGTCGGTTAGTCCTCTACGAGACCACCTTGAGCATGGCGTGGCGAAGAAAATTCATCCAACTCATTCTCCGTCGGTTTAAGCCTCCGATGACGTCTTTGCTCTCTCCAGATTTTATCGTTCGCGCCAACGCGCTTTGGAACTCGGTGAGTAAAGACGCGCTCTCGGAAGCCGCCGAGAGAGGCGAACAGACGCCGAACTGCGCGTTAACCGCGCAAAGAGCCAAGGACGCGAAGGAAAATTGGCGCAAACGCAGAGGCGCGATTTCCATCTCCAACGCCATGAACCAAGAGGAATCGTGCAAACCAAATTCCGGATGGTTCGCCATCGTCGCCGCCGCTCAGCAGTGCGACAAAGTCACGCTCTACGGCTTTAGCGCCTGGAAAAAAGACAACAACGGGTCCAAGAGCGGGAGTAATAGTAAAGACAAAAGCTTGGACAAAGACGACGTGAAATACCACTACTTTGACGACGTGCCTGGCGTAGATACCGTCCATTCCTTCGAGTTGACTTTAGAGAGTTTGAGACTGTTAAAAAACGCATATCCCGCAGTTCTGGACATCCGAGAAGAGAGAGAAAAGGAGCGTCGTTGAGCGGCACATTTTTAGGGGTTTTTAGCGCAAGACTACACAAGAGGATAGATTTTAATTGACGATCGATGATGGAAACGACAACGAAAGCGACTCGCTCAGATTCATTTTGCGTCGTGAAAAACGATATCGACGAAATTGACGTCGCGTATTGCGGCCCAGTCGCGGAGATTGTCGCGCAAAAGCTCGTCGATTTATTCTCTTCTTCTTCATCGTCGCGAACGTCATCATCATCACGCAGACGCATTTCCCCGCTAAAATTAGGGGAAATCATCCAAGAAGAAGAAGACAAAGATGAAGACAAAGAAGATAACGAGAACGCGATGCGGACGAGAACACCAACAACAACACCAACAACAACAACAAATCCCCGTATCGTGGTCATCGTGGTAGAAACCGTCGAAAACGACGAGATTGCAAAGGAAGGATTGGAAGTCGTGAAGATTCTGTTGAACGCGTCGAAGAAGAAGAAGAGAAACGAGACAACAAAGACGAAGAGTAAACGGAGGAGGAAATACGTCCTCGTTGGCGTCGGGGACTCGAGATTCCTCGCAGAGAGACAATACTTCCGCTCGAACCAAAATTCAGCGGAAGATTGTAACGCCGCCGCGAGAGTTTTAGATAAACTGTTAGAGAAAAGCGATGCGTGGGAACGAGTCGGGAAACGGTTAGAGTTGGATTACGGGAGGGAGTTTGAAGGGAAATTGGAGCGGTGGGTGACCAGTCTCATGATGGCGAAAGATGACTTTCCTTAATTCTTGTCGATTAGAGCACATTTAGCAGTATGATTATTACATAGCATTCCTGAGCATTTCTTCCAACTCTTCGACGGTTAAAGCAACCGGGTTGCCCTTCATGCTCGAACTTTGCATGCTCTTCGAGACGGACTCCGAGACGTCTTCGTCTTTCATGCCAAACGTGCTCAACTTTGGCACCCCGCAAAATGACACTAAATCTTCTATCCATTTTACCAATTCTGCGACCGTGGCGTCGTCTTTACCTAAACACGCGTTGGCTACTTCTTCGTACCGTCGTAAACCTTCTTTCGCACTTTGCGGATTCTCGTCCATCACGCGCGTCTCTAACAACTTCACGTTCATTTTCACGCAGTGTGGCAACAACGCCGCACAAATCGCCCCGTGCGGCGCGTGTAGCAAACCACCCAGCGTACCGCTAAATCCGTGCACCGCACCTAACTTGGCGTTCGCCAACGCCATCCCTCCGTACATGGCGCATAACGCCATATCCGTCCTCGCGTTTATATCCTCCGGCTGTTCCAAACATCTTCGTAAACTCTTCGCGCCTAATTTAATACCACTCATGCTCAAACTATCCGTCACTGGGTTCGGAGAATTACACACGTACGGTTCAATGCACTGCGTCAGAGCGTCCAACCCGGTGTGCGCGGTCACGTCCCTCGGCATTTGCACGGTCAATTTCGGATCGACGATGACCAAATCCGGCAACATCAACGGATGACGCATGCTCACTTTCCTATCTCCAGCTTCGAGCACGCTATTCTTGGTCAATTCCGCTCCGGGTCCAGCCGTCGTCGGTATCGCCACGAACGGTCTCGGTCTTTTTTCAATCGGCATCGCTTTTCCAACCACCTCGAGAAAATCGTATATATCCCGCTCGGCGCCGCCGTTGGTCAACATCGCGGCCACGCACTTGCCGGTATCCACCGCCGTTCCACCTCCTACCGCGACAACGAGTTCGCACATACTCTCCGACGCTAATTTCGTGCAATCAATCGCCGACTGTACCGTCGGTTCGCCTTTCGGGCAATGAAAGACAACCGACTCAACGTTTGCTTCTTCTTTCAACTTTTTCTTCAAAGGCGCTGAAAATCTCTCCGACTCCCCGCACACGATTAGGACTTTTCCGGGATGCGCATCCGAATCGATCGTCGCGTTTTCTTGCTTCGCTAAATCTGTGATCAACTTCACCGCGCGCGTTTCAAACGCATCGATTTCAAACACCGTTCGCGAGGCTGTCGTAAACTCGAAAGGGTTCATATTGGGAGAAGATGATGAAATTCGTCTCGAATTCTTCTTACTACTACTCTTCTCGTCGCGAAGAAGAGGAGTCGTCGTCGTAAAAGGAGTCGCGCTTTTCTGCCGCTGGAACAACAACGACGGGGCAGCAAAAGAAGAAGAAGAAGGTGATGATGATGTTATGAACATCTCTCTTCTCCGAAGCGAGCGTTTCTCTTAATGAAGATGAATGAATTTTTGTTTCCATTTTATCCACTTTTTTCCCCTTCTTCTCTTATACATAGATATGACTTCTTCTTCGTCTTCTGTGTCGCGGTTTTTGTCGCCGTCAGAGTCGATGACGGTAGCACCAAAGAAGAAGAAGACAAAGAAGACGATGTTTAATAAAAAAGGAGTGGTCGTGATGTTTTCTTCCTCTTCTTCTGATTTGTCTTCTTCTGTTTCTTCTTTTCAAAATGATGCAAAGTTGTTAGGGGATGATGATGATATTGATGATATTGATGGAAGAACAAGTAGTAGTAGTAGTAGTAACACTGAAAGAAGAAGCGAGAAACATCCTCACGAAAAGATTGTCTTTTACACGCACTCGTTGTGTCCGTACGCGCACAGAGTGAGACTTTGTTTAGATGAATTACATCTGCTTCGTGAAGAAGGAGGAAAAGTAGATATCGTGGACGTTGACCTTTCGAACAAACCAAAATTTTTCCTCGATATGACCAACGGGAGAGGCGTCGTGCCTTTGATTGAATTCTCAGAGACTGGCGAACTCGTGAGCGAAAGCTTACGAATTAACGAACGGTTGTGGGAGGAGTATTATTCTGATGATGATTCTTCTTCTTTAACTTCTTCGTCGTCGTCATCATCACCCTCATCTTATGAAGACGCGAAGCGTTTCGCCAACGCGTGCGACCAAAAATTCGTGAGTTTAGGATTACAAGCGATCGGGGGAGGTTGGAGTTTTGATACGACCAGAAACGAAAGGACTTTAGAGCGGTTTGAGAGAGAAATTTGGGAAATAGACGCGTTAATTGAGAAGCACAATGATGATGACAATAGTAATACTAAACGCAAAGTCTTTCTCTTTGGCGGCGACAGAGCGTCTCTGGCGGATGTAGCGATATACCCGTTCGCCGAACGATTCGAACTCGCCTTGCAACATTTCCAAGGGTACACCTTAGGAAACGTCGAATATTATCATCCTCCTTCTCCTCCGTCCTCCTCCTCCTCCTCCTCCTCCTCAAAACATCATCAACAGCCGCGTCATTTCCAAAAATGGCTGAAAACGATGCAAACGCAACCGTCCTCGCTTCGCTGCGCGGTGAAAAACCAAGACGCCTTATTGAAATCGTGGTCTCGAACGAAACGGTTGGACTATTTCGACTACGAAACCGCGGATTTTATCAATCCTTAATAATAGTTTTCAGAGAGAGAGAGAGATGTGTAAATTAGAGAGATATCGAGATTATAGATTGCGCGTAGATTTTACCTATGTGCTGCACAAAACGAGCACGCTTTGCGAGAATAAATACATCACACACTCATACTATACTAAATGGACGACGGCCCAGCTCGCGGTGGCACGCGAGGTGGTAAGGACCAGTTCTCCTGGGAGTCCGTCAAAAATGACACCCAACACCGGGAGAACTATTTAGGCCACTCGGTGAAAGCGAGCGTCGGGAGGTGGCAACGCGGGAAAGATTTGTTCTGGTACGCGAAGGAACGAATCACAGATGATGATGATGATTTGGACGAGAAAGACGACGAGAAAAGAATTAAAGAGGAGATGAACATCATAAAGGAAAGGGAGGAGAAAGAGAGGAACGAGATGTTAGGGATTTATGGTGGTAACGGTAAGAAGAGGACGAGAAAGAAGAGGAAGAAGGAGTTTAGGGATGATTCTGATTCCGATTCTGACTCATCATCATCATCATCATCGTCATCACATTCGTTAAAGAAGAAGACCACCAAGAAGAAGAGAAAAGAAGAAAAGAAGCGAAAACAAAGGAAAGAGAAAAAGGAGAGAAAGAGGCGTCGCGAGAAGGAGAAAAAGAGGCAAAAAAAGAGGAAGAGGGAGAGCAGTTGTAGCACGTAGCACATGATATAGAATTTAGAGTAGACACACATTTCTCAAATCACATTTCCCCAGAAAAGATCCTCTCTTTTAAAGTACCACACGCACATAAGCAGTCATAAAAAGATGGAGGAAACGCTTCCTCTGTGGATTCGTTTCCTCGCGTTTTCGCACCGCCTTCTTTTCCAGACTCTTTTGCACCCGCAGTTGGTCCTTTCCATCCTCCAATTCGTACTCGTGAGTGTCGCATTTCTGTACTTGAATCGCGCACAGATGATGCGATACGTGGACGCAAAAGTCACCGAATACGTGTTAGCGTTACTCGAGAAAAACGTATTCCCGGAAAGCGAAAAAGTGACTCTGAAACGAGTGAAGTTTCGGTGGAACCGAGTGGACGTTTTTGACGTACACGTCGGGAACTGCGTTTCCGAAGAGGAGGAGGATGATGATGACATCTTCGGTGCTTTGGCTGATGAAGCGGCCACGAAGGAGGAAAAAAAGGAAAAACGTGAAAACGCGGCGAAGATACAGAAGACCAAGATCCCGGAATTTTCGTCCCCGTACTTCATGCGCGTGCAACAGATTTCGTTCAAGTGTTCGTTTTTCACGCTCGTGCCGATGATGCAGTTCATGGAGGATAAAAATTTCGCGGTTGGATTTTTGAGCGCGAAAGTCGACTCGATGGTATTGAGAGGCGTGGACGTGTTCGTCGAGGAGTGGAGAGGGAGAGGGAACTTTCGGGTGTTTAAGAAAAAAGGGATAAAATCGTCGTCGGTGTCGTCGTCATCGGTAAAAGAAGCAAAAGGAGATGAAGCTGCGACGACGAAAGGGACGAATGCTACTGGGACGCGCGAGGAGGAGGAGGATTTGACGTCAAACGCGAAGAATACCAACAACAACAACGGTTTATTTTCCTATTTTCAATCTCAAGTTCAAACGCAAATCGAAGACGCGAACAAGAAGATTCAAGAGGCGGCGAATAAGACGATCGAGATTTCCGGTTCAGTTGTGAAAGAAATCGGCGCGGTGGCGACGGACGTGACGGATAAACTGACCGCGCTTGGGAGGTACGCGACGATGATAAACCGCGTGCAAGAAGATCCAATCGAGATGATGCAAAAGAGGCCATTGGTTCTAAGAGTGAAAGAGACGAGATTAATCGATTGGAACGTGAAAATATTAACGGTTTCGCAAACGTCTTTCAAGGTGAACAAGTTTGAAATGGTGGATAAAGTGTTCGTGGGCACCGGGAAGGCGTTCGGGAAACGAATCGCGCAAGGCGTGTTGCAAAGAATTATCGTCGAGTTTCAAGACGAAAGTTTGAATCTCATCACCAACGGCGTTTCAGACGGGTTCATGATGAGTAAAAAGTTCTTGGACGACGGTTTTACGACGGTGTACGACGGAGTGAAGAAAACCACGGAGAGCGGGGCAAAAATGGCCGCGAAGACTATGGAAAGCGCGCGATCCTCGTTCACGGTCAGGACCGTCGGGAGAGGAGAAGTTGACCCGCACGAGTTGACCCCGACCGGGTCGGTGACGACGACGTCCTCTCACCTAGGCGGCGACGACGACGACGTAAACGACGACGTGAGCGAAAAAGATAGTAAAGATTCCGTCAAATACGAATTGTTTCCGGATAAAGATCCGCACGAAATGCAGCAACAAAAGAGCGCCGCGTCCGCATCGGACTTGTTCGGTTTAGGGAATCTCTTTAGCACGTGCTCGCCGAGAGGAACGACGAGCGGAAGAAAAAATAAAACACCGCCACCACCATCACCACTGCCGTCGTCGTCGTCGTCTAAATCGACGACGCTCGGTAAGCCCGAGTCGCCCCCGCAATCGTAACGATGAGTATGATCCCTCCTGTAAATTAAAGTGTACCTTTACTACTACTAAAAACTATCTATTACTAGTATTCTACTCGCTATTCTTAGTATCGCTCGTAGGCACCACGCCTCTTACGCGCAAGATCTCGGCGTTGCACATTTCAACGACGGTATAGAAATCGACGTCTCGATGGCGCTCCCACAGATGTGCGGAACTACCTCTTCGCCATTCCGCGGCTGGGTACTTCGGGGACCCTATACCGTGTAAAATGCGCGCGACGGCGCGAGCGCGAAGCATACCGGCGCCACCGACTTTACCGTCTCTGCGATGCGTGAGTATTTCGCGAATGTCGGCGACGAGCATCCGCTTTTCCGTTAACACGCACTTCGGGCGTTTTGCTCCCTCGGCAACCCTGCGAACCGGCACGTCTTCTTCTCCTCCACTCGGATCTTCTTCAACTCTTTCTACCTCCTCCTCCTCCCCCTCCTCTTCGCTTGCGTTCAAGTACCACTTCAAACTTTCGCGCAATCGAGCGCCTTGCACGTCGTCTGCTTCTGCATCCGCGGCGTAATCCAACGCCGAATACAACGCATCCAGTTTACCAACGCTACCTTTCTCTACTGCATCCAAGCGCTTGGTTAAATCAAACGCTAGTTTGCGCAATTTATCCCCTTTCGGTGGATCTCGTAAAATCTCGAAACCGAGCGCTCGGTCGCGAATTTCGTATCCCGCTTCTCTATTATCTCGCAAAGCTTTCAACTGGAACGCGACGTCATCGAGAGAACAGTTGGATAGAAATGCCGCTTTGCAAATGTCAAAGATTCTCGCACCGTCCGCTTTTGGCTCCGGGCAGAGCTTCAGAATAGCATCTACGAGCGTGCTTTGCTTTGCAATCTCTTTCGGATCGCGGCCGAAGAAGCGTATTTCGCACGTAGAGCGGAAATCTGGGAGCACGCGCAGTAAATTTGAATACTCCTCGTCCAATTTTACGTCGCGAGAACCCGGAGATGTTATCGACTGCGCGTCCCGGCCCCACAATTCCAGGCACGATAACGCTGTTTCTATTGCCTCGAGTTTTACGTCAATAACTGGTGCGATGACGTCCGGTTTTATGCGCCCGAGCTTCGGTATCCAATTACCGTAAGCGTCGTAATCCGTCTTCCTTTTCTCAATATCGTCGTCCTCGTCCCTGAAGACTTCTTCACTTACCTGCTTTTTCTTCTTTTTTTGCGTCGTCTTCGGTTTCAGAACGTCGCCGTTGCCGAGAAATACAATTTCCATGAGATCTCGAATGCTCGTGACATCGCACCCGTCCGCGTGCGTCAACGACCGCGACCGTAAATAATCTTCCGGATCCAAAAAAGTCAAGCAATGCGCTTCGTTTCCGTCTCGACCGGCTCTGCCGCACTGTTGAATGTACGCTTCCGGCGACCTCGGCAACGCGTAGTTTATCACATATCGAACGTCCGGTTTATCTAAACCCATGCCAAAAGCAACCGTCGCAACAATCACGCGAACTTTGTTCTCTTGAAACTGCATTTGCGTTCTGTGGCGTTCACTTTTATCGAGACCAGCGTGATAGGGACGAGCGACCACGCCCTGAACCTTCAAGTAATTCGCAACTGATTCTGCTTCGTTTTTGAACGCAACGTACACTATTGCCGCTCCTTTCGGATGATCTTTTTGCAAGAAGTGTAAAAGCGTTGAATTTCGCGAGCACGACGGCACGCGGATAACCGATAAGGACAAGTTATCGCGAATGGCATCGTTTCTGAGCGCGTTCTCGGGGGCAATATTCAAAGTCTCGCGTAAGCTCATCTCCGTCTTCTTCGTCGCCGTCGCTGTGAGCGCTAGCACTGGGAACATTTTACCATTGTTGTTGTTGTTGTTCATCCCACTCCTCATCACTCGATTGAACAAAATCGAGCCGAGTCGATGATACGCCGGTCGAAAGTTATGCGACCATTCCGAGACGCAATGCGCCTCGTCGATGCACGCTAAACTTACTCCGTTCGGGCATTCACGCAGCGCACACAAGAACTTCTCGTTCAATAGTCTTTCCGGAGAAACGAATAAAATCGAAACGTTACCGCTTTTCACCTCCTCTAGCGTTTCCTCCGTCTTTTCGTAGGACGCGTCCGAACGTAAACACGCGCCTTTTAAAGCCGGCGGTAAACCGCGCATTTGATCGGACATTAATGCAAGTAAAGGCGAAATAACTAAAGTGATCCCAGGTAACAGCAACGCCGGAAGTTGGTACGTCAGAGACTTCCCGGCGCCCGTGGGCAACAACGCTAACGTGTTCGCGCCTCTCAAGACGCGTAAAATCACGTCTATTTGTCCAGGTTTGAACACCGGAAACCCAAATCCACGCTCTAAAACCAAGCGCAGTTTCTCTTTCAATACCGCTGTTTCGTCGTCGTCGTTGTCGTCGTCGTCGTTCGTATCGTACATACTTTGTACTCCTTTCTTCTCGGCAACGAAAGAGAGGCACTCGCGAACATCCGCGATGTATTTTTGCAAAGTGTCGTCGTTCAACTCCTCTAATCTTTTGCGTTTTTCCGCGGCCAGAGCGTCCAGCTTATTCCTTTCGATGTCGTCCTCGTCGTTGCCATCGTCGTATTTGCTTTTACTGCTATACAAATCATCGTCGCCCTCGCCGACGGAAAATTTCCCGGTTTTGCCTTTTGCGTTTCGCTCTCTCCTTTCCGCGTTGAGGTGTTTCGAGCCACCACTTCGAGCGGCGTCGCGCGTGTACACTTTTGGCGCGCGTTTAGCACTACCCGCTCTCCGTCTTGGCGCTTTGTACGTCTTGCGTCGCGAGTGTTCGCTCACGCCTCGGAATTTTGCCGTTTTCTTGGCGACGCCGACTTCTGGGAACCGCTTCGCGTGCTCCGCCCGGATTTGCGCCGCGGTTTTCTTTGGCGGTGAAAACGTCGGTGGAAGTTTTGTCGTCGTCGTCGTTTTTGCTCCTCCATTATCATCGGCTGTTTTCGATACTGTGTTGATCTTACTTCCTTCTCTCATCATTGCTGCTGAGTTTCCGTCTTCTTTTTCTATTTCTATTTCTTCTTCTTCTGCTGCCGCTGCTGCTCTTCCTACGACCGCTCTTTGTTCTTCTCGAACAACCAACTTCTTCTTCTTCCTCGGCTGGACGACGACGTCTTCTTTCAAAGCGTTCGTTAAACTGACGTTTTCCATCGCGTGCATCTCCCGTCTCTTCATTGCGCCGAATCTTTCCTTCGCTCGATTTCTCTCGTCCTCTTCGCAAAGTAAAGGCTCGTATGATGTCTTCTTCTTTTGCTTATTCGCGATGGTCGCGAACGAGGAGGACGAAGAAAAATCGCCAGCAATAATACCTTTGTTGTTATTACTTTTCATCCTCATCACTAAACTCGGCGGTGGTGCTGGTGGTACTACTAGTAACGGTTTCGTTTTCTTCTTCGCTTCTTCTTTCAAAGCGAAACGAGAAGCTTCGTCCGCGGCGGCTTCCGCGGCGTTTTTCTTCTTCTCTGCAGATGATACCACGGACGACGGCAAAGACGACGACTTTAAAAACGATGATGATTTGTTGTGCTGTTGTTGTTTTATGTGTCGTTGTTTCCTCGGCGGCGTCGCTTCGATGACTTCATCCTCCCCGTCGCTTTCGTATTCCTCCTTCTTAGCAGTGGGATGAAAATTTTCGAAATCTCCTCCTCCTTTCCCGTTGTTGTTGTTGTTCTTATTCTGAATACTCTTCGTGGTGCACGTGCTCGTCATCGATACCACGAGTTCTTTATACTCTCGGTACATCTTTCTCACGCTCTCGTTTTCCTCCACGTCTTTTCTGGTTGGTTTTCTCTCGTGCTTGCGTTCGTACGCGCGCTCCCAGATTTGAATCTCGTTTCGTTTCCGTTCCACGAGTACCGCATCATCACGATGATGATGAGATGCATTCTCTCTCAGAATAGCAGCGGTAGCATCAGACGTCATCAAAAAAAATCGCGCAAAAGCAATAACGCAGTATATATGTGCTGCGAAATGTCTCGCGCTGCTGTTTTTAGTCGCGTTGTTATATCTGCGAAAGTCTGTTCTGTGTATTCATACGAATGAGGACTCTACGTAATGAAGCATTTTCTCGCACGGGGCTGCCCCTTGGAAAATTCAAAAATCTCTCCACTCTCGTCTCGAGGAGAGTAAGGAGAGAGTTTGAGCGCAAAGAAGTCGAGCAGGAGAGAAGGAGAGATACGAATCTCAGTAAAAATGAAACTGAGAGGCCAAATCACGCAGCTCGGCCTGGCTTGGCTCGACCGATTGCTCCCTCTCTTCGAAAAGATGAACAAAAACGTCGTCACGTTGTACTTCAATCCAACGCAAATGTCCCTCGTGTTACGCCCGGAAGAGACCGGAGGAGTGGACGCGCACGCGGACGTGAGCATCTTTGAGAACAACACGAATAACAACACGAACAGTGGACAACAACAAAATCAAATAATATTCGAACAAAAGTCGTACGTGTGCTCCTCCGCGGTGAAGAACCAAATCGCCTTTAAAGTGGACAGCAACGGGTTGTTACGAGTGGTGAAAGGACTGGTGAACGTGAACGCCACGGGCGCGCACGTGAAGTTACTGAGAAGAGAACATAAAAGAAGGAAAGAGGATACGGAGAATAAAACGAATAATAATAATAATAATAAAGGAAACTTAACGCCGGTCTTGTGCTTCTCGTCCTTCGGCGGGGAGATTGATATCGTCCAAGACGTTCCGATTTACGGCCCTTTGAATCGAAAAGACGTGGAAGATATCGCCGCGGCGATCGATACCAGACGGTTCGAAGAAGTTCCGTATTGGTTGGACTTGGATTATCAGTCCGCGTCGGTGTTGAGAGAAGCGACGGAACGGTTGAAGTTTGTCAGCGCGAGAGTGGAAGTGGTGGTCGGGAGAGAAGGGGCGGTGCACATCGCGGGAGAGAAGACGGCGACGGCGAGCGCAGGGGTGGAGTTGAGAGGGGTACCGGTTGCGCCCAGGGTAGAGGTGGACGATGACCACGACGACGAGAATGAGGAGGGAGGAGAGAGAAGAAAAAGAAGAAGAGGGACGACGACTGCGAGAACCGCGCAGTTGAGGTTAGCCGAGATGCGGGCAGTCGCGGTCAGAAATAAGAATAGTACTAATCACTATTCTGTACAAACGCAGCAAAATACAAACGATACTAATGATAACAACAACAACAACAACAACAACAACAACGCTTCTCTTCCTCCGGTGGCGACGAGAGGCATTTTAAGCGCCAAGCAGTTAGGGAAAGGATTTCTCGGAACGATGACGAGACCAGACGTCGTTTTCTTTGGCTTTGCGGATAACGCGCGACGGTTGGAAATGGTGCACAGATTTTACAGCGCGAGACAGGTGGTCGTGGATAAAGAAACCGGCACCGCGGAGGAGTCGCAAGATAGCGTGATTGTAAGGTTTCGAATACCCGTGGAAGAAGAAGAGGACGAGATGGAAGCGGACGACGATGGAGACGACGAAGAGAACGCGACGATGGACGCGGGAGGGAGAAACGGTGAAAGAAGAGGACGACAACATCAACAACAGAGACGTTCTTTGGTGTTCGCGCCGAGAAGTCCGGCGGGGAACAATAATAATAACAACAACAATAACAACAATAACGGCGACGACGACGACGACGGTTCTTTGAACACCGAACACGCGGCCAGAGCGTTACTTGGTGTTCAGAAAAAACAACGGATACAACAACGAGGTTCCAGACGGAACGACGACGACAACGGTGATCGTGATTCCTTCTTGGACGATTGAGAAAAAGAAGAAGAACAGAAAGAAGAAGAACGAGGACGTGAATTGTTCTTGATTAGAAAGCACTCGTAGATTTTTAGAAGAAGAAGATAAGAGAGAAAGAGAGAGACGCGCGCGCGCACGCTGTATGTACAACATTTGGGCGGATTTTTGCAACAAACGTGAAGAACGTAAAACTACTCTGTAATACGATGAATCAAAATACACACTGCTACTATTATTAAGCTACATTACTCTTTCTTCCCTGGCACCATGTCATCCTCCGCTCTCAAATACTCCCCGATATCCGCCTGATGAAAACACACCACCGCGCTCGGATCCGCTTTCCTGCACTCCTGCGTCGACTTGGCGCACACGCCGAACCCGAGCGGAACGTCGCTCATGCTCAAAATAACCACCCCTTGATTCGTCGGCGTGTTCTCCGTCACTCGTCCTAACCCGGATTTCAATAGATGATTCCCGTATAAAAACGACATTTCCGACGTTGGTTTCACCCACATCTTATATTTCCCGTGTTGTGCTAATAAATCTAAAGCGCCGATGGTTAAGCGAAACTTCCCGGAGTGCGTGAACTTCCCTATGTTTTGCCCTAAAGTCACCAATTGCTCGCGAGAAATATTCGTCGCTCGTTTGACGATTTCGTCTTTCACGTAATAGACTCTTTGTTTGTGCAAGCGGAAACAAAATCCAACGCCTCCTGTTTCTTCTTCGTCGTCGTCGTCGTCTGAATCGTTTCCTTTTCCTTTTCCTTTTCGTTCTCCTCCTCCGCTCGAGGCCGACGATTCGAGAACGTTTCGTAAATTCTTCCCGATAAATTTGAAGAGCTTTTCAAACACTTGCGCGACTTCAGACTCCTCCAAAGGACGCATTATTACGTGTGCGCGTGTATAAACCGACACTTTTGCTCCTCGGTGAGAAGAGAACGAGTTAAAACGATGTTTGATGAGAGCGCAATAAAGACACAAGAATGAAGCATTTTTGGCGGCTCCAGAGGGAAAAAAGACACATATTTTGGAAGATTTTTCCTCATTAGTAGTAGTAGTATAAAGAAGATTAAATGACATCATCGGGGGCATCGAATTCAATGTCTGGCCTCGCCGGCGGGCGAATTACCGTCTCCGCCGGCGCGAACACTTTAGGGCAACACTCGCAAGAGAAAAACGCGGACGCGACCATGTACGTCGGGAATTTGGATCCGCAAATGGATGAGCAACTCCTTTGGGAACTCTTCGTCCAATGCGGACCGGTGGCGTCGGTGTACGTGCCGAAAGACCGAGTGACGTCCTCGCACCAAGGGTACGCGTTCGTGGAAATGAAACGAGAGGAAGATTGCGAATACTGCGTGAAAATATTGAACATGATTAAAGTGTTCGGGAAACCGATTCGAGTGAACAAAGCGTCGCAAGATGGAGGGAAAGGAGGAGGAGATGTCGGCGTCGGCGCGAACGTGTTCGTGGGGAATTTAGATGCGGAAATCGACGAGAAGATGTTGTACGATACGTTTAGCGCGTTCGGGTCGGTGATTACGGCACCGAAAGTGCAACGAGATCCGGAGAGTGGAGAGAGCAGAGGGTTTGGATTCGTGCAGTTTGATTCGTTCGAAGCGAGCGATCGCGCGATTGAAGCCATGCACGGACAGTTTTTAGCCGGGAAACAGATTACGGTCGTGTACGCGTATAAGAAAGATACGAACGGAGAGAGGCACGGGAGTCAAGCGGAACGGTTGTTAGCGCAAGCTGGGATGCAGAATAATGGCGGGTACGGGGGGAGACAGTTGAGACCGCACGCGATGTTTTCAGACGGGAGCGCGACCGGAATGAGCGGGTTCGCCGGGATGGGCGTCGTCGGAGGCGGGATACCGGGGGGGATGCCGGGGGGGATGCCGCCTCCACCACCTCCAGGGATGATGATGATGGGTGGTGGGATGCCAGGAATGCCACCACCGCCGCCGCCGCCTGGGATGATGATGGGCATGAACGCGGCGCCGATGGCGATGATAAATCAAATGCACGGAGGGATGCATCCGCCGCCGCCGCCGCCGCCGCCGCCGCAGTGAGAAGAGAGCATATATATTAGAGTAGTAGTACACACGTAGACTTTGAAATTGTATCATATTATATAGAAGAAAATATACACATCATCATCATCGCAACTAACAAAAATCAATTTATTATTCTCGTTCTCGCGAAAACAAAAACAGACCAAACGCGAGGCCAAAAACAAACGACACCGCCGTCACGATCGTCGGCATTCTCGCCACCGCCGTCGTCGTCGTCATCGCTCCCACTCCTCCGCCGTGTTGTTGTCCCACTACTACGCTGCTACTAATGTTATTACCGTTGTTGTTCGGCGCTAAATTTTTCATCCCCGTCGTCCTCGATTGGTGTTGTTGTCGTTGCCGTCCTCCTAATCCTCCTCCTCGCCGTCGTCCGGGTACGACCAGTCGTTGTCCCGGAAGCACGTACTCGAAGCCGCCCAATGTCTTCGCGTTTGCCGCCTGTTGTTGTTAATTAAAGAGAGAGACAGAGAGAGAGAGAGAAAGTCAGATTGGAGAGAAGTCACATTTTATTCTTCTCAATACTACTCGTCGCATATTTTTGAATTAAAAATTCAAAAACAAAACTGATGCACGATTTGCGTTTACTACTACTACGACTACGACTGCAAAAACTGCTACGATTACTCACGATCAAATCTCTCGGGTCCACGTCGTAGGCAATCGCCACGCCGTAGAGCGAATCTCCCGGGGCGACCGTGTGCACGACTTCTTCAACATCATCATCATCATCATCATCGCGGGGAAAAGAATTTGCCGCAACACCTCTCGCACCAGAAGCGGAGGAGGAGGAGAAAGATGTTTCGTATCTGTTCTCTCTGCTCGCGCTGCTGTTCACACAAATGCCTCTGCTTTTACTTTTCCTTCTTCTTCTCAGAGGTCGCGAAGGTGAGGGTAGTGTCGACGATGACGACGATAAAGAAGTCCTTAACATCATCATCGTTTCCTCTTTAAATTGTAACGAATCGGATCCCCAAAAATCTCCATTAAAAACCAATAAACGAATACTACTTAAAGATGTCAGGCGTCACGGCTCTGCGCAGACTCGCGCAACGGTCTCTCCGAACCACAAACGCAACTTCTTTCAAACAACACGCGCAACAGCAGAGGAGACTTTTTGCGTCCGATCCAAACGCTCCACCGAAAGTGAATTACCCGTGGCAAGATCCCACGAACCCGGGGAACTGGAAGGAGGAACATCTGGTGTTTGTGATTTTAGGCGGGTGGGGCGTGGTTATCGTGGGCGGTAAAGCGGCGTTGAGTTAAAAGAATTATAAGTTCTGTTTGTTGTGTAATACACACACGAAACGCGTAATCATCATCATCATCATCATCATCTGTTCGTATTATCTCTCTCGTGTTGTTTATTCGCGCACCTCTTTACCATTCGTCACAACTTACGTAAGTCACAAACTTTTGTCGATTGCGCTCTCTTTCACCCTCTTTGATGTCATCCTCGATATCATCGTCATCAGCGGAGCAATCATCGTCGGCATCATCAAAACGACACGTAAAAGAACCGAACTGGAATAACCTGTGGCCAATCGCGCTCGCGCCGGTGATTCCAGTCGTCGGCATCGCTTTAAAGAAACACAAACAGATTCGTTTCCCCGCGACGTTTGGCATCGCCGGGGTGATATTAGTCTGGTCGCACGCGGCTGCGTTAGGGTCAAGCAGCGGGACTAAGTAGTGGTATATATGATGTTCAGTTGTTCTTTATCCTCGAGCGCGTCGTTTTACGGGCAGCCTTTAGCGACGACGACGACGAGGTTGAGAAGAAAGAGGAGGAGTGCTTACGAAAACAAAGATATGAAAGGAGTAGTCTTTGCGAAGAAGCGAGAAGAGAAGGACAAAAACTACCCAAACTTATACACGCCGCAAGATGGAGAACTCGCGGAACGGAAAGCCGCGCGAACGATGAAACGGTTGTTCACGTACGTTTCGATTCGAGTAGTGCAAGCGCACTTGGAAGGCCAAGGGAACGACGGCGGATTCGCCCCTCAGGTCACGGGGTACGACGGGAAAGTTCAATGTCCGGATTATAACGATTTGAGGAACGCAATGGAAGGTATCGACTTAGGCGATGGGGACAGCTGGGTCAGAGAGTTTGGTAAGGTAAACCCGGCGGTGACTTTGCGGATTTTAGAAGCGAGGAAAGCGTATTGCGAAGAGTTTGATTACGAAATGTTGGAGTCGTTCGTGGACGACGATATCGTGAAAGCGAACACGGAATTGATGACGGAGATTATGAACAGATCGTTCGAGAAAGAGGAAGAAGAGGAAGAAGAAGAAGAAAAGGCTTGATAACTTTGTTCTTCGGTGTGGTGTATTGTTGTAATATATAATAGATGATTTATGACTCTCGTAAAATTTTCAACGCGCAACTTTTATTTACAACGCGTGATAGATATGTAATATGTTCGGTCGTGATGATTGCTTCTTAACTTTTGTTTTTTAACGTCTTCGACTCGGCGTTCGTCTCGCCGGCGCCGGGGTTGCTTTCTTCTTTGCCGGAGCGGCGCTCGAACCACCAATCTTCGGTAAACTCGGCATCATCTTCAACACTTTCTTCGGCACTTGTAACGCCAAGCAGTACAAGACAGACATTGTGGAAAAATAAGCCAAAACCGGAGGCGGTACCATCGGCCCACCAGCAACTGGCGGAGAATAAATCAGCGCGAGTAACGCACCCGCCATCATCATCAGGTTGATTTTGATCACCATCTTTTGCACGGTCACCGCTTTACTCGCGCACATCCAACTGATTGCACTCACGTACCAATTTTTCACGAAATCGACGTACGTGATGTGAATTAACAATTGGGCGATTGGACCTTTCATTTGCGCGGATTTCACCGCGCCGTCGGAAATAAGTTCGAGAAATCCACCCGCGCCAGAGATTATAACAGGTAAGGAGAACAAGATCGAAATTATCGCGTGCGCTTTTAACGCGTTCGAAGGCGTCACCGATGGGATCATAGATGAGAGTGCCATATTTGTTAATTAATTTGATAAAAGTGATGATCTTTCCCCTACTAAAACTGAATGGGCCCCCTCGTCCTTTTTCTTTTTCCTACAAACAAATTCGCTCTAAAAAAAAATCTATCATCATCTCGTGCTACTCGTAACTAAAAAAATGTTCAATCTATTTAAGAATGACTCTCGTGCGTACACATTGGCCCTTTCGCGACAGTTTCCAACGCAGTCGGCACGCCAAAGCCAAACTCGCAGGTGCATTTCAAATTTTGTTCCTCTTTTTTGTTTATGTGTTCGATTACACCCAAGTGTACTTTCCCCGAAGCGCGCATCGAGGTGTCCATCTCGCCGCAGTGTCTCTTGACGACTTGCGGTTCGTACGGTTCGTTCGGGCGTCGACCGGACCGTGGCGCGTTTGAGGCGAGCCAAGGCTCGGTGAAGCAGTAGTATTGGTAGTGACTCAAAGCGCCTTGGACGGATGCGTCGAAATCGTGGTTCTCTTCTTTACCGTGGAAGCCGCAAAAAACGCCTTCTTCGGCCAAATAGTCGAACTCGAGGACGGCGTGGGAGCTGAAGGGTTTCAACGCTTCTTCGGCCATCGCGGCGGTGAAGCCGAACGGGAGTTGAACGTCCGAAGATGACGATGAAGAAGATGAAGATTTGCCTTCTTCTTCTCCTATATCGAACGAATTCGTCGTCGTCGTCTTTTCTCCTCCTGCTCCATCGCCTTCTAAAACCAACTGCGAATTTCTCCTCCTCTCTACATTCACGCGAATGATATCGTTCCTGACGCTATCCGGAACTCTCGAATCCGCTAAGAAGCCAGGCTCTCTGAACTTCAAACCGCTTCGAAACCAGCTGGGTAAATCGTATATGTGGTCCATGGGACACGAGTACGGCAGGACGAATTTCTCCGCGCCGGGCGCTCGGCACGCGTTCAAATTGTTCCAAATCTTGTCGCAATAACACCTCGGTTCCGGTAAAATAATCGTTCTGTTTAGAAGCTTCCCAAGCGCCAATAAGTTTCGCACGGTTTCTCGTCGCACTTTATCTTCCGCGAAGTGTCTTTCGATGGCCACTCTGTAATCGCCGTTCCCGTAACCGACCGTTTTCATTTTCGCGCCGCCTGGGCCGCTCGCGTGTTTCACCTGCGCAAAGACGTCCGGGACGACTAAATATTTCGTGTGCGCGTCTTCGTAATACTCTCGATCGTCTGCGGTCCATATCCCAGCCTGTCGCATGCGCTCTCTCTTTCCCCAGGCGTATTGCCCGTCGTCTCCGTATTGGTACGTCGTGTGCACCGCGTACGGTTCTCCATCCTCAGGAAATTGCTTGTGATGCCATTGGACGAAATACGAGTGCCCGTTCCCGAAGAGCCAATTCGGCAAGACGCCTAATTTTACCGTAGCGTTCGCGGCGTAATACACCATCCTGAAACCTTCCTTCCCTCTGTCCGCCATATCTTTCAATTTAATCGCATTTTCTAACGCGTGGCCTCTCACGCCTTCGTGCATTAACAAATTAAACGCCGGTTGGTCTCTCATCCACGCAATCGTCGACGTCGCGACTTTGGTTTTCCACGCTTGTAAAAAATTCTTCGATTCCTCCGTCGCTCGTATGTGTAGTATACCGGTGTTGAAATTCACGTGCGCGCACTTGTTCGAATCGTCTTTGTCTCCAGGAACGTCTATGCAATCTGTGCTGACTAAAATATCCGCTTTCCCGTACGTGCCTTTGTTGAAATACGCCCTCGGGTCTCTCATCCACGCCACGTCCGCGTCCGATAAAATAGGATTCAAGTTCATATCCAACAAGTCCTGCACAAACTTTGTCTTCACCGTTCCCATCTTCTTAAACGCTGCGCTTCCCGCGGTAATAAACTGTACTCCTCTGTTGGCTAAAACCGAATTCCCAGTCAGTAACATCGACGGTACGTTCCAACTCTTCAAATCCTCCAACATCTTCTCGTCCAAAGCGCCGACAAAGTGCGGCTCTAATTTCAACCGTCTCGCCGCGTTGACCCAATTTTTCGCGAAATCTCTCACCGAGTGCGTCGCAAACGTGACGAATATCGCATCCCCGGGTTTCGCGTGCGACAACTCCGGCGGTATAGCGCCTTCATAAATCTTCCTCTCTAACTCTTTCTTCGCCTCTTCCGTCAGCGCTTTCGTTTGCTGCGCCCACATGTCTTTCATCCATTGCGGGTGATTGCTATCCGAGCGAACCTCTTGCGCGTTGAGAGGAATGTTCGACTGGTCCGGTTTAGGAAGAATCGTATATTTTTTCTCGTATTCGTCTCGTTCTTCTTTCTCTTTTCCTTCTTCCGGCTGCTGCTGCCGCTCAACGCTGGGTGGCGGAGACAAAGTCTTTTCGGCGAGAGGAGGAGGTAAAGGAGGAGGCGGCATCATCATCATCATCATCGGTTCCGGTGGTATCGGTGGAGACGGATCCACCGGTTCCTCGTCCGAACTCTCGAACGCTTCTCGGTCTTCGTTTTCGTTTACTAATCGTTTTTCCCCGTGCCCTCCCGAAGAAGAAGAAGAAGACAAAGAAGAATCATCCCGTTGGTGTTGTTCGTGTTGGTGTTGTCTCATCTGCATCTGCGCTTCGCTTTGGTGATGATGAGAAAAACGATGATTTCTCCACACCGCGTAGGAGGTAAAAACAACCAAAAAAACGAACGCGTCCTTCATTTTGAAAAGTCCTCCTCCTTTTCTTCCTTTTCTCCACGAGCTCATCCTTCTATTTCTCTTTTAAAATGCGACGATGATGAGAGAGCTTTGTTGTGTGCGTCTGTGTATCTCTTTGTTTCGTCGCGTCAAAACATGATGAATGTGTTTTTTTTTGTGATGTCTCTTTTCTAAGCAAAAAAAGAGTATCAAAAGTTCAAGGTGGAGCACTTTTTTGTTTTTCTTGGAGATCTCGCTAAAAACAATCAATCGTCTCAGCCTCTAAAAAAACACCTACAAAAAAGGAACAAAAATTTTCAAAAACGTTCGTTTACTTTTGCCACACAAAACAACTCATTTAAGCGCTATTTTGAGATATAAAAAAACGCTCTCTCTCTCTCTCTGAACAACGCGTTTTAGATTATCGATCTTAAGATGACGACGAACACGAGATTGATGAGGAGTACTCACCGGCGCAGATCTGATACTTCTCGCGCGGTAAAAAAACTGTTTTTACTCAAAGCGTTTGCCGTCGTGTGCGCATTCGTCGTCTGTCTCGGGTGTTTTACCACTAACACCGATTTTGCGAATGGATTAATGCGCGAAAGAAGAAGGCGCATCGTCGTCGGCGAGGGCGAAGGCTTTTTCTTCGTTTCCGCCAACCCCACTAAGGGAGCGGGAGAAGACGAAAACAAGCTTCTTCGGTTGGAACGTGAACTGGAAAAAGCAAAGTCTGACCTCTCATACGCGAGGAAAGAGAAACGTGCCGTCGAGGAAAAATTAAACGTCGATTTGAACGAAATGAGACGAACGAAACGAGAGGTGGAGTTGGAATTGCAAAAATCGAAATCAGCCATCGAGGAGGCGAAAGTGAACTTGGAAAAGACAAAAGAAGAGAAAGAAAAGTTCGAGAGAAGTTTTTTAGGAGAAACGAACGAAGAGTTTATCGCTCAGAAAAGTTCGTCGAACGATTTGAAGACGGAGTTTGCGCATTTTTGGGAGGCGTTGAAGACGTTCGCGGAAGCGGCGACGAGCGACGGGAAGGCGAAAGCGAAGGAAGGTTTGGAGGGTTTGAAAGCGCACTCGAAAGTTTTCGCGGAATATTTGAAAGAGAAGACGAGTGGGTTGGCAGTCGTCGCGAAGGCGAAAGGGTCGGAATATTACGCGTTCGCGAAGGTGAAGTCGTTGGAAATCGGGCAGTTGGCGAGTAAGAAGGCGATGGAGTTTGATTTGCCGAAGAAATACGAAACGGCAAAAGTGAAGGCGAAGAAGGAGGTGATGCCGAAAATTAAAAGCGCGTACGGTGAAGTCACGAAGCAAGTGAAATCTGGGGTGAAGAAAGTTCAACCGCAACTGACAAAGGCGAAGGAGTTTGTCCAGGAGAAGACGCCGAAGGAAGCGAAGGAGTACGCGACGCGCGCTTTCTTGTTTTTAACAGCGGCGAGAGAGGAGTTGGTGAAAGTTTTGGCGGCGAAATTATTGATGGTGTACCAAAACGTGGATTTTTTTGCGCCGTACGCGACGAAATCGAACGCGATGTTTTCCTCGTACGTTTTGGTCCAAACGTTGATGTATTACTTGGCGTACCGAACGGTGTCGCGAGTGCTTTTCGGACGCAAAAAAGCGAAAGGGGACAACAACAACAAAAACGTCACTAAGAAAGCGGCGAAAGCGGTGCCGAAAGAGGTGAAAGGTAGATCGGTTGAGTTTTCGCCCCCGAAAACGAGAGCGACGCGAATCGCCGCACCGTTCGCGGCGAAGCGAACGACAGCCTAATTTTTTGTAAGATGATGATTTTCGTGAAAAAAAAGGACGATTGAACACACACACACACATGAACAAATGAACACAAGAATACAAAAGGATTTGAATGAATGAATGAATGAATGAATGCGAAGAAGCGCAGTTGCGTAAGTAGTAAATTGTAAATACGCGCGCTACAATACGATAAAACATCATCTGAATAAAAGTCTTCTTTTTTCCTAATTGTATCCTATCTATAGAACTACAGCGGAGACCCGGGTTCCTCCTTACTATTACTACTTTTATTATTTTTATTATTATCGTTCGATGGTTTAGGCGAAAGTGGACGATCGCGTCTTGGACTCACGGTCGCCGACTTATCCCTCGGCGAGAGATCGTCGTCGCTGAAGTAAGACGACGTTCGTCTCTGGGCAATTTTAATCGGCTTTGAATCCGAATGATACGGGAACACGTATCGATTCGGCGTCGCGGCGGTGCCGAACGGAGACGACTGAGGTTTTCTAGCACTCCCTAGCGAGGACGCGTTCAGACTCGGTCCGTTTTCCGCAAAATCCATCAGCGTCATCGCTCTCGAATCGAACGCAGCTTTTTGTGCCGCGCGTACTAATTGGCGACGCTCGTCGTCGGTCGCGTTGTTGTTGAAACCAGGGTCATTGACATCAAAGGCGTCGCCGTCGTCGTCGTCTCGGTCATCGTCGTCGTCGTCGTCGTCGTCGTTATTGTTGCTATCATCGTCATCATCATCTAATACCAAATACGCTTCGTCGTTCACGTCCAAAAGTTGCAACTGTTGCTTCGTGAACATGCCGTCAAACTTGGAGAGAAGTAACCGAAGCGGCATTAACATCGCGATTAAGATTGGAAACATGAGGCACAAATCCGTCGAGCGCACGCCCCAAATGACCGCCACGCAACACACTTGTACGAACGTAAATCCATGAACCCGCGATAACGGGACGTTTCTCACGTACGACGTCGGTGGGTGTAACCTTGGTTCCATAAATATCATCGTCAATCGATGAAAAAATTGATTTTCGTAGAAACCGTTGATGCCCATCAAAACGAATAAACCGTACAATACCGCCATAGGAATCTCTTTCAACAATGACAATAAAACAAAGGACAACAAAACCAAAACGTTGACGAGCAGCGGCGAGAGGCGTTGTTCGTGAACAGTCACCACTTTTGTTCGCGTGACCCCGTTCTTTGTAATCTCTTCAATCTCCGACAATGCTCTCACGTATTGCGGCGAGTGCGGCAGACTCGGCGTCGCAAACGGCAAGCCAAAAATCGAACAGAAAAAGAGTAAGATAGAGAGTAACGCGAAATCGTAATGATACGCGACGCCTTTTCTCAACTTTGCCTCTTCTTTGTTGCACAATAGCGCCGCAACATTAGCGTCGATGTAATACAAGCACGTTAAGCATATCGCCGGGACTATCGCGCCTCCGATGATCCATCGATTTCCTTCCTCTTTGGACGGAAATAAGTCAATCAGCCAATTGCTTCTCGTTTCGTCGCTCGGCTTGATGTTCGAAGGTAACGAGAGCTTTTCGTACCCATCGATTCCAGATCCCCACGCGAGAAGACAAGAGGTAACGATCGCAAACGCGATTCCAAAATCAGCCGTCAATTCTCTCAAAGGACCGAGTAAGAAAGGGCTGGAACGAACTTTTCCAAAAAACAATCCGAGTTGTAAAGTCACGGCGGCTAAGATGAGCGAAAACAACGCCACGTCTCTGCTGTACGTCTCTTTCGCGCTATCGAAATAACTCCCGACGCCTTTACACCCTTCGAATATGAAAATTGCACTCACAAATACCATGAAAATTTCTTGGGTGAACCTCGTGCAAGATCGAACGACAATCGCGCAATAATCAAAACACGCGATGAGGAGCATGAAAATTGAAGTCCACACGCCCGTCCACGCCATGGCGAGTTCGAAAGGCACGTTGAACGCCTTCGTCGTCGAGAGTCGATAAAGCTCGATGATGAAAACCGTTTGCGGACCGGCTGGTCTGAGTACTAACTCGGGTTGACCACCGATAATTGCCCAAACGATGCCGACAAAAGCCTGGCAGAGCAAAAATTCCATCGCGCCGAGTTTACCGCCGGTTTCCTCGTACGTCAACCCTCCAAACGCAATCGCCGGTCCTAAGCACCCGAAATACATGTACAAAGTCGCCGTTATCGTCTTGACTGTTTGTAGTCCATCCATCCAATCGCTCGCGTACACTAACGAACGTCGTTTAATATCATCGATGATTCCACCGCAAAATCTCCCCGTTCGCTCGGCTTCGTACGAGCTGTTAGTGTTCGCGTTCGTATCTTTCGCGTTCTTTTTCCTGTGTTCTATGGAAGTCAAAAACGAATTCCTATGGGACAATCTCAAGACTTCCACGGCGTCTTCCCACGCGTCCAGGACTCTTTGCTTGGCACTCAACAAACGCACTTTATCGTCCGTGCTGTCCCCGTGCATGACTGCGGAGAGAACGTCAAAAGCGTGCGGCAATCTGGAATGTTTCTTCGCGTGCGAGTGGAGTCTTTTGAAATCGCTCGCGTCGGAGACAAAATCTGTGTCTCTCGATAAACTTCTAAACGCGGCTTTTATGCACGCGATTTTATTCCATCGGTCCAGGCCAAACAGCGCGTCTTTATCGTTGTCGTCGTCACCGCCGTCGTTATGTAAAGCGCTGTTCCGATGAAGCTCTTCAAAACTGTGTCGATGGTTTCCGTGTAAAGTTTGCGAGCTCATCGGAACTAAGACCAAACACACCACTCTGGCGTTTCTCCCGTCCGAGGCGCCTAAATTCACCGGCGACTCTAACGTCGCGATTGCAATCTTCGGCACGTTTGCGAGCTTTTTCTTATTCTTCTCGTCGCTATTTTTCTTCTTCGTCCCTTCTTTCTTTGCCCCCCCTTCGCTACTCGTATCTTCTTCGTCTTTCTTCTCCGCCGACGCCGCCGACGCCGCCGCCGCGGCTCTCACGACCGATCCTAAACTCCGTTTATCTCTCAGTTCCTCTCCAACTAAAACCGCCAGACCGCCTTCATTGACTGCCGTGAACACCCGTCCGACTCGTATCGGGTCTTCATCCTCGTTGTTCGTCGTCGTCTTCGCGTAATAATTTTTCCGAATCTTCTCCACCAAAAATTGAATAATTTCCGTCTCTCTCCACGAGCTCAACTCGCACTCGATGCTCGCGTATTTGCTGCTCGTCGTCGTCCCATTTGCGTTTTCGTGAGCACACGTCATCATTTTCTCTTTCAACTCTTCCAAAAGTCGCATCGGTCTCGGTAACGCCGGTGGTTTCATCGCCCCTTTTTCCAAATCTTTTTCTTCATCATCATCTTCGTTTTTGTTCATCACGTTGACATCAAAATCATCATCAGCAGAAGCATCATTCTCGTCGTCCGCCCCACCACCGCGTTGAAATTGTTGCTGTCGCTGTCGTCGCATCCTCCTCGCGTTCCTCGTCCTCTCTCTAAATCTCTCTCAACCTCTCCAAAACATCGTCCTTGTTTTTAGTACTATAGAATACTAACAAGAGTTTGATGAATTTTTTGGTGCGCGTGCGTTTTTTATGAAGCGTCGACCTTTTTTACAAAGAAAATTAATCTGCTTTTTAATTTTTTTTTTACTTTTTTCTGCTCTTTCTGCTCTTTCTGCTCTTTCTGCTCTTTCTGCTCTTTTGGATAATATTATTGTGCATCTGCACTTTAAACACACGCACACGTAATACATCTCTCGCGTTTTCTCTCTCTCTCTGTGTTAGATATACTATATATACACACACACACGTACAACTATAATATATAATGTTGACGACGATTCAAGCGACAACTTTTCATCTCGCATCCAGACAAAGCACTACGACGACTACATTTTCGAGAAGATTATCATCAAACAACAGAAAGATATCATCATCAATGACGACCACGAAAGCGCAAATGTCGCAAGACGAGCTGAAAAAACTCGTCGGGTATAAATCGGTGGACGATCACGTCCTCTCAGGGATGGTTGTTGGTTTAGGCACCGGATCGACGGCGTATTTTGCCGTCGAACGGTTGGGGCAAAAGTTGAAATCCGGGGAGTTGAAAGATATCGTGGCTATTCCAACCTCGGAACGAACGCGAGAGCAAGCGGAAAGCCTGGGCATTCCTTTGTGCACGCTGAACGAGAAGAGTAAGTTGGACGTGGCGATTGATGGAGCGGATGAAGTCGACCCGGACTTGGCGTTGGTGAAAGGCGGCGGTGGTGCGCTTTTGAGAGAGAAGATGGTGGAAGTGATGGCGAAGAAGTTCATCGTCATCGTCGACGAATCCAAGTTGTGCAAAGGGTTAGGTCCGGGGTTTCCGTTGCCGGTGGAAATTACCCCGTTTTGTCACGAGCACACGGCGAGGACAATCGCGGAGTTGCCGAGTTTAGCTGGGTGTGAAGCAGTTATTCGCATGGGCTCGAGCTCGACGAACAAGCCGGACGGCGATAACGTCGCCGTCACCGACAACGGGAACTACATCGTCGATTTACACTTTAAGGCGCCGATTAAGGACGTGAACAAAGCCGCGAGCGATTTGAAAAATACCGTTGGTGTCGTCGATCACGGTTTGTTCGTTGGGATGAGTTACCAAGTCATCGTGGCCGGTTCGGATGGTATTCGAGTGGCTGGCACGGATGGCGAGAAAGCTTGGTGGTAATCTTCTTGCCCTTCTCAAAAAAAGAGAGTTTTAATTCACAATATATTCGAGGACTCTGTATTAAACACACGAACGAAAGCACACAATACAAGGCATATGATGCGTATGTGATGATACTATTTTTATGCTTTACTAAAATTTTGCGTTCCTATTACTATAGTTATGCGTGTGCCTTCTCTAAAAAATCGTCGTCGTCCGGTATCTCACCGTTCGCGACAGACAATTTTGTATTATTAATTTGTGGGTCCCTCACTCATGGATGAGTTGTTCGTCTCGTAGCCGCTCACTTTTGCGGTTTCGAAATGCTCTGTCGGCGCGTGAATCAAGTAACACAGAACCCGATACGTCGCGCAGGAATTCCCGAGGATTTTACTCGTTCTCTCGTCAACTTTCTTCGTGTTCGGTATCCCGGGCACCGAGTGCATCAACAGTCTCGGCATCGGCTTCGCAAAGGTATAAAACCGTTCCCAATTTTTCTCGTTACCTTTCACGCGTAAAATGCCGGAGACAATCGCCAAGACGAAGAAAAATGCCGCCTGTAAAGCGCACTCGGCGTACACGATGACGCACGCGATGAGTTGCAAAATTAACTTTTCAATTTTAATCGTGCCTTTGCCCACGGTGATGAACGCTTCGTGCGCGTTGTCGCGTAAAAAACCATCAAATGACGATCGCCTGCTACTTTCGCTCTCGTATCCACCTTGCTCGTTCGCGTCGTAAAATTCGTCTTCTCCAGTGGATCTTCTCTTCTTTTTCTTTTTAATCGGCGTGCTCGTCAAGCTCGATCGGCCCATGTGCGTCAGTCGATCCACCGCCTCTTGCGCCGTTGCGGACGCTCGAAACCAAAACGATTTGATGATGCGTTTTTCTCTCTCCGCAAACTCCGTCCACGTTTCCGCGTGCTTCTTTGCCGCCTTTTCTGCCGCCGCTTTTGCCGCCGCCGCGCGTTTCGCCGCAAACTCACTCGTTTGCGAAGCCCATTCTTGACACTCGGTGTACCAATCCTGGAGCGAATTTTGCGACGAGTTCCTCGACGAATCTCGTAAAGTCTCCAACGAATCCTTCATTTCTACTTCCTCTTCTCCGTCGTCGTCGTCGTCGTCGGAATCCGAGGTTTCGCCCGTCGTATTTGTCGCACCTCCGTTACTTTCCGGAGAAGATATATTTCTATTATTCGTTGTTATGGGCTGATTCTCGGTCAACCCGCGCCTCGCCCTTTCCAACCTGGACGACTTCTTCTCCTCCTCTTTCTTCTTCTGTTTCTTGATCCAACTCTTCGCGTCTTTTTGCGCCATCTCGAACAATATCTTCATCTTATACTGCTCTGGAGGGAAAAAGCACCACCACACCGGCACAAACTTCGACGGCTTAATATCCGCTCGCGAGCTATAAAACGGACTCACCACGATCAACTTCCTCCCGTGTTTCCGTCGACAGTGCAACTTTGAAAACGTCCCGGACCGTTTGAACCCGCTGACGTATTGAATATCCGTCAACGCGCCGTCTAAACACAATCCGTGACCTTTCAGCCACATCGGCAACCCACTCAAAGGCACGATGTTCGACGAACACAACAACGCTCTCACAAAAAACTCGTACGTCTCGAACACTTTCAACCGTAAATTTTTCAATCCTCTCAGCGTCATTCTCGTGATGCTCATCTCCAACTTATTCGTGCACAATTCGTGCGCGTTATCCGGCGCAAACTCTCGAATCGCGCCTTGCACGTAATACCTTAACTGGAAAGCGCCTAAAATGGAACTTCTCGCTCGCGTCGCGCACAGGTAGGCGTACACCGCCAACGCGTCCAAATCCACCGTCGGCATAAAAAGTAAAGAGCCGATTAAAGCGCCGCCGGAACATCCAATAACTTTCGTGTTTCTGTTTTAGTAATAACACGCAGAGCGAAAACGATTTAAGAGAAGAAAGAGAAGGGAATTTTAGTGAGCGAGTGTTGATTCATGACTTAACTCACGCTCTTCTCTATTCACAGAGCTCGCGAAAGAAGAGGAAAATTTTCAAAGACTTTGACGACCGTTTCTTTCTCATCGTCTCTCTCGTACTAAAACAAAAGATCGTCGTTTCGCGAAACGAAAGAAAGAAACAAAACCACGACGTAAACTCCTCCTCGTCGTTAAAAAAAGGTACACGACAACACATAAAAACGTACTCCGCGTAACCTTCTCTTCTCAAAACTTTAATCACCCCGACGTAGTATATGAACAGCCATCCGGAAGATCCTGTGTAATATAAAATGAGTAAGAAATAAAATCATATAAATCTCAAGGAGTTTACCTAAAGCTAACGTCCGATCAAAATCTATCGCATCATCATCATCGGCAGTCGTGGTGGTAGTATTCACGCCCCCTTCTTTTCTTCGTTTTGCTGCTCTTCTTAACTCCATCGTCTTCATCGTCCCTAAATCTTCTTCTGAATAAACGTCGTCTGAATCATCATCTCTCTCGTTGTTTTCATGAGGTAAGAAAGAGTGAGTTGTTGGAGCTCGAGACATTTTTTTGAAGGAAACGAAAAGAAAAAAAAAAAAAAAAAAAAAAAGCAGACGCTTCACAAAAAAAAAGAGAGAAAAAAAAGCAACAACGAGAAGAGTTTGTTTATTATTGTTTGCGCTTTGAAAGAAGACCTTTGAGACGAACGACTTTAACGACGACGAGATGACGACGACGACGACGACGAACAAAAGCGTGGAAAAAGACCTGCCGCTTTTGTTTCAGAGCGCGTTCAGAGGAAGTTTTCGGTGAGAATATCAAAGAGCTTTTTGTTTTTTTTTCTGCGCGAGATTCGTTTTTTCTTTGATTTCTCCTGTGGAGGAAGCGAGTGTTTTTGTGTAAAAAATACACGAAGGAAAATTTCTCTAAATCGAACGAATATGTGACTACTAACATTAACGATAAAACAGGTTTTTCAACGCGATGCAAAGCGAGATGATGGAGTTTATACTGACAAAAACGGAGGCGTCGTTCGTGTGCAGCGCCCCGACTGGGTCGGGGAAAACGGTTTTGTTGGAACTGGCCATGTTAACTGGATTGTTCCAGACGACGACGACGAACGGGGCGAGACGTAGACGAGGAGACGAGGTTTCGAGCGGCAGTAATCGGAGAGGTTGCAACAACAAAGTCGTTTATTTGGCGCCGTTAAGAGCGCTCGTGGCGGAAAAGCTGAACGATTGGCAAAATCGATTCGGTCGAGGGACGGAGTTAGATTTAAGTTTCGTTTTGTTGACAGGGGATGTGGACGACGAGAAGGCGCGATCGAGCGAGTTTTGGAGAGAAGTAGATAAAGCGGACGTAATACTGGCGACTCCGGAAAAGCTGGACTCGCTGTCGAGACGGAATTACTCGAACGGTAGTTTTGGCTTTTTTGGATCTATTTCGGTTGTTTTGATCGATGAGATACACGTCGTTGGCGATTCCTCGCGAGGGGCGACGTTGGAGGCAATCGTCTCGAGGTTGAAAGCAATCGGACAGAGTTTGGGGGAGGAGGCGGCTTTGCGTCGGTGCCGATTCGTGGCCGTATCGGCGACGGCGCCCAACGTGGGGGAGGTCGGCGACTGGCTGAGCGGTGGTAAGAACGCCATCACCACGACGTGGGAGTTTGGCGAAGAGTACAGACCGGTGCGACTGGAAACAATATGTCGCGACTGCGGTTATAGCAAGAACGAATACTTGTTTGAAAAGACGCTCAACGCAAAGCTTCTCGACGTGGTTTTAGACCATTACGAACGATGTCCGTCTTTGATTTTCTGCACGACGCGCGACGCGACCTTGAAAGCGGCGAAAAAACTGGAAGAGGATATCGCGCAGAGAAGAAATACTCTCCGCGAGCCGTTCGTTACCGATGAGCAATCGAAGATGAAGCTCGTTCAAGCGGCGCAAAGAGCGAAGAATAAAACGTTGAAACAGCTCCTTCCAAAAGGTATTGCTTTTCACAACGCTTCGCTCGAATATCACGATCGCAGTCTCGTGGCAACGCTATTTCGAGAAAGGGCAATATTAGCGCTGTGCTCGACGTCGACGTTGGCGCTTGGCGTCAATTTACCCGCGCGGCTCGTGGTCGTCTGCGGGACGAAAACGTATCGAGGCGGCGGCATCTACGCCGACATTGACCGAGGCACGCTTCTGCAAATGGCCGGACGAGCTGGGAGACCAGGTCTTGATCAACGAGGCGTCGTCGTCGTGATGACAGACACGCACTCGAAAGTTTCGTTTGAAAATCTTCTTCACAACATCGAGCCGATCACGAGTGAACTCAAAGCGAGCTTACCAGAAACGATCAACGCAGAGGTAACTTCCGGAGTGATATTTTCCGTGCCGAGCTGCGTTCAGTGGCTAACGAATACGTTCATGTTTACGCGCATGAAATACGCGCTCGCGTCTCCGGTAAATGTACCGATTTTTGGTCTCGGAGCGTCTACGAATAACGCGGCGAGTCCTTCTTCTTCTTCCTCTTCGCCGGAAGCTCAAGCCTTTCGCTGGGCGAAAGCGTTGGCTGTAAAAACGTTGCGCGAGATGAAAGTAGCGAATCTTTGCGAATTTAACGAGTCCCCGGATATGTCTGGGGTTCGCACTGTCACTGCGAAGGAGGAAGGACGAATTATGTCTACGCGATACGTGCGATTCGAAACTTTCAAGCGATTTCAACACGTGCTGCTTTCCTCTTCAGATGTGGACAGCAACGAACCAACCCACACAAAAGACACGTACGAAGACGTTCTTGTCACGCCGACAGCCGATGTGTCGTCGTTATTCCAACACCAAAGTGGTCTTGCTGGTGTCGTCGGTAAGAGCGAAGCGGAAATTTTGCGCTCGATTTTATCCGCAACGTGTAAAGCTATTGAGTTTGGCGAAATCTGCATTCGTCGGGACGAGAAGACGACGTTGAAGGCATTAAACAACAACATTCGCGTGCCGTTGTTTCATTGCGATAAAAAGGGCAAACGAATCACGAAAAACACGCCGATCAAGTTCGGTTGGGAGAAGTTATACGTTTTAACACAAACTGAACTGAAGGAAACGAACGAGAAGGAAAACAACGCCTTGCTGCCGAGTTTAAAGCGCGAGGTGGAATCGGTCATGAACATCGCGCCTCGTTTGCTTAAAGCAGCTCACGAGCTCTACGTCTCTCGAAAAGATTTCTTCCATGCGGTTTGCGCCTACCAACTGATGAAATCGATCGAATCGAGAAAATGGTTCGACTCGAAGGAAATCCTTTCGCAGCTGCCTCGTTGCGGGCCAAAAACTGTCGCCGCGCTCATGAACAACGGCATTCAAACTTTCAGCGACGTCGAAAACGCCGACGCTCGAGCGATTGAAAGAACCATGACTCGACAACAACCAGGATTTGTTCATCACCTCAAAGAGTCTGTGAAATTGTTACCGTCCGAAGTGCGCGTATCTTTGGAAATTAACGATACCGCTGATGACATCCTGTCGACGCCGTCGCCTTCTTCAACAAAAACACCGCGAACGAAGAAGAAACCAAACGCTGTTCTTCCTTCAGTTAATGTTCGCGTAGAGTTTGCTTCATCTAAACGTTCCTTTCCTGGTGATATGAACATTTTTGGTGGCAACGTACCCGGCAAGAAGGAGGAAGAGGAGGCCGAACTGTTTCCTCCTCGCGTCGTCCGACTTCCAAAACAACACCCGGGCGTGCTCATCGTTGGATGTGAACACGATAACAGCATAATACTTCGTACGAAGCTTCCGACGATTACCGAACGAGTTTTGAACACTCGAAAAGATTGTCTCGTTTTAGAATCGAAATGTTTCGCTCAATCTCTGCCTCGATCTCAAGCGCCGGTCAAATTTCTCGCCCGAGTATTTTTTGACGGCGTCCTGGGAAGAGACGCGTTTGGATGGGCGTTGAGTAGTAAAACTACTCTCCCTCCAACACTACCCAAGGAGAAGTATTACGTTCGCGAAAGTGCCCAGATTCAAGGGGGTGGTGGGAGACGCTTGCAAACAGCCACGCCGCGCGTCGTGGCCGCCAAAACGATGAATGTCGACGCAACACAGAAGACAAAGAGAAAGAACGACGACTTCGACAAAGACAACAGAAACAAAAACAAGACGAACGACAATGGTGATATGACCATAACTCAAAAACGAACCGACGTAGGTTTAGCGCAAATGCGCAAAACGAAGCAAACCACGTTGGTTCCGTCGTCATTCCCGTCGCCGAAAAGGAAGAAGAATGAAAAAAATATTACTCCGCGGACGACGGAAAAAAAGAGCAATCCTACCGCCACTACCATCACTGGTGCTGAAACAGGTGTCAACACCGCTGCTGCTCTTCGCGAATTGTGGGGCTGTAACTGGGCGGGTGGTGATGACGATGGTGATGATGGCAACGGCCAAAGCCTCGCGCCCGCATTTTTTTGCGACGACGACAACAACGACAACAACAACAACAACAACAACGAGAGCGAAGATAGCTGGGGCTTTGCTACTTAGAGAGAAGAAAGAAAGAAACTTCTAACCAGTAACCGATACGATACGATATGTGATGTAATAGACTTCTACTACTTACTTTCATCAACACGATTAAATATTATTGATTAACTTTTACCATCTCAATTGAGGAAGAAGGCGAAAAAGAAGGAGACGCTCGCGGCCACAGCTGCGGAAATCATCGCGGCGTTTGTTGGGGAAGATCTCGACGACGACGACGATGACGCAGAGCTCAACGAAATATCGCCGCACGAGGCAATAACTTCAAATGGGCACTTCGCCAAGGCTTCGTCATGCGTGTACGAGGGGAGACGTCTGCACGGTTTTGGCTCGCCCGAGCACGTTTGATCGTACAAACACAACGAAGGAACGGTCGTCGCGACTGCAGAGGTATCCACTTGATACTCGGCGTACATTTTCGCGACTACTTCTCCCCACGTCCAACCATATTCGTTAAAGAATGCGCAATCGAAGCCTTGCGTGGGCGCAGCTTTCCACACCCGTCGGAGTGCTTCGGGTGTGCAATAGTCGTCCAGCGCGTTCGCGCCTTCTTTTTCGAGGCAGTAATTAACAAAAGACGCGTACATCAACTCGCCAATAGCATTGTTCGAACATGCCGGGGAAACGCCCGCATTTTGCATCTTATCTTTCATGTCATCAACGTCTTGGGAACTTCCAGAGTGCACGTAAAAATTCGGATTGTTACCCGGAAGCTTGCAGTCCGTCTTTCCGTCCGCGATCTTTTGCTCCCAATACGCCTTTCCGTTGAAAGACGTATACGAAGAAGTGTACACGTTGGTCGCCAAAAATTCAGCTTCGCCTTCCGCCACGACGTGGTTTTCATTCGCTTCCCAAATCATTGGCGTACTTTCCATGCCGGGGCAGTCCTCGCCGTAAATGGCGTTAAACGCGTCTCGAGCGAACGTCTCCGTCTGCGCTGCGTTGCAATTCCCCGTCCCTTCTCCAGGCGTTTGCGAGTAGAAAATAACAAACGTCGGGTGGTCGAACAATTTCACGTCGTCCGGCATGGCGTTCAACGCTTCCAAATGCTTCGTCACCGTCGCTGCGGCGACGCTGCAATAGTTGATCGCCTGAAATCTCAAGCCGTTGCCAACGGAAGAAGAAGAATCCGAAAGAGGAACCCCGCCTGTTGGTGCAGTATCCAAAACCAATTCTTCATTCAAATACCCTTGTTGCAACAAATGCACGTATTCGTGAACGGATACCTTCGCCGTTTCTTCGATTTCTGTAACCGTCGGGTCGATGTATATGTGCAATCCATTCGCTCTGGCCCCTTTGGCATACGTCGACCCTCCCGATGCTTCCAACCCTTGGAACTTTTGATATATGTCCCCGTACGTCGCCTGCCCGTACTCGTGCGTGCACGCCGCCGAAACGAAGGAGTTCGAGAAGGAGGAGAAAAGCGCGAGAGAGAGGAAGAATGCCCCGTGGAGCGATGTGGACATTTGAGATACAAATACTAATTGGGGTAGATTATTTTGACGTCTTTGTCGACATTTTTGTGAATTTTTTGCCTGTCGACCGGTTCCCCTGTTTTTTGGGTGGAGTGTTCGCGCGGGTGCGCTGACAGGGGACTTATGGTCTATTATTATACAAAATACATACATGTCGTTCTCTACGTTGTTGTTGCTACTACTTACCGCCAACGGTATTGCTATTGCTATTATTATTGGTATTACTAGTATTATTATTGTTGTTGTTGTTGTTGTTGTTGTTGTTATTGCTATTCATCTTCGCCGTGTGCTGGACTCGCGCGACTCTCGATATGTCGCTGCCTAAGGTTCTTAAGGAGTTTTCGAACAAACCTTGCAGCTGGGGATTGACGACGTCCAACTTTTCGTGCGCTTTTACAGCTTCGGCGCACGCGTCTCGGAGCTCCCACAAGGCGTTTACCAAGTCCTTAGAATCTTTGGAATCCATGTTGGTGGAATTTCGAGGAGTGCTCGGGTCGTCGACGTTGCCGGACAACATCGAAGGCGAGATTGGCTCGACGAGAGGCGCCGTCAAATCGAGCGGGTTTTGCTTTGCGTTTGCGCGATCGGGCGTGGCAGTTAAAATATCCACAGAAAACGAATGTCTCGGACTCAGAAAGACCTGTTCTGCTCTAGATTGGTCTCTCGAGTGCATATCTCCATCCGGGCCTTCGAGCGGAACGCCATCAAAATTATCCGACATGGAAATACCTCGCTTATGCCTTCCGAGCAAATCCCCTAGAACGGAAGAGTTCTTCTTCTGAAAACCAGCCTTGCCGGATTTAATCGTACCTTCCGGAGAAGTCGCTGCAGAACCGCCAACGACGTGTGCGTTCGCGTCTGCCACGTGCGGCGGCACGGAATCTACGTTGGTATTAGTACCCTCGTACGCGAATGGGAAAAACGCGCGCACCAGCGCCGGAACGCCTCCGTTAACGCCAGCCGCGAGCGATCCTTGCAACAATCTTTGCAACATTTCCGGATTCACATTTCTTTGTCTCGCCGCCTTCATTAAAGCTTGTCCTTGCGCGCGTAACATCTCCGCGGCTGAACTCAACGGTGACATTTCGACGACTCTGGTGAAGGCGATTTCAGACCGGGGGCAGAAGCTTGGAAACGCCTTTTTCGTGGCCAAAGTCAATCGACGCCTACCTCTCGATCGCAAGTCGTTATAGACGCCGTTGTTGTTGCCATCGCTACCTTCGCGACGTGCATTGTTTTCAACCATAAAAGGCGTATCGAATGCGAAGATTCGTGCTCGTTCGAAGCAGGATCCTCCGACGGCGCCTCCGTTGATGCGCCGAGCCTCCTCATCAAGCTCGTCGAATTCCTCCTCGTCGAGCTTCTGAAGCGCTCGTTTAAACGCTTCGTTGATGTCTTGATTATCGCTCGAAGATGATGCTTTCACTTCGGATTCAAAATCGAAGGGTAATACGGCCGTGACTTGGATGCCGGCTATGCCAAATCCTGGCGTTGGATCGCCGGCTGTAGGTAATTGACTCACCTTTATTCCAGCGGGAACGTACGACTGTAACCATTTCCGAACTCTGTTCGACATATCTGCTAACGTTCGATCACGCGCATCGCGATAGAGCCATTGCGCTCCAGTAAGTGATCCCCAAGCCTCACCAAGCGCTCGCACGCGCCAGTAAGTTGCCGGCTCCCTCGGCGGCTTCGGTGTGTCTGTGAAGAACTCGTCGTTTCGCGAGTGCGTCCGTTCATCCAACAAAGGCATCGGACATCTCAAGTGCAAATCTGCTAAGGTGTGATGCGCCGCAGCGAGAGCCTTGAAATCTCTTCTCCTCTCCCATGCTTTCAAACTTGCCTTCACAACTCTGATTGCGGCTTCATCGAAACCACCTCTCGTGAAACATTTCGCCGCCGCGGCGAGGTGTTCCAACACTCGCTTTTCACCAACTTCCTCGGCACCAACTCGTAACGCTGCGATGGTTGGTTCGGGTGCACCTCGCGGACCTAGTCCAAAAAAGGCATCTCGTAATTGGATGGCATCTTCCGCCGTCCACGTAGAAGTATCCGGTGCCACGGACGCCAGCGCGCGCATGCAAACGACAGCAGCCGCGCAAGCGGCTTCGCCGGCTTCCACCCAATGTTCCTCCGATTCCAAACGTTTGCACAACGAGGAGAGAACTTTTATCTGTGCAGATGATGACGCTTCCAAAGCTAACGCTAAAGCGCTTTCGAGTTCAACGGCGCGGCATACATCCGATGTCTTTCGACTACCGGTCGTCGCTAAAGCCACCTCTCTGACGCGAGCTTCTGAAAAAGCAATCGCGCGAATAAGAGAGTTTGTTGCAGATTTCCAATTCGCCGGCGATTGGCTCGAACCGTTGGTCGATGAAACTGGCTCCGAAAGCGCTCTGAGAGCTCTCGAAACGCCTCCTGCGCGAGCGTTGTGACCAAATGGCTGCAAACCTTGTAATAAGGCGTACGTCAAAGTTGGTCTCAAACACTCGACGCCGCCTCCAACATCGAGTGCAGATTCCAAGAGGGCACGAAGCCCACCAACAGCGAGCGATCTCGCCGGTTGAGGGCGCGCAGCGCAACGCAACAGAGCAACACACGCGGATTCGAGGAATGCAAACGGCTTTGCACCCGGGTAAGGAGCTTCGAGAGGAGGGAAAACGCCATCCACGTCTTCGCACGGCGCGCGGTACAGAGGCTCGAAGAGTACGTATTTACGTTCCCTTATAACCGCATTGAGAAGCGGTGCTTGCAAAACCCAACCCGTGGCAGATTGCGAACGACGAAGCAAAGCAGCTAAAACACCCATGATAGCTTCGAGAACGTTAAATTCGCTTCCTCCGTGTGCTCCGATGCCACCGCTTACTCCTTTACGCGCCAGCTCACTTTTGCTGTCTAGCAGAGAGGATGCCATCGATAACGGCTCGGAGAAGATGTCTTCCTCCTTCGCGCCTTGAAGTGCGGGGGAATTCATCTGTTGCGTCCTTTTATTAAACTGTGATTCGTGGTCGACGCGTTTCCATGCATCTCTCAACAAACGTAAAATAGAGGTCGTCGCCGCTGTGGACAAGTGCCCAGCAGCTTCTCGTGACCACGCTTCTGTCCTCGTGCTTGGGCCACGCGGTAGCCACGATAAGACACCGCTTTGACTTATACCGGAAAGTACCGCAGGATTTTCTTCGCTCATAAATTCATCGTCAGGCTTTACTTCAAAAGCTTCCGCTGCGTCCCGCAACAACGATATGAAAGAACGAACTCGCTCACGATCTTGCGACAACCATCCCCACAGCTTTGCTGGGTCTGAGTCTCTCGCCAAAGCCAAAAACACAGCCAATGCATCCTTCTTTGCCAACGAAGACTGCAAATTCGCGATGACATCTCTTGCACGAATCATTAAACGTAACATTGGCGCGTATGCTGCAGCTATTGCTCGACGAGCCGCCGGCTTTTGCCAGCCAGCATTCCAACCGTGTCTCGCGGTGACGCACGCGACGGTTCGGGTTGCGCACGCTGCGCGCGCGGCATCAGTTTTTGATTGCGACAATCCTCTCCCCGTGCTGGCCGTCAATGCAAAGACGAACGCCTCTCCTGGTGTCACGAGCGTAACATCTCGCACGCCGTCGTACGAAGAAGCAATGGCTTTACTTTTCGAGCCATCGTGTTTTTTGACATCGATGTTTGCGTTCGCAGGTAAAGACACATCGCTATCCAGAGACGTTTTTCGAACTCCATCGACAATATCATCCAAAGAGCCCACGTCTTCGATATCATCGATATCATCGCTAACGCTAACGCGGGGTCTTCGCTGAATTCCTGAAGACGAAAAATCATCCTGTGGTCGATCATCGTAATTCCCATCGCACCTTATCTCCCGCTCTTCACGAGCTGTGATAGCTGGATCCCACGCACGAGTTACATCCGCGGTGATGATATCCAATAATGCCGGCGATGCGGCTAAGAATTCAGAAAATTCTTTGAGTAACGCGGCGTGCGCCGCTGTCCCGTCGGCGAGCGCTCGGGCGTGCGCCGCGGCGAGCTCAATCGATAACGGGCCGAGTGGTCCAGCCAAGCCACTTCCCAGGCGAAAGTGATCGCCGCTGTCGCCAATCTTCTCGCCCGTGGCTTTCTCAGATGAAGACGTTTTGTTGTTCTTGGACGATTTTATTCCTGGAATAGCCAAAATATCACTCAGGAGCGCCGCCAAGTTGGCATTGAGCGTTCGAACGCGCATCAACTCCCTTGGATTTGTGTTCTTGTTTGCCCGACTCGCTCGAGCAGAGACTTCCAACGAAAGCGCTTCAGCTACGCCTTTCAAAGGCGTGGCATCTTTATCTACTGAAACGGCATCTCGCGGGATTTGAGCACGATCCAATGCATACGCTCTTGAAATCAATCCCAGCGCAAACCAAGAGACTGAAAGCGCATCTTCGTAAGGGCTCGCACCAGTTCTGTCTGTCAACACGGCTGAAAACCTTCGCGCTAATATCGTATGCATCGGAGTAACGCTTGCTTTACTTCTAGGCAACGATCGATCGAGCTTATCTATGTACCCAGATTTGTACGCTTCCGTGCCGAACGCTAAAGTGACGAAAGCTTCCAAAGGCGGCGAGTGCGGCGCAAGACCTCCACCCAAATCCTCTCCCGGCTCGATCGTCTGCACTTTAGCGGCAACACGAATCAAAGCTCTGAATGCTAAGTCGCCCACGTCCCTGTTCAAATCATCCTCTTCTTCTATTAAAACGTAAGATTTTGAGCGCGTCGACCAAGAGTTTCCGCCAAACGCGGAATCTCGGAATTCGCTTCCGGAGAGTTCTGAACGCGAATCGCCGACTACGTGTGCGAATTCAGGAACTTTTTTATCGTCGGAGGCTAAATTATTCCACGCATCTATCCCGTTCAAGTTGCTATCATTTTTTGCGCCGTAGCTTTCATCAATCGCACTTTGGTTATTGTAATTATTACTGTGCGAAACATCGTCGAGCGCGCCTTCCAACCTGGTTAACCTCAATAACATTTTAAATATCGCAGGCAAATGCGCCAACAACGCGGCTCCTTCAGCTAAAGGTAAGTTTCTCGTGGCGGATAAGAGTCTATCGACGGCTTCTCGTCCGGATGCACCTTCTGCCCACGCCGCAGTAGCCGCATAGAAATTACCTATTCTCCCATCCGCGGTGTGCAACGTGTCCGCGAGTCGCATTTTCACGTGCACGCACGGCACTCTCTCGTTCCAATACGGCATATGCGCTCTTACGTTCGCTTGCAGATACTTTGGCAAAAGCTCTTTCACCGCGACTAAACCTAATTCAACGCCGTTCGGATTATTGGCACTCGCGATATTCGGCGCGAGCGTTTCTGGCGCCACGCACAAAGGTATCACCGAATGTCCAATCAATTCTTCTTCACTTTGTACTGAACCTAAGAAGAGGTTTTTAGCGTTTTGATCCGTTCCATACACGGATAAAATCAAATGATGCGACGGTTTTAGCCTCGCCGGTAACGTCGCGCGAGCTTCGGAACAAAAAACGCCACCTTTGGTTTTCCCGACTGAGAGTGGCGTCCAAAATTCGCTCACTTTGTTCCTCCCATCCGGTGAAGGAAAGGTCGCCGGCAATCCCTTTGCGTTGATGTTCAAATCATCGTCGCGCAGTTCCATCTTCACGCGCAAATCTTTTCTTTTGCACAAGTCGATGTTCCGGATGTCGATGAAAACCTCTCTTCGCAAGCCGCAATCAAGCGTGTTGCCCCAAGCGCTTTCCCAGTTGGATTTCAGAGAGCTCGTTTCCGACAAGTCCTTAATGTGAACGACGTACGGAGGTAATCTAGGCTCTGGAAGCATCGTTGCACTCGTATCTTGTTGTTGCTGCTCTTGTTTGTCTTGTTGCTTCTGCTTTTGTGGTGCTATCGAGCGTAATCGCAAAACTTCCGCAAAAATTTTGCACCGAATCGGTTTGTGCGATTTCAACGGATGGCTGACACCGGCTGAAGCCGCGGCATCGATGATGGCACTTTCCGTGTACGCTTCTTTCACCCGATACAACTGCGAACACTCTGCGGTATCGCGAACTCTAAAAGAAGGTCGACCGTTTGCATCCGTGGCGTTTTCAAAAATGGACATGGTGATCCATCCGATTAACGAACGCGGTTTCGACGCTTCGTCAAAAGTTGATGAAAATCTGTTGTTGTTGTTGTCGTCGTCGTTCCTGTTTTCTCCTCCTCTTCTGTCCATTCCTAAATTATTGTTCTTGACGCTCGAGTCATCGTTTTGACTCGTCGTCGTTGATGAATTCGCCGTCTTTCGAACGACGTTTCGGAAATTTTGCATCTTTTTCGAAACCGAATTCGAATCGTCCAATTCCGATCCGTCGTCTCCAGAATCCTCATCATCTGAAGCTCCTACTTTATTGTTACTGTTGCTATCTTCATCGTCATCTATAGAAAATATCTTCCCATTTGCCGCCTGTTGTTGTGTTTGCATCCCTCCTCCTCCTCCTCCCGTGTTTCCGTACTTCAATTGCTTCACTCTTAAAATCTCTCTTTCCGCGTACGATTTCGCTTTCTTGTCGTCCCGCATGGTGTACACTTTCGGATCCAAACCACCGAATTCTGGCGTCACGTGTGCAATCTGCACGAACAACCTCACCGATGCCGCGCATCTGTGATGAGGAATCGCAAACACCGCCGATGGCTTCTCCGGATTCCCGTCCCTCTCGTCGCCCGGCGACCAACTGAAATAAAAAGCCTCCGACAATCTCTTCTTCTGCTGTAAATCAATCAAGAAAGCGACGCATTCAATCGTCTCGTAGTTTCCAACCTCGAAATCGATGCTTTGTAACCGAAACAAAAACCGCAAACTGTTCATCTCTCTCGCCCTTTGGTTTTGGCTCACGTGCGGCGCTTCTGAAGGCGAACGCGGCAACGCCGTCTTTGGCGCCGCCGTGACGGCGTGCGCGCCCGGGAAGGGTATTTTGTCTCGTATCAAAGGGTCGTATAACGTCATAAACGGAAGACCATCGACCACAGATGCCGGCGCTCTTCTCTGTTGATTTTGATTTTGATTTTGATTTCGATTGTTGTTGTTAATGTTGTTCGTGGGAATACTCGTACCGTTTTCGATAGCGCTGGTCTCTTCGAGAGTGCTTCGACTGAGATTCGAAATTTCACTCCTCGCGTATTCTCTTTCTCCACCGTTGTTGCTGTTGTTGTTTAAGGAGGACAACACGGACCCAGTCCTCGAATGCGCAACACTATTAATACCACTTTCATCTCGACCACCAGCGTTGTTGTTGTTATTCATGTTGTTGTTTGAAGAGAGTTCGTCTAAATCTTCTTCAAACGATTGTATCTCCAGCAACGGTGCCGGAGTGTTTAAACTCCACCCGTCGTTTGGTTTATCGTCGATAATCCATCGCTCGTAGCGTTGACTGGTAATCGCTTCCACGTGCGGCGCGTCGATATCGCTCTGGGTGACTGAATTCGGCGGGCCATCCGATGCGTTGCCGCGCTGAATAGCGCGCCACACCATCTCTTCTTCTTCTTCTCTTCTCTGATGAAATGAAGAAAAGTGTGACGAAGAGAAATTCTTCTTCTTGAGAAAATTTTTCTTCATAATTGCAATCCTAAACCCTAATTAGCGCACATCGTCCGGGCTGTAAAGCTGTAAGGAAGGTTAAACTTCCCGGTTGTGCGCAGGAGGTCCTGGCGAAGCGTTCTACCTATTCTCGAACGTTGACGAGAGGTCCGCGTGAGCTTGCTATCGACGATCGAGCGTTTCTTGAAGGAGGCGTTTGTCGTCGTTAAAGCGGAAAGTCTTCGATGGCAGGAAACTGAGCAGAAAAACTGCCGCGTAGTAAGCAGCACGCGGGGTGCCACTCTGAATTCGAGGTGGGATCAATGGTGCGTGGAGCTTGCGTTCGACTGAGAACCTCTTTTTTTTGTTGATGTTGCATTCTTATCTAGTACTAAACTCTCTATTATCATAATGCTATTAATGCTCGCTAACTATGATGTACTAGTATTAAAAGGTATAATAGTGTCCGGCGACGTCTTTGAACCAGCGCAAATCTCCAACCGAAGATACGTTTCGAATGTACTCTTTATTTTCGTTATTCACTTCGGCGGTTTGGTACACGACCACTTGCGGTAACCCACTACTCACGCCGTAGAGTATTGAACTTTGGTGCACGTAAACCGTCCTTTTATTACGAATGGTCAAATACTTCGCCGCGCCGTCGTCGCTTCCGCCGCCGCCGTACGGCGCCAAAGTAGCCGCGTTGGAGAAGAAACCGGCGCATATCGCGCGCAATATCGATTCGAGCTTTTTTTCTTTGTCCTCATCGTTACTTCTGTTATTGTCAATAAGCATACAATCGAGTCTTTGCGTCAAGAGTTTCTTCAATTGCGCGCGAACGGATTGGACGCGTTGCACGGTGCGAAAATTTAAATAATTTTCCTCGCAAAATCCCCTACGATTGCGGTCGTTCCACACGTACCCTCTCTGAATGTTCAAAGAGGTGATACCGTCGCCTTCTCGAGCGGCAAAATTCGCTTTTGCCTCGTCCAGAAGATCTCTCGACGTCGTGCCTCCTCTCGCTGGTAAAAAACACGTGTTTTCAATCGAGAAATACGAACAGATTGTGAGCATTTCATTGGCGCACCCGTAATCGCAACCGGCTAACAACGCTTTACCTAGCTTTGGTTCCAACGGAAGCTCCGCTAATTTAGCGCCAACAACTGAGGTTAACTTTGCGTCGTCATCAATCGCACCCAAAGCGTGTAAAAGTTCCAACGCAACGACGACGTGTTTTACCGGCGGCGCTTCGAACCAATCAAAGTGCGCGATGTTATCGATTCCTAACGCTTTGAGTTGTAAAATCGTTCCGGCGATATCCGCGCGAATTATTTCCGGCGCGGACGTTTTATCCAAACTCGCAAAATATTTTTCAGGGTACAAACGAAAGCACGTTCCAGGCCGAACGCGTCCAGCTCTCCCAGCTCTTTGCTTTGCCGATGAACTCGACGCGCGCACGACTTGTAACGTCTCCGAATTCCTCTCGCAATCGAACGCTTTGATTTTCACAAAGCCGCAATCGACGACGTAACTCACGCCTTCAATCGTCACGCTCGTTTCCGCGATATTCGTGGCTATGATAATTTTGCGAGCATTCCTCGGTGGCGCGCGAAACGCTCTCGCTTGTTTCGCGTTATTTAATCCCGCGTAAAACGGGCAAATGAGAACTTCTCTATCCAATCGTTCCGAGAGCAAATGTTCCTCCAAGATATCCGCGCACTCTTCCACCTCCTTCTCTCCCGTCAAGAAGATCAAAATATCGCCCGGGTTATTCCGCAAATCTAACCGGACTATATTCATCGCGCACTCCGCGCTTGCTTTTATGTAGTTTGCCACCGGTTCTTTGCTATAAAACGTTCGAACTGGATGTTGCCTTCGTCCTTCGACGCTAAGAATAGCCGGTTGGCCGTACGAGGAAGAAAATTTCCCGTCGTCGTTTCCCTTCTTCTTCTTCTCCTTCTCTTCTTCTTCTTCGTCTTCCTCTAATTCTAATTCTTCTGTTTCCGCGCGGAAAAACTCCCGAAACGCCTCGGCATCAATCGTCGCCGAACTCACAATTACCCTCAACTCTTTCCTCTTCCTCGTCACCTTCTTCAACAACCCCAGCAACACGTCCGTGTTCAAACTCCTCTCGTGCGCTTCGTCCACCATCACCGCCGAATATTTTTGCAACAAAGGATCTTCCAACAGTTCTCTCAGTAAACTCCCATCCGTGCAGAATAGAATCTCCGTCTCTGATGATTTCATGGTTTCAAATCGCACGGACACTCCCACCGTTCCGCCTAAACAACACCGTTGCGAAGAAGAAGAAGAATTAGAAGCAAAAATCTCCTCGCACACTCGCATCGCAACGGTTTGCGCGCTCGCTCGTCTCGGTTGCGTCACGCACACCATCTTCTCGCCAGGAATGGTCCATTTCGCCTTTCTCAAGTATTGGCAGATCTGCGTGGTTTTCCCGCATCCAGTTTGGCCTATTATTATCACCACTTGATGTCGTTCCAAGAGATACAAAATCTCTCTCTCGTGTTTCTGAATCGGGAGCAAAGAAGAAACGTGATTCTGATTCTGATCTTTTCGTTGTTCGTGTTGAAATCGTTCTCGTTTGCCATCATAGCGCGAGTTTGAGCAGCGCGAGGGTGGTGGGTGCATCATCGTCTCGTCGTTTATATCTTTTTATTAATATCTTCTTCTTCTTCTTCTCATCATCTTCTGCATCAAAGAAAGAGGTGTTGTGTGTTGAAAGGTGCAATTCTTTTTTTGTACGTCGAGGACTCTTTTTTCTCCCGTCTCGTTCATCAAAAGTCTCTTCTGATTTTTTTTCTTCGACAGACAATTAAATTTTCGACAAAATTTTCGACATTTCTCTATAGGGGATTGATTTTTCCTCAAAATTACACAGAACAGAGAGACAGAGAGACAGAATTACATAAAGATGATAAAGTCCTCCTCGGCGTCGGAATTCTTCTCGAAGACGAAAACGAGGCACTCGACGCCGGTTATTGTCGATTCGGTGTGCTATGATATCCCAAATGGGACGAAGTCGTCGTCGTCACCAAATTCGTCTGAAAACATTCGGTTGTTGGATAACGTCTCGACGGTGTTCGAGAACGGGTCGATGTCGGCGATAATGGGGCCCAGTGGCGCCGGGAAGACAACCTTGTTGGACATTCTCTCGTGCAGGAAAACGAGAGGGGTGATTTCCGGGACCGTGATGTTTGGGTCGCAAAACGCGACGAAGAAAACGTTCAAGGAGTGCGCGGCGTACGTGGAACAGTTCGATACCTTGTTGCCGATGTTGACCGTGGAAGAGACGCTGTATTACTGGAGCGAAATGCAAGCGAGAACGCACGCGGACGCGGAGTTGAAGAAAGAACGAGTGAGGGAGATATTGCAACACTTGAATTTAACGAGTTGTAAAGACGTCGTCGTCGGCGACGCGCTGAACCGAGGGATATCCGGCGGACAAGCGAAGAGGACGAACATCGCTTTGGCTTTAGTCACGGACCCGGACGTGTTGTTTTTGGACGAGCCTACGAGCGGCTTGGATTCGCAATCGTCCGTGGAGGTTGTGGAGATTTTGAGAAACTTGGCGAATACGGGCGTGACGGTCGTGGCGACGATTCACTCGCCGACGCCGGACGCGTTTCGATATTTCGATACGCTGTGCATGTTGAAGAACGGAAAGATGACGTTTACTGGGCCTATATTTGACGAAACCGCCGGAGGTAAATATTCGGCGATTTCCTATTTCGCATCAATTGGGTTCAAATGGGACACGAAATCAAACTTGGCGGATTTCTTGACCACGACGTGCGCTTCGGAGGATTTGGATTTTGAAGACGCGTTTCGAAATTCAGAATGCGGGAAAGCCGCGCTGACAAAGACAAAATCGATTTTGGAGAAAGAAATGCTGTTGCCAGCGAAACCAAAACTAGCGAAAGCGGAGAGAGGCGCGTTTGCAAAGATTAAAACGCTTTTGAAATACCGCACGATCCGAAATTACAAATCTGTTGATTTCGTCATGAGTCGCGCGGCTGGACAAATTTTGTTCGCCATCGTACAATTCACCTTGTTCCTGGAAATTGGCAAGGCAGAAGGCGAGGCTATGGACCAAGCGAATCAACTCAACGTCGCGAGTTTACTGTACATGTTGAATATTTTACCTTCGTTTGGCGCGAGTGGGTACATGCCATCCATCGTACTCGAGAGAGCGGTGTTTTATCGCGAAGTCGACGACGGCTCGTACCCGCTCTTTTCGTACGTTGCGTATAAGTTCATCGAAGAGGGTGTTTTAGCGATACCAGTGACGCTAGTCGCGCAAACGGCGTTGTATTTGGGGTGCGCGTTGCAAGGCTCGTTCGCCATCTTTTGGATATGTAACTATATGGTGTTGAGTTGCGGCATAGCGCTCGCGTACGTATGCGCTTCAGTCGCTCCGAACATGGACGCCGCCAATACGCTTTTGCCAGTTTATAACGTCATTCAGCTTCTATTTTCTGGGATGTTGATACGTAGAGCTGACATGCCGAGCGGCTGGGAGTGGTACTCGCACACGCTCTTCGTGCGATACGGATGGCAGGCGCAGATGATTAATTACTTCGACAACAAAGAACCGAAGGTTTTTCAAACGAAAGAAGGTAAAATGGAAGGGATTATTGAGTTTTACGGAGCGAGCGGTACTATTACCTCGAATTTAATCGCCGTCTTTGGTCTGTATTGGTTCTGGATCATAGTCGCATACGTCTGTATGAAGAATATTCGGCATCAAAGCCGATAGTTTACTTTTGTTTTGAGTTGTTGTAATGTTTAATGTTTGTTATACCAGTATTTTTTATTAGTAATTTATTTACTACTTTACTCTACCGTGACGGATTTTGCCAAATTTCGGGGCTGATCGCAGTTATGCCCTCTCAAGACGGTCAAGTGATAACTCAACAACTGTAAAGGAACTATGTTGACCACCGCTTGCAAACAATCTTCGACTTTCGGAACTCGCAGAATGACCGCGTCTGGCGCCGTTTTCTCCATCTCCGTGTCGTCATCTGAAACGATTAATATTAACCGCCCGTCTCGCGCTTTGAGTTGTTGCACGACCGACTGTTGCTTCTCGTAACTCCCATCGTTCGTACACACTACAATAATCGGCATGTGCTTATCTACCAAAGCGAGCGGACCGTGCTTCATTTCGCCGGCGAGAATACCTTCCGAATGCACGAGCGCAACTTCCTTCACCTTCAACGCGCCTTCTAAAGCCGTGGCGTAATTGAAACCTCTCCCAAAAATGAGCAAACTGTGTTCCTCTTTTAACTCTTGCGCCAACTCTAACAATATCGCGTCCATTTTTAAGCACTCTTTCACGCACCCGGGAAGTTTGAGCAAACCTTGCATGATGTCATCCCGTCTCGTGTGCTTCGAGCGCGAGTCTTCGCTCAAAGATAAAGCCACCAAAACCATCGCGACTATTTGACAAGTGTACGCTTTTGTACTCGCTACGCCAATTTCGGCACCCGCGTTAATGTGGACGCCACAATCCGTCGCTCGCGATATCGCCGACCCAACCGTGTTGACGATGCCGACGCACAACGCGCCTTTTGCCTTGGCGTATTCTAAAGCCTTCAGCGTATCCGCCGTTTCACCCGATTGCGAGATGAAAATGCACGTGTCGTCTCTAAAAAATGGACACCGTCTATCTAAAACATCACTCGCAAGCTCTAAAGTTACCGGAAGCTCCGTGAGCTCTTCGAACAGCTGTCGGATGGCAATCGCGGAGTTGTAGGACGTACCGCAACCGCACAAGATGATGCGACGAGAGCGCCGAATCGTCGCCGCGAACTGGGACATGCCCCCTAGCATTACTCTCTCTGCTGCACCGAGAACGTCCAACACCAATCGTCCTCTCATGGTGCTCGAAATAGCCTCCGGTTGTTCGAAAATTTCTTTTTGCATGAAGTGATCGAATTCGCCCTTCATGATTGATTCGACTTCCATTTCTAACGTTTCAATCGTGCGTTCGACTTCTTTACTCAAAACGACCGGTTTATATAACCCGTACTCCGGTGAATCGTGTCCAGAGGTGTACCCAGGGTGCGGATGCTTTTGCTTCTCGACTTTATAAATCTTATACGTGCCGTCGTGGCAGTGACACACGTCGTCGTCTTCGAGAACTAATACGCGTTTAGTGTGCTCAACCATCGCGCTCGCATCCGAGGCGAAGTAAAATTCAACTTTTGGATTATTTGTAGTAGTGGTAGTAGTAGTAGTAATTCTCGTCGTCGTCGTCGTATCCGCATCTGCTGCTGGAGCAGCTGCTGCTCCTCCTGTCATAGATTTCCGCTTCTTATTACCGCTAGCTTTTTTAAGAAGAACGTCCTCCTCTGCGCCGTCGGAAAGGTTTCCGTCGATGACGCAGGAAACCTCGCCGCTGTCGTCGGAGATGCCCATCAACAACGGCGAGCCTCTCTTCGCGGCGACGAGTTCTCCCGGGTACTTTGTCGATTTAAATACTAACGCATACGCGCCTTGCAACTGTCGCGTTACTTCCATCGCCAACTGACGAAACGTCACGTCTTTCTCGCCGCTCTCCTCAAACTTATCGCTCAAAAATTTACAGAGTTTCGGTATAACTTCCGTATCCGTATCGGTTTCAAATTTCATCCCTCTTCTTTCTAACATCGCCCTTAACGGCGCGTGGTTCGTAATAATTCCGTTGTGCACCACCACGAATTCATTTTCTCGCGAGTCCGAGGTGTGCGGGTGCGTGTTGATTTTATTCGGCGGTCCGTGCGTCGCCCACCGCGTGTGCGCGATGCTCGCGCAAAAATCTAAAGGCTTAATCGAGGACGACGACTTCTTCCTCCCGTTGCTGCTCTTACTTTTAGACGCCTTAACTTCATTCTCGTCATCATCGTCTTCGCCAAACAGTTCCTTCCTCGCCAGCGCTTCCAAGTTGGCAATCTTCCCGACTTCTCTGCACACGATGACTTTCTTCGCGTCGTGTCTTTTTTTATCTCCACCTTCTTCTTCATCATCATCATCATCATCGTCTTCGCACCATTTCTCGTTATCGTCCATGGCAAACCCGGCGGAATCGTACCCTCGATATTCCAATCGTTTCAAACCAACGAGTAACTTCTCCACGATTTCCTTCTTCGTTTTCGGCACCCCGCAGTTCAAGTACGCGAATATTCCGCACATTATTATTATATATAGTCTTCGTTTTCGAGTCGTCGTGTTGAAGACAAAGAACTGAAGACAACAGAGGGTTCAAACCGCAGAGGACAAAAACGACCACCACCACCACCACCAAAGCGCGACGACAACAGAAAGAGAGCGAGAGGGGAGGAGATTGAAGA